>Ga0164295_10000547_pt1 | contig 31992 bp, 29 predicted proteins | sample GEODES006metaG_FD_111798 | JGI IMG/M metagenome (GOLD analysis project Ga0164295, IMG submission 111798) | Oligotrophic lake water microbial communities from Sparkling Lake, Wisconsin, USA - GEODES006 metaG | ecosystem: Environmental > Aquatic > Freshwater > Lake | place: USA: Sparkling Lake... | reverse complement strand
GGTATATTTTATATTAAAATCAGGATAAGCTTCTAAAATTTTACCAATTCTTAAAACCACATCCAAGGCAATTAGTTTTTCAATGCATCCATTTTTTGCAGCTCCTGGATCTTTTCCTCCATGACCTGCATCTAAAACCACTTTAAATTTTTTCTCTTGCGCTATAGAAAAAACTGATAAGCAGATGAATATAGCTACTAGTATTTTTTTCATATGTGATTAATTATTTTCAGTTGTTTCCAATACGTTATAATTTTATTAAATAATTAATTTTAACAAAAAATATACGTAAGTTTGACCCTTCAAAAACCGAACCATTTTTTACAAAAATAGTATTTATAGATTTGAGTACAAAGATTAATCATATCGTTTTTTTATTTTTTTTTCTAATTGTTAGTAATTTAGAAATTTACAGTCAAAACAGTTCTCAAAAAGATAGCGTACAACTGAATGTAAATGAATTAGTTGCATCAAAAACAACAATTAAAAAAGACACAACAAAAAAACCTTTATTAGAAGGCATAGTCAACCGTAAAGCAAAAGATTATGAACGATTGGATCAAAGAAAAAAAAGATTGACACTTTATAATGAGGCAGAACTACATTATCAAGATTTTATTCTAAAATCTGGAATTATTGTTTTAGACTATGAGAAAAACGAAGTGTATGCGGGAAGATTAAAAGATAGTGCTGGCGTATATTCTCAATTTCCATATTTCAAACAAGGTGAAAATATTATTGAACCCGATTCTATTCGATTTAATACAAAAACTGGAAAAGCTCAAATTTGGAATACAAGAAGTAAACAAGGAGAAATGTTTCTTAAATCTGAAATTTCAAAAAGAGAAAATGATTCAGTTATTTTTTTTAAAAAAGCTCGGTTTACTACTTCTGAAAACATTGAAAAACCTGAATATTATTTTTTAGCATACAAAGCCAAATTGGTTCCGAAAAAGAAATTTGTAACCGGTTTAACCCACATGTATATTGCAGATGTACCTACTCCTATTGGCGTGCCTTTTTCATTTTTCCCAATGACTAATAAAAATACCTCTGGAGTAATTATGCCAGCACCTGGTCAAAACAATGATCGAGGTTATTTTTTACAAAACGGAGGGTATTATTTTGCACTGAGTGACTATTATGATCTGGCCCTTTTAGGAGATTATTACACCAATGGAAGTTATGCGCTTCGTTCTGAGACATCTTACGCCAAAAAATACAAATTTAGTGGAAATTTTCAAGTAAGATATGAAAATCTGGTTTTGGGTGAAAAAGGTTTTCCCGGGTATGCTCGAACCAATCAGTATAATATTCAATGGTCGCATAGTCAAGATGCAAAGGCATCAGCAAATTCTAGATTTTCATCTTCAGTGAATTTTGGAAGTAGTAAATATTTTCGTCAATCCTTAAATATTGTAAATGTTGGCTCTAATTTAAATAACACATTAAGTTCCTCTATTAGTTATTCTAAAACTGTTCCTATTATACCTTTAGTAAATTTTTCGGTTGCTGTAACTCATAATCAAAACACCAATACTGAAGTTGTAAATTTAACACTACCTTCATTCAATGCTAGTGTAGATAGAATTTTTCCTTTTGCTAAACAAGATGGAATTAAAAAAGGAATTTTTCAAAATATTAATTTTCAATATGGACTAAGAGGAGAAAACAGAATTTCCACAAAAGAAGAATTTCTATTTAAATCCCAAATGTTTGATACTGCCATAGCTGGAATAGCACATACTATTCCCATTACTACAAATTTTAAAATTTTTAAACATTTTAGTGTTTCAGTTGGTACCGCATTTGCAGAAAATTGGGTATTTAATACCAATGAAAAAATATTTAATACTACTACTAATAAAGTTGAAATAGTTAGAAAAAATGGTTTTGATTCGTATCGAACTTATAATTTTTCTTCTAGTATAGGAACCACAATTTACGGAACGTATACGTTTAAAGAAACCAACAAAATTCAAGCGCTTAGACATTTAATTCGACCAAGTATTTCATATGGTTATACGCCTAGCTTTGAGCGATATTATGACCAATATCAAGATAATTTAGGGAATTACATAAGTTATAGTAGGTTTGAAAATACTTTGTTGGGTGCGCCTGGATTGGGTGTTGCAAATTCAATTGGTATTGGAATTTCTAATTCCTTGGAAGCAAAAGTATTGGATGCAGCAAGTAAAAAAGGAGCTACCAAAAAGATATCTTTGCTAAATCAATTTAATTTTTCTACAAGTTATAATTTGACCGCTGAAGAATTTAAATTAGAGCCCATTAATTTTATTGGAGGAACTACTTTATTTGATAATAAATTAGGCGTAAATTTCGGTGCCCGATTCGATCCATATGATTTAGATACTAATAACCAAAGAATTAATGAATTTAGTATAAACAATGGAAACGGTTTAGCTAGAATGACTAGTTCTAATATTACCTTAAATTATACTGTTAGCAGTAATGAAATTGGCGGAAAAAAAGAATCTAAACAAACGGTTCAAAATGGTGGTCGTAAAGATGATTTATTTGGTGCTGCTGTTGATTTAAGTAACCAAGATGAAAGTTTATTTAAAAAGGATGATGCAAAAAATCAGCAAGCAGAGCTATTTAATTACAAATTTCCTTGGGATTTACAAATTGCTTATTCTTTAACGTATAGTAATAATGCAAGTCAACGAGAAATAACTACAAATTCTGTAATGGTATCGGGTAATATTGATATGGCTGTAAAATGGAAAATGGGATTCTCTTCAGGTTATGATTTTGCACAAAAAGGAATTTCATTTACGCAACTTCGATTTGAAAGAGATTTAGAAAGCTGGCGAATGAGTTTTAGTATTGTTCCAATTGGTTTATATCAATCATGGAATTTCTTTATCGGAATAAAATCTTCAATGTTAAGTGATATTAAATGGGATAAAAGAAATTTACCTGATCCTAGATTGAGATAAATGGACTTAAGTATAATGTATAAATTGAAAAAATGAAAAAAATAATATTTACAGAAAAAGCTCCTGCACCAATTGGACCATATAATCAAGCTGTTTTGGTTGGAAATATATTGTATACTTCTGGTCAAATTGCTATAAATCCATTAAATAACGAACTGGTTTTAGAAAATATTGAATCCGAAACCAAACAAGTTATGGAAAATCTTAAAGCCGTTTTAGAAGCTGCTGAAATGACTTTTGAAAACGTAATAAAAGTATCTATTTTTATTAGCGACATGAATAATTTTTCAAAAATAAACTCCATTTATAGCGCTTATTTTAATGAAGCAACTGCGCCTGCCAGAGAAACTGTTCAGGTGGCTGGTTTACCAAAAAATGTGAATGTTGAAATTTCTGTTATTGCGATTAGATAATTTCATTTTAAAACCAACAAAAAAAACGCAAACCTTTGATAATTAAGGGTTTGCGTTTTTATTTTGTGACCTCGTCTGGATTCAAACCAGAAACCTCTTGAGCCGTAATCAAGTGCGCTATTCAGTTGCGCCACGAGGCCTTTTTTGTGGGTGCAAATATAGAACTAAATTCGATATTTTAAAATTATATTTTTATTTTTTTTCTAATGCATGAATCGTAACATAATAACGCCAAGCAATGATTGTCTTTTGTAATTTTGTAGCTTTCGCTAAATCAAGACGTTGCTTAGAATAACTTGGTAAAATGACTTTATTGAATTTAGCTAAAATTTTAAACATTAATTTTTATTTTGTGCAAAATTACTAAAAAAATACTCTAATTCATTTGTCTTTCAAAATCATAATTCTAAATCAAGCCACCTGTTCATTAAAAATCATAAATAATAAGCTATTTTCTTTGAAAAATAAACCCTAATTTTGTACTGCTATGCAGAAAATCATAAACATATTAAACAAACGCGCACGATTTGACTATGAAATTATAGACAAATACGACGCGGGTATTGTATTAACAGGAACAGAAATTAAATCTATTCGTTTAGGAAAAGCTTCTATTGCGGAAAGTTTTTGCGAATTTAATGAGCAAACTGAGTTGTTTTTAATCAATGCTACTATTGAGGAATATGCTTTTGGAACGCATTACAACCACAAAGCCAAAAGCGAACGCAAACTGCTTTTAAATAAAAAAGAGTTAAAAAAACTCGATAAAGACTCAGACAATAAAGGGTTAACTATTGTTCCGTTAAAATTATATACGAATGAAAAAGGATTTGCTAAAGTGGAAATAGCACTGTGCCGTGGTAAGAAAAATTACGACAAACGTGAAACAATGAAAGAAAATGATACCAAACGAGATATCGCAAGAATTAAAAAAGAATTCAGGTAATTTACGAATTACGATTTGGGATTTACGAATATAAAAAAACCAAAGTTTTCAATTGAAAATTCTGGTTTTTTACTTATAACTTGGTTACTATGAAACTTTGTTACTTTTTACTTTTCACTTTATCCTTTTCTAAATCGGATTTTAGTTTTTCTAAATCGGTTTTGGTTTTTTCCAATTCTTGTTTTAGTTTTTCTAAATCTGATTTGGTGGAATCTTCTTTTAATTGAAAGTTTTTTTGAATTTGAATTTTATTTTCTTTTTTAAATTTTTCCAAATCATCCGTTTTATCGCCATTTGAAGAAAAATTTCGTTCTGAAAAAATCATTGTACTGCCCTTTCCGTCGGAATATTTTTTAGTTACCGTTCCGTTTTCGTCTATTTTTTCTTCTTCTAATTGCATATCCGGATTGTCACCAATAACTTCACCATCTTTGAAAATAAATGATTTAAAATTCCCACCTAAAGAATCGGATTGAAATTCGCCTTGCAATTCTTTAAATTTATCTAAATCAATGGTATTTCCATCCATTAAACCTTTAAAAACATTATTGTCTAAATTCATAAACATATCATTATTCAACATGCCATTAAATCCTTTCATGTCAAAACCATTTGCAAATAAATCATTTTGTGAAGCACCAGATTGTATATTAATTAAGCCTTTTCCAGTGCCATCGAATTGCTTTTTAATTGAAATTGGTTTAATAGGCGTTTCAGAACTAACATTATAATTTCCTGAATTACCATCTTGGTCTTTATAAGAAATTTTAATAGCTGTGATTTGCTTTTTTTCATTACGTTTTACTCCAGAAAAAGCAACTTCAAAATCAAATTTCTTAGCATCAGTTTCATCTTGTTTCAATTGTGCATCGGTCATAGCATTGTCAATTCGCAATTCGAAACTATTGTTTTTTTGCTGAGACAATTGATTGAAACGATTGTTTTGAGCAAAAGTTGTGATTGGCAAAATAGTTATTGCAGTAGCCAATACGAATCCTTGAAATACCATTTTAACATTCATAATTATTAGATTTTAATTTTAAAAATTCAAAAATAGAAATTTTACAAAAATGAAATTTTAAAATTTTGTTAATTAACGCGTTTTAACATTTTTTCTTTTTTTACTAATCGCAAAACATAAATACCAATAAAAGAACCTATGATTCCCAAAGTTCCCATGAAAAACCAATTGGTTTGATACCCATAATTATCAATAATTAACATTCCAATTTTAGCGCTTAATATGTGGGCTAAACTATAACTCATTGTAAAAATGGCCATGTAACGACCTTGTTGGTGTTTTGGAGCACGACTGAGGGCAAATGCATTTGAAAAAGGAAAATTAAACATTTCAGAAAAGGTCATAAAAAGCATCATAATTAACAAAATGCCTGCCCAAGTATTGACTAACATTAAAAATAAGCTGATACTCATTAAAAAACAACCTAAAATAATAACTTTCAATTTGTTTTTTTTATGCTTTTCTATATAATTTACAATTGGCATTTCAAGGAAGAAAACCAAAACTCCATTAAATGTTAGGAGTAAACCTGTTTGTAATTCGGTTAACCCAAATTGTTCTCTATGATAAATAGGTATTGTGGTAAATAATTGGAAAAACATAATCCCTACAATTAAAGAGGTAGTTAAAAATAACCAATAAATTTTATCTTTAAAAACGGACTTAACCAATACTTCCCCGGGTTGTTCTTTATCTAAATAGGTAGATTTTTTCTTTTCTTTTACTTTAATCCAGAAAATTAATATAGCTATTATACAAGTCAAACCATCAACCCAAAACAAGCCTTTGTATCCAATTTTCATAATTATTAAACCACCTAAGGCAGGCCCGGCTGCAAATCCTAAGTTAATAGCCAATCGAACTAGTGTTAAGGCTCTTGTTCTATTTTCTGGTTTTGCATAAGCACCCAGTGATACAAACATAGCAGGACGAAACATATCTGAAACCGACATAATTAAGAACATACTAATACATAATCCGTAAAAAGAAGTAACAAATTGTAATCCAAAAAACATTAATCCACTTACTAATAAACTGAATATCATTATTTTATAAAAACCAATAGCATCTGATAATTTTCCACCTAACCAAGAACCTAATAAAGAACCTAATCCAAAAAATACCATTATAGTTCCTACTTGAGAATAAGAAAAATGTAAGTCTTCGTGTAAATATTTAGATAAAAATGGCAAAACCATAGTACCTGCTCTATTTATAAATGTAATAAGTGTAAGGATCCAAATTTCTCGAGAAAAACCTTGAAAGTTAGAAATGTATTGGCGAAATGCTTTTTGAATCATAATTATATATCTGTCACAAATTTAGATAAATAACTTGTTTAAATATGTTATTTTTGTGAAAACAATTTTATGAAATTTGTTAATTTACATACACATATGTATACCAATTCGGATTCTATTATAGAAGTTGTAAATCAATATCCGAATGAATTTATAGCTGATATTCCACATTATTCCATTGGAATCCATCCTTGGCATATTGTTGATGAACGGGTAATTGAAGATTTAAATAGTATTAAAAATAAACTTAAATTAAAAGAATGTATTGCATTAGGAGAGTGTGGTTTAGATAAAAGAATTGAAAAAAAAATGGAGCAACAAATAGCCGTTTTTGAATCGCAATTATCTCTTTTACATGATGTGACAAAACCTGTAATTTTACATTGTGTAGCGGCATTTGATGAAATAATTTCTTGTAAAAAAAATAGTAATCTTCAATCCTCTTTTATTATTCACGGATTTTCAAAAAATATTCCGTTAGCAAAACAACTTTTAAATCAAGATTTTTATTTATCTTTTGGAAAATATTTGCTTCGTAATCCTGAAGTGGAAATGGTTTTTAAATACACACCAAATGAAAAAATTTTCTTAGAAACCGATACGATGTCGGAAAATTTAGAAGAAGTTTATACTTTTGCAGCAAAATGTAAAAATATTTCTGTGGAAGAAATGAAAGAAATAGTTTGGAAAAATTACCAATCTGTTTTTACTAAAAAGCAATAAATTATGGCAAAATGGCAAGAAAGAGCTGCTTTATTATTTAAAGAAGAAGGCTTAAATAAATTGAAAAACGCAAATGTATTAGTCGTAGGTTTAGGTGGCGTAGGATCTTTTGCTGCCGAATTTTTAGTTCGTGCAGGTGTAGGAAAAATGACTATAGTTGACGGGGATACAGTAGATATTACAAATATTAACAGACAATTACCTGCGTTACATAGTACGATCGGACAGCCTAAAGTTACAATTGTTGCTAATAGATTACTGGACATCAATCCAGAATTACAGTTAACTTGCATTGAAGAATTTTTATCACCGGAACGTGCTTTAGAGATTGTATCATCAGAATTCGATTATGTTTTAGATTGTATTGATAGCATAACCCCGAAATTAAATTTAATTATTGCCGCCAAACGAAAACATGTGAGAATTATTTCTTCAATGGGTGCTGGAGGAAAAATGGATGTTTCTAAAGTAAAAGTAGCCGATATAACTAAAACCGAAAACTGCTTTTTAGCGAAAACCATTCGAAAACGATTGAAAGAAGTAAAAATAGATAAATTGAAAGTGGTTTTTTCTTCTGAAATACAGGATGAAAGTAGCTTAAAGATGACAGACGGATCAAATTTTAAAAGATCCTTTTATGGCACAAATAGTTGGATGCCGGGACTTTTTGGATTATATGCTGCCGAAACTGTTGTGAAGCATTTGATAAAGCAATAAAATATTACTTGACTAAATACGCTTGAACGTTATTAAAAATGCGTTCCTCAATATTTGAGATGTCGCTTTTTACGAATTTTTCTCCTAAAATATTTTCAAATAATTCAATGTATCTATCTGAAACAGTTGCGATATATTCTGTAGTCATTTCCGGAATTTGTTGTCCTTCTTTACCTTGAAAACCGTTTTCTATTAACCAACGACGTACAAATTCTTTAGACAATTGTTTTTGTTCTTCGTTATTGTTTTGTCTTTCTTGGTATCCTTCCGCATAAAAATAACGAGAAGAATCGGGTGTATGAATTTCGTCAATTAAAACAATTTTTCCTTCTTTTGTTTTTCCAAATTCGTATTTTGTGTCAACTAAAATTAAACCTCTTGAAGCGGCAATTTCAGTACCTCTTTGATATAAAGCTCTAGTATATTTTTCTAAGATTAAATAATCTTCTTCTGTCACAATTCCGTTAGCTAAAATCGCTTCACGTGAAATATCTTCATCATGCGAACCGTTATCTGCTTTGGTTGTTGGTGTAATAATTGGTGTAGGAAATTTATCGTTTTCTTTTAATCCTTCAGGCATTTCAACACCACAAAGCATTCTTTTTCCAGATGCATATTCTCTAGCTGCATGACCTGATAAATACCCACGAATTACCATTTCAACTTTAAATGGTTCACACAAATGCCCAATAGCCACGTTTGGATCTGGAGTAGCAAGTAACCAATTTGGAACAATATCTTTTGTTAATTGCATAAATTTTGTTGCAATTTGATTTAAAATTTGTCCTTTATATGGAATACCTTCTGGTAAAACCACATCAAAGGCAGAAAGTCTATCGGTTGCAATCATTACTAATAAATCGTCATTGATATTGTAAACTTCTCTTACTTTTCCTCTGTAAACAGATTTTTGACCTGTAAAATTAAAATTTGTAGTCGTTATTGTGTTCATATAGTGTGTCGTTGTTTTGTTTTGCAAAAGTAGTTTTAAAATCATTTTTTAACAAAAAAAGAGGCGTTTATTTTAACGCCTCAATTCATTTTAATCCGAATTTTCTATACTTTTATAAGCATTTATAACCGCTTTTACTAAGCGATGGCGGACAATATCTTTATCATCAAGATATAAAATACCAATACCATCAACATCTTTTAGAACTAAAATTGCTTCTTTTAATCCTGAAATGGTTCTTCTAGGTAAATCTACTTGCCCTGGGTCACCTGTAATAATGAATTTTGCGTTTTTACCCATCCTCGTTAAAAACATTTTCATTTGAGAATGTGTTGTGTTTTGTGCTTCGTCTAAAATCACAAAGGCATTATCTAAAGTTCTTCCACGCATAAAGGCCAATGGTGCAATTTGAATAATTCCTTTTAATATATAGTCTTCAAGGGTTTGTGGAGGCAACATATCGCGCAAAGCATCATACAAAGGTTGCATATATGGATCTAGTTTTTCCTTCATATCACCAGGAAGGAACCCTAAATTTTCACCTGCCTCTACTGCTGGACGAGTTAGAATAATACGCTTAACTTGTTTCTCTTTAAGTGCTTTTACAGCAAGTGCTACTCCAGTGTACGTTTTCCCGGTACCAGCAGGGCCTACTGCAAAAACCATATCATTTTTAGCTACAAAATCAACTAATTTTTGTTGATTGGGAGTCATCGCTTTAATTAACTTCCCGCCTAACCCATGTACTAAAATCTGATCGCCTTTTGGCATTTCTCCAGTTTGTTGCGCATCACCTTCAATAACTCGCATAATCACATTGTCATCAATCGTATTAAAACGGGTGAAATGTGTCATCAAACGACGAAAACGCTTTTCAAATTCCTCTAAAACTTCAGCTTCACCAAAAGCCTTTAAAATGGTACCTCTAGCTACAATTTTTAATTTTGGATAATACTTTTTAATGGTCTCTAAATGACTGTCATGTGCACCCCAAAAATCTTTAGGGGCAATGTTTTCCAATTCAATAATTCTTTCGTTCAAAGGCTTTAATTTTAATTGTTTTAATTCTGTAAAAAAAAGAGTAATTTTGTATCATTCAAATATAATAAAAACAATCATTCCATTTAAAATAAGTTATAAACAATAAAATGTCAATAATTACGCTTACTACAGATTTTGGTTTAAAAGACCACTTTTCCGGAATTTTAAAGGGTAAGATATATTCAATATTTCCTGAGTCGACCATTATTGATATCTCTCATTTAATAGATAAATTTAACATTTTAGAAGCCAGTTATTTACTAGCTACCTCCTATTCGCATTTTCCAAAAGGAACAGTGCATGTTGTAGCTGTAGACGCTTCAAGAAATGCAGATACTGTTCATATTGTTATACTTTATGATGGCCATTATTTTGTAGGTGCCGATAATGGAATTTTTGGTGGTTTAACCAATAAAAAAAATCCAGATAAAATAGTACAAATTACTATTCACGATAGATTAATAGAAGGTTCTAGCGATTTAGATGTTTTTGCTACAGTGGCAACCCATTTGGCAAAAGGTGGAGAAATGACTGTAATTGGCTCACCACTAACAGAAATAAAAAAGATGAATATGTTGGTTCCTATATTGGATCAAAATTTAACATCTATTCGCGGACATATTGTATATATTGACGATTTTGGAAATTGTGTTACTAATATTTCGAAAACGTATATAGAAGAAGTAGCGAGGGGAAGACAATATAGTGTTCGTTTTTCTGTTTACACAATTAAAAGAGTAAAGAACAATTATGCCGATTTTAAAAATAACAAATCAGCTGATTTAAATGCAATGGCAGGAAACGAAATTGCGCTTTTTAATCAAGAAGGTTTTTTAGAAATTGCAGTTTATAGAAGCAATCCTAATCGTTCAGGTTCTGCGCACACTTTATTGGGTTTAAAAATGCAAGATGTTGTAATTGTGGAATTTGAATCTTAGGTATTAGATTTTGGGTATTGGAATTTAAATATAAATATATGTTGGTGCGAATTGTAAAACTTACTTTTCAAGAAGATAAAATCGTAGATTTTTTAAACAATTTTAATGAAGTTAAACATCTAATAAGAAGTTTTGATGGTAATGAATTTTTAGAATTGTATCAAGATAAACAAGATACACGCATTTTTTTTACTTACAGCTATTGGAAAAATGAATCAGCATTAGAAAAATACAGAAAATCAGCTTTATTTAATGAAGTTTGGGCTTATACCAAAACACTCTTTGCAGAAAAACCAGAAGCTTGGAGCGTTAATAAATTAGATACTTTATTATAAAGTTTCAAGTTTATAAATTACTTTTGTAAATATAAAACAAGTATACTATATGAAAGCAGTATTGCTACGTGAAATAAAATCTTTTTTTGGTTCGCCAATTGGCTATTTAGTAATTGCTATTTTTCTTTTGCTAAATGGGTTATTTTTATGGGTTTTTGATGGTGATTTTAATATTTTAAATTCTGGATATGCTGATATGAGTCCATTTTTTAAATTAGCACCTTGGATTCTTATTTTCCTAATACCAGCAGTTACTATGAAAAGTTTCTCTGACGAAAAAAAGCAAGGTACATTAGAAATACTTTTTACAAAACCTTTAAGTCTTTGGGAAATTGTTAATGGTAAATTTCTTGGGGCGTTTATTTTAATTTTAATTGCCATTGTCCCAACACTTTTTTATGTGTTTATAGTTTCAAGTTTTACAGCAGTTCAAAATAGTTTCGATTATGGCAGTACCATTGGTTCCTATTTTGGATTATTGTTCTTAATTGCCGCTTATACTTCAATAGGGGTATTTACTTCTACCCTTTCAGACAATCAAATAGTAGCTTTTATAATTGCTGTTTTTTTATGTTTTTTCTTTTATTTTGGGTTGGATGGTTTAGCTAATTTGTTTGGTAATTTTAGTGGAATTATTAAAACGTTGGGAATGGATTTTCACTTTAAAAGTATGAGTCGTGGTGTGTTAGATACTCGTGATATTATCTATTTTATTAGTATCACCATTTTATTTTTAGCTGGAACTGTTTATCAACTTAAATCGCTTAAATGGTAATGAAAGACGTTCAAAAAAATAGTTTAAAGAAATTAGGGTTTTTAGCGATTGGTTTATTTATTTTAAACTTCGCGAGTTATTATATTTATAAACGTTTCGATGTTACGCAAGACAAAAGATATACCCTTTCTGAAACCACTAAAAAAATTATTGATGGTGTAGATTCACCTTTAATCATTGATGTGTTTTTAGAAGGCACTTTTCCTGCTGATTTTAAAAAATTACAATCAGAAACGCGTCAGTTATTAGAAGAATTTTCCGCTTACAATTCAAATATTACATTTCAATTCGTAAATCCAATTGAAAAAGAAGAAGAACGTGTGGAAGTCATGAAAAAATTCTTTGAAAAAGGATTAACACCAATAAACGTAACCGTTGAAGATAAAGGAAAACAAACTCAAGAAGTAGTTTTCCCATGGGCTTTAGCCAATTATGGCGATAAAGGGGCAAAAGTGCAATTATTGAAAAATTTAATGGGTGCTTCAACTGAGAAAAAAGTAGAGAGCTCCGTTCAACATTTAGAATATGCTTTTGCAGAAGCCATTCATAAAATCTCAAAAGAAAAACAACGTAAAATTGCAGTTATTAAAGGAAATGGCGAGTTAGATGATATATACATTGCCGATTTTTTAAAAACCATTCGTGATAATTATTATATTGGACCTATAACTTTAGATTCGGTGGCCTCACAGCCTAAAAAAACATTAAAAGCTTTAAATGTGTACGACTTGGCTATTATTGCGAAACCAAGAGAAAAATTTACTGAAACCGAAAAACAAGTGTTAGATCAATTTATCATGAAAGGTGGAAAAACGCTTTGGTTGGTTGATGGAACTAATGCCGAAATGGAAAATTTATACAATGAATCCGGTTCCTCATTAGTTAGCAATAACGATTTGAATTTAACGGATATGTTTTTTAAATACGGATTCCGAATTAATCCTCAAATGATTAAAGATGAATATGGAACACCATTAAAATTAGCTTCTGGAAAAGAAGGAAGTGAAAGTCAGATGGAAACCTATAATTGGAAAATGGCACCATTTATTTATCCAGCTTCTAAAAAACATCCTATTGTAAAAAATACGGATGGCGTAAAATTCAACTTTTGCTCTCCAATTGAGTTATTAAAAACCAATACTAAAACTACCATTTTACTGGAAAGTTCCCCTTATTCTAAAGTAATTGGAACACCAAGTGTAGTTTCGTTGGAAATGATTACGGAAGAAACCAGTCCAAAAGATTATGCTGATGGCGGATTAATTCCAGTTGCGGCTTTGTTAGAAGGCACTTTTACTTCAGTGTACAACAATCGTGTGTTGCCTTTTAAAGATGCTACTTTTTTAAATAAAAGCGTTCCAACAAAAATGATTGTAATTTCTGATGGAGACGTAATAAAAAATCAATTAGATAAAGGCGCACCAATTGAATTAGGATATGATAAATACACCGGACAATTTTTCGGAAACAAAGAATTTATCTTAAATAGCGTAAATTATTTATTAGACGATAACGGACTTATTAACATTAGAAGTAAAGATGTAACCTTACCCGTACTAGACAAACAAAGTGTTCACGATAATTACAATCAAACACAACTGCTAACAGTAGCGCTACCAATTGTTTTATTAGCACTATTCGGATTTATTTTTACGTATTTAAGAAAGAAAAAATATAAGTATTAGTTGTTAATAAGTATATTTTTAGATTTAATTGTAACCCATTATATTTGTAAAAGCAAAAAAAATTAAAAATGATGAATTTTATAGTATCCAGTTCGTATTTATTAAAACAATTACAAGTTTTAGGAAGCGTTATTAATAGCAATAATACGTTACCAATTCTTGATAATTTTTTATTTGAATTAGATAACAATCAATTACATGTTTCTTCTTCCGATTTAGAAACTACAATGTCGGCAAGTTTAGAAATTGAGTCAAATAGTAAAGGAAGTGTTGCAATACCTGCAAAATTATTATTAGATATTTTAAAAACATTTCCAGAGCAGCCATTAACGTTTACTGTTGAAGAAAATAGCACTGTTGAAATTAGTTCTAATTCGGGTAAATATGCGATTGCGTATGCAGCTGGTGAAGAATTTCCTAAAGCAGTAGCTTTAGAAGATCCTTCAACAACATTGATACCTTCAGAAGTGTTAGCAACAGCAATTGGAAAAACTATTTTTGCAACTGGTAACGATGATTTACGTCCAGTAATGAGTGGTGTGTTTTTTCAATTTTCTACAGAAGGATTAATTTTCGTTGCAACAGATGCGCATAAATTAGTAAAATATGCTCGCGCAGACGTAAAAGCCTCGCAAAGTGCTGAATTTATTATGCCTAAAAAACCTTTAACTATTTTAAAAGGAATTTTAGCCACTTCAGATGCAGAAGTAAAAGTAGAATACAACGATTCTAACGCTACTTATTCATTTGAAAACTACATGTTAACTTGTCGTTTAATTGATGGAAAATATCCTAATTACGAAGCGGTTATTCCTAAAGAAAATCCAAATAAACTAATTTTAAGTCGTGTTACTTTTTTAAATTCGGTTCGTCGTGTAGCTATTTTTGCTAACAAAACTACACACCAAATTCGTTTAAAAATTGCAGGTACAGAATTAAATATTTCTGCAGAAGATATTGATTATTCAAACAAAGCAGATGAACGTTTAACTTGTGATTATCAGGGAGACGATTTACAAATTGGTTTCAACTCTCGTTTTTTAACAGAAATGCTAAATAACTTAACAAGTGATGAAATTCAACTTGAAATGTCATTACCTAACAGAGCCGGAATCCTTACTCCTATTGATGGATTAGACGAAGGTGAAACTGTTACCATGTTAGTTATGCCAGTAATGCTTAATAACTAAAAAATATACAACCAAACTAACTACTACATAAAACCACAATTGCTTCCGGCTTTTGTGGTTTTTTATTTAAAAAAACTATTCAATTATTACTAATTACTAAGTACTAAAATTTTATCTTTGCCAAGAAACAAAATTTAAAAAATGATTCCACAAGAAACCATAGTTGCCTTAGCTACGCCATCGGGTGCTGGAGCTATTGCTATTATTAGATTATCTGGTAAAGATGCTATTACTATAGCTGCTGAAGTATTTGATTCGGTTTCTGGAAAAGATATTACAAAACAAAAAACACATACCATTCATTTAGGCCATATTATGGATGATGCAAAAACATACGATCAAGTTTTGCTTTCTATTTTTAAAGGGCCAAATTCTTACACGGGCGAAAATGTAGTAGAAATTTCATGTCATGGCTCTACTTTTATTCAACAGCAAATCATACAATTACTGCTTCGAAAAGGAGCAAAAATGGCGCAAGCAGGAGAATTTACTCTACGTGCCTTTTTAAACGGAAAATTAGATTTATCTCAAGCAGAAGCTGTTGCCGATTTAATTGCCTCAGATAACGAAGCAAATCATCAAATCGCGATGCAGCAAATGCGTGGTGGATTTAGTAATGAAATTGCGAAACTCCGTGAAGAACTTTTAAACTTTGCCTCACTTATTGAATTAGAACTTGATTTTGCTGAAGAAGATGTCGCGTTTGCCGACAGAAAAGCATTTGAGGAATTACTAATACGAATTGAATTTGTTTTAAAACGATTACTAGATTCTTTTGCAGTAGGTAATGTAATTAAAAACGGAATTCCAGTAGCCATTGTAGGTGAACCCAATGTAGGAAAATCTACGCTATTAAACGCCTTATTAAATGAAGAACGTGCCATAGTTTCTGACATTGCTGGAACAACCCGAGACACTATTGAAGACGAATTAGTAATTGATGGTATCGGTTTCCGATTTATTGATACGGCCGGAATTCGAGAAACAAAAGACGTGGTAGAAAGCATTGGAATTCAAAAAACGTTTGAAAAAATTGAGCAAGCGCAGGTGGTTCTATTTTTAATTGATAGTTTACAATTGATAATGGAGAATGAAAACAAGTTTAAAATTGAAATTGAAAAAATTAAGAATAAATTCCCTCAAAAACCGCTTGTAATGATAGTTAATAAAATCGATTTTCTAAACGAAGAACAACGCGCGCATCTTTTAGAAAAATTATCCATTATTAATTATCCATTATCCATTACTATATCTGCCAAGAAAAGAACAGGTATTGATGAACTTAAAAACACCTTACTTTCTTTTGTAAATACTGGTGCTTTAAGAAATAACGAAACCATTATAACCAATACCCGTCATTACGATTCGTTATTAAAAGCGTTAGAAGAAATTCAGAAAGTAAAATGGGGATTAGATGCTGGAATTTCTTCTGATTTAATTGCTATTGATATTAAAACCGCCTTATATTTCTTTGGTGAAATAACCGGCGAAGTAACTAACGATGAGTTACTTGGCAATATTTTTGCTAATTTCTGTATCGGAAAGTAAAAAATAAACCAATTGTTATGCAAATTGGAGGTTTGAGCTATTTATTAGTTTGTTTTAATTTAATCTTTATCTACTTCTACGTTATCAATAGCTTTTAAACAAGAACCAACTGTAACATTCGATCTAATTTCTGTGTGGCGAACTTCTCCTCCAGTTGTACCCGTTTGTTTTCCTAAAAATACCGCTACTAAAGCTATTGCAAAAGCAAAATAAGATACTACGTTTGCTTTAGCATGATTTTTAAAATTTAAAAACAATCCAACTAAAGAAATTCCAGCCAAAACATATAAGACTAAAGCTAATTTCTCAGCCATTTCTTCATGTTCATGAATAATTTGATCCGTTACAGAAGGTAAATTTTCAGCAATTTCTTCTGCTCCTTCACCTGTAAACATACTTGCAAATCCGAAAACGGCTGAAATACAGAAAAGCACGTACGCTATATTTTTAATAACATTGTTTTTCATTACAATTCCTGTAATTAAAATTCCTAATCCAAAAATTGTCCCAATAATTGGAAAGTGGTTTACCACCATGTGAAAATTTGCATCATTCATAATATTATATTTATTTAAAGTTACTTTAAAGTTAATTTACTGTACATTTGTAGTAAATTCCTACAAAATGAGAAACTTGTTTAAAAAAAACGTTGTATACACAAATTTAGCGATTTTTTATTTGATTGTTAGCTTTTTAACCCGATTAGTTTTACTATTTCACCCTATAACACAAAGTAAATTTTCTATTGTTGAAATTAGTAAAATTTTTGGTCTTGGCTTAATTTCCGATTTACTAATTTTTATACTAATTGGTGCCATTTTATGGTTCTATCTTATATTTTTATCAAATTCTAAATATAAAAAACCTTATGGTTATATAATTTTAGGTGTATTTGTAGCACTATTACTATATATTATTTCTGGAAAAAGTATTTTAAGCGAATACGGTGGTGTATTGCCAGAAATAGGAATTGCTTTTGTAGGTTTAAAAACTATATTTTTTGCAGCCATTTTGTTTACAGATAAATATAGAAAATCAATTCGTTTGGCTTTGTTTTCTTTAACTATTTTCATATTTATTTTATTAATCATACAAAATGCCGTTAGCGAATTCTTTTTTTGGAATGAATTTGGCGTAAGATATAATTTTATAGCAGTAGACTATTTAGTGTATACCAATGCCGTTATTGGAAACATAATGGAATCTTATCCAGTAGTGCCGCTTTTTGCATCAGTAGGAATTTTAGCATTTGCTGCTACTTTTATCATTATAAAAAAATCAAAATCGTATTTGGAGGATTTACCAAATTTCCCAAGTAAACTAAAAATTATTGTAGTGCAATTACTATTGCTTGGTAGTGCTTTGCTAATTCTTCCTAGTATTGCATCTCAACAAAATAGCTCGAATGTTTTTGCAAATGAATTACAAAGTAATGGACTTCAAAAATTTTATAAAGCATTTACCAATAGTGAGTTAGACTTCTTCGAGTTTTACGAATCGTTACCTCAAGAAGAATTGGCTCAGTTTGACACAATTATTGGTGTAAACTATAATCAAAATAGTACTTCCATTACATCTAACGGAAAGGAAATAAAAAAAAATGTTGTATTGATAACCGTAGAAAGCTTAAGTGAAGAATTTATGAAACATTATGGAAATCATAACAACATAACACCTTTCTTAGATCAATTAGCAGAAGAAAGTTTATTTTTTACCAATTTGTACGCTACTGGAAACAGAACCGTTAGAGGGTTAGAAGCGGTTACCTTATGCTTACCACCCACTCCGGGAGAAAGTGTTGTAAAACGAAAAGATAATAAAAACAAATTTACAACAGGAAGTGTATTTCAATCAAAAGGATATTCTACAAAATTTTTATATGGTGGCGATGCCTATTTTGATAATATGCAAGACTTTTTTGGAGGAAACGGATATGATATAGTAGATAAATCAAGTTTAAATCCTAACGAAATAACATTCTCTAATATTTGGGGGGTTTGCGATGAAGATATGGCTAAAAAAGCCATTCAAGTAATGAATGATGAAGCTAAAACAGGTAAACCATTTTTTAATCATTGGATGACAGTAAGTAATCACCGTCCATTTACTTATCCAGAAGGAAAAATTAGCATTTCAGGTACAGCAAAATCAAGAGAAGGCGGTGTTATGTATACCGATTATGCTTTGAAACAATTTTTTGAAATGGCAAAAAGAGAAGCCTGGTTTAAAAACACAGTTTTTGTAATTATAGCCGATCATTGTGCCTCAAGTTCTGGGAAAACCGAATTGCCAATGGATAAATATAGAATTCCTGCCTTTATTTATGCACCTGGATTTATTCAACCACAAAAAGTAGATAAATTAGTATCGCAAATTGATATAATGCCAACTGTTTTAGGTATATTAAACTTTAAATATAAATCTAAATTTTTTGGAAAAAATGTTTTAAAAACAAATTATATACCAAGAGCTTTTATAGCAACCTATCAAGATTTGGGATATATAAAAGATGGTGTTTTAACAATAATTTCACCACAAAAGAAAGTAAAGCAATATGATTTAATTCAACAAAAAAACGAAACATTAGGCCCTGATTACAGCATTATCTACGAAGAAAAACCGAAAACAAAAATAGATGTGAAATTAAGAAAAGAAACTATAGCCATCTATCAAACTGCCTCACATATTTTAAAAACAAAAAAATATGAGAAATGAAATTAACCAATAACCGACACGCCAATTAGTTTTCCTATACCGAAAGTGATTGCTGCAGCTAACAAACCAAATAATACTTGTCTTAATCCCGAATACCAAACGCTTTTCCCTGTAAATAAGGTAATTATTGCACCAATTAAAAATAAGCCAGCAGCACTTAATGCAGTACTAATAACAACCGCTTTCATTCCTCCGTAAAAGAAAAATGGGATAACCGGAATTATCGCACCAATACCAAAAAGAACAAACGAAGTTATTGCCGCTTCCATTGCAGATCCTTTTAAATCTTCTGCATTTATTCCTAATTCTTCTTTAATTAAAAATTGATGTGCCAATTCCTTATTAGAAATAATATCAGCGGCCATTTGATTGGCTTGGTCCTGCGGAATGCCTTTTGACATATAAATTAAGGCAATTTCTTTTCGCTCTTTTTCGTTATTATTTTCTATGTCGTCCATTTCTAATTGCATTTGGTTCTCATACAATTCTTGAGAACTTTTAACCGAAATCCATTCTCCTAAAGCCATAGATAAAGCGCCTGCTAACAAACCAGCCATTCCTGCTAGTAACACTTCACTTTGTCCGCTAGTAGCGCCAGCAATTCCCATTACCAAACTAAAATTAGAAACCAATCCGTCATTTCCACCTAAAACAGCCGCTCTTAAGGCATTCCCTCCTACTGAGCGATGTCTTTTTTCAAAACGTGCTAAATTGGTTCCAGACACATTAGTAGTTGAATTTAAAATGTTTTTTAATATCGTAACGTGAGCCGTATCAGAGATTGATTGTGCCGAACTGTATTTTTTTCTAGCCCCAATAACCGAATTCGATATACTTTTTTCAGTATCTAATAAAACGCCTAAAACATAATCGAAACCAAAAATTTTTCCTATTTTATGTAATGTTTTTGCTCTAAAAGAAGGCAACGGCAAATCGGTTTCCGTTAAATTGTTTTTCTGAATAAAAGCTACAGCGTGACTGTGCTCAATTTCACTCATTTGTTTAAAAACTTCAGCAACTGCTTTATCTTCTTCATTTTCAGCAAGTATTTTATACAAATAACTTGCATCAATTTCTGTTTGAATGCTTTTTAAACTAATCATATTGGAAGTATTAATTATATTAATCCGTTATACTTTCTGGTAAACCATTCGATAGTTAAAGATACAACTATAATAATTAATAACCACAAGGAATCAATTAAAGGAGAATTTTTAATTATCGTTTTTTCTACGGGTAAATAAGTGTCTTTTTGAAGTAATTTCTGAAGTAACTTTTCTATTTGATTAGGATAAATAATTTCACCATTATTCTGATTGGCTAATTGTTGTAATTTTGACACATCCGGATTGACAAATTGTTTTTCCACATCAAAATCTAAAACTTCAAAAGTTCCATTATAACTGGCGTTACTTGTTGTCTCTTTTACTTGAAACATATAATTTCCTGGAGTTATTCCATCAAAAATAGCTTGATAACCATTGTTTGCTTTTGAGAAATTGTAGTTTTTTGTTGATTTAGTATTCTTATTCGTTAAAGTGATAGAAAGATTGGCGTTTTCTTCCAATTCATAACTTTTATTAAAATATTGAGCAAAAATTTCAATGGTTTCACCAGAATTATAAAAACTTTCGTGTTCCACCAAAAGTGATTTCTTTGCAGAATTAGTAGATAAATACTGAATAATCTTATCAATAAATAGGTCGTATTTCTCGTAAGATTGATTTAAAACAAAACTCTCCATACGCCACTTCCAAGAGTTTTCACCTAATAAATATGCATTTCTACTTATTCCTTTTTCTGAAAAAGTTAAAATAGGATTTCCAACTTCAATGCCATTTACTTTTGCTTTCAATAAGGTATTTACACTTCCTTTTTCAGTAATTTTTCCAAAAGGATTTTCTAATGGTGGAAATTGCGAAAACTGAATATCAGATTGTGCAAAAAGATTAAAATTGGTTACAAATGAAGTAGTAAAATTTTCTTTTTTATTGGTTAATTTAAACTCTAAATCGGATTGCATTTGATTTAATAAATTATAATCCGTTGCCATTCCGGTTACAATAAAAGTGTTTATTTTTAAATTTTTATTAGCTTCAAATACTTTTCTAAAAGAAACATTTGGTTGATACAAAATCAATACATTGTATTTTTTTAAATCATTGATTGATTTAGGTTTAACAATTGTTACCTTACGTTGTGCGTTAGATTCTATTGCGCGTTTTATTGCGCCTAAATCTGGATGCGAAACATCTGAAATTATTGCAATTTCTTTTTTCTGATCTAGCACTTCAACCGCAAAGTTTTTACTGTTGTTGTAGGTGTTTTTTTCTTTAACAGATGAAGAAATTACAGCTTTGTATTTTTGTAAACCTACTCTGTCTGCTTCTAATAAAATTTGTACCGATTGCACTTTATTTTTAGCATCAAAATTTATCGTTTGATTACTAATTTTCTTACCATTTTTTTCAATTGAAAAGGCAGCAGAAACCGACTTATTACCATTGTATTGTAAGAATACTTCTACTGGAAACTTATTCTTTAAAAACGCATATTTATTGGCGTTAAGCTGATTAATTTTCAAATCAAAAGTGGTGGTAGTATCACCTAAAACAACTGGGAAAACGGTTGTAGATTCGTGAAAACTAAATACATAATCATTTCCAATTGTCTGATTCCCATCCGTTACTAATACAACTGGGTAGAATGCATTCTTATTTAACTGCTTTAAATTTACAGCTACGTCGTGAATGTTTGACTGATTTCCTTTAAAATCTAAAGACTTTCCAGCAATAAATCTATCATCAAAAGTATAGTTTTGAATTTCAAATTTTTCTTTTAAAGCGGAATTTGAATTTAGTGTTTCAACTAATTTTACCGCATCATTAGTAGCTTTCAATTCTGATATAGAACGAGAATTATCAGCAACAATGGCAAGCGGAATTTTATTGGTTTCTACTATTTTTCTTGAAATTACAGGATTAATTATCAATAAAAGCAATGAAAAAACCGAAATAAAACGCAAAAAAGTCAATAACCAATTTGCTTTATTTTGGTTATCTACTTTAAATAAATACTGATAAAACGCAACAACTCCAGAAATAATAACCGAAAGTAGTATTAGAAGAATTGTGCTTGTTGTCATATATTTTAGTGTTCAATATTTAGCAATTCGTGTTCAGTTTATGTATTAAGTCAAAGTACAACTTAATACTAATAACTGATGCCCGGAGACTTTTATGTTAGCATTCCCCCATCTACATTTATAACTTGTCCTGTTACATAGGCGCTCATATCCGAACTTAAGAACACACACACATTTGCTACGTCTTCTGGAGTTCCACCACGCTTTAATGGAATAGATTCTCTCCAACCTTTTACAACATCTTCGTTTAGTTTTGCTGTCATTTCCGTTTCAATGAAACCTGGAGCTATAGCATTACATCTAATATTTCTTGAGCCCAATTCTAATGCGATAGATTTAGTAAAACCAATCATACCTGCTTTAGAAGCGGCATAATTGGCTTGTCCTGCATTCCCTTTCACTCCTACTACAGAACTCATATTCACAATAGAACCAGCACGATTTTTAAGCATTACTTTTTGTACTGCTTTAGTCATGTTAAATACCGATTTTAAATTGATATTCATTACCGCATCAAAATCTTCTTCAGACATACGCATTAATAAATTATCTTTTGTAATCCCTGCATTATTAATCAATATATCTATATTTCCAAAATCAGCCATTACATCATCTACTAATTTTTGTGCTTCGTTAAAATCTGCTGCATTTGATTTATATCCTTTAGATTTTATTCCTAAAGCATTTAATTCTTTTTCCAATACTAAGGCCGATTCTGCAGATGAACTATATGTAAAGGCAACATTTGCTCCGTTTTGAGCAAACACCTTTGCAATTCCACTTCCAATTCCCCTACTTGCACCAGTAATAATAGCAACTTTTCCTTCTAATAATTTCATACAATTCTATTTAAATGATATACTTTCTTATAAAAGTCAAATATAATAATAATTTAAAGTAATAAAAACTTCTTTTACATTAAACCTTTTTGTTTTTTGTGAGTCTAAATAAATTAAAATCAATAAAAAAAGGTATAATTTTTAAATTAAACCGAAAATATTTTATAGGTTTTATCTAATTTTATATTTTAATTAATGAGCTTTCTAAATTATTTACTGGAATTAGAAAACCTAAAAATGAAAAAATCGTTTCACATAATTTACTTTCTATCATTATCTTCATTTTCTCTTTTTGGACAAAATGAAATAGATTCTTTGTCTTTGAAAATTAATCCCAAATGGAGTGTAAACAATTTTAAATTAAATACTACTTATATTTCAAAACAAAAGGATACTTTAAAGATTACTCAATTTAAATTTTATATTTCTGATTTTCAAATTACTTATGAAGACAACACAATTTTATCTGATAAAAAGTCACATTTAATTGATTTGGAAAAACCAAATACAACTTTACTTGCTATAACTAAAAATAATAAAAAGGAAATAAAAAGCATAAATTTCTCCATTGGAGTTGATAGTTTAGCTTCTGTTTCAGGCGCTTTGTCTGGTGATTTAGACCTTTCAAATGGGATGTATTGGGCTTGGCAAAGTGGGTATATTAACATGAAAATAGAGGGAACAAGTTCAAGTTGCAAAACACGGAAAAATAGTTTCAATTTTCATATTGGGGGTTATTTAAATCCTTATTATGCCATGCGTAAAATTGAAATTCCCATTAATAAACTTCAAAATCAAATAAATTTAACAGTAGATTTAGAGCGATTTTTCAGTGAAATAAATTTAAAAGAAATGAATTCTGTAATGATTCCAGGAAATGACGCCATGGCATTAGCCAATTTAAGTTCGAAAATATTTTATATAGAATGAAAAAAATAGTTTTAATATTTGTTTTAGGTTTTTTAATTTTTGGAATAGTATCTTTTTCCAAAAGTCACTTTGCGCCTATTTACATTGAAATTCCAACCAATTGGCCCAAACCTGTTTATGATTTTAAGAAAAATCCATTAACTGAAGAAGGTTTTCAATTGGGAAGGCATTTATTTTATGATCCAATATTATCAAAAGATAACACTATTTCTTGTTCTAGTTGTCATCTTCAAGCTACAGGATTTACTCATGTTGACCACGAGTTGAGTCATGGAATTGAAGGAAAGATTGGCACACGAAATTCATTGACATTACAAAATTTAGCATGGAGTAAAAATTTCATGTGGGATGGCGGTGTCAATCATTTAGATGTTCAGGCAATAACACCGATTACAAGTGAGGTTGAAATGAATGAAACCCTAGAAAACGTTGTAAATAAGCTTCAAAAATCAGAAAAATATGTTGATTTATTTGAAAAAGCATTTAGAACTAAAAAAATTACAGGTCAATTAACTTTAAAAGCCATATCGCAATTTCTAGTTTCTTTAACAACAACTAATTCGAAATATGATAAATTTATCAGAAATGAAGAAGAATTCACCGAAATGGAACAAAAAGGATATGCGTTATTTCAAAATCATTGTACTTCTTGCCATAAAGAGCCGTTATTGACAAATAATGAATTTAGAAATAATGGGTTGCCAATGGTTGCAGATTTAAAGGATTTAGGACGAATGAAAATTACACAAAACAGTAAAGATTCGTTACTTTTTAAAGTTCCGACGTTACGAAATATCGAATTTACATTTCCTTATATGCATGATGGTAGATTTAAAACACTAACTGAAGTGATTAAGCATTATAATTCTGGTGTTCAAAAGAGTAGAACGTTATCAAAGGAATTACATCAACCTATGAATTTAAATGACAATGAAAGAACAGAATTGGTTGCTTTTTTAAAAACCTTAACTGATAAAACCTTTCTTTTTAATAAAAAATACGCTTACCCAAAATAAATTATAAATCATTTTTTGAAAATGTCTAAATAAAAAACAACTAAATCTAACTAAAATGAAAAAACAAATTATCATACTATTATTTGCAAGTTTTTCAACTTTTGCGCAAACAAATCCAGCAATCACAAGTTGGTTAAGAAATTTTACAGGAATTACCGGTCGTCATTACGTTTCAGGAAATTCAACACCAATAGTGGATGCCGTTGCAGCAAACGTACAAACGGTTCAATACAACACAACTGATGTTTATGTCTCTGCAACAGGCATTCCAGCATATATTACTGGCCCATTTTTAGATGGAAATCCAACTATAGCGACAGCACAAAATAAAATTTTTAAAATTACATTAAGTCCCACTCAAAACACTGGAACGCCAACCGCTACAACTGGAGGTAATATTGGTGTTTTTATAAATGGTGTGGCTTTATTTGATTACAGAGATGGTGTTTCATATAAATTATCAACCGGAGCAAACGCTGGAGGACCTTTGGGAGGAATGGGTGACGGTGTTTGGAATAGAGATGCTGTTTTAGCAGAACGAGCAGGATTTGATTGCGCTAAAGCGCATCCAGCTAATGGAAATTATCACCATCATCAAAATCCTAGTGCTTTTAATTTAGATTTATCGGTGTTATCATCAATTTGTAATACCTATCCTGCTGATGGATTATATGTTATTAACCCAACTCAACATTCACCACTTTTAGGATTTGCTTATGATGGCTTTCCAATTTATGGTGCTTATGGTTATGCAAATACAAATGGAACTGGGGGCATAACTAGAATGAAATCGAGTTTTAGTTTAAGAAATATTACTACTAGGACACATTTATATACGGGTGTAGATGTTACAGATGGTCCGGCCGTTAGCACTACTTTTCCTTTAGGATTGTACCGAGAGGATTATGAATTTATTGCAAATTCTGGTCAAGATTATTTAGATATTCATAACGGTCGTTTTTGTATTACTCCAGAATATCCAAATGGAATATATTGTTATTTTACAACAGTTAACACCACTCATAACTCTACTTACCCCTATGTTGTTGGGCCTACATTTTACGGAAATAAAGTAGTAACTACAGTACCAACAGTTCCAGCTGGAACAACCACTTTATCTTCGAACACTTTTGAAAATTTTGATTTTAAAATAACCATTGCGCCAAATCCAGCTTCTGAATTCATTGCAATTCAAACGCAAATGACGGAAAATGATTTAAAAGTGGAATTAATTAACGAATTAGGTCAAATTGTGAAAGAAAATAAAATTTTACAAGGTAGTACATTAACAATAATTGAAACGGATTCTGTTTACAATGGTATCTATTTTATTAGAATTTCTAGTGGAAATCAGAATAAAAGTTATAAAGTTATAATTGCTAAATAATTAAAAAAAACACAATAAAAGGGTTTTAAATTAAACCTTTTTGATATTGTAAGTCTAAAAATATAATATAATAGTTAATAAAATAATTAAATAATGAAAACTAAAAATTTATTGTTCGGTTTTAAAATTTGTGCCATTTTTCTATGCTTAAATTTATCAGCCCAAACTACTGTTCAAAAGGTCAATCCAAAACTTTTTTTAAATGGTCCAAGTGTTACAGTCTCTACAATAGGATGTACTTTATCCAATGGTACTAGTACAACTTGTTATAAAGTTGTTTCAACAAGTACACCATCAGATCATGCAATGGGGCCTTGGTGTCCTACAAATATTTCCGATAATGCAACTCAAGGTGGTATTTGGTTGCAAAGCGGAAACGTATATAATGTAGATGGGGCATTTATTCAAAATCTTGCTACATTTTATAATAACAGTACTTGGCAAATGTATAATACAACTACAGGTGCTATTACCAGAACATTAACCCAAGCAGACTGCGCCGCTGCGGCAAATCCAAACGTGGGAGTGGCATATCAAAATTATTGTGTAGAATGTTTGCCTTCTTATGTTACTGGACTTACACAAACGTATGTTTTTCCTGTAACTCCTGTAAAACTTACTAACCCAACCCCATTTGTTATGGGACCACCTGGAACAGTTGGACCATCAGTTCGAGGGATTGCCTTCAATGGTGTTCGTTTTGATGCTCCCGCACCAGTAAATGCTATATTAAATGCTTACACCTTAGCTCCTTTTGATGATGCAGGTGGACACATTAACCTAGCGGCAGGCTACCACTACCACGCTGCTACTGGATTAACTACAAATATTAACCAATGTGATGGCCATGCTCCAATGATAGGTTATGCTTTAGACGGTCACGGTATATATGCACATGCAAATGTAAATGGTAGTGAACCAACAGATTTGGATGCTTGCTTTGGACATTACGATGAAACAAGAGGTTACCATTACCATGTTGACAAGGCAGGTAATAACAACTTTATTAATTGTATACATGGCGCGTATGTAACTGCTAGCGGAACAGCTACAACCGTTGATGCAGATGGTGATGGATTTTCTTTATTGAATGATTGTAATGACAACAATGCAGCTGTAAATCCGAATGCCGTTGAAATAGATGGAAATGCTATTGATGAAAATTGCGATGGTATATTTTGTACCACACTTTCTACTACAGAGAATGAGATAGTAAAAACAGTAAGCCTATATCCTAACCCTATGAGTGGCGTTTTGAATTTGAGTTCGGTATTTCCTATCCTAAAAGTTGAAATCTATGATATGACTGGGAGATTAATTAGTTTAAAAACAGCGCCAGAAGACACAATTAATGTGAGCGATTTAAAATCTGGAAATTACATATTGAAAATTTATACAGAAAAAGGAATTACAAATACTAAAATCATCAAAGAATAACGATTTTTAAGTATCAAATTACTTGAATAACATAATCATAATAAATTGAAAATAATGAACAAAAAAAATTTCAAAACTAATGTGTTTGTAATAATAATATTATCAATGCTGTTTATTTCTTTAACCAAAATAGACCATGATCCTTTATATTCTAGTACCATTTTGATTGAGCAAGAAGATGGCTCGTGGGTTTTACAGATTCATTCTGCCTTGACAGCTTTCGAACATGAAGTACACACAAATTATGGCAAAGATTCTTATAAAACGCCCGAAGAGTTCAACAATTTGGTTCTACAACATGTATTAAAAAATCTTTCTATTAAAATTGATGATAAGAAAACTGTGAGTTTTAAAAACGGTTATGTGAAATTAGGTCATGAAGCTTCAGCCGTTTTTGAGGTCGATGGTATTCCAAAAAAAATAAAAAAAGTTTTGTTTGCCAATTCTAGTTTTAAAAACGTTCATAATAATCAAAATACGTTAATGATTTTAAAGAAAGGCTTTAAAAAACAAAATTTTTTATTGAACGATAGTAACCAACATAGCGTTGAATTAAAAGTATCCAAAGATCAATTTGTAAAGCAATAATTATCTCTTACTGCTGAATTATGTGTGCAAATATAAAGAACAACATCAGCTAATATATAAAGTATAAACTTATAAAATATAAAGGTGCAATTGATAATAATGCTGGAGATATAAAAACTGCAAAACCATTTCTATCAAATGCTATTGATGAACTGCTAAATAATAAAAATGTAACTTTACCAAATACAGACTCTTTTGGATGCAGAATTTTTTATCGTGGAGAAAAAGCAAAAATGGATTGATTATTATTTTTATAAATTTTAAATACTACTATTCAATTAAAAAAAAGCAAATACTTTATAAAACAATTTGATACACGGATTTTATGGATGAAACGGATTTATTCTGTTTAATTTCTTAAAATCCGTTGCTGTTTTTTTAAACTAATTATTTTTTAGTAAATAAAATAGAATGTTTTGATTTTAGTCTAAAAACAATGTAAAAAAATAGGTCGTTTATAATTGCGGAAAACATTTTAAAAGATATTTGTTTAAACCTATTTCAAATTTATCAGTCTAAAAGATATAAACCCAAACAAAAAGCCTATGAAGCCAATCAAAATCTTAACTGTTTTAGCAATTGCTTTCTTAGTAGTATCTTGTAATACTAATGATGAAGACAATTACACTGCTATTACCGAAACTTATCCTGCTGTTCAAGCAGAATTTGGTAGTTCAGTGGATTTAAACAATTTAGCCAATTATGAGAACCAAACCGTTCCTGGTTACATTACTAAAAACAATGGTATTTTAAATCCTATCACAGATAAAGGAGCTACTTTAGGAAGGGTTTTGTTTTACGATAAAAAAATGTCGTCAAATAATACTATTTCGTGTTCCAGTTGTCACAAACAAGCAATTGCTTTTGGAGATAATAGTGTAGCGAGTACAGGAGTTAACGGAACTACTGGGCGCCATGCAATGCGATTAATTAATACACGTTTTGCTGTAGAATCTAAATTCTTTTGGGACGAACGTGCTGCATCTTTAGAAATTCAAACTACTATGCCAATTAAAGACCACGGAGAAATGGGTTTTAGTGGTACAAATGGCGATTTAAATTTTAACGCTTTAATTACAAAATTAAGTGCTATAAATTATTACAAAGAGTTATTTAAATTTGTATATGGCACTGAGGAAATTACAGAAACTAAAATTCAGTTTGCTTTAGCGCAATTTATTAGAAGTATTCAATCATTCGATTCAAAATACGATGTTGGACGTGCAGGCGCACCAAATGACGGAGCACCTTTTGCAAACTTTACCGCACAAGAAAATCTGGGTAAAAACTTATTTTTAACCGCTCCTGTTTTTAATAATTCTGGTGTAAGAACAGCTGGCGGAGTTGGTTGTGCAGGATGCCATGCCGCACCAGAATTTGATATTGATCCCAACACCAGAAACAATGGAATAATTGGAAGTATTAATAATACCGGAATTGACATTACAAATACCCGAGCGCCTTCTTTAAGAGATTTAGTAAAAGTAAATGGTACTACAAACGGACAAATGATGCATACAGGAGTAATTACGTCACTTCAACAAGCCATTGGACATTATGGTACTATAAATATTGCGCCAGGAAATACTAATTTAGATCCAAGATTAAGACCCAATGGTTTTGGACAGCAATTAAATTTAACCGCGACAGAAGTTGATGCAGTTGTTGCTTTTTTAAGAACCTTGTCTGGTACAGATGTGTATACCAATCCCAAATGGTCTAACCCATTTAATTAAAACAAAAATCCCGCTCTAAAATATTCAGAGCGGGATTTTTTTTATCATTTTTTTAGAAAGCTACATTCCATTTAGGAAGTGTGCCATTGTCTTTTAAAAAACTTTGTAAAACAGTCGCTTCAACAAAAGTTGGAATGCCTTTTGTTTTTCCAGTAAAAGTTTCATACCAAACTACTTCTAATGCAGAAATTTCTTCTTTTTTCATTTGTGCTGGCCAAGAATATTTTCTACCGGTTTTAGCAAATTGATGTCCGTTTACAATTTTATCGTATAAACCGCCACTTTTTACTTTCAATGTACCGTCATTTTGAACCGTACCCGTTGAACCTACCATAATTAATTGTTTTTCTTCGTTACTTGCATCAAACACTAAGAAAACTCCACTTGCACCATCTGGAGCATTACAAACCTCTTCTAAGTTTAGATCTGTTGTAAATAAAAAACTATTTGTTGATTTGTATTTTTTTAATTCTTTTTCCATTTTAATTTAATTTGCCACTCAGTCAAATAACTAAGTAAACTTGATTAGTATAAGTAATAAAAGCTCCACAAAAGGAGCTTTTATTATTATGTATTTTAAATACAGGAAATTATCCCATAATTTCTTTTACTTTTTTTCCTATTTCAGCTGGAGAATCTACTACATGAATACCACATTCTCTCATGATGCGTTTTTTAGCTTCAGCCGTATCATCTGCACCACCAACAATTGCACCTGCATGCCCCATTGTTCTACCTTTTGGTGCCGTTTCACCAGCGATGAAACCAACAACTGGTTTACGATTTCCATCAGCTTTCACCCATTTTGCAGCATCCGCTTCTAATTGACCACCGATTTCACCAATCATAATAATACATTCCGTTTCAGAATCGTTCATTAATAATTCAACCGCTTGTTTTGTTGTTGTTCCAATAATTGGATCTCCACCAATACCAATTGCAGTTGTTATTCCTAAACCTTGTTTTACCACTTGGTCTGCAGCTTCGTAAGTTAAAGTTCCTGATTTAGAAACAATACCAACTGTTCCTTTTTTGAATACGAAACCTGGCATGATACCAACTTTAGCTTCACCCGGAGTTATTACTCCTGGACAGTTAGGCCCAACTAAACGACAGTCTTTACCTTGAATAAAATCGTATGCTTTAATCATATCTGCTACAGGAATTCCTTCTGTAATACAAATAATCACTTTAATTCCTGCATCTGCAGCTTCCATAATGGCATCTGCAGCAAATGCTGGTGGAACAAAAATAATTGATGTATCTGCTCCTGCTGTTTTAACAGCATCTTTAACTGTATTGAAAACAGGTCTTTCTAAATGTAACGTACCTCCTTTACCTGGCGTTACTCCTCCAACTACATTTGTACCATATTCAATCATTTGAGAAGCGTGAAACGTTCCTTCACTTCCTGTAAATCCTTGAACTATAATTTTTGAATTTTTATTTACTAAAACACTCATGATGTTATTTGATTTTTTAAAGTTGAGCAAAAATAAGTTTTTTGCCAGTAATAAATTAATTTATTGAGACTTTTTTTATACTTTTTTTTTGCTAATTTGGTATGCATTTGACTTTTGAAGTAACAGATAAAATACAACAAACTAGTTGCCTTTTAGTTTCTCTAGTATTTCTGGGATACGCTTAATAT
>Ga0164295_10000546_pt1 | contig 31993 bp, 29 predicted proteins | sample GEODES006metaG_FD_111798 | JGI IMG/M metagenome (GOLD analysis project Ga0164295, IMG submission 111798) | Oligotrophic lake water microbial communities from Sparkling Lake, Wisconsin, USA - GEODES006 metaG | ecosystem: Environmental > Aquatic > Freshwater > Lake | place: USA: Sparkling Lake... | reverse complement strand
TAACCCCGGCCAATGAAGTCCGGAGGCTCACCTTCAGACTGGAGGAGATTCCGGGGGACCCTCATGAAGTCCGGAGGCTCACCTTCAGACTGGAGGAGATTCCGGGGGACCCTCAAATCAACTCAGGACTCTCATTATGGCTGGATGAGAAATGGGGGTCACGTCAGTAGCCCCGCCATTCGCTCCAAGGAAAAATAGGAGCCAATAACGTTAAGAAATCCCTATTTTGGGTTTCCACTCGTCCCCGGTTAGCAATCCATGGCGCGGAAATTTTCCGCGCACCCTCTAAATGATCTCAAGATCTTTCAGTTGATCCGCAAATTCCATGAGGTTGCGATAGGCGGTGTTTGTCAAATTCAAATTTTCCGGTTCAGCGAACAGCGATGCGGGAACAATTATTCCCTCTGCCTTTCGCTCTACTTTTCCAGCTTGAATCAGATGCTGCACATGCCGTCGGGTTGTTTCATATGAGAGGCCCAGCTCTCTCGCAACCTGATAGACACTGACGGGTTGCCGGACATCATCCGGCGGTATGTCGCCCATGCGCTTGAAGCCGTATTGCGGCTCATTGAGATGACTGGTGTTGGCCTCGATAATGGAGAGCATGATAAGCCCATCAAGGATATCACCGCCGCCGAGCGCTCTGGCATTGGCAAGGTTTTGCAGAAACCAGGTCACGGCAACACGCGCCGCAAGGCGCTTCTTGTCGGCCGGCGAGCCTTCAGGGTTGTCTTTGGTATCCATTTCCCCCAGACCGACTTCACCGACCATGCCATTCCCTTTACGCTGTTCAAAAATGCCTTGCCGCGCGGCTACTTCAACAATTGGCGCCTCCGGGCCAAATTCAATCAAAAGGACAAATTCGCGAAGGTTCCAGTTCGATCTTATCCGCGATGTTTGACTTCAATGGCAAGCGTCTAGAATGTTGAAAAACATCCGGTTGAAAGCCCACTCGCCAGGGCTGCTTCAGATTTTTTCTCAACCCTTTTTCCGTGTTTAGCGCCCCTGAAATCTAAAGGCCTACTGATTGTCTGCTCGGAGGTTTTCTGTGCTTAACTCTCTCGCCGTTCGGGTCCTGCTTGCCCTGGTCATCGGCCTGGGTTCTGGAACTTTGCTCCAGTCTCAGGATATTGCTGAGTTCAAGACAGCAGCTGGCGTGATCGACGCAATTGGATCGCTCTGGCTCAACGCGCTGCGCATGACGATCGTGCCGTTGGTCTTTACACTACTGGTCATTGGCATCGCCTCGGTCGCCGACGCGGCCGCGACTGGCAGACTCGCCATCCGGGCGATCATTGTTTTCGCAACACTTCTGATCGGCTTTTCGATCTATAGCGTCCTGGCGACCCAAAGCATTCTCGGCTTCTGGGCCATCGACCCTGAGGGTGCGGCCGCGCTTCGGACCGACGCCGTCCCACCGGCGGCCGGGGCTGCCCAGGCTTCCAGCCTGGCCGACTTTCTCAAGACCCTCGCCCCCTCCAACGTCCTGAAAGCAGCCGCGGAAGATGCCATCCTTCCCCTTGTGGTGTTTGGAGCCTTCTTTGGTTTCGCAGCGACCCGGTTGCCCGCCACCTTGAAGACCAGCCTTCTGACCCTTTTTCGGGCCATTTCCGAAACCATGCTGGTCATTGTCCGCTGGGTGCTCTGGGCCGGGCCGGTCGGGGTCTTTGCCCTCTCCTTCGGCGTCGGCTTCAATACCGGCCTCGGCAGCGCCTCGATACTGTTACAGTATATCGTCGTCGTGTCCCTCGTGACCGCCAGCGTGACCGTGATCCTGTTTGGACTGGTCACAGTCACGCGGGCCGCGCCCTTCGGGCAGTTTATGCGGGCTGCAGGCCCCGTGCTCGCGGTGGCGTTCAGCACGCAGTCATCCCTGGCAAGCCTGCCGGCCATGCTGGAGCGAACGCGGGATGTGCTGGGGGCGCCTGAGCGAACCACAGGCCTGGTGCTTCCCCTCGCGGTCGCGGTGTTTCGAGTCACAAGCCCCGTCGCCAATCTGGCCGTGGCTGTCTTCATCGCCCACATCTATGGCGTGACGCCAGGTCCTCCCCAGTTTGTGGCGGCAATCCTGGTCGCCTTTGCTGTATCCATCGGCTCCGTCGGCCTTCCGGGCCAGATATCCTTCTTCGCCAGCGTGGCGCCGATCTGCATTGCCCTGGGCGCACCGATAGACCTGCTGCCGATCCTGCTGGCGGTTGAAGTGATCCCGGACATCTTTCGTACGGTCGGAAATGTGACCGGCGACATGGGCGTCACGGCCTTCCTGGCCAGGCGAGAACTGCAGGAATCCGACACGTCTCCCGCCTGACAACCATTCAGGCCGGAAAGGGCGGTGCGTCCACGGCCCCTTTGGACTGTGCAGCCTTGGCGCGCTGAAAACCCGGCCGACGGCGCAAACGGTCCCAGTAATCGGTCACGGCCGGCGGAAAGGCGGCCTCCAGCTTGAGTTGATGCGCCAGGAGCAGGGCATACCCTACCGAGACGTCTGCGGCCGTGAAGCGACCGGCGCACAGCCACGGCCCCTTGGCCAGAGCCCTGTCCACGGCTTTCAGCCTGGAACGGAACCAGCGGGCGTAGTCTTCCGCCACCTGCGGCGCCCGGTCGGGTTCGAGAACGCGATAGCGCAGCACCAGGGTCTGAGGAAAAGTCAGGGTCGCTTCACCCAGATGCAGCCAGTTGAGCCAGGCTCCGTAGTCCGGGTCATCGGCGCCAACGGCCAGTTCGGTGTTTCCGCCTCGAGTCGCCAGGTACTGAACGATCGCTGCGGATTCACTCATCCGGGTCTCGCCATCAATCAGAAACGGGATCGTTCCCAGCGGATTGACCGACAAATAGTCCGGCTCCCGAAACCGGGGCGGAAAGGGCATCACCTTCAACCGATACTCGAGGCCAAGTTCCTCCAGTGCCCACAGCGCTCGAAAGGACCTTGCATCGATGCAATGCCAAAGCTCGATCATCAGCGAACCGGCGCCGAATTGAACCGGATGTTGTCACGCGCAATGCCGTCCTGAACGATCGAAAGACCGCCCGAACGTATCATCCATTCCAGTCGATGATCGCGGTACTGGCGCTTGAACAAACCCGCTTCCACCACACCTGCGACATTGGCCATGGCCGAAAGAGAGGCCTTTGCGGCTTCAAGAGCGGCCGCCACCGACGGCCTTGCAGCGGCCCTTGAAAACCAGTCGGAGAGCGGGCCAGGGCCAGGGGGAATGCCGAATCCAATGGCTCCGGCGACATAGGGCGCTACCGAAAGGTCACCCCACCCAAAATGCTCGCCATTGAACCAGGGCCGATCCCCAAGCTGACCTTCCAGCCAGTCATGGAGTTGGGCCAGTTCCTCGGCCGCCCGGGCCTGAAGCGCCTGCGCCTGTTCACCGGTCGCACGCTTGAAATTGGCGATCTCGCTCAGGCCCCAGGTGATGGCTTCATAGTGTGTGTCGCAGAGGTCCTCGATCATTCGGACCCGCGCCCGGTCAGCCGCCGTCGGAGGCAGGAGGGGCGGATCGGGAAAACGGTCTTCAATGAACTCGAGGATGATTGTGGAATCAAAGATCGCCTGTCCTTCACAATAGAGAACAGGGACCTCAAGGCGTGGGTTTGCCTTGCGAAAATCCTCCGAAGCCTGTCCCGACCCGATCGCGTCGGGCGTTCGCAAGGCATATCGAACGCCCTTTTCATCCAGGGCAATCCGCACCTTCTGTGCGTATGGAGACAACGGATGTTCGAGCAGCTCGATCATGGTGGCGACCTCGGGTTTCTGGGGACGTTGTCCAGACCCTTACCCGGGGGCCGTCAAGCCTCGAAGCGGGACTGGCTCCCCCGGATTGGCTCAGGCAGCCCTTCGGCCTGCCGCGCTCCGCTCCACAGCCGCAGCATCCAGAAAGTCTCGGATCATCGGCGCGCTCTGGGCAGCTTTGGTGACCAGGAACAGATGGCCTCCATCGGCAATGACTTCCAGCCGCGCCTTGGGGATCAGGGCCGCAAGGAACTTGCCGTTGACCAGGGGAACGATGGCGTCGGCATCACCCATGAGCACGAGGGTCGGCGCTTTCACGAAGGGCAGGAACGGCACACTGGTCCAGCCAGCCATGGCGCCCAGCTGATAGAGATAGCCAGTCCGCGAGGGCGGGCTGATCCGGCCGATATGACCATCGGATCCTGCCGTTTCGCCTCCATAGAGCGTCTCGAAATTCCTGCGCATGAATTCGGGATCAACATAGCGCTTGGGATCGGCCATCTTGCTGAGCGCGCTGATGTCCCCCGGAACCATGATCATTCCGGCAGAGGTCGCCGCGAGCACCAGACGCCCGGTCCGCTTGGGATGCTGAAAGGCAAACTGCTGGGCAAGGCCGCCGCCCCAGCTGACCCCCATCACATCCACCTGATCATAGCCCAGTTGATCGAGCAGATGGGCTGCCGTCAGCGCCATGGACCAGGGGCGATAGGGCACGACAGGCTTGGGTGAACCGCCGACCCCTGGCATGTCGAAGGTGATCAGGTCCCGGTCCGGGAACCAGTCCGCCAGCGGCGCCATCACCTCGATATTGGCCCCGATGCCATTGAAGAACAGGATCGGGCGGTACTCCCTTGACCGCCTGGAGCTTGAGGCCTTCCAGACCGCCACGCGCAGGCGCCGGCCGCCAGCCTGGAGAAACGCATACTCAGGCTCCGGGGAGGCCCCGTCGGACTGTCGCTCGGCTTTCACGTGGAACTCCTTGGCTAGTCGAACACATACAGGCCGGGGGCGGCCTCCATGGGTCGGTGTTTTTTGGACCCCAGGGCCTTTGGCGGGGCTTTGAGGGGCCCGGACCGCTCCGCCAGCCAGTCTTTCCAGAAAGGCCACCAGGATCCGGCCTTTTCTTCAGCAACCTTCTGCATCCAGTCATCGATCGAGGGCGGCGGCCGGGTAGCGCTGTGAAAATACTTGGCCTTGGGATTGCCGGGCGGATTGAGCAAAGCCTGGATATGCCCGGCCTGGGACAGCACAAAATCGACCTTTGGAGACCCGATCAGCTGGGTCAACCGGTAGCAGGCCTTCCAGGGCGTGATGTGATCGGTCACCCCGGCGACGACGAAAAGGTCCTGGGTGACCTTGGTCAGATCGACCTTGTGACCCGCCAGTTCCACCTGTCCAGGGTTTCTGAAGGGCTGATCCTCATAGACCCGAAGATAGTCGGAATGCAGGGTGGCGGTCAGGTTTGTGCTGTCATTGTTCCAGAACAGCACATCGAATGGCGGCGGATCTTCGCCATGAAGATAGTTGTTGATGACGTAGTTCCAGACCAGATCATTGGGTCGAAGCCAGGCAAAGGTCCGGGAAAGGGACGCCCCCTCCAGAATTCCCTTCTTCGCCGATCTCTGGCGCGCCATCTCGATGCCATGCTTGGAGACCAGGGCGCCAGCCTCGCTGTCGGTGGCATCCGGATCCAGCACGCAAACCATCATCGAGACCGCACCGATCCGGTCATCCTTCTCGGCGGCCAGCCGACTTAGCAGGGTTGCAGTTGTGATCCCCCCTGAGCAGGCCCCGGAAACATTGATCTTGGCGGAACCCGTGACCGACCGGACCACGTCGGTGGCGTCAATCAAGGACTCCACATAATCGCCCAGGCCCCAGTGAGCCTGTTCCTTGGTCGGGTTGCGCCAGCTGACAAGGAAAACCTGGAAGCCACTGGAGACCAGGAAACGCACCATCGACTTGTCCGGCGAAAGGTCGTTGACGTACGCCTTGTTGATCTGCGGCGGAATGATCATCAGCGGCGTCTGGTGAACCGCTTCCGTGGTCGGCTGATACTGGATCAGCTCCATCATTTCGGTGCGGTAGATGACGCTGCCCGGACTGACGGCCAGGTTTTCACCAACCTTGAAGGGCCGCTTGTCGACCTGGCTCACGATGCCGTCGTTCTGAGTCAGATCGTCATAGGCGTTCTTCAGGCCCTTGAGCAAAGACCCTCCGCCCGTCTCGAAAGCCTTCTTGATCGCTGAAGGATTGCCCAAAAGACTGTTGGATGGCGCGAGGCTGTCCAGGATCATGCCGGTGACAAAGTTGGCGCGCGCCCGCTCGAGTTCGTCAAACTCGACATCATCCAGCCAGCCGGCCACCCCTTTCTGAACAGCGAGGTAGGATTGCATGCCCGCCTTGTAGAGGGGATTGGTCCGCCAGGCGGTGTCTGCAAAGCGCTTGTCCTTCGGGCCGGGCTCCAGTTCCGATCGACCCGTGACGATCTTGACGAGCTCGCCATTGAAGGCGGCGACATGTTTGAGGGTCTTGACCGGGCGACCCGCCGTCTCCCGCAACAGCACCCCGACGGCGCCAATCAAATCTTCTCGCGCCACCCCGACAATCGGGTTCAGCCCACCAGAATTGTCCGTAGCCCCGCCTGTATCCAGCCGGATCCCCGCCTTCGTCATCGCATCGCCTCCCGTCGCGCCAGATCCTTCTCGCCCGGCTGCGTGTTGTCGGCCTATGCTGAACGGCTGAAGCGCCAAGTCAACGGGAGTCTGCGGCAGGTGAAAACGCGCGACCGGATCCTCGAGGCCGCCAGGAACCTGTTCAATCACGAGGGCGCCGGGCGGTTGTCGGCCGTGGACATCGCCTCGGCCATGGGGATCAGCGCTGGTCACCTCTACTATCACTTCAAGGGCAAGCCCCAGATCCTCGCCGAACTGATGGAGGCCCATGCCGCTGAAGTTCTGATGGTCCTGGGCGCCGCCGCGGAGGCCTGCCAGAGAGAACCTGCTCTCGAAATCCTCTGGACCCATATCCATATCCTTGTCGAAGAGGCTTGGGACGCACGGTTTTTCTACCGCGAACCCGCCCTGGCTATGGAAAACCTGGCCGTGGGCCATGCTGCGCGCCGCATCCTGAGCAGCCAGCACGCCACCCTGTTTCAATGCCTGGAATTTCTCCGGGCTGCCGGGTCGATCGCTGGGTCGGTGGAAGCATCCCGGGGACTCGGCAGTCAGATGAGCACCCTGATCGGATTTCACGCCATATCGTTCGAACTGATCGGCGAGCCCGGCAGTGAAAAGGATCGAGTGGCCCGGGCGGCGGCCCAGATCATGATGCCGGTTGTCGCCCTGGCGATCTAGCCAGGGCGACACCGGTTTGGTCAGGCGGCCTCTTCGACGGCCTTGGTGGCCTTCTTGGCCGGCTTTTCGGCCTTGAGCGCAGCGACTTCCTCGGTCAGGGACTCAACCTGAACAGTCAAGGCCTGAACCGCTTCACCGAGCGCCGCCAGATTGAACGGCGCCAGGGTTTCGGTCAGCGATTTGCGGACGGCGCCGATGCGGGCCTCCAACGCTTCCCGCTGAGCCTTCGAGGTCTTGGTAACCTCTTCCATCAGGCTGGCAACCTTCTTGCCGGCCGGGGCCTTGGCAATCCGGTCCCGAACCGTGTCCTCCACCAGTTCGCCCTTTGCGACCAGTTGGTCAAAGGCTTCAGAGGCGCCGTGAGCCAGCTTTTCCGCAGCATCCTGAGCCTCGGTATAGGCCCGTCCATAGGCGCCGACACCGGCGAGCCAGATCTTGCGGGCGATGTCCATGTCGACGCCGGTTTCGACAACGGCGGTCTTCTTGGTCTTCTTGGTGGCGGCCATTGGGCCCTCCTTGAAAAAGCTGCGCCACCCTCCTGGGCGGCCGATGGGGTTTTCTAGGCCGCGTTTCTAGAAAGGTCATTCTAACCACCACCGAAAATCACCAGGACCGTGACCGCCGTCACGGATGACCGTCGATGACTGCTCCAGAATGGGGGTACTCAGATGAGGGCGTCATGACACCAGCCAACGACCATGACAGGAAGTCCGGCCCCGGGCTGGGCCATACGGTCTGGATGCGGACAGAAGTAGACCGTTTTCAGCGTCGTTTTCAGCGCCAGTCCGCGCCTGGCGCCCCGCTGCCGGTCTGCACTTGGGAGCAGTTGGAAAGGCAGTTGGAGAACCTCGCCTCCAGCGAGGCGCTGCGCGCCGCCATTCCCGATCTCATCGTTTCGGTTCGCAAACAGTCCCAGTGGTTGCCCAACGAGATGATCCTGCGTGAAATTCTCTGCGCTGCGTTTGCCGTCATGGAATGCGATGTGACCATCGCAGATGTTGCGGACCTTCATCGCGCCTGAACGGCGCCGCTATCACAACCTGTTCATGACCGTCCCGGTCCCGGCCGCTTGCCGACGGCCACGGGCAACCACAAATTCGTCGCGGTGGTCGAAGGGCCGGATTGAAGTCCGGCGGGTCGGGGAGCGATGGCGCGACGTCGTCCAAAAGGTGTGTTCGAGATTGGCTGGGCGTCGTTCGAGAGCGCCGCTTCCGGCCGGTTCGAGCATGTTCCCACATCCCAGCTGTATGATCAGACGCTGGTTCAGCGCATCACCTTCAAGTCCGGCGGACCTCATGGCTGGACCCTTTCAGCGCTGTCGACGCCCCGGCCGCGCCCGCCGCCCTGGAAGATCGTGGTGATCACCGGAGCCCCAAGCTGGGCAGAATACTGGGCTCCGGTTCTGGCGCACCTGCCCCAGGACCGGGAGATGCTGGTTGTCGACCGCCCCGGCTTTGCGGCCAGCCAACCTGTTGACTATGTCGGCGATATCCGGGTCCAGGCCGAGGCCCTGATGCCCGCGCTAAGGACGGCGCCCGGTCAGCGTCTGTTGCTGGTGGGCCAGTCCTACGGCGCAGCGATTTCCACCCTCATGGCTGCCCGTCGCCCACCAAGGCTTGAAGGCCTGGTCCTGCTATCGGGCTATCTGGGCGACCCGGGCCCAACGGCCCGCTGGCTTGTACGCTTCGGCCGGCGGGTTCTGACGCTGATTCCCCGTGACCTTAGAAACGCGGTGATGGAGGTCGGAGAACAGCCGCCTCAGCTGGTTCACATGCATCAGGCGCTCAGCCGGGTCAGTTCCGACGTCCACGTCATCCATGGCGACAAGGACGATTTTGCGCCGATCGCCGCTGCTCAGCGGCTGGCCGAGGGCGCCAGGACCCTGCGGCCAATTCGCTTCAGGTCCGTTTCCGGCGCCAACCATTTCCTGAATGATGGACCACCCGCCAAGCTTCTGGCCGAACTGGAAGCCTGTCTGCCGAAGTCGGAGACGCCGCACGTGGCTTTTGGAAAATGGGCGCAGCGGACCCTGCATGATGTCCGGCATTCCCTGATCGATTTCGCCCGGGACCGACGCCTGATCAACGATTGATCTGACAGGTCGCTATCCCGTGCGCATCGATTGCGCCGACCGGCGACCCCTTACCCCAGCGTCCTGTTTCTGCGGCCCGGCAAACGAAATCGATTTGACCACCGGCTCACGAGAGAACCGGACGTCAGCGCCTGCCCCCAGCAGGGCGGCGATCTGGGCGGCGGGCGCGGGTCGGCTGATCAGATAACCCTGGATTTCCTGGCAACCCTGTCGCCGCAATTCATCCAGTTGCTCATCCGACTCGACACCTTCAGCCGTGGTGACGATACCGAGGCTGGCGCCCATATCCATGACAGCGCGGATGATGGCGATGGCGTCAGGGTCATGAAGAATGTCCCGCACAAACGTCTGGTCGATCTTGATCTTGTCAAAGGGAAAACTTCGCAGATAGCTCAGGGAAGAATAGCCGGTCCCGAAGTCGTCCATCGAAATCCGGACTCCCATCCCCTTGAGGTCATGCAGGATAGCCAGGTTGTCGGCGTTGTTTTGCAGCAGCACGGACTCGGTGATTTCCAGTTCCAGCCGACTGGCCTCAAGCCCCGAATGCGCCAGTGCGGAGATCACTGATGAGACCAGGTGGCGTCCCCGGAACTGCGCCGGAGAAAGATTGACCGCCAATCGAATGTGAGATGGCCATTGTACGGCTTGCAGGCAGGCTTCTCTCAACACCCAGTCCCCGAGGGGCGTGATCAGGCCGATTTCCTCGGCGAGGGGGATGAAATCTGCCGGTGAAATCATTCCGGCCGACGGATGGTTCCATCTCACCAGGGCTTCGCAACCGCTGATCCGGTTTTCTGCGAGGTTGTAGAGGGGTTGATAGAACAGCTCGAATTCGCCTGCGACCAGCGCCTTGCGAAGGTCCACTTCCAGAGCGCGTCTCGCCTGGAGTTTTTCGTCCATGGCCGGCTCGAAAAAATGAAATCCTCCGCGCCCTTCCGCCTTGGCGCGATACAGCGCCATATCGGCCTTCTTCAGAAGTTCGTCCGGTTCAAGGCCGTCATTGGGTGACAGCGCGACGCCGACACTGGCTCCGGCGACCACTTGCTGCCCCTGAATCTCGAAGGGCTGGGCCATGGAATCGACGATCCGCGCCGCCAGACGGGTGGCGTCCATGTCGCTGGTCAAGCCGCGCTGGACCACGGCAAACTCGTCGCCGCCCAGCCGGGCGACCGTGTCACCCTCGCGAACGCAACCCTTCAGGCGTTCGGCTGCAGCCCTCAGAAGCGCATCGCCCGCTGGATGGCCAAGCGTGTCATTGACAACCTTGAACCGGTCCAGGTCGATGCACAGCACCGCAACGAACTCGGTGCGGCGCCGGGTATCTGACAGCGAGTCACGAAGCGCCGACTGGAACAGGACACGATTGGGCAAGTCCGTCAGAGGGTCGTAGTGGGCCAGTCGGGCAATCTGGGCCTCCGCGCGCTTGCGCTCTGAAATGTCCTCGGAGACGCCAATAAGGAACTGTGGCTGCCCGTCCGGACCGAGGATTGCCCGCTTCTTGGTCCGCAAGGTGATGACTGCCCCGTCACGCCGGGGCACGACGTCTTCCTCGATGACGCGAACCTCGCCCGAGGCCAGAACTTCGCGGTCGCGTTCGAGGTAGAGCGCCGCCAGTTCGGGTTCATAGATCTCTGAGTCTGTTCGGCCGATCATCTCTTCCCGTCGATGACCCAGCAGCTGCTCGCCTGCCCGGTTGATGAGAACATAGCGGCTGTCGCTGGCCTGTTTGACGAACACCACGGCCGGCATGGATTCCACGACTTCGGTCATGAAGGTTCTGGCCTGTTCAGCGGCCGCGCTGGCGGCCGCCAGCGCCCTCGCCACCTTTCGGTTGGCGTCACTGGAGGCCTGGAGCAGCGACAGAATTGTGCCGACGCCCAGATACCGATCCTGGTCGGTGACGATGTAGCCGCTCAATAGCTCTGAAGGTCGGCAGGAAAGGCTGTCTGCCGTAAAGTCCGCCAGAGAAACGGCCGCATCCACGATCAAGGGCTCAGCATGCATCAGCGCCGAGATCGGTCGCCGGGCATAGAGGGCCCGGCCATACTCTGCAGCCATTTTCAGGAAGAAGCTGTTGCGATCCAGAAGGCCCACCGGCCTCCCCGTGCAGTCCACGACAGGCAATATCAGTGTATCCGGCTCCGCTCGGAACCGATCATAGAGCAGCCCCCCCAGGTCGGTGGGCGCCGCCGGGATGATGTCGGTCGCAACGTCTCGAAGCGTCAGCATGCAGGGTCTCCAGACAGGATAACCATGCCGCCGGCCCCTCTAACACCGACCTAATCACCCCGCGGATCCGTCGGGTTTCGCTAAAACTTGTTCAAACCGTCACAGTGCTTGCCCGCCCGTTTACACCCGCCGGGGGGCTGGCCCTTCAGACCACCATCGAGTCCAGACGGCCGCGGATCAGCGCCTCGGCCTCGCTGATGATGCGATCGACCAGTTCCTGAACCGTAGGAATATCGTGGATCAGTCCCTGCACCATGCCTGCGGACCAGATGCCGCCGTCGGTGTCGCCGGTGGTCAGGGCGTCGCGGCCGCGGGTGCCGGCCACCAGATGCTGGACATCCTCGAACTTGGCGCCGCCCGCCCGCTCGATCTGGACCACTTCCTGGCTGACGGCATTGCGCATGACCCGGGCAGTATTGTGCAGGGTACGGAAGATCAGGTCGGTCTGGCGCTCGTCATTGGCCACCATCTGCTCCTTGAAGCTATGGGGGATCGGCGCTTCCTGGGTAACGCAGAAGCGGGTGCCCATATTGACGCCATCGGCGCCGAGCGCCAGCGCCGCCACCAGACCCCGCGCATCGCCGATGCCGCCGGACGCCAGCATCGGAATCTTCACCTTGTCGGCTGCGGCGGCGATTAGGATCAGGCCGGGGATGTCATCCTCGCCCGGATGGCCGGCGCATTCGAAGCCGTCGATGGAGATGGCGTCGACACCCATCCGCTCTGCGGACAGTGCGTGCCGGACCGCCGTGCATTTGTGGATCACCTTGATGCCGTGGGACTTGAAATGATCCACATGCTCCTGGGGCTTGTAGCCGGCTGTCTCGACCACCTTGATGCCGCTCTCGATGATGGCGGCTCGGTATTCGGCATAGGGCGGCGGCTTGATCGCCGGCAGGATGGTCAGGTTCACACCGAACGGCTTGTCGGTCATGTCCTTAGTGCGCTGGATTTCCTTCGCCAGGTCTTCCGGCGTCGGCTGGGTCAGGGCCGTGATGAAGCCAAGCGCCCCGGCATTGGCGACGGCGGCGACCAGTTCAGCCTTGCCGACCCACTGCATGCCGCCCTGGGCGATGGGATGCTCGATGCCGAACATCTCGGTGAAACGCGTCTTGATGGCCATGGTCTGCTCCCAAACGATTGTTTGGCGGCAGTATCAGAACGTCACCCCGCGTCAGGCAAGGGGGGTTGCATGGCATGTCGGACAATCGCAACGGCCCTACTCGAACTGTCGGTAGGCCTCGAGTTCGAGGGTCCGCTCGACGGTCCGCTGCAGGACGCAGACATTGGCCGATATCCGGGCCAGACTACCCCAATCCTCATCAAACTGAGCGGCGCAGTCCGCATCACGAAATGCGATCCACGCCCGTTGCGCTGTCTTGAGCCGGGCTTTCTGCCGGTCGTTCAGGTCTGCCATGGCGACGCGGTAGGCCTGGTTCAGACGGCTGTCCTGCACCTTCAACTCGGCAGCGATGCATTCGATCATGCCGTAGGTCGACTGTCCGTCGGGCGACTCCAGGCACCGTCCATAGGCCGGCGAATACCGCGCCTCGATGGCCTCGGGTGATGCCGCCTTGAGGGCCGACGGCGCCAGAACCGTGGCCGGCAGGGCGAGCGCCGCGATCGCGAGGGCGACCCTAGGCCAGACCATGCTGACCGATGGCGTAAAAGCGCTCGGCCCGTTGGGCGCAAAGCTGGTCAGGGCCCATGTTCGACAGGCTGGCGATCTCCTGCTCGACCGCATCGCCGACGGCCTGGATGGCAGCGTCGCGGTCTGAATGGGCTCCGCCTGCAGGTTCGGCGATGATCCGGTCAACGACCCCCAGCCTCAGCAGATCGGGCGCCGTGATCTTCATCTGTTCGGCGGCGTCCCTGGCCCGGGCGCCGTCCCGCCAGAGGATCGACGCGGCGCCCTCGGGGCTGATCACCGAGTATATCGAATGCTCCAGGATCAGAACCCGGTTGGCGCCGGCCAGGGCGATGGCGCCGCCGGACCCGCCTTCGCCGGTCACGGTCGCGATCATCGGGGTCTTGAGAGTCAGGCAACGCTCGGTGCAGCGGGCGATGGCCTCGGCCTGCCCCCTCTCTTCGGCGCCCAGGCCGGGATAGGCGCCCGCCGTATCCACGAAACTGATGACGGGCAGACCATACTGTTCGGCCATGTCCATCAGCCGGACCGCCTTGCGATAGCCCTCGGGCCTCGCCATTCCGAAATTGTGCTTGAGCCTTGTGGTGGTGTCGTGGCCCTTTTCGTGACCCATCACGACGACCGGTTGCCCACGAAATCGCCCCAGGCCGCCGATGATGGCCTGGTCATCGGCGAACTTGCGGTCGCCCCGCAGTTCCACGAACTCTTCGATCAGCCCCGCCACATAGTCGATGAAGTGCGGCCGTTCCGGATGCCGGGCGACCTGGGTCTTCTGCCACGGATCCAGCTTGCCATAGGCCTCTCTGCGCAGGCCATCCAGCCGAACCCGCATGGCCTCGACTTCGGTGTCAAAGGAACCTGCCCCGGCCGACTCCGAAAGTCGCGACAGTTCCTCGATCTTGCCCTCGAGCTCGGCGATCGGTCGCTCAAATTCAAGATAATGCTGGACCATGGTTCGCCTGACGTAGTCCGCCCCCGAAAGACCGGGAACCTAGTGAAGGATGGACCAAAAGCAAAGAGCGCTCTGAACCCGATCAGACCGTCAGGAGACAGACAGAAAAAGCTTCGTGATCATCGGTCCATGTCGCTTCGATGCGCCATCCGCCCGCCTTGGCCAGGGAGTCCAGCCTGGGAAGATCGAACTTGTAGGAGCTTTCCGTATGAAGGCTTTCTCCGGCCTGGAACTCAAAGGGCTGTCCCGCCAGATGCACGATCTGCGATCGCAGGGACACCAGATGCATTTCCACCCGCGCCTGGTCAGGGTTCCAGATCGCCCGGTGCCTGAACCCCGTCAGGTCGAAATCCGCCCCGAGCTCCCGGTTGGCCCGGACCAGCAGATTCAGGTTGAACCGTGCGGTCACGCCGGCTGCGTCGTCATAGGCCGCCTCAAGCTGGGCGGCATCCTTGATCCGGTCAGCGCCCAGCAGAAGCTGCGCTCCCTCGCCCAGATGTTCCCGCATGGCACGGAGGAGCCCGCCTGCTTGAACCGGGTCGAAATTGCCGATGGTGGACCCCGGAAAGAACCCAAGTCTCGGGCGGGCGCCTGCTGCCACCTCGCCCTGCAGGGCCGTGAAGTCGCCGGCGACGCCTCGAACCGGCAGATCCGGAAACACCAGCGCGACCTCGGCGGCCGTCGCTCGCGCTGCGCCAGGGTCAATTTCGACGCAAAGATAGCCAGCAGGCTGTTGCAGGGCCGAGAGGAGGGCGACGGCCTTGGCCGCCGACCCCGATCCATACTCGACGACCGTGCGCCCGGGTCCAACCGCCTCGGAGATATCTTTCCCGCGATTCGCCAATAGCGCCATTTCGGTCCGGGTCGGGTAATATTCAGGCAGTTGCGTTATCTGGCCGAACAGCGCTGAACCGGCCGAGTCATAGAACCATTTGGGCGGCGTAGCCTTGGGACTGGCCAGGAGCCCGCGGACCATGTCCTCGGCGAACAGGGCCCGTTCAAGATCGGGCTTCATGGGGGTCAGGTGGTTCATGCGCAGTCTCTGGCCAGTCGGAGGCCGGAAAACATCCAGCGCTGATGCGGTTCGAAGAAATTCCGATAACTGGCCCGTACATGCGACGCAGGCGTGACGCAGGCGCCGCCCTTCAGCACGAAGCGCCCGGACATGAACTTGCCATTGTACTCCCCCACAGCCCCTGGCGCGGGCACGAACCCACGATACGAGGCATAGGCGCTGGAGGTCCATTCCCAGACATCCCCGAAAAACTGCGGGCCTGTCGAAGGCGCGGTCCTGAGAATGTCGGCGTCGAGAAGATTTCCGCTGACCGGCCAGTCCCTGGAGACCGACTCCCATTCCGCTTCCAGGGGCAGCCGCGCACCGGCCCAACGGGCAAAGGCGTCTGCCTCGAAATAGCTGACATGACAGACAGGCGCGCTCGGATCGACGGGTTCCCGTCCCGCCAGGGTGCGTCGGGTCCAGCCCTGTTCGCTGTTCTCCCAATAGGCCGGCGCCCGCCAACCCTGAGTCTGACGGCAGACCCAGCCGTCCGATAACCAGCATGATGGATCGTCATAGCCGCCAGCCGCCATGAAGGTCAGCCAGTCGCCACAGGTCACAAGACGGTCAGCGAGTTCGAAAGGCTCCAGCCAGACCCTCTGCCGGGGTCGCTCACAGTCGAACGCAAACCCCTCCTCGGGCGCGCCGATTTCCACCAGACCGCCCGGTGACCGGAGCCATCCCTGTTGCGCGGCCGCCGGACCAGCGACGCTGGCCAGGTCCTGCCGATAAGGTTGTCCCGTCGGATGCAGCGCGAGCAGGGCCAGGATATCCATGAGCAGCAGTTCCTGGTGCTGTTCCTCGTGATGCATACCCAGTTCGATCAGCGGCCTGGCCCGGATCAACGCCTCCGTTTCGGCCTGACTGGCGAACAGCTGCAGCGCCTCATCCACCCTGGCGCGCCAGTCCAGGACGGCTTGAACGGACGGCCGTGTGATCAGCCCCCTCTCAGGTCGGGCCTGCCGGACGCCGACGGCTTCGTAATAGCTGTTGAACAGAAACCGCGCCTCTGGCGGGGCTTGCGGCGCAAATCCCGCCGGCCGCAGGATGAACTCGTCGAAAAACCAGGTGGTATGGGCCAGATGCCATTTGGCGGGGCTGGCGTCGGCCATGGCCTGGGGCTGCATGTCCTCCGGACTCAGGGGCGCAATGAGACTCAGGGTCCTTTCCCGGACCCGGGTCAGAGCGAGGCTTAGTGCTTGTCGATCGTCGGTATCGAAAACCATCCAGGCCCCCAAACGCTCAAGATGGCCAGTCGATCCCGCGCAATCAATGCTCTGCCGCGGACTTTCAGAAACCGTAGAGTGCGGCAACCTGGGGATCACGGGCGGCGATCTGCCGGGCGCAATCCACCATGACCTTGGCCTGTTTCCAGGTCGCGTCATCCTGCATCTTGCCGTCCAGCATGACGACGCCGGTGCCGTCGGGCATGGCCTCGAGAATCCGGACTGCGAATTTGACCTCGTCGGGATCCGGACTGAAGACCCGCTTGGCGATGTCGATCTGGCTGGGGTGGAGGCTCCAGGCCCCGGCGCACCCCAAGAGGAAAGCGTTGCGGAACTGCTGTTCGCAGGCTTCCGGATCGTCGATGGCGCCGAACGGTCCGTAGAAGGCCTTGATGCCGTGGGCGGCGCAGGCATCGACCATCTTTGCAAAGGTGTAGTGCCAGATGTCCTGCTGGGCGGCGGCCCTTGCGCCGCCATCGGCCCGGGGATCCTCGATCACCTTGTAGAAGGGATGACCGCCGCCAACCCGGGTGGTCTTCATGGCGCGGCTGGCCGCCAGGTCGGCCGGACCCAGGCTGATGCCCTGCATGCGAGGAGAGGCTGCGGCAATGGCCTCGACATTGTTCACGCCCTCGGCCGTCTCGAGGATGGCGTGCAGCAGGATCGGCTTCTTGAGACCATGGCGAGCCTCCAGAATGGCCAGGAACTGATCCATGTAGTGGATGTCCCAGGGGCCCTCGACCTTGGGCACCATCATGACATCCAGCCGATCACCGACTCCGGCGACGATCTGGGTCACGTCGTCAAAATGCCAGGGCGAGTTGAGGCAGTTGATGCGGGTCCAAAGTCCCACATTCAGAGCCGCAAAATCGGTCGCGTTGGCCATTTCGATGAAACCCGCCCGGGCCGCATCCTTGGCGTCGGCCGGAATGGCGTCTTCCAGGTTACCCAGGATCACATCGGCCTGTCGCGCCATGTCCGGAACTTTGGCCCGGACCTTGTCCAGATGCGGCGGCACGAAATGGATCATCCGCTCGACCCGGACCGGAAGCTCCCGGGGCGGGGTCGGGGCGCCAATGGCCAGAGGCTTGAAATATCCCCGCGGCGTCTTCATGGCGCTGTCTCCCAAGGCTCTTCGCGATTGCGAACGGCTGTTTGAAGCCCTTGCTGCGGTGCGTCAAGCGCCCTGCAGCCCTCAGGTATTTCCCTTGCGACCCAGGGGATGTCGGGTCTCCACCACGTCCCTCAGCCTTTCCCCCGAAACATGGGTGTAGATCTGGGTGGTTGCGATATCGGAATGGCCCAGAAGCGTCTGGACAACCCGAAGATCGGCGCCGCCGTCCAGAAGATGGGTCGCAAAGGCATGGCGCAGCACGTGCGGACTGACCCTTGCCGGGTCCAGCCCGCTGTCCCGGGCGGCGGCGTCCAGCAACTGGGAAAACCGCCGGGGCGTCAGCCGGCCCAGGCGGCTTCTGGATGGAAACAGCCAGGGACTCTCTGAAACGCCCTTGGGCAGAAACCTACCCCTGACGGCCAGATAGGCCGTCACCGCCCGTCGGGCGGCGCTGTTGAGCGGCGCCAGCCGTTCCTTGCCACCCTTGCCGGTCACCATCAGAAACGACGGATCCCGGACCAGGGCCCGAAGGGGCAGGCTCGTCAGTTCGGATACCCGCAGGCCCGAGGCATAGGTCAGTTCAATCAGGCAGGCCAGACGCAGGCCCTGGGCATTGTCCGCAGCAAGGGCAGCGGAAATCAGGCCCTCGACCTCGCTCCGGGAAAGAACCTTTGGCAGCGGCCGTCCCTGCCTTGGCGCCTCCACCCGACGGGACGGGTCATCCTCTCTCCAGCCTTCGCCCAGCACGAACCGGTAGAATTGGCGGATGGCTGATCGTCTCCGCGCCGCAGTCGAGGCGCTCAGGCCGCGCTCCTGCAGAGCGATGAACCAGGCTTCGATATCCTCTGCCCCCGCCGACGCGAATCCCTGGCCCCTTCCAGCCAGAAATGCGGCAGCGTCCTCCAGGTCCTTTGCATAGGCGGTTAGGGTGTTCGGCGCCGCGTTGCGTTCGGCCGCCATCATTTCCAGAAAGGCCTCGGCCCAGCCGGCGCTCATGTCCCCGTCATCAGACCGGAAAGGCCTTCGACGGCAAAGGCCGTGGCGGCCTTGTCGAGCCCGACCCGGCGCAGGGCCCGGATAATGGCCGCGCGGTCAGCCGGGACAGGTCCGGCTGCGCCGCCGTCCGCCGCAACAGCGACCGCCAGCAAGGCCGTCTCGCCCACGGCTCCAGCCTCCGCCGCCAGATTCAGGGCCAGGAGGTTTACGGCGTTCGGCGACGCCCGCACACGCTCCCCGGCCGCCAGGATGGGACGCGTAACGGAATCGGTTGGCGACCCCAACGCCGCCATCCACAGGGCGGCCGTAAGGGTGGGCCCGCCCTGCCCCTGGAGCGCGGTCAGGGAAGCGAGATCAAAGCTTGCGGCATTGTTGCCCGCCGCCGCGATGAGGGCGTCCAGCAGGGCGAGGTCTGTCGCCGACCAACGGCTATCGGCAGCCTCCAGTGACAGTCGAAGGGCCTGGGCGCGCGAGACCTCTCCCTGCTCCGCCAGCCGACGTGTAGAGCCCAGGGGGTCCGCCGCGACCGCTTCCGGCAAAAGGGGCTCATCCGGCAAAGGGGGCTGGATCGCCCTGGCGATGGCGGGCGCCGCGCCTTCGGCCGAAAGCTTCAAGCCCGACCGACGGGACAGCGCCAGATTGACGCCGTTTCGAACAGATGCCGGACCAGGATCACCGCCGACCAGGATTGCGGTCATCAATCGAAGATAGGCTGCGTCTCGCCCGGTGTCGTTGGCCAGAGTGAGGCTCAACTGTGCCGCGTCCGACTGGCCCAGGATCGCCTGACAATAGGCGCGCAGGCGGAGCCAGTAGAGATCCGAACGCCCGGCCGTCATCCCGGCCTCGATCCGGCAGGCCTTCATGTCATCCGCCAGGACCAGAGCGGACTCCGCCAATACCTCCGCAAGGGCGGGGTCTGCGCCGATGTTGGGCAGGCGCTCGGCAGAAGACAGGGCGGCGCCGGCATCGCCCAAAGCCAGAAGCGCGCGAGCTCTTGAAAGGGCCAATCCTCGCTCCTCAGCTGCGCCATCCGGGGCCCGGGCGCCCGTGCTGAGAACTTGAATTGCCAGGACCCTGGCGGTTGGGCTCAAGGACCGGCCGGAGAGGACAGGCAGAATTCGCCGAACCACGGTCGCCGAAGATCCGCGCCAGAGGTCGGCGCCAAGCCCTGTGTCGCGGGACCCTCCCGAAAAAACATCAGGCGCAGACAAGGGCGCAACCGACACCTCCTGCGCCAACACGGGCGTAGCCGCAGCAACTGCCAGAAACAGGGCAAGGCAAGGACGGGACATTGCAGCGACCCTAGCATCTGAAAGGCCCGCCGTCGCCTCGCCGCAACCATGGCCATACGGCGACTGCCCGGTGAAATGTGACAGATTTGCACCATTCAGCAAGGCGATGGCTTTGCCGCACCCGGACCGCTCGTGTAAGCGACAATCGTGACCAGCCCGGACCCCCGCCTCAGACAGCGAACCATCGCCCTTGTGGGATTGATGGGGGTCGGTAAATCCAGTGTCGGTCGCCGGCTGGCATCCTATCTGGAGCTTCCCTTTCGCGATGCCGACCATGAGGTCGAGGCTGCCGCGGGGCGATCGATCGCAGAGATCTTCGAAGCCTTTGGAGAGGCCGATTTCCGCGATGGCGAACGCAGGGTCATAACCCGGCTCCTTGATGAGGGCCCGATGGTCCTGGCCACGGGCGGCGGGGCCTTCATGAATGCCGAAACCCGCGCCCTCATCCGGGAAAAGGCCATTTCGGTCTGGCTGAAGGCGGACATCGACATCCTGGCTCGCCGCGTGGCGCGCAAGGAAACCCGGCCGCTCTTGCGGGGCAAGGATCCAGCGGAGGTGCTGACGCAATTGGCCGCGGTTCGTTATCCCGTCTATGCCCTGGCGGACCTGACGGTGGAGCTGGGGGAAACGCCCCACCATGAGTCCGTCGCGGCGGTGGTTGCAGGCCTGCAGGTCTGGCTCGACAAGGACAAGATCGCCCCATGATCCAGAATGTTCCCGTCGCCCTGTCAGGCCGCAGCTATGACGTCCTCATCGGCAAAGGCCTGCTGGATCAGGCAGGTCGCCACGTCGCCCCGCTGCTGCGCAGGAAGAGGACCGCTGTCGTGGCGGACTCTGACGTGGCCAGGCTGCACGGCGACCGGTTGCTGTCCTCCCTGGCCGAAGCTGGCATCACCGCCCATCTGATTGCGATCCCGCCGGGCGAGGCCAGCAAGAGCTTCGAAGGTCTGTCCGAGCTCTGCGACCGTCTGCTGGCCCTGGAACTGGATCGTGGCGATCTCATCATCGCCCTCGGGGGTGGGGTCGTCGGCGATCTGGCCGGGTTCGCCGCCAGCATCTACAAGCGCGGGATCGACTTCATCCAGGTCCCCACCACACTGGTGGCTCAGGTGGACTCAAGCGTTGGCGGCAAGACCGCCATCGACACGGCGCGCGGCAAGAACCTGATCGGAGCCTTTCATCAGCCCCGGTTGGTGCTGGCCGATCTCGACGTCCTCGAGACCCTGCCCGACCGGGAAATGGTCTGCGGCATGGCGGAAGTCATCAAGTATGGCCTGCTGGGCGACCGCAGTTTTTGCGCCTGGCTCGGCGACCATGTTCCGGCGGTGCTCGCCCGCGATCCCGTCGCCCTGGCAGAGGCCGTCCGGCGCTGCGTCGCCATGAAGGCCGACATCGTCGCCGAGGACGAACGCGAGACCGGCAGACGCGCGCTCCTGAATCTGGGCCATACCTTCGGTCACGCGCTGGAGGCGGAGAACGCCTATGGCGACGCCTTGAAGCATGGCGAAGCGGTGGGCGCCGGATGTGCGCTGGCCTTCCGCTATTCGGCCGCAATGGGGCTTTGTCCCATCTCGGATGCCGATCAGGCCGTCGCCCTGATCGCTAGCGCAGGCCTGCCGATCCGGCTGGATGAGGTGGCCGGCTTTCCGTTTTCAGCCGATCGGCTGCTTGCCCATATGGCGCAGGACAAGAAGGCCGAAGGCGGCGACCTTACCCTGGTGCTGGCAAAGGCCTTGGGGGAGGCCTTCGTCGCCCGATCCGTTGATGCGGAAGCCCTGCGGCGCTTTCTCGTCTCGGAAGGCGCCGCGCGTTAAAATGGGCAAATGCAGGAACAGATTGGCGGCTGGAGGCTTAGTCAAGGCCTGCGGCCGCGGCCGCATCCTGGGTCATGGTGACAGGCATGAGTGAACTGACGGGCCTGAGGGTCCTGGTGGTCGAGGATGAGCTCCTTGTTTCCATGCTTGTCGAGGACATGCTGTCGGATTTCGGCTGCAAGGTCGTGGGCCCGGCGTCGGACATTGATCAAGCCCTGCAACTGGCCCGGGATGCCGGGATCGATGTCGCCATCCTGGACGTCAATGTCAGCGGCCGGCAGAGCTTTCCCGTGGCGGACATTCTCAAGGGACGGGGCCTGCCCTTTGCCTTCGCCAGCGGTTACGGGGAAGCCGGAGTGATCGACGCTCATCGAGGCGCGCTGGTCCTGCAGAAGCCCTTCCTTCAAAGCGATCTCGAGAAGGCCCTGATGAGTCTTTGCAGGGTGACCCGAGCGGGCGCCTGACAGGGGTTCAGCTTTCCCCGGGGGCCAGAGCCTTCACCGACAGGGCATGAACCGGGCCCGCCAGTTCCGCAGCCAGGACAGCATGAACCTGACGCTGACGGGCCACCCTGCCGACGCCTGCAAAGGCCTCGCTTTCCAGCAAGACGTTGAAATGGCTCTCGCCCCCTTCCCGGTGTCCGGCATGGCCGTGGTGCCGGTCACTGTCGTCGACCACTTCAAGGCGCTGTGGCGAGAAAGCCTCGGTCAGCTTCTGATGGATCATTCGTGCGATTGGGCCGGATTCGGTCATGTTCAATTCTGGAAATGGAAAGCCTGACGGACCATACTCCCAACGATGACCGGCGCCTTCCAGTACAGACCAAAATTTGTCGATATCCGCGTCCGCCCCCCCAAGGAGGGCGAACAGGAAAGGGCCAATGACGTCCATGCCCTGAAACCCGGGGAGCGGCCCTGCGACCACGCCGAATGCCGGGCCGCCGCCACGGCCCGGGCTCCCAAGTCCCGGGAGCGGATGCATGAGCACTACTGGTTCTGTCAGACCCATGCGGCCGAGTACAACAAGAGCTGGAACTTCTTCTCGGGCATGACCGACGATCAGGTGGCCGCCGCCCAGGCCGCCCGGCAGACCGGCGAGCGCCCGACCTGGAGCTTCAAGGCCTCGAACCGCAGCCGGGAGGCGGCCGCTGCGGCCAAGAACCCCCAGGGCTGGGGTGATTCCTTCAGCCTGTTCGGCTTTTCCCGCAGTGACTTCGTCTCGCCCCAGCGGCCCGACGGCCGCAGTCTGGGCAAGATGGAACGGGGCGCGCTCGCGGATCTGGATCTTCCGGACACGGCCCAGCCCGCCGAGATCAAGGCCCGGTATCATGACCTGCTCAAGCGCTGCCACCCGGACAGCAACGGCGGCGACCGGTCGGCCGAACACAAGCTGCAGCGGGTATTGAAGGCCTGGAAAACCCTGCAGAAAGCCAAGATGACCTAATCCAGCGGCTGTCTCGATCGACCCAGTCGCCACGCCGCCAGCCAGCAGGCCATGGCCCAGGCCGCGCCGACGCACCAGCCGGCCAGAACGTCGGTGGGCCAGTGAACACCCAGATAGACCCGGCTTGCCCCGACGATCAGGGTCAGAAGCACCGCCGCCGTAAGGGCAAAGACCTTGACCCGCCTTCGCCTGGCAAACCGCGTGATCAGGACGCCAAGGGTCAGATAGACCACGGCTGACAGCATGGCATGACCGCTGGGAAAACTGGCATTGGCCGCCTCGACCAGCCGGAAGGCCTCATCCGGGCGGCTTCGCCCGGTCGCCGCCTTCAAACCCTGGCTGATCGCCAACCCGCTGACGCTGGCAAGCAGGAGTAGCAGGGATTCGCGCCAGAGCCTCAGGCTGGCGAACAGCGCCGCCAGCAGAACCACGATCACGCCCAGAACCGTGATCGAGCCCAGGGCGGTGACATCGGTCATGGCCAGCAAGAGCCATGGCGGGCCGGCCGCCAGGCCCGGATCCCCGCCCCGTCGCATCATCAGCAACACAGCCCGGTCGAGGCCATGGCCCCCGCCTTCCAGGGCCCCGTCTTCGAGGGCCTCGTCGGCAATGGCCACGAAGGCCAGGGCGCCGGCCGTCACCACCAGGATGGCCACGGTCACGCCCAGTTCCCGGCGCGCCAGGTCCAGCCAAAGACGCCACTTCAGGCCGACAGGCATCGCAATCTCCGATTTGGCCACAGTTTGGGTTCGAACAGATGTTTGCCCAACGCGCAGACTGCGGTATCGAACCCTACCATGTCAGACTCCACAGACACTCCCGCCGCCGATCCCTTGCTGAGCCTGGTTCCCGATAAACAGGTCAGCGTCCGAGACGTCTTTGGCGTCGACAGCGACATGAAGGTGCCCGCCTTCAGCCATCGCGACAGCCATGTGCCCGAGATCGACGAAGCCTATCGCTTCGATCCACAGACAACCCTCGCCATTGTTGCGGGCCTGGCCTTCGACCGGCGCGTCATGGTCCAAGGCTATCACGGCACGGGCAAGTCCACCCATATCGAACAGGTCGCCGCCCGCCTCAACTGGCCCCTGGTCCGGGTCAACCTGGACAGCCATGTCAGCCGGATCGACCTGGTCGGCAAGGACGCCATTGTCCTGAAGGACGGCAAGCAGATCACCGAGTTCCGGGAAGGCATCCTGCCCTGGTGCCTGCAACGCCCCATGGCGCTGGTGTTCGACGAGTATGACGCCGGCCGCCCGGACGTCATGTTCGTCATCCAGCGGGTCCTGGAAGCCGGCGGCAAGCTGACCCTTCTCGACCAGAACAAGGTGATCCGGGCCAATCCATATTTCCGGCTGTTCTCGACGACCAACACCATTGGCCTAGGCGACACCACCGGCCTCTATCACGGCACCCAACAGATCAATCAGGGCCAGATGGACCGCTGGTCCATTGTCACCACCCTCAACTATCTCGACCACGACGTGGAAGCCGAGATCGTGCTGTCCAAGAACCCGGCCTATGCCACCGCCGAAGGTCGCCGCACCCTGGCCGCCATGGTTCGCGTCGCGGACATGACCCGCAATGCGTTCATGAACGGCGACATCTCGACGGTCATGAGCCCCCGGACGGTCATCACCTGGGCGCAGAATGTCGAGATCTTCGGCGGCGACCTGGGCCTGTCCTTCCGCATGACCTTCCTCAACAAGTGCGACGAACTGGAACGGCCCACCGTGGCCGAATTCTACCAGCGCGCCTTCGGGGAAGATCTTCCGGAAAGCGCGGCCCGGGTAAAGGTCGCCTGATCCGCAGGCCGGGCCTGCCAGATTGACTATCATCCGTCGGGCGCACCGTCCGGCGGCAAGGAAAATCGCCTCACATCCGGGAGACTCTACTCATGTCCGTCAACCTGCACAGCTTTGTCGGCCTGTTCAGCCGCAACCTGTCCACCGCCGAGCATCTGCTGGCCAAGGGCGCAGCCCACGCAACAGCCCAGGGTCTGGACCCTGAGTCGATCCTCGACTGGCGCCTGATCGACGACATGCACCCCATGCGGTTCCAGTTGAACATCGTCTGCAACTTTGCCCGCCAATATGTGGCGCGGGTCGCGGACCAGCCGGTTCCGGCCGATGTCGACGGCAACCTGGACCTTGCAGGCTACAAGGCCGCCTTTGCGGAAGCCCGGGCCTATCTGGCCGCCATCACGCCCGAGCAGTTCGAGGGTCGCGACAGCGTTCCCCTGACGGTCACGCTTGGCAACAGCATGTCGCCGACCCTGGAGGCCAGCCAGTGGCTGACGGGCTTTGCGACCACCAACATCTATTTTCATACCAGCATGGTCTACGCGATCCTGCGCGCCCGCGGCGTCGCCGTCGGCAAGCTCGACCTGTTCTCGACGGGTCTCTGAGCAACGGTCGCCGGGCCCGGTGGCGGCAAAGCCATCATCGGACCCGGCCCGAGGCCTTGAATCAGAACCTGTTTTTCTGACCTGACCTGTTCGGCCGGGCCAGACAAGTCCCTACTGCGCTGCCATGGCTTCCGGGCGGCTGGCCGGTGGAACCCCGTCGATCCCCCGCTTGCGGGCAAAGCCCAGCTTGCGGCGCATCCAGCCCGTGCTGTCCTCGACGATGGTGAACATCACCGGCACGAACAGCAGGCTGAGCAGGGTTGAGGTGATCAGCCCCCCCATGACGGCAATGGCCATGGGCTGACGGAACTCCACGTCCAGGCCCCAGCCCATGGCGACAGGCAGCATGCCGGCCCCCATGGCGACCGTGGTCATGATGATCGGCCGGGCCCGCTTGTGGGCGGCGTCCATCAAGGCGTCATAGCGGGTCATGCCGCCATTGCGCGCCTCGATGGCGTATTCGACCAGCAGGATGGAGTTCTTGGCGGCGATCCCCATCAGCATCAGCAGGCCGATCAGGGCCGGCATGGACAGGTTGGTGCCGGTGATCAGCAGCAGCCCGAAGGCCCCGCCGAGCGCCAGGGGCAGGGCCATCTGGATGGTCACGGGATGGGAGAAGCTCTTGAACAGCAGAACCAGCACCACATACATCAGCAGGATGCCGGTCACGAAGGCGACGATGAACCCGACGCCCAGCTCGGCAAAGGCCTCCACATCACCGGAAGGCTGGATGCTGACCCCCGGCGGCAGGTTCTTCAGGGCCGGCAGCGCCTTCACCGCCTTGTCGGCGTCGCCCAGGGCCATGCCGGCCAGTTCTGCCGTGATGGTGGCGTTGCGGCTGCGATCCAGGCGGTTCAGCTGACTGGGGCCAGCCCCGAACGCGAGGTCGGCCACCGATGACAGGGGCACCGCCTCACCGGACGCCGTCGGCACCCGAAGGTTCTGGAGAACCGCCATGTCCGTCCGGGCTTCTTCGGTCAGGCGGATGCGGATCGGAATCTGGCGGTCGCCCAGATTGAACTTGGGCAGCAGCTGGTCGATGTCGCCGAGCGTCGCCACCCGTACGGCCTGGCTAATGTCGTTGGCCGACACCCCCATCCGCGCCGCCACGTCCGGCTTGGGCGTGACCAGGATTTCCGGCCGGGCGATGTCGGCCGTGTTGACCACATTGGTCAGCCCCGACAGGGCCCGCATCTGGGTCTCGACCGCGCGGGTCGCCTTGGTCAGGGCCACACCGTCATCGCTGGACAGGGTGACGTTATAGAGCGGCGCGGAACCGTCGACGCCAAACCGGATCCGGGCGCCGGGGATATCGGCAAACGCCTTGGCGATGTCCCGCTCGAACTCCTGCTGGGTCAGATCACGATCCCCGCGGTCGACCAGATTGGCGGTGATCGAAGCCCGTCGAACATCACTGAGGGCCGAGCCGGATCCGCCAGGGCCTGTCGCAGCCAGGCCGGCCCCCACCCCGCCATAGACGCTCTTCACCTCCGGCCGGGCCTTCAGGATTTCAGTGATCCTCAGGACCAGGGCGTCGGTGTCTTCCAGGGTCGCCCCCGGCGGCAATTCCACCGACATGGCGCTGTAGCCCCTGTCCCCGGCCGGAATGAACTCGGCCGGCACCTTGCTGGCGATGAACACCGAGCCCAGCAGAAACACCGTGCCCATGGCGAAGCCAGCCATCCGGTGCGCCAGTCCCCATTCCAGCGCCTTCAGATAGGGCCCCATCCAGAAAGGATCCTTGTGCTCCTTGGGACCGCTGTCAGCCTTCAGCAGATAGGCCGCCATCAGGGGTGTCAGCATCCGCGCCACCACCAGCGAGAACAGCACCGAGACACAGGCCGCCAGGGCGAACGACTTGAAAAACTGACCCACCACGCCCGGCATGAAGCCGACCGGCGCGAACACGGCGACGATGGTGGCGGTGGTCGCCACCACGGCCAGGCCGATCTCGTCGGCCGCCTCCATGGAGGCCTCAAAGGGCTTGAGGCCATACTGCCGCATATGCCGGACGATATTCTCGATCTCGACGATAGCGTCATCCACCAGGATACCGATGGTCAGACTGAGGGCCAGCAGGGTGACCACATTGAAGCTCTGGTCCAGGGGCGCCAGGACGGCAAAGGTCGGGATCAGGCTCAGCGGCATGGCCACGGCGGTAATCAGGGTGGCGCGCCAGTCCCGCAGGAACAGGTACACCACCACCACCGCCAGGACAGCGCCCAGCAACAGGGCCTCGACCGACGCCAGATAGCTGGCCTCGACGTCTTTCACGGAAGAGGTCACCTCCTCGATCTTCAGGTCATCGCGGTCCGCGTCCAGCTTGGCCACGGCGATGCGCACCGCCTTGCCCGCCTTGACCTCGCTGCCGTCCCGGGTCCGCAGCATGGAGAAGGACACCACCTCCTCGCCATTGTAGCGGGCGCGGATCCGGGGTTCGGTCCAGTTGTCCACCACGGCGCCCAGATCGCCCAGCCGCACCACACGGCCGCCGCCCAGCGTGATCCGCATGTCGGCCAGCTGCTGCACCGTGTCAGCGCCGCCAAGGGTGCGGATCGCCCGCTCCTCGCCGCCGAGGGTGGCGCGGCCGCCGGGCAGGTCGGCATTGAGCGACTTCAGGGTCTGGCTGACCTGCGCCGCCGTGACGCCCTGGGCCGCCAGCTTGGAGGGATCCAGCTCGACCCGGATCTCGCGGGCGACGCCGCCCTCGCGGGTCACCTGGGCGATGCCGGGCACGGCCAGCAGCTTCTTGGTCACATCATTATCGACGAACCAGCTCAGCTGTTCGGGGTTCATCGAACCGCTGCGCACCACATAGGTGATCAGGGGCTGGCCGGAGATATCGATCCGCTGGACGATGGGTTCAGGGATATCCTGCGGCAGGTCAGACCGGATCGAGGCCACGGCGTTGCGCACGTCGTTGGTGGCCTTTTCCAGGTCCGTGCCGATCAGGAACTGGACACTGGTGTTGGACACCCCGTCGCCGACGGTGGACGACACATGCCGCACCCCCTGCAGGCCGGTCATGGCGTCCTCGATGATCCGGGTGACCTGGGTCTCCAGCTCGGGCGGCGCGGCGCCGGGCTGGGAGGCGACCACCACCACCAGCGGAAAATCGATGTCAGGGAAATTGTTCACCCGCATCTGCAGGTAGCCCTGGATGCCGGCGACGGTCAGGACGATGAACAACAGGATGACCGGGATCGGGTTCTTGATCGACCAGGCGGAGATGTTGCGGAACATGATCGGCTACCGCCCCGGCTGGGCGACAACGACCCGGACCGTATCGCCATCGGACAGGAAGCCCGCCCCGTTGACCACCACCCGTTCGCCGACGTTCAGACCCTGGGCAATCTCGACCGACTTGCCCACCCGCGCGCCGGTCGACACCGGCCGGAAATGCGCAACGCCCTTGGCGTCGATGACGAAGACGCCGGGCCGGCTGTTGCGGAACACCACCGCCGACTGCGGCGTGACCAGGGCCGGCTGATCTCCCACATCGATACTGGCCCGGGCGAACATGCCGGGCTTGAATCCGTCAGACTGGCTGAGCGAGATTCGCGCCAGCCCGACCCGGGTCTGGGTGTCGACCTGGGGCGTCACCAGACGCACGACGCCGCTGGACTGGCCGCCATCATCCCCGCCGATCTGGGCGATCATGCCGGTGCGCACCAGGCCAAGCTGGGCCTCGGGCAGTTCGCCGGCCAGTTCCAGCCGGCCATCGCGGACCAGCCGGAACAGCTCGGTCCCGGGGGCGACGATCTGGCCCTTGACCACCTTGCGGGCGGTGATCCGGCCGGAGACCGGCGCCCGCAGGTTGGATTGATCCAGCAGGGCGGCGGTCTGGGCCCGGCCGGCGTCAGCGGCGGCCACGGCGGCGGCGGCGGTGCGTTGCCGGGCCAGGGCCGTGTCCAGGGCCGCCTGGGAGAGATAACCCTTGGCCTTGAGGTCCTGCGACCGGACCAGGGCGGCGTCCGCCTCGGCCTGGGAGGCCCGGGCGCTCTGGAGCTGGGCCTCGGCCTGCTGGAGGCCCGCCCGCAGCAGGGTGTCGTTCATCTTCACCAGCAGCTGGCCCTGGCGCACATAGTCGCCCTCGTCGGCCAGAACCTGCACCGCCGTCAGCCCGCCGGTCTCGGCGCCCACCACCACTTCCTGCCAGGCCGTGACGGTGCCGGAGACATCCACCCGCCGGGGCAGGGTCTGGGGCGTCGCCGTGGCCACCGTCACCGTCAGGGCCGACCGGGTCTTGGGCGCCTCTTCGGTCTTGCCGCCACAGGCCGCCAGCGGCAGGGCCCCGGCCAGCAGCAGGGGCATGACAAGGCGTCGCAGGGAGGGTCTGGTCATGGCGCGCAAGTCACTCGTCCCCGGGCATCGATTTCGGCGTAACGCTGTATCTAGGGCTTTGGGTCCATTTCGCAACTGCGAAGAAGACCGGAGAGCGGCGGATGGGCCCTGTTGACGGGGTTTGTTGAGGCTTCACATTCCCCGCTATCCCTGACGGCCCGTAGGGACGATCCGGGACCTGGGGGGGTGAAGGCGCTGGATCGCGCAGCCGTCACGGTTGGGCCCTCGCTCACAGCCCCACCCCCATCGCCGCACTCGCACCAACGCCACAATGTGCTAGATGCGGCCCCATGACGACGCCGCCTATCGACAAGATCCGCAACTTCTCCATCGTGGCCCATATCGACCACGGCAAGAGCACCCTCTCCGACCGGCTGATCCAGCAGACCGGCGGGCTGACCGCGCGCGAGATGACCGAGCAGGTCCTCGACAACATGGACATCGAAAAAGAGCGGGGCATCACCATCAAGGCCCAGACCGTCCGGCTGGAATACAGGGCCAATGACGGCGAGACCTATATCCTGAACCTGATGGACACCCCCGGTCATGTCGACTTCGCCTATGAGGTCAGCCGGTCCCTGGCCGCATGCGAGGGCTCGATCCTGGTGGTCGACGCCAGCCAGGGGGTGGAGGCCCAGACCCTGGCCAATGTCTATCAGGCCATCGACAACAACCACGAGATCGTGCCGGTCCTGAACAAGATCGACCTGCCGGCCGCCGAGCCCGAGCGGGTGCGCCAGCAGATTGAGGATGTCATCGGCATCGACGCGTCCGATGCCGTGCTCTGCAGCGCCAAGAGCGGCCTGGGCATTTCCGATGTGCTGGAGGCCATTGTCACCCGCCTGCCGCCGCCCAAGGGCGATCCGGACGCGCCGCTCAAGGCCCTGCTGGTCGATGCCTGGTACGACGCCTATCTGGGCGTCATCGTGCTGGTGCGGATCTTTGACGGCACGCTCAAGGCCGGCCAGCGGATCAAGATGATGAACGCCGGGGCCAGCCACCTGGTCGACCGGGTCGGGGTCTTCCTGCCCAAGAACACGCCGGTCGAGAGCCTCGGCCCCGGCGAGGTCGGGTTCTTCACCGCCCAGATCAAGGAAGTGGCCGACGCCGCCGTCGGCGACACCATCACTGACGAGAAGAAGCCCACCGCCCAGGCCCTGACCGGCTTCAAGGAAGTCCAGCCTGTGGTGTTCTGCGGCCTGTTCCCCGTGGACGCCGCCGATTTCGAGGACCTGCGGGCGGCCATTGGCCGGCTGCGGCTCAATGACGCCAGCTTCACCTACGAGATGGAGACCAGCGCCGCCCTTGGCTTTGGCTTCCGCTGCGGGTTCCTGGGGCTGCTGCATCTGGAAATCATCCAGGAACGTCTCAGCCGCGAGTTCGACCTGGACCTGATCGCGACGGCGCCCAGCGTCGTCTACAAGATCGCCCTGATGCATGACGGCGGCGAGATCGACCTGCACAACCCGGCCGACCTGCCCGACCCCGTCAAGATCGACACCATCGCCGAGCCCTGGATCAAGGCCACCATCCTGACCCCGGACGAGTATCTGGGCGGGGTGATCAAGCTCTGCCAGGACCGCCGCGGCCAGCAGCGGGAGCTGTCCTATGTCGGCAGCCGGGCCATGCTGGTCTATGATCTGCCGCTGAACGAGGTGGTGTTCGACTTCTACGACCGGCTGAAGTCCATCTCCAAGGGCTATGCCAGCTTCGACTACCAGATCGAGGGCTACCGGGTCGGCGACCTGGTCAAGATGCAGATCCTGGTCAATGCCGAGCCGGTGGACGCCCTCTCCATGCTGGTCCACCGGGACCGCGCCGAGCAGCGCGGCCGGGGCATGGTGGAGAAGATGAAGGAGCTGATCCCCAGCCACATGTTCGTCATCCCCATCCAGGCGGCGATCGGCGGACGGATCATCGCCCGCGAAACGGTCCGCGCCCTGCGCAAGGACGTCACCGCCAAATGCTATGGCGGCGACGCCAGCCGCAAGCGCAAGCTGCTGGACAAGCAGAAGGCCGGCAAGAAGCGCATGCGCCAGTTCGGCAAGGTGGAGATCCCCCAGGAAGCCTTCATCGCCGCCCTGAAGATGGACGATAACTGAGTTTGGGGTCCTCCCCCGGCGCCTAGCGCCGGATTGGTGCGGGGGTCCCCAAAATCCAACGTCATCAAGTCAGTTGGACTTGAGGCCTGAGGAGAGCGTTTGCGCGGACGACGAGCTTTCTGGCGATGGCGTTTAGGATGAGTCGTTTGGGCTTTCCCTGGCATGCGAGGCGATCAGCGAAG
>Ga0164295_10000545_pt1 | contig 31996 bp, 26 predicted proteins | sample GEODES006metaG_FD_111798 | JGI IMG/M metagenome (GOLD analysis project Ga0164295, IMG submission 111798) | Oligotrophic lake water microbial communities from Sparkling Lake, Wisconsin, USA - GEODES006 metaG | ecosystem: Environmental > Aquatic > Freshwater > Lake | place: USA: Sparkling Lake... | reverse complement strand
GCCAATTTTCCATGGCATAATTTAAGGCTACGCTGAAAAAGCGATAGGGCGATTAGCTCAGGGGTAGAGCACTGCATTCACACTGCAGGGGTCGCAAGTTCGAAACTTGCATCGCCCACCAAATCTAGGAATGGCGCGCGTTTGCGACGGTTTTCATCAATCGATCACGGCAGTGATCTTTAAGGAGAATCGATGTGCTTCATTCCAATAAAAAACCTTTAGACCTCCTGCAGGTCGGCAAAAACACGTGTCTTGAGCATGGCTCAGAGCTGACTTTTGCCGAGCTTGTCCATTCCCACACAATCTCTCTCAGTGACGGCAGTGACCTGCGGCTACGAAAATGGGTGTCTGCCTTCGGCAAGCTCTCGGCGTGGGAGCTCGAAACTGAACAGATAGACATTGCGTCAAAAGCAATGATCGATCACGGCTACGCGCCTTCAACCGTCAACCGAGATGTCGGAACTATCGGCTCTTTGTATAAATGGGCTAAAACAAAACGTCTCACACCCAAAAAGTTCAGAAGCCCATCGATTGGTGCGCTGAAATATACGGAAAAAATCCGTAGGATCCATGTAGAAAACGAAAAGATTGAGGCTCTAAGGGCCAGGTCACTCGCAGTTTCTGACAGGCGCTTCGGCTGCTACGTTGCGCTTCTTTTAGATACAGGTGCACGTAAGTCAGAATTACTGCATCGAAAGTGGTCTGAAGTAAATCTAGAGAGCCAAGAGATATTGGCGCCAACAACAAAAAATGGAAATCCCAGGGTCCTGTTCTTTAGCGATAAAACCGCTGCATTGTTAAAACGTGTATTCCCTAAACGTGATCCCAATCATTTAATTTTTGAGGGGCGAGTTCCAGGGCAACCTATTTCTTTCAGGCGTGTGTGGGGCGTGATCACCAAGGAGGTTGACCTCAAAGACCTTCATATGCACGATGCAAGACACCTTGCCGCGTCTAACCTTCTTCGTGCAGGTGTTACTCTGGGTGTTGCCGCGCAAGTTCTGGGGCATGACCCTTCTGTTTTAGCCCGAAGATACGGTCATTTGGAAACTGGGGCTTTAAAAAATGCGCAGGAGGCATCATGGGCTCAAGGTTAGTAAACCTATATACGTTTTTGCAGATAGCAAAAATTACTCCGCCCGTTCTGGCCGCAGCAGTAAAGAAGTACGGAGTTTCAGGATGGGATAACTATGGCACATTTGGCAGATTTAACAAGGATTCAGATGCAGCTAATCTAGCCCTTTCTGAAATCGAAAAATATCACAGAGTAATTCAACAAGGCAGAAAAATTGGCGAGGATTTGACTCGCAGATTGCCGTATATGACCGGTATCAATCCTATTCTTCAGCTGGGATGGTTTGAAAATGAAGCGCCAGATTTTAAAGCGTTACAAGAAAAAATGGGCAGTCAGCCAGAGTATCAATTCCCAAAGACTCGGGCAGAGACGGAGTGGGCAATTATCGGAAGTCTTTTGCATATGCTGTTGGGGAAAATTGGCGACCGATCACACCCTGATTTCACCTCGCAACAGAAGATCATTGATTTTTTGGTTGATACATACAAAGACTCGACAATGTCAGGTATGTCCCAAACTAACCTTCAAGATAAATTCAGTGCAGCAAACACTTATATGAGTAAAAAAATAAATTAGTTGTTGCCTCACGACAACATGACCACCCCAGCTGGGGTGGTTTTTTTTTGGGTTCTCGTAAATTGAGATTTGCCGTCGCAAGCGTGCGTTATTTCTTAACTTAGTAAACACAAGGGAGTGCAAATTGAAACATCTCAACTCTGACTGGATAACAGGCCCAACAGCATGGGCAATATTCGTAAACAAACATCCAGAGCTTGGCTACAAGCCTGGCCGGATGAATTTTCATAACTTTCTTCGTCATGCAAAGGACGAACTTGTGAGTATTGATGCAATCCGTATGGCCAAACATAAGTTTTGGATAGCGCATGAAGAGCGTTTTCCGCTGGGAGCATTTGAAATAGCCACAAGTCCGATGCCTTATTCACTCCGCGCGTCAGAGTCGAACACTTCACCAAATGGGGAAGCAACATGACCACTCAACAATTGCTTGTGAACAGTGATGATTTCTCGCAATGGCTAGTTAGGGTCAATTTGTCCGATCAAACCGATTTAGCCGATCGTTTCGATATGGATGCAGTTTGCCGATCTGTGACAAATGAGGCGTTTCTAAATGAAATATTTAAAACTGACACAGAAAGCACCAGCTTCTCACCTTTGGTCTGTTCTATTGCAGGGGACCCGTCTTCAGTTGCTTGGGTTGCCCAGAAATATCCTACACACGTCACTTCAAATCACCTAAATTGGTACTTTGCGCCGTCAACGTTTTCAAAAGATTCTGACGGAAAGTTTCACGCTAAAGCAAAGCTGGCAAGTGCCATCCACTGCGTTGTTTTGGACGATATTGGACAAAAGGTTTCGTTTGAAGCTTTGAATTTATGCCAACCAACATGGATTATTGAAACGAGCCCTTCAAACTATCAAGTTGGGTTTGCATTTGAAACGCCGCAAACAGACTTGGTTGCTGTTGAAAAGTTTAAAGCATTGTTAATTAGCGCACAGCTGTGTGACCCCGGCGCCGCTGGGGCATCTGCACGTTGGTCGCGTCTTCCTGTTGGCATAAATGGGAAACCCAAATACGGGGCGCCATCTCCCCAGTGTCTACTTGTATGGTGGAAACCTGACCTTAAATACTCAATAGAGCAGTTAGTTGCAAGTCTTAACATTGCCCAGAGCTCGGCGGTGCAAACTGAGAATTCACGTGACCTTTTCTTAAAGCTTAAAAGTGAGTTGGATAAAGATGCCGCCACATTAGTAAATCCTGTTATTACTAAATTGAAATCCGCTGGTCTATACAAATATGAAAAAGAGGGCGGCGTACATGAAATTACTTGCCCCTGGGTCAATGAGCATACTGACCAAGTCGATCATGGAACTGCATATTTTGAGCCTAGCCTAAAGTTCATGAGCGGTGGATTTAAATGCCACCATAGCCATGCCAAAAAAATCACTCTAAAGAAATTCCTAGAACAGATTGGTGTTACTCAATCTGATGCTAGAAATTTACCTGAGATTGTTGTCAGACCAGGTGAAATACCCAGGATCGTAGAAAGTGCAGAACTGGTTTTGGCTGATACGGAAATGTATTTCGTTCGAGGAGGAGTTGTTGTCAGTCTTTTTCGAGATGCATTTTCAAACGACCTCGAAGTTAGCGCGGCATCCAAAAACTCTTTGTTGAGAGCACTGTCATACATATCTACTTGGACTCATTGGAAAAAGGGTAAATATGAGATTTGTGATCCTCAAATTAAATATATCGATGTGATGCTCGATGGTCAGCAATACGTATATTTGAGCCAACTCAAAAGTATTTCGCGACAACCCTTCTTTAGATTAAATGGGTCACTTGTGAAACAGCAAGGCTATGACGAAAAGACTGGTGTGTATTGTGACTTTGATGATGATTTGTATCAGTTCAATCTCAACCCAACAATTGCAGATGCTAAAGCCGCCCTCTCAGAAATAAACGCGCTTTTGACAGAGTTTTCATTTGCTGCAGAGTCTGATTTTTCGGGAGTAATTGCAGCCATCATGACAGGTGTAATGAGACAAACGTTCAAAAATGCACCTATGTTTCACATAAAGGCCCCCCAAATTGCCAGTGGGAAAAGCTACCTGACTGATTTGATTTCGAGTTTCGCTACACCCAGAACGCCCTCAGCATATACATACCCAACAAATGACGAGGAATGTCACAAGTTGCTTTTGGCAATTCTCATCACAAGTCCGGCGGTGGTGGTATTTGACAACCTGATAACTGACCTGACCGCGCACAACACGATGTGTTCTGTGCTTACACAGGAGCAAATTACAGGTCGCATTTTAGGATTCAGTAAAGTTGCCACTGTAGGCACTCAAGTTTTGTTCCTAAGCTCCGGAAATAATGTGGGTCCCGTTCAAGATATGAATCGCAGGGTGATCACCATTTGCCTTGACCCAAAAATCGAGACACCCGCAACCAAGGTCTATTTGGGTAATCCGGTGAAAACAGTTAAATCAAGACGGGAACATTTTGTTGGACTGATTTTGACAATTGAACTTGCCTATCTTGCTGCACAAAGCCCGCAGTCCAAATGTAAGCCTGTTAATGGCTATGAAGAGTGGTCTTTGTTTGTGAGGCAACCGCTTTTGTGGCTTGGTTTGCCTGACCCAGCAAGTAGATTATTTGAGCAACTGGCGCACGATCCAGGAAAAGATATCTTGGGTCGGGTACTTACTGCTTGGCTCGCCCAATTCGGAAGTGTCCCTCATATGATTCGTGAAGTCTGTCAGTGCACTGAACTGGGTTCTTTCAACATCAACCACGAGTTACGGGAAGTCCTTTTGGAAGTATGCGAAGACAACCAGCAAATAAATCGTAGAAAACTGGGAACCTGGATAGCTAGGAATGAGGGAAGAATTGTTGGAAGTCTTAGGTTTGAAAGAGGTGATGGACATACCTCAGCTCAAAAATGGCTTGTTAGATCGGTTACGGAGGTTAAATCGGTTGGCAGCGGCTCTTTTGTGAGCGGCGTAAACAACAAGACCTCTTCTGTTATTGCAGATTCTGATAACTGGGTATCTGATGAGGATCGTATATTTTGATCAACAGAGCCATTTACAAATTAGAAACTTAAACATTTTGAGTTTCTATTGAAGCAAGCCCGCTACCAATTTTCCACGAATCGAATTTTTCAAACAAGGGTAGTCCCCTGAAAGGCAAGATATGAGCTCCACTCTTCCCCCTAATTTCCAAATTATTCACCGGACAGCTAAAAAGCAAAGACAAGTTTTCCCTCCGAAAGTACTCAACTGCGATTGGTTGACTTCTCCAGAAGCTTGGGACAAGGAAAAATTCTCAAGCAATATCGTTGAGTTCATTGAGGAAACACAAGGACTGAATGCCTACCCAGACATGGTTCTTATTGGTGTTCTGACGCACCAAATAGACATCTATGTCGAATGTGCTCGTCATATGGCTCAGAAAGGTCTTGTTGCGGATTTCAACAACGGCGTGACAACTGGGCCTAGCCTTTACTTCTCAATCTCTGACAAGGCTTTAAATCGCATCATGCAGATCATGAAGGAGCTTGGCTTAACACCTGGCCATCGGGTTGGGGTGGTGAGGTCTACAACTCCGGAGTCATTGAAAATGGAGGCATTCTTGGCGGGGCCTTGAGTATGCTGACTTTGATCCCTGCATTGATGATGCAGGGTGCAGACGTACTTATCGCAAATCTGTAAACTACGTCTTCAGTATGCTCCCTTCGAGGAGGAAATTCTTGTTCATGGCGGTGCTTCACACAATTTAAAATTTTGAACAAATGCTGCACTAGAATTTAATGCAATTGATAGTTCTCAAAGCCTTGTTTGACCTAGCAAACTAGCATCACCATGTAGCCGGCTGATCAGCTGTCGGCTCAAAGAGTAAAGATACTTTTTTTTAAACCGCAAGGGAAATTGTAGGGCACCTCACAAGTGTGTTCACAAAAGTCATTTACATGCAGTCGATGTAATCAAACAACCTAATGTTGCGTCAGAACCACTTTTTTTACCTCCTTGGATGCTGCCCGCACTTGCTCAAGAAGCCAAAGATGAGCCCGGCTATGCTCGTACCTCTGATGCCAGTACATTGTCCAGTCAAACTGATCGGTAGGGAAAGGCAATGGCCGCATCACAGTCCCGGAATCAACGAACCGCTGTGCCGCGCGTTCAGACATGACAGTAAGTAGGTCGGAGGACACCAAAACGCTGGGCACCAGAAGCCAATGGGGAATGGTAAGCGCGACTTTACGTTGAAGGCCTTGCTCCTTAAGTACGCTGTCAACGAATCGAATATCTGTCGGACTCATGGCGACGCGAACATGACTATATGCAAGAAATTCTGTCATCGTGATGTTTCCAGTGCTCAGAGGATGGCCTTCTCGCATCAGACAGACCATTCGGTCCGAGAACAAAGGCTCGCTGCGAATAGTGTTTTTGTGCCGTAAGTGCATGCTAACGGCGAGATCAAGCTGATCGGCCTCCAGCGCAGTTACTGTCCTTTCGGGCGGAAGATGAAGTATTTCAAGCGCCAAGCTAGGTGCTGCAGTTCGAATGCGGGCCATCATCGGAGGCAATACCAACGATCCTACTAGGTCAGACATCCTGCAAATGAACTGTCGTTCTGAAGTCGCGGCATCGAAGTAAAGATCGCTCTCCATCAGCCGCGTTGTCTGTTGAAGGATTGCCCGCACCAAGGGCCCCAGTTCAATAGCCCTTGGGGTCGGCTCCATGCCTTTCGCTGTTCGAACGAAGAGATCATCCTGAAACACATGACGCAGGCGAGCAAGCGCGTTGCTCATTGCAGATTGGCTGACCGCAATCCTATTCGCTGCCCGGGTAACGTGAAGTTCCGTCATCAACGCATCGTAAAACACCAATAGGTTGAGATCGACGGATCGCAGATTAAAAAGATTATCCAACTGAGCCTCCAAGTATTTCCTGAAAACCATTATCAATAAAATAAATACAGTTATGTCAACTATTAATTGGATAGATTTCCCGCCACTACCTACATTACGTTCATATGCAATGTTTCGCTAACTAATTAAAACAGGAGATTTTAATGATTACAGCTGAAGAACTTAAGAAAAAAATCAAAGTCGTGATGTTCGATCAATATGGGACGATCGTGGATATGCAGAAAGGCCTGACAGAAGCATTTACCCCATTCCTAACAAAAAAGGGATGGGGTGGCAACCCGGGTTCTCTGGTTACTTGGTACCGCCGCACCCATTTCGAGAACTCGATGATCGACGGCCTCCTGCACAAGGAACATACGTCATACCGAGAGATCGGCTTCCGCGCCTTGGCTTACACTTTTGACCGTGCGTCTATAGAATACACTGATGCTGAAGTTAGCGATTTGATCAGCAATATCGAAAAGCTCAAGTGCTTTCCTGATGTTCCTGCAGCGCTGGCCAAATTGCATACGAAATACAAGATTGTCGTGCTGTCTAATGGTGACCCAGACATGCTTGAAACTGCTAAGCAGTATCACGGTGTGTCCTTTGACAAAGTGATTTCAGTCGCAGAATCAAACGCCTTCAAACCCCACATAGCCACTTACACAAAAAGCGCCGAGATAATGGACGTTCGCATGGACGAGGTGTTGTTCGTAGCAAACCACGCTTTTGACTGCATAGGCGCGAAGTCCGCTGGCATGTACAGTGCGTTTATTGACCGCCGTAGTCGCCCGTTTGGCCGCACACCGCATCAGCCTGACATTTGGATTGAAGACATGAAGTCGCTCGCCGACCTCATGGTCTGACATGCGACCACTGGAGGGAATTAAGATTCTCGACCTAAGCCGGGTTGTGTCGGGGCCTTTCTGTTCAATGATGCTTGCTGACTTAGGTGCAGAGGTTATAAAAATAGAGGAACCTACGTTGGGTGACGACAGCCGCGCTTTTGGTCCCCCCTTCGTTGGTGGTGAAAGCGCATACTTCCTATCGGTTAATAGAAATAAGCGTAGTTGCGCAATTAACCTTAAGGATCCCGAAGGTATCGAATTGGTTCGCAAGATAGCACTGCAATGCGACGTCTTGCTGGAAAACTTCAGACCCGGAACGCTAGAGCGCCTAGGACTTGTCCATCAGAAGTTGCGAGCTGAAAATCCTGGCTTGATCAGCTGTTCCATCAGCGGCTTCGGCCACACGGGCACAGATAGCCAGCGGCCCGGGTACGACTTGATAATTCAAGGCGAATCCGGAGTCATGGACATTACTGGCGATGCTGAAGGCCCTCCGACCAAGGTCGGTACATCAATGGCCGACCTTGTCACTGGTCAGTTTGCATCGCAGGGTATTACTGCGGCTCTTTTAGAGCGCGCACGTACGGGAATGGGCCGACATATTGAAATATCTATGCTGGATTGTATGGCGTCCTTGCTGACTTTTAACGCTGGCATCTATTTCATCACAGGGAATAGTCCGAAGCGCCGGGGAAACACACATGCAACGATCGCGCCTTATGAAACATTCAGAGCCAGCGATGGATGGGTGAATATTGGTGTCGCTAACGACAAGTTCTGGCAGCTATTCTGCCACGTGATCGAAAGGCCGGACTTGGCCGCTGATGCGACTTATTCCGCTGCGAGCGAGCGAGTACGCCTTCGTAACATCCTCGTGCCAATAGTTTCTAAAATCCTAGAAACAAAGCCACGGAAGCACTGGATCGAACGTTTTCGTGATGCCGGTGTTCCGTACGGAGACATTCGGTCCGTGGGCGAGGTTTGTGAGGCCGAACAACTCACCAGTCGCGGGATGGTGATAGAGATGGAACATCCTACGGCTGGGTTGGTCAAGAACATCGACAGTCCGTTCCGTTTCGATGACAGTAACGATGACGTTCATTTTCCACCCCCTCTTTTGGGGCAGCATACCAATGAAATTCTGTTCGAGTATTTAAACCTGTCTGTGGTGGAACTAGATGATCTCAGCGGGCGCGGCGTGATTCGCGGGGCGAAACCGAATGCAGTCTATGGATGAGATCGCAACACGCATTTCATTCGAGCGAGCAATGAGCAGCCACCAACCTGCGTTTGAGAAATTTTTCTTGGCTCGATTTTTCGACCTCCAGTTTTCCTATCGCGATGGTTTCTGCTACGTCGAGTTTGAGCTGCAGGACTTTATGTTTAATCCGCAGGGTACGCTTCATGGAGGCGTCATCGCCACTGTCATGGACATCTCAATGGGTCACCTCTTGAACCATATTGATGGGCCAGGGAGCACTTTGGAAATGAATACTCAGTACGTGAAAGCTGGACGAGCTGGCTTATTGCGCTGCAAAGGTGAGTTCACTCACCGTGGGCAAGGGATTTCCTTCCTAAGATCAACGCTAACTGATTCCGCTGGAGATGTTGTTGCATTCGCCACTGCAACGTGGAAGCGTCTCAAGTCTGTATAGTATTTTATGTGTTTGAATTTCGTGTTTTAGGGGTATTTCAACTAACACTCAAGGTGTCTTTCTGGGTGGCATTCATCAACCGGTTCGTGGTCTTACGGCGTATCTTTAAAACCAATTTAGGGATGAGTCGTAAGACTAAGATTGAGTCAGTCGAGCAGATCGATGTAAGACGTTCCTATACTACGTGTTTCAGACAATCACTCGCCCATTGCCACCTTGGTTACCGTAACAACAGATCTAACCGCTAGGGTAACTGTCGGATCTAGGTTGATCCGGATGGCATAAAGAATTAGGTTGAAACATCGCGGCGTTGGGTACGCTCTGATGCTGGTTATGTGCTCAATGCTTCGCCTTGAATGCCTTGCATGCACGCTCCGCTGCGTCGAATGTTAGCTGCAAGTCTTCCTGTGTATGGCGAATGGATACAAAACGACGATTGTTGGGCAGGATAAATAGACCCTGTCGTATCAATTCCGCCTCGAACACTGCGAGCTTGCGTGTATCGGTAGCGAGGATATCGCGCCAGTTTTGCGGCGGAGCATCTGTGAAGAGCATGTGCCACATCGGCCCTTCACCAAATACCAGTATGCCCATATTATGGCGATTAAAAACTGCCTGAAGGCCGTGGCGAAGCTGGTTAGAAATGTCGAATACGCGCTCGTACAACCCAGGTTCCTCTAATATATCCAGAGTGGCGAGAGATGCGGCGCATCCGAGGGGATTGCCTTGGAGCGTACCGTTTTGATAAACATAGCCTCCGCCCCCCTTGTTGCTGGGGTCGGCCTGATCCATAATTTCTGCGCGCCCGGCCAAGGCTCCCATAGGTAACCCTCCCCCAATGATCTTACCGTAGGTCGCCAGATCCGGTGCGATATCGAAATAGGCTTGTGCGCCCCCCAGCCCGTATCGCAGCCCAGTAACCACTTCATCGAGAATCATGACGATGCCGTGCTGGTGTGTCAGCTCGCGTACGGCGGCTAAGAAACCTGGTTGGGGTGAAATGATTCGCTGAATCGGTTCAACAATGATCGCGGCAATCTCGGAGCCATGTTGCTTCAGAATTGCAGCCAAGGTATCCACATCATTGTATGGCGCTACTAACAGGAGATCTTGGACGCATTTCGGGATGCCGGCCGTATCCGGCACGGGAGTCGGGAAGTTAGCCAGATTTTTCGGTGCTGTACTGACTTGAGCGTAGTCATGCGAGCCGTGATATGCCCCCTCGAACTTTAGTATCTTTTCACGCCCAGTGTGGGCTCGGGCAAGCCGCATGGCATGGAATGTGGAGTCTGATCCGGAGGTTGTGAACCTCATTCTTTGTGCGCAGGGTAGATGTTCTTGCAGGCGTCTGGCGACTTGAACTGCTTGTTCGTTTAAGTAGGCAAAAAAATGAGTGCCGCGCGAGACTTGCTCGACTATTGCCTTTTGGATCATAGGGTGGGCGTGGCCGACGAATAAGGTGCCTGACCCCAGCACATAGTCAATGTATTCATTGCCCGATGCGTCCCAAAAACGGGAGCCGTCTCCCCGGCTGAATACGAAACGGACGTCCTCAGGCAACGCATTACCCCCTAAGACGCCACCGGGAAAAAGTTGGCGCGCATCAGCGAGCAAGTCGATCTCCATTTCCGTGACGCAGTCCTGACGACCGAAAGTGTTTCGGGGAGGAGTTGAAATGCTGGATGGAGTCATGGCGAAAAGCCTTTTGGTAGTTAAAAAATTACTTTTAAAGTATATTGTATACTATAATAACTTAAAAATAGTGACGGAGATAAATGCGGTTGATGCGGGTATGAATTCGGTCGGGGTCGCGTGAGCAGTTGATTTGTTGGCAAAACTACAAGCAGGATCAAAATATGTGGGTTTTCATACTTGAGGCGATGGTCAACATGCGTTTAATTTGTTCCAAAAAAATATCCAATTCGATGGTGGTAAATAAAGCAGGTTTTTTGCGTCGTCGACGCTTGTAGCTAAAGGGCTTAGCGACGTGTTGCGAGGGAAAACGAGCATTAACAAGCGTCTATATTTTCTTGACAGCCCTAAAATAATATGTATTCTGGATACAAAGATCAAGCAATTAGCATTTTTGTAGTTTTTACCTATAAGAAACTAAAATAGGAGAACCGGTGTCCGACTTCATTGAAGCAGCGATCATCCATGAAAGTTTGGCATCGATTGTGCGCGAGATGCGAACGGGTATGGTTAGATCTTCCTATAGTTCGATCATCTACGAAGGTTATGATTTTTCATGCGCGCTGGTCGATCCATCGGGACAACTCGTCGCTCAGTCCGGAGAAGATCACCCTTTTCATATCATTCCAGTCGCCTGGAGCGTGCGCAGCTTGCTGGAGGCGGGAGCCACCATAGAAACGGACGATATCTTCCTCCATAACGATCCCTACACCGGCGGCACGCACCTCAACGACGTCGCGGTTGTTTACCCCTTGTTCCATGGCGGCAAGCTAAGATTCTTTATCGTTGTCCGATCACACTGGGCGGATATAGGTGGGACCACGCCCGGCAGCCTAAGTGGTCGGGCTGAAGAAATCCTGCACGAAGGGCTACGTCTCTCCAATCTTAGGATATCGAAGTCCAAGCCATCCGAACTGATGCGTCTCATTTACGATAACGTGCGAATTAACGATGAGGCCAAAGCCGATTTCAACGTGGTATTGGGTACCTGCAGGGTTGCTGAGAATCGACTTATCGCCTTGCTGAATCGATACGGAGCAGCAGGGGTCGAAAAAGCCGTGGCCACCATGCTTGATGCATCCGAGCGCAGAATGAAAGTTCGCCTGGAAGGACTGCCTTCGGGCACTTATCACGGAATATCCTATCTGGACGGGAATTCCGTCGAAAAATTTCCATTACGTGTACAGGTTGCGCTCACCATTAGGGACGGATTTGTTGAGGCGGACTTTGCCGGTACGGCAAGCCAAGTGCATGCGCCTCTGAACGCCGGTATCGCAATCGCGCCCACCAGCGTCATGACTATCATAAAAAGCTTTCTGGATCCCACCGGGGTCCTGAATTCTGGGTCGTTGCGCACGCTGGCTGTTTCGGTGCCGCCTCGCACGATACTAAGCGCCGAGTATCCCGCTCCCTGCGGAGGACTCAATGAGGTTCGCTTTGCCGCCGATGCCGCTGTGATGGCTGCCCTTGCCAAGGTCATTCCCGAGCGGATGACTGGTGATGTGCGAGGCACATCGAATCACACATATATCGGTGGCACCGATACAGTGCGTAACAAGTCATTTATTTTTTATGAGTATCCCTCCGGCGGTACCGGAGGCTCGTCATTTGGCGATGGCAACCATGCAGTGCGGGCATTCAATGAGGGCGAGAATGTGTCAATTCAATCTGGTGAGGTCATCGAGCAGATCTACCCGATCCGGGTACTGCAAAATGAGTTGCGGCCGGATAGCGGTGGGGCTGGGCGTGCGCGCGGAGGCTGCGGCTTGGTGCGCCGAGTCGAGGTACTTTGCGATGACGCTCGATTCTCGTTGCTGTCGGATCGGCAGCTCATACCACCGTTTGGCGTTAACGGTGGAAGATCGGGCGCGGCAAATCATTACGAGGTGTGGCGGTCGGGTCGAAAAATAAGCTTTAGCAGTTTTCCGGGAAAAGTGAGCAACTTTCCGTTGCTTAAGGGCGACGTCATTTGCATGCGGAGTTCTGGAGGTGGTGGCTACGGCTCATCGGCCGACCGATCCCTAGAGCGGATTACCGAGGATCTCGCCGAAGGGTTGGTTACCGAGGCTGGGTTGGTCGGCTATGCGGTAGCTCGTGATGAAAATGGCTTGCGCAGGCTCGAGCACAAGGACGAAGTCACAGTTTGCGTCGTCTGGCAGGATCTCGATGATGATCAGCTCGATTTATGCAGGCTGGGTAGCGAGCCTGCAACGGCGCTCGGTGTTCAGGTCGGTCAGCTCCTCGAACTCACCGACGGCGTGGGTCCCCCGTTGCGACTCTGGGTTGAAGTCATTGTCCAAGGAGAAGGCGTAAATTTGCGAGCAGCATTGCGTAAAGTGCTGCGAGGTAGCACGTTAATGACTTTGCGGGCCTTGCCGTTTCACAGACCGGTAGAAGCAAGTGTCTGACGTGTCTGCCCCTTTCCGTCGCTCTCGCACCACAAGCACTTTATTAGTGCGGCTGCAGCAGCCGGCTATTTAGGCAACTAGGATTCTAAGATATGGCCTTAAATAGCGAGATACTTCCATCGAAGCTGATTATTGGTATCGATGTAGGCGGCACTTTTACCGACGTGACGGTTTGGCATAAAAGCACGGGCCTGACAGCAGCGTTCAAGGTTCTTTCCAATCGCACAGCTCCAGATCAAGCAATTCTGCAGGGTTTGCATAAGGCCGCAGTGAACCTGAGTGACGTCGAGCGCATCGTGCACGGTACAACTGTGGCAACGAACGTTGTTCTTGAAAGGCGCGGACCGCCCATTGCGATGATCACCACGACGGGCTTTCGTGATGTGGTAGAGCTTGGGCGAACTACGAGGATGGTCCCTAATACGCTCTATGATCCATATTTTCGAAAGCCGCCAGCCTTGGTTAAGCGCCGTGATCGCTACTGTGTAGACGGGCGAATTGAAGCGGACGGTAGCATCTCTACGGCCTTGGATGAAACGGCCTTGCATCGCCTTGGCGCCTTGATTGCCGCTGACGGCGTAGAAGCTGTGGCCGTCTGCCTGTTCAACTCATACCGAAACCCAGTGCACGAGATTCGCGCGGCAAAGATCATCAGCGAATATGTCGAGTTAGTCTCTGTTTCCCATGAAGTTCTGAATGAAATACGCGAGTATGAGCGCTTTTCCACTTGCGTAGTCAATGCATACATAATGCCAGTGATGGTGCGCTACGTGCAGCGGCTGGTGGGGGCGCTAAATAGTCAGCATTACCAGGGTGCTTTTTACACCATGGGGTCGAACGGCGGACTGCTCTCCAATCGCATGGTTGAGACAAAGCCGGTGCGTACGATCCTCTCTGGTCCTGCGGGCGGAGTGGCGGCATCATGCGCACTCATGGGCGATCTGGGCATTGAAAACTTCATTAGCTACGATATGGGAGGGACGAGCTCAGATGTCTCCCTAGTCTGCGGCGGCCGTTGGCCGCAAAAGCGCGAGACGATCATCGATGCGATCATCATCAAGGTTCCCCAGATCGATATCAATACGATCGGCGCGGGAGGTGGGAGCATCGCATACCTGGACGAGGGAGGTAGTCTTCTGCTGGGCCCCGAAAGTGCTGGTTCCCATCCGGGCCCCGCATGTTATGGCAATGGCGGCTTGAAGCCGACCTTGACGGATGCGAATGCAGTATTGAGGCGGCTGGGGGGCAATCAAACTCTGGGCGCTACGCTGACTATCGACGCCAGCCTGGCCGACGCAGTTTTGCAGCCTCTTGCAAAGCAAAAGGGTGTCACGATTCAGGAAATGGCCAACGGTGTAGTGGGCCTGGCGGTCGCTAAAGCCGCTGCTGCGATCTATGAGGTGTCTGTTGCCCGGGGACATGATCCGCGTCAATTTACTCTGGTGCCGTTTGGCGGCGCCGGACCGCTCCATGCATGTGAGGTGGCGCAGGAACTTGGCATCGATCATGTGTGCGTGCCGTGCAATCCTGGTGTCTTTTCTTCGTTTGGCAGCTTATGCACCGCTGTGAGTAAGGATCGGTCGCGTACCTTGCTCAAGCTCCTGGATAAATCGCTGCTGGATGAAATTCGTGGCGTGGCGCAGGTCTTCGAGCAGGAGATCCGGGCCGAGATCGCAGGTGAGGGCTTGGATACCAAGGGGTATCGCTCGACCTGGCAACTCGACGCTCGCTATTTGGGTCAAGCGCATGAAATCACTATCACCGTAACGTCCGAGTCGGCCCTCGGAGACGTTCAGGATATTTTTTGCCAGGAGTTTGCGCGCGAGTTTGGCAGGCTTGATCAGGATCGTTCGATAGAGATCGTGAACGTTCGTATTATTGGCCATCTTCCGGCCAATCGTCCGGCCTTTCAGGAGATTCGCCAAGGGGGCGGCGCACATCCCGTCGAGTTTCGAGAACTATATCTTAACGGGGGCTGGAGTAACTGTTCTGTCTATGACCGAACTGAACTGCATCAGGGCGATTGGCTACCGGGACCTGCCATTGTTGAGGAGATGAGCGCCACGCTTTACGTGCCGGTGGGTTGGACCTTGACGGTCGGCCGCCTCGGGGAGCTGAACATTCGATATGCCCAGTGATAAATCATATGTGTCAAAGGTATTCATTTAAGAGTTAGCAGAGGGGCTTTCATAGCGTCAAGCCGAACGCCGCATTGGCAAGAGCTTGAAGCGAAAAAAGCTAAATTTATCGACCAACTTATTAACCAACTAGGAAAGGATATGTGAAGTCTTTGTGGGGTAGTGAAGTAGAAAAAGTGAAGTGATGTGAAACAGGTCAGACCAGGACGAGCTAATCCTGAATGGTTTGTCGGATGTAAAAAGTCCGCTCTTGAAGATGAGGTGTTTGTCAGGGGATATGCATCGGGTCAGCAGGCGAGTCTGGGAAACCAGACGGACCATGCAATAAAGACCGGATACATGAGACTCGCCGACTTCTTTGCAACACAACACAAATTTCTCTTGCTATCCGGGAGGCATCCATATGGGCAGACATGAAATCAATTAAAAAACTAGCTATATTTTTGACCGCGATATGTGTTGTAACGTCCGCGGTTTCTCAGCCCGTTAAGAAGACGGATGTAACAATAATGCTGACCCAGGAGCCTCCGCAACTGACATCGGCCTTCAACACGACATTACCAAATGGCGTAGTGGGGACTAAAGTGTTGGAAGGTTTACTGGCCTACGACGAAAAGATGCAGCCGAAACCAAGCTTGGCGACTTCTTGGTCTGTCAGCAATGACGGCTTGGAGTACACCTTCAAGTTGCGCCCCAATGTGAGTTGGCATGACGGGAAGCCGTTTACGTCAGCCGATGTGGCATATTCAGCGATGAATGTCTGGAAAACCCTTCATCCTAGGGGGCGTATTATATTCTCTTCTTTGACTGCTGTGAATACCCCTGATCCACTCACGGCGGTATTCAAGCTCTCCAAGTCCTCGCCGGTTCTACTCAGCGCTTTGCACTCCTACGAAAGCCAGATCCTGCCCAAGCATCTTTATGATGGAACTGATGTCACCTTAAACCCTTGGAATCTGAAGCCTATCGGGACTGGTCCGTTCGTGTTTAAGGAATGGCGGCGCGGGCAATACATCATGTTGGAGCGTAATCCAAATTATTGGGATAAGCCCAAGCCTGCCATTGAAAGGTTGATATTACGTCTGTTTGTGGATCCGGGTGCCCGCTCGGCGGCATTCGAGACTGGCAGCGCAGATATAGGTTATTTTTCGCCTGTAACACTGGCCGATGCAGAAAGACTCAAAAAACGGACCGATATGATGATCACAACGAATGGTTATCAATATGCGACGCCCATGTTCTTCATGGAACTAAACTTGCGTAATCCTCCTCTGAATGATGTGCGTGTTCGACAAGCCATCTCGCATGCGATTGATCGGCAGTTTATCATTAAAAATATATTCATGGGTTATGCAACACCAGCGACTGGCCCCATACAGTCATCGTCGCAATTTTATGAGCCGAATGTCGCGCAGTATCCATACGATCCGGCCAAGGCCAATGCCTTGCTGGACGAGGCCGGTCTCAAGCGCGGCCCGAATGGCATGCGGTTTCGAATCACCCATGATCCGGTTCCCCAAAACCAAGAACATGCTCTTACAGCTGATTACGTAAAACAAGCCCTAGCAGTAGTAGGTATCGACGTCGAGATTCGTAAACAAGACTTGGCGAGTCAAATTAAGCGAGTGTCCTCGTGGAATTTTGATATGTCCAGCAATCCGCTTTTTGCAATGTTCGACCCCGCATTGGGCGTCACACGGCTGTTTTGGTCTGGAAATATAAAGCAAGGTATTCCTTTCACGAATGTTTCAGGTTTCAGCGATCCACTCATGGATTCTGCGATCGAGGCGCAGTCGACTGAACGAGATCTTAAAAAGCGTATAGCGCACTTTTCGGTATTGCAAAAAATCGCTCAACAGCAGGTGCCTCTCATTTATCTGCTCGAGGTGAATTACCTGACGATTGCCAACAAGCGGTTGAATGGACACACCGTTGACGGAGCTGCGCCATTCTCAAGCTTTGCAGACGTGAAGATTGATTGATCACATGGCCAATGCCTCGTCGTTGGAAAAGGTTGTACGAAACCGAGCTCGTCGGCGCTTTGGGCTGTTGCTGCTCAAGCGCCTCGGCGAAGCCCTACCGACAGTACTGGGCATCATGGTCCTAAATTTTTTGCTCCTGAATTCCGCGCCGGGAAATGCTGTTGATGCTCTGGTTGGCATCATGGGGGCATCCGATCCGGAGTTCGTCGCCCGGATGACGGCTCAATTTGGGTTAGATCGTTCCATGCCCGAAAGACTGGCGATCTATATCGGTAACTTGTTTACATTCAACCTTGGAAATTCATACTACTTCAATCGTCCTGTGGCGGATCTAATTTTCGAGCGTCTAGGGGCCACATTGCTTTTAATGTTGTCGAGTATTGGATTAGCCGTCGTGGTGGGTGTCACGCTTGGCATCACCTCCGCTCGTTATTTCAACACCCTTCTGGATCGTGTGATCGGGTTGATTGCCCTATTGCTTTATGCGATGCCAGTTTTTTGGGTGGGCTTGATGCTCATCATCCTTTTTTCAGTAAAGCTGGAGTGGTTTCCTATGGGCGGAGCATCGACGATCGGAGCGGACAATGGCCCCTTTTATGCGGCGGTTGATGTGCTTAGGCATCTCGCCTTGCCGATGATTACCCTTTCGCTTTACTTTATTGCAACTTATACCCGTTTGATGCGTGCCAGCATGCTCGAGACGCTTCACAAGGACTATATCCGAACCGCGCGCGCTAAGGGCGTTCCCGAGCGAGCCATTGCATACCGGCATGCTTTGCGCAACGCGCTCTTGCCCGTTGTAACCGTGATCGGTGTTCAGATGGGTGCATTGCTTGGAGGATCGGTGATTGTCGAAACGGTCTTTGGTTGGCCGGGTTTGGGGCGACTTGCCTACGAAAGCGTGGTGCAGCGTGATTTCAATGTGTTACTGGGCATTCTGTTCATGAGCTCAATCGTTGTCTTGACCGTAAACCTCTTGATTGATCTTGTTTATGCAAAGCTAGACCCTCGCATTGAGATTTGAACAATATGGCTAAACAGAACGATTTTTACCGGCGTTTTTCGCGCAATTGGTCTGGCCTGGTCGGGCTGGTATTCCTCATTCTGCTCACTGCCGTGGCGCTTGCTGCCGATAAGCTTTATCCGGGCAGTCCGCTCCAAATGGTGGGACAACCGATGATATGGCCATTTTCCGATGCCGCCTTTCCTTTGGGCACCGACCGTCTGGGGAGAGATCTGGCCGCGCAGCTTGCGCATGGCGCGCGCATTTCGCTGATGATAGGCCTGAGTGCGACCGTCTTTGCCCTTTTGCTCGGGTTGCTGGTTGGCTCGCTGGCTGGATACTTCAGGGGGTGGGTTGATTCAATCGTGATGAGGTTTTGTGACCTCGTCGCAACCGTACCACCTTTTTTGTTGGCGCTCGTGATCGTCGCAGTCCTAGGGCCAAGCACCCTTAAGGTCGCGCTGGCCATCGGCGTTTCGTCCTGGCCGCCTATCGCTCGCATTGTCCGCGCCGAGTGTTTGGCCTTGCGTGAACGTGAGTTTGTGCTGGCGGCGGTGACGGCGGGCATGTCTGATCTTCGGATTGTGTTGACGCAGGTGCTGCCCAATGCGATGACACCTGTAATCGTGATGTCCTCGATTTTGGTGGCAAGTGCGATTCTGAATGAGTCCTCGCTTGCGTTTCTGGGCTTTACGGATCCAAATACGGTTTCGTGGGGTATTGTGATTGGCAATGGCAAGTCTGAACTTCGTACAGCGTGGTACATCGTGATGCTTCCCGGATTTGTAATATTGCTCACCGTCCTAGCGCTTAACCAAGTCAATGATGCGCTCAATGACGCACTAAATCCGCAACTCAAGGATCGCTGAGATGGTGACGCTAGAGGTCAAGGGTTTACGCACAAGTTTCTTCACCTCCTCCGGCGTGTTGCCTGCCTTGGTCGACGTCGATCTATCGGTGGACGCCGGAGAAACTTTGGCTGTGGTTGGTGAGTCGGGTAGCGGTAAAAGCCTCACGGCGCTGTCCTTAATGCGCCTCATTACTGACCCTCCTGGGCGCATAGTGGGGGGCCAGGTGCTTCTTGAGGGTATAGATTTGCTAGCCCTGCCTGAAAAAGAAATGCGTGCAGTCCGGGGCAATCGTATGTCGATGATCTTTCAGGAGCCAATGACCTGCCTCAATCCAGTCATCACCATCGGCGATCAGATCGCGGAGGCCTTGCTCATGCATCGGCCGATCAGTCGGCGCGCGGCGCGTGCCCGTGCTCTGGAGATGCTCGATCGGGTTCGTATCCCCGATCCTCACCGCAGGTTGGACGATTATCCTCATCAGTTGTCCGGCGGGATGCGTCAAAGAGTGATGATCGCAATGGCCATTGCCTTGGAGCCCCGCGTCCTGATCGCAGATGAACCGACAACAGCTTTGGATGTAAGCATCCAGTCTCAGATATTAGAGTTGCTGAGTACACTGCAAAAAGAAGAAAGAATGGCGATGATCTTTATTACACACGATCTCGGTGTGGTAGCCGAAATCGCGGACAGGGTAATGGTGATGTACTCTGGCAGAACCGTCGAGCAGGCGCCTGTGGAGACGATTTTCGACGACCCGCGCCATCCATATACACAGGGCTTGCTGGGCAGTATTCCAGATCCTCTTCGCCGTCGGCAACGGCTAAGCGAGATACCAGGAACAGTCCCCCTTCTTAATGGCCGCCCGTCAGGATGTTCGTTTGGTCCCCGGTGCTCCTTGGTATCAGATCTTTGTCGTGTGCAGGTGCCACCATTGATTACGATACGCGGGGTGCATGTCGTGGCCTGTGTGCACTCAAATCATCGGGCAGACCTGTTATGAGTGAAGGCGCCCAAATATCCCTCTCGCCTGAATCGGGTTTAGCCATGAGCGGACCCGATTTGTTGGAAGTCGAAAACGTCGTGATGCAGTACCCAAACGGAGTGCAAGCGGTCGCCGGGGTATCCATTAAAGTTCGGCGAGGTGAAACGCTGGCGATTGTGGGTGAGAGTGGCTGTGGCAAGTCGACGCTCGCTCGCCTCATAATGCGTATCCTGGTGCCGAGTGGTGGCAAAATCATCTTCGATGGTGAAAATATCAGTCGATTGGGGCAACGTCAGCTCAAGCGGATACGGGCTCGCTTTCAGATGGTTTTTCAGGACCCATACGCATCCTTGAACCCGCGCCAGACAATACGCAGCACGCTTGAGGCGCAGTTGTCCTTATTGTCTATCACCCGAGAGGAGCGCCAACATCGAGTTGAGGAGATCATTGAAAGGGTGGGGCTGGACCCGACCGCTCTAGATCGGCTGCCCCATGAGTTTTCGGGTGGCCAGCGTCAACGAATCGGGATTGCTCGTGCCTGCATCGTGAGGCCCGACTTGTTGGTATGCGATGAGCCAGTGTCCGCCCTGGATGTTTCAATACGGGCGCAAATACTAAATTTGTTGCTTGATATGCAGCGCGAACGCGGCATTGCCATGTTGTTCATTTCACATGATATGTCCGTCGTACGACACATGGCGGATTCAGTCGCAGTAATGTATCTGGGACGGATCGTCGAAATTTCCACGGTCGATGAGTTATTTGCCAATCCGCGCCATCCCTATACAGCCGCCCTTTTACTTTCGGTGCCTGTGACGCATCCGCGCGATCGCAACCGCAGCCGTGTCCCCGTGGATGGTGATCCGCCTAGTCAATTGAAACCACCTTCGGGTTGCTCATTTCATCCGCGCTGCTCAAGTGCCGGGGACCTGTGCCGCAGTGACAGGCCGACCCTGCGTGGCAACGGCGTCTCTAAAGTGTTGGTCGCCTGTCATTTCCCATTAAATGGCAACACTATGCAGCGGTTCAGCGCATGATAAAAGGGTTTGCTACATCAGGGTTGGTTGAGATCCATACCGATTTGAGTTGTAGATATTCCTTGATCGCGTCGATGCCGCCCTCACGGCCTACGCCGCTGCGCTTGTAGCCTCCGAAGGGCGACATATAGCTCAGTGCGCGGTAGGTATTGATCCATATTGTGCCTGCCTGGATACGTTCTGCGGCACGAAGGGCGCGTGCGATATCGCTGGTCCAAACGCCCGCGCCCAGGCCATAGCAGGTGTCGTTGGCAATGGCGTAGGCATCCTCTTCGGTGTCAAATGGAATGATGGCAAGTATGGGTCCAAAGACCTCTTCGCGCGCAATCCTCATGCTGTTGTTTACATTGGTGAAAATCGTCGGCTGGACGAAGCGCTCCCCGGCCAGGCCAGCTACACGAATCGATTCCCCCCCCAGGACGCAGCGTGCGCCTTCGCTTTTTGCGATGGCGATGTATTCCATCACCTTTTTGAATTGCGGGGCGGTAGCAATAGGTCCGATGTGTGTGGTGTGATCCATCGGATCGCCGATATGGGCTGCGCCAGCGACGGCAACAAGCCGCTCGACCAATTGGTCGTGTATCGACCGCTCTACCAGTAATCGTGAACCGGCGATGCAAGTCTGGCCCGCCGCAGCGAATATTCCGGAGATGACGCCCATGATGGCAGCCTCTAGGTTGGCGTCGGCGAACACGATATTGGGTGACTTACCTCCTAGCTCAAGAGATACATGCTTGATCGTGCGGGCGGCTGCCTGATAGATAAGCTGTCCCGATATGTCGGATCCTGTGAAAGCAATTTTGGCGATACCCGGATGCTCTACTAGGGCCGCCCCGGCTTCATTGCCGAAGCCCGTGACTACGTTGACCACTCCTGGCGGAAAACCCGCTGACTCAAACAACTTCGCAAATGTGAGCGTCGAAGCTGAGGTGAATTCGGATGGCTTGATGACCACGGTATTGCCTGCCGCCAGTGCCGCAGCTAGTTTCCAAGAGAGCAACAACAAGGGTGAGTTCCATGGGGTAATCATTCCGATCACGCCCAAAGGTTCGTATCGGGTGAAGTTGAAGATATCCGCCTTATCGGTTGGGATTACGCTACCTTCGATCTTGTCAGCCAGTCCACCATAGTAGCGATACCATTGAGCGATGTAATGGGTCTGCGCAGACATTTCCGCATAAAGTTTGCCATTGTCTTGCACCTCAATTCTCGCAAGTTCATCCGCATGGATATCGATGAGGTCTGCGAGCCTGCTCAAGTGACGCCCGCGTAGGTATGGTTTGAGCCCCGCCCACCCAGGGAATGCAAGGGTTGCTGCATCCACTGCTCGGTTGATGTCTGGTGCTGTCCCTCGTGCTATGTGCGCCCAGTCTTGTCCGGTGCATGGGTTGTCCGACGGGAAATACTGACCGGTTTCAGGCGGCTGACTGCGCCCCCCTATGTAGTGTTCAAACTGCTGAGTGGTTCTTTGTTCCTTGCGATCGTGTGACATAAAAATCCTTTCTAAATCATCTCGAATATGTTTGCCAATTATCCGCCGAATAGACATAACAGTGAGCCAGATTTTTTTCACAACAAAACCTCTCAAGGTCGCGAAAAAGTAATAGTCCGAGGCAGTGCAAGCTTGGCTTAAAGGCTAGTACCACTGAATAGAGTGAGCGGTGATCAAAAAGCAAAAGTGTAGTAATTCACCGGCGTGATGAGAATGCTAAGTCAACAAAGACGTGCGCGGCAGGAGCTACTCGACAACAACAATATCTGTGACGACAGGTGTGGTCAGTAACCACCACAAGCTGTCGATGGACACTACATTGACGAATCAAAGCAACACTTGTTAGAGGATAAATTATGGTGCTTTAAATTTTGGCAGATACTTGATAAATTGCAAGTTCATCGCAGCAAAACGTTCGATTTTTGTAATTTGGCACAGCGCGAAGATTGATTTGTTTTATTTATCAAGTTACAACCAACAGCTCAACTCTGAATATCGGCAAGCGCTGGCGGAACGAACCAAAGCAAACATCTCGCGAAGCGAATGTGAGAATGGCAATGTCAGAACAAAACTCCTAGCGCAGGTTATTAGCTAATTTCATGAAAGCTACGTACGTTATGTAGATTGAAGCAGCACAGGTTCACATTACTAACAATGACTATTTATCCAATTGATAGCTTAACCCAGCAAGGCATCAGCATTAATAAAACTGTAGCCCAGGGCACTGGCAACCGCTTGATAGGTAACCTTACCCTGGGCAACGTTCAATCCGTTCTTCAGGTGCAGGTTGTATTTAAGGGCATGCCTCCAACCCGTGTCGGCCAGAGCAACTGCATAGCCAATGGTTGCGTTGTTGAGGGCAAAGGTGGAGGTGCGGGCCACGGCGCCAGGCATGTTGGCAACACAGTAATGCACCACGCCATCCACAAGGTAGGTCGGTTCGTCATGCGTTGTGGCATGCGACGTCTCAAAGCAGCCTCCCTGATCAATCGCCACATCAACCACCACAGCACCTTTTTTCATTCGCGATATCATGCTGCGTGTCACCAGCTTGGGCGCCGTCGCGCCGGGAATCAGCACACCGCCAATGACCAGTTCGGCATCAAGCACGGCATCTTCCACACTTTGCTCGCTGGAATACATCGTATTTATTCGGTTACCAAATACCAAATCTAGCTGGCGCAAGCGATCTACGTTTTTATCTAGCACCGTCACCCGCGCTCCCATTCCCACCGCTATCTGCAAGGCATGCGTACCCACTACACCAGCACCGATTATCACAACATGGGCCGCCGGCACACCGGGCACACCGCCCAGCAAAACGCCCATACCACCCTTGGATTTTTCCAGATGTGACGCACCGGCGTGAACCGCCATGCGGCCGGCCACTTCGCTCATGGGTGCGAGAAGGGGTAAGCCGCCACCAGGGCCGGTAATGGTTTCATAGGCAATGCACACTGCACCAGATTTTACGAGTGCAGCAGTCTGCTTCGGATCAGGTGCCAGGTGCAGGTAAGTGAAAAGAATTTGATCCGGGCGAAGCATGGCGCACTCTAGGGGTTGCGGCTCTTTAACCTTAACGATCATGTCGGCCTTGGCAAAGACATTCCGCACGTCAGCTGTCAGAGTGGCACCTGCCGACTGATACTGCTCGTCGGTCAGACCAATCTCAGCTCCGGCACCGCTTTGTACCAGAACAAAATGTCCCCGCGAAGTTAGTTCGCGTACGCTGGCTGGTGTGAGACCCACGCGGTATTCGTGGTTTTTGATCTCCTTTGGTAATCCAATAAGCATAATGTAATTTATCGAGTGTATGGAAAACTGAGCATCTCGCATTCAAGCAAATTCCAAAAAAAAAGAATTTCACGCTGTTTGGCTAATGCTTTTTGCTTGAGGCATTTATCAAGTCGTCAATTTGCGTCGGTTGGTAACAAGGCGCGTTCTGGTCGATCACAATCACTAGGTCTACTCCAAAGTAAACGGCTCGGCCGTGATAATGAAGAGGAAGTTAATGAAAATTGCTCAATTACTCGTAGGAGAATCTAAAAATTACTAGGAGACATGGACAAGAAATCTGATTTTTAATAAATATTAGTATACTATATACAAAAATTAACAAAAGAGGATTTAATGCCACAAGCCAAAATATACGGAATCCGCGAAAATATCATACCAATACGTAACGCTTTGTCAGATGCCATAAATGAAAGTATTTCATCGGCGTTCCAGTTTCCTGCCGAGAGGCGGCTGCAGCGATTTTTCCCGATGAACAGGGAGGATTTCATTTATCCTTCCTCTGAGCGTTCGGAGCGCTACATCATCATCGAAATTGAAACCTTTGTGGGACGCAAGCCCGAGACTCTAAAGGAGCTAACACGCCAGATCTATCAAAGGATTTCTGCGGCGACCGGAATAGAGGGCCGCGATATCGATGTCATCATCTCTGAGCAGCCGCGCCACGCGTGGGGCCTGATGGGGTGCCCTGGTGACGAGCAACAACTTACCTACTCAGTTCAGGTCTGAGAAGCTGAAACGTATTTCTGCCCCATCTTGATATGTAAAATAAAAGCACGCATGTAAGTGCTTAATATTTAAGTTTTTGAATTGAATTCAAGTAGTTTCCCATGTTAGCCCAAAGCCCAAGTTTTGCAGTGCCAGAAGTCATCGCGAAAGAACTTACACGGTTCCTAGAAGACCAGATTATTTTTGGTGAATTGCTGCCAGGCGAACGCCTAGTTGAAGAGGAAATTGTTCGTCGCCATGATGTGAGTCGATCCCCCGTTCGTGAATCGTTTAGGATGCTGGAGCAGGATGGTCTAGTGGTGCGCGAGTCGCGTAAAGGTGTGCGGGTCAGCCCCATAGATCTTCGCGATCTCGACGAGGTGTATACGTGTCGAATTACCCTTGACAGTTTGGCTGCGGAAGTCGCGGCGACATGTCGTACCGACGAACACATTGAGCGGATGAGAGCGGTGATCGCAAATTTGAGGGTGGCCCACGACTCAGCCGACTTGCCTAGGTATTTCCGTGAAAATGTGCGATTGACGGACGAGATCTCTGTAGCCTGCGGCAACGCCACCTTGAAACGCTTGCTAAAGACCATTAGCAAGCAGGCTTTGCGCTATCGATGGCTTGCATATAGCCGCGCCCCGGACATGTTGTCATTGTCCCTGGAAGCCAATCAGGAAATCGTGGATGCAATTGCGCGCGGTCGGGGTAAGCACGCACGCATGTTGACAGAGGATATCCTTCAACAGTCATGGAATCGTATACGTGGCTTCTTCCAGACTCCGCCAAAGGAGCCGGGGTAGCAGGAACTGGGAGATGTGCCTAAAATCCCACCAGCATATGCAAAAACAATAGTTTTTTGACGCGCTCGGAGGGGACATCTACCGCCGTTTACCCAAGGCGCATAGCTCTGGTGTTGCGCCTCGAAGCCTTTGTTAGTAAGTGTTGCAAGATGTGGCCTGAAAGCTAAGTTTTATCCGAACTTGAACATCCTCTAAAGTTGTTATCTCAGATAGACAGAAATCTTGTAATGCTCAACCCCTTGTTGAGTCCAGTGAATACCATTGCACCGATCAAATTTGAACTTATGCTGGGCATCTAAATTTGCTGCTTCTTAGGCAATATTGATGATGGTGTTATTGCCTTCTTTGCTGCAAGGTGTGTAAGGTGTTGCAAAGTACTTGTTAGGTGACTGGCCAAGACATGATGGTGTTGTTTACCCAATTACAGCATGTACGGGGTGTTTGCCTGCGCAGAAGCATGATTGCGCTGGTGCAAAAGCGTTTCATCGCAGCCGGCGAATCGCTTGAAGTTCTTAACGACCCGCAAGTGGAAGCGATGTATTTCGGAACCGAAAAGACGGTTGAAAAAGCCTGCGAGAAATTCCCCACTCTGAAAGAGCTCGGATGATGCTTCTGGCCGATAGCTTCTTGAGCGATCTGGTCACGAAGAAGAGTTTGTTAAGCTAATATATTACAGCGCAAATCCTATTTAATGTAAACCTAAAGTTGGTCGTGCCAAGGTGGTGGCACTTATGTGTGGCAACTTTGCGTGCAATATAGCCACGCTCAAAACACCGACGGGGATACTGTACATGCGATCTAGCAATATCGATTTCGTAAATGTATACATATTAACAAAAGTGCATGCTGGGTAAGTGTGAATGGTAATATTTTGTCATGTTTGTATACATTTCAACTAGCGAGCTACATCACGCAGGCAGCTTAAAACTGGATTACTTCGCTTTATACCGGCGTATTTTTACCAATTTGACGGTTCTGAAAAACCTGAAAGTCGGCCGTCGAAGCCCACACTATCGGCCTTATAGCCGGGCTGCCGCAGTTTGGAAAAGCAAAGAAACTTTTCAAACTCGTTCCCTACCTTGGCGACATACTCAAAGCATCCGTAGCGGTGAGCAACAAATGCTAAGGGTGGTGCGCACGACAATGGGTAATCCCTATCTGGTGTTGCCGGATGACACGCCTGAAGGTGTTGCACCGGTGATAGTTTCGGAAATGGCACAGATTATTTTGGAGCTTAAATCCCAAGGCGCCAGAATTATGTTGTCCGAACAAAACATGCTCTTTGCCGAGCTGGTATCTGATTGCATTTTCAAGCTGTTTAAAGTGCAAATTTGCTACCAACCCAACATAGCCGAATTATCAGCCGATATTGATTCACGGCAGGATTACCTAAGCGTGTAATTAACTAGAAGCCAAAATGCATACAAACCAAATAGCTTTTATCCTCAATGACCAGGCGCAATTTCTCCAAGTGTCAAGCCAGACGACGTTGCTAAATGTCTTACGCAATGATTTTGAACTCAACAGTCCCAAATTTGGCTGCGGCCTGGGTGAATGCGGTGCCTGTACCGTACTTATCGATGGCGTTGCGGCTCGCGCTTGCGTGATACCCGCAGCTGGTGTGGCTGGCCGCAGCGTCACCACGCTTGAAGGGCTAGGCCAGCTGGGCGCATTGCACCCGGTGCAGCAAGCATTTATTGTCGCTCAAGCCGCGCAATGCGGTTACTGCTTGAGCGGCATGATCATGATGACCGTGGCTTTTTTAACCCGTAATCCAGACCCGACAGAGGCCGATATCCACCGCGAGTTATCGGGCAACTTGTGCCGCTGTGGTACGCATATAGAAATAGTCAATGCGGTGCTGCGCGCCGCCGTGTTGATGAAGGAAGCGGCATGACCCGCCGAGCTGACCTGCCCCAGAGTAGAGCAGACTTTCATGCGGCTGACGGAGTATTGCTAGTCACCCGTAAGCCGCCGAAACCAACACCTACTGCAAAGGGGCAGGCCCCCAGCGTGCCGGCAAATCCGCTTGAAGGTGACGAAATTCTGCTTGCGGTTTGGAACGATGGCAGTGTTACTGCTTTGCACGGCCATGTTGATTTGGGCACTGGCATTGCAACAGCGCTTTCGCAAATCGTGGCTGAGGAGCTTGACATTGAATTAAGCCAGATCTTCATGGTGTTGGGTCATACGGCCAGCGTTCCCAACCAGGGCGCAACGTTTGCTAGCCTGTCGCTTCAAATACATGCAGCTCCTTTAAGGGCTGCCGCTGCGCAAGCTCGTGCCTGGCTGCTAAAGCGAGCGGCCACAATCAATGCTAAGCCAAATGACTACTCTGAGTTGCTGGTAGGCCATATCGAACTAACATTGGATATCGATACACCGGTCAAAGCACCAGCTGATTATCGAATCGTCGGCACGTCAGCGCCGCGCATTGACATCCCTGCCAAAGCAACAGGAGCGCTAACGTTTGTCCACGACATGCGCGTACCCGGAATGTTACATGGCCGTGTCGTACGCCCACCCTATGCAGGCGCTGACCACGGTGATTTTGTGGGCAACACGCTGGCGTCGGTCGATGAGTCGTCTATCGCGCAAATTCCGGGTATTCGCGCGATTGTAATCATCCGGGATTTTGTTGGTATTGTGGCCGAGCGCGAAGAACACGCTGATCAGGCATTGCGCGAGTTACGTGTGAAATGGAAGCCTTGGCCCGGAATGCCCGACCAAAGTAATGTTGCTGAGGCGGTTCTCAACAATCCATCCACCAAGCGCAGGTTGGTGGATATTGGCGATGTTGATGAGGGCATAGCCGCTGCCGATCAAAAAATGGCACGCCAGTACGTGTGGCCGTATCAGTTGCATGCCTCCATCGGCCCCTCGTGCGCGTTGGCGGATTGGCAGTCTGACCATCTGACCGTGTGGGCGGGTACCCAAAATCCTCATGTGTTGCGTTCTGATTTATCTCAACTTATTGGCTTGCCAGATACGAAGATCAAGGTCATTCGTATGGAGGCGGCTGGCTGCTATGGCCGCAACTGCGCTGACGATGTGGCCGCTGATGCCGCGCTTCTCTCCCGTGCCGTAGGCTTACCGGTTCGTGTACAGCTCACGAGAGAGCAAGAAAGTGCTTGGGAGCCGAAAGGCTCAGCTCAGCTGATGCAGGTTAACGGCGGGCTTAATTCTGATGGCTCGGTGGCCGCTTATGACTTTCAAACGTCTTACCCGTCCAACGCTGCGCCCACTTTGGCGTTGCTGCTGACCCGCACCATCGAGCCAGTAGCGCAAGCTTTTGAAATGGGTGACCGCACCGCCCGTCCGCCTTATGACTACGCCAATCTTCGCGTAGCGGTTAACGACATGGCGCCGATAGTACGTGCGTCGTGGTTGCGCGGCGTGTCGGGGCTGCCCAACACTTTTGCGCACGAGTCGTATATTGATGAACTGGCCTGTGCGGCTCGCGTTGACCCGGTGGAATTTAGGCTTCGCTACTTGAAAGACCCACGTGCTGTTGAGCTGCTCAAAGCTACCGCTGACAAAGCCGGCTGGCAGCCGCACAGCGCTCCGCAGTCGCAAGCCAGCAATGGCGACATTCTGCATGGCCAAGGCGTTAGCTACGCGCGTTACAACCACAGCAATTGGCCTGGCGTCGGCTCGGCCTGGGCGGCCTGGGTGGCGGACGTCGACGTCAATCGCCGAACCGGTGAAGTACATGTGCGCCGCGTGGTGGTGGGGCACGACGCTGGCACACTGATCAACCCTGCAGGAGTAAAACATCAAATTCACGGCAATGTAGTTCAAACCACTAGCCGTGCATTGCTAGAAGAAGTCAAGTTCAATCCACAAACTTCGACGAATCCTGGAGCGGTAGCCAGCCTTGAATGGGGCAGCTACCCTATTTTGAATTTTAAGGGCGTGCCGATGATCGACATCGTCATTATGCCGCGCCCCGGCGAGCCGCCGCTTGGCGCTGGTGAGTCGTCGTCAGTGCCCGGTACGGCAGCCATTGCTAATGCGATTTTCGATGCCACAGGGGTTCGCTTTCGCCAACCGCCATTCACGCCTGAAGTTGTACTTCGGGGGCTGCAGAAGCTAAATAAGGCTGAATTAGGGTATGAAAAAGATCTGAAGCCCAATAGATACGAGAGTGAGCAGCTGCTGAATAAAAGACAATCTGAAAACATCCTTCCTGCATCTGCTGTCTGGCCTCAGTCGAAAAAACGCTGGCTACAAGCCAGCGCTGTGCTCTCTGGTTTGTTCGGCTTTGCCGCTGCACTAATGGGCTGGCATACGGCGATTGCGCCTATATCGCTAGTCGCGTCCAGCATCTATTCTCCCGCTACGATCGAACGTGGCCGCCAACTGGCTGCATTGGGAAACTGCGCTGGCTGCCACACCGATACTGATGGCTTGCCCAACGCTGGTGGCAAGGCACTAGACACACCGTTTGGCAAAATTTATAGCACCAATCTAACGCCAGACGCAAGCGGTATCGGCCAATGGTCACTGCCAGCCTTTCAACGCGCCATGCGTGAAGGTATATCTCGTGATGGGCATTATTTGTACCCAGCTTTTCCGTACACGTCGTATGCCAAAACGACGGATGATGACTTGACGGCGCTCTACGCTTACCTGATGGCGCAACCTGCTGTAGCCAGCAATCTGCCGCCAACCCAACTTGCCTTCCCTTATAACATTCGTCCTTTGATGGCGTTGTGGAATGGCCTTTTTCACAACACCTCTCCCATCAAGGTAGAAGCAGCACAGACTGCCGAGTGGAATCGCGGTAACTACCTGGTCAACAGCCTGGGCCATTGCGGCGCATGCCACACGCCGCGCAATGCGCTGGGCGCAGAGCGGGGCGGCAAATCGTATTTGGCAGGCTCAGTCATTGACGGTTGGGAAGCACCAGCGTTGACTGCGTTGTCAAAATCACCCGTGCCTTGGAGCGCTGCTGAGTTGTACCGCTACTTACGCGTGGGTCACACACAGCAGCACGGCATCGCCGCCGGGCCGATGGGTGCCGTTGTAAAAGAGCTTTCGGCACTTCCTAATTCAGACATCGCTGCCATGGCCAGCTACCTTGCGTCGTTTAACGTTCCCATTACGGATGAGCAAAGCCAGGCAAAAGCTCTTGAAGTTGTGGCTAGCGCGCAGCGCTCAGCCTCTAAATTGTTAGGCTCGGGACAGCGCTTGTTTAGCGGCGCATGCGGCTCTTGCCATCACGATGGCGACGGTCCGACTTTGCTTGGCGTGAATCCACCGCTGGCGTTAAACAGTAATCTTTACAGCTCGAGGCCGGACAATGTTGTAAACATTATTTTGAACGGTCTGCGCGAGCCTGCGACGCAAGATATTGGCTTCATGCCAGCCTTTAAATACGCCTTGAGCGATACACAAATTGCAGAGCTGGTTAGCTATATGCGCAGCCGTTATGCGCCGGGTGAAGCGGCTTGGCCTAATTTGCCAGCTGAAATTGCGCGTTTGCGAAAAACTGCCAGTGATTGATTGATTATTGAATCTTGACTCAGTTGATCTATTGTGTATCAAGCGAGCAATAATTCGATTAGATTTGAAAGCAAAAGTCATCATAAAAATGGAAACAAAACCATTGGTTCTCAGTCTTTGTGGCCAGAAGCCAAGCCAGTTCAATTAACCACCGTACCAGGAGTTTCATGATGTTTATTAAGAACCTGATCGGTCTAATTGTGTGCGCGACTGCACTTATGCTGCCCGCGATTTCACAGTCACAATCGCTCGCATGCCCAAGTAACTCTGTGCGGCTCGTCGTGCCTTGGTCCGCCGGTGGGGCGGCTGATGCGGTGGCACGCTTTTTGGCGGTTCCTCTATCGCAGCGCATCAACATGTCAGTGATTATAGAAAATAGAGCTGGCGCCGGAGGCACCATTGGAACAGAGCAGTTCGTTCGTGAGAAACCTGACGGCTGCACGCTGCTTCTAGCGACCAGTTCTACCAATGCAGCAGCACCTTATCTATATGCGCGGCCGGGGTTTGATCCTTTGAGGGACTTCACGCCCATTGCCTTCATTTCCACCATTCCAAATGTTTTGGTGGTCAACG
>Ga0164295_10000544_pt1 | contig 32041 bp, 30 predicted proteins | sample GEODES006metaG_FD_111798 | JGI IMG/M metagenome (GOLD analysis project Ga0164295, IMG submission 111798) | Oligotrophic lake water microbial communities from Sparkling Lake, Wisconsin, USA - GEODES006 metaG | ecosystem: Environmental > Aquatic > Freshwater > Lake | place: USA: Sparkling Lake... | reverse complement strand
TGAATGGTTTAAGAAAATATAAAAAGAAAGAAAATATAGAAGAAAAAAAGAAAGATAAAAAATGATTTATAATGTAAAAGTATCAAGAAATATCAACTTTTATGCTACTAGTAGCAACCCATCATAATAATAAAAATATTTTATTCTATAAATATCAATTTAATAGAGATAAAATTTGTAACCCTGATAATTAATGAAATTATCTATTATATATGCGGGTGATTCGTTAATATTTATACATATATTTTTATAAGATTTAAAAAATCCTAATTTATCAATATCATCAATTACTTTTTCAATATTACATTTACAACACAATTGTAATTTTGAGAACATATTTAATTCTAATCCTCTAATATGATTTTTACATCTATTACATTCTTTATCCAATAATATATCATAAAATTCATTTGTAAAATCATTTACTATTTTTGTTGGTGTAATAAAATAGAATTGAGTCATCGTTGGATAGAAATCATAAATTACACTATAATTAATTCTTTTTTTAATTTTTGTTTGATAACTATAGTCATACAAAGGTAATTTAAATGATTTAATTTTTTTATCATAATCATCAATCTTTATAAATTTAAAAAATGGATTAGGATTTCTAAAAGTAATATATCCTTTAATGAATTCATTTGTAAAATTATAAAATGTAGTAAATCCATCATCAGCTGACAATGTTATATTATCACAACATCTATCAAAATGAGATATTGAAATAGATTCAGTACCCAAACATATTATAAATTTTATCTCTAAATTTATTTCAAATTCCTCATTATTTTCAGAAATATCTACAATTAATTCAGCATCATCTTTATCAAATTTAAGATTAGTAATTAATATTTTATCATTTATATTTTTTATATAATTATTAAAACTCCTTATTCTTAATGATGCGAATTTTGTTGAATTATATCTGAAATAAAGATTACATCTTGATGAACAAATTTTATTCCATATTTTTTTATATGTATTATTTGTTGTAAATATTTCATCCAGAAAAAATTTCATATAACCCTGATATTTTTTTTTATTAATGCTTATTTCTTGATCATTAATTTTAAATGATGTCAAGTAATCTTTAATAAAGGATAATTTTAGTGTGTGAATATCCATGTTTTATTAATTATATTTTAACGTTATTTGATTACTTAGTAATATTTTAATTCAACTTTTTTCATAAAAAATAAATTAAAAAAGTTGAATTAAATTTTTATAAAAAACAATATTAAATGATTTATTATAATTAATAAAAATGGATATTAAATCTATTTATAATTCAATTTCTAAAGAATTTAGTGATTCACGATATAGAGTATGGAGTGCGGTTAAAAATTTCTTAAATTCGATACCAATTCATACATTAAATGCTGATATTGGTTGTGGAAATGGAAAAAATATGAAATATCGCCCAGAATTAAATTTTATAGGATTAGATATTTCAGATGAATTAATTTTAATTTGTAGAAAATCAAACTTAAATGTAATCCAAGGAAATATACTTTCTATACCATTTAATTCTAATACATATGATAATGTAATATCAATTGCAGTTATACATCATCTAAAAACTATTCAGGAACGTATCTTGGCAATTGATGAATTAATTAGAATTACAAAAGTTGGAGGTAGAATTTTAATATATGTGTGGGCATCGGAACAACCAGAAAATTCAAATAGAAAATTTATTACTCAAGATGTATTGGTACCATATAAATTAAAAACTGGTGAAGTGTTTGATAGATTTTATCATGTTTATAAATATGGTGAACTTGAAAATGAAATTATGCAAACAGTAAACAATAAGTGTATAGAGACTGAAATAGTTGGATATGAATTAGGTAATCATTATGTTGTCTTAAGAAAAATAAAATAAATAATTTATTTATTAATTAAAATATGAATATAGATGATTTTTACCCGTATACATATGATAAATTTTATCCAATATTAAAAGATTTTGAAGTAAAAACATTAGAAGGTAAACTATATAAATGTGTAAAAAAATCAATATTAATTGAATTTGAAAATAAAGAAATTAAATATTTTTTTAAACATAAAAAAATATCAAAGAGAATTCAAAAAAAAATATTACCACATATCAAAAATGAATCATTTTTTAAATTATCAAATAGAAGTCCAAAAGATATACTTGAGAATAATCCATCTCTGAAAATTAATGATGATGATCATCGTACTATTAAAATAAAAAAAAAAGAAGCACAATTAGATATACTAAAAATAAATTCAATAGATAAAATTGAATATCTATTAAATCATAGTGACAGATGTCAATCAGATATGGAAATCTATTTGAAAAATCCAAATCATATGTTATATATAGTTCTACAAAAATGGTTACCTAATATTGGTAAATCAATTGAATTTAGATGTTTTATCAATAATTATAAATTAGTTGGAATATGTTTATTTAAACCTGAATATTATTCAACCCGAACTGTTATACCTTTTGAGAGAATTAAATATTTTATTGATCAAATTCTTGATAAATTAAAAATATTAGGATTAAATCGATTTGTAATTGATATATATATATTAAATGAAAAAACAGATGAAGTACATTTTATAGAAATAAATCCATTCAATTCAGAAACAGATTGTTTTTCATTTGATGATTCAGTAATTTTAAATTCTAATGAATTATTGATAACTTTATAATCTGAATAAATAATATACAATAAAAATGGTTTTATATAAAAAAACATTAACATATAAAGATCTAGTAGCAGCTGGTATTTCTAATGTTATTGGTGCTGGTATATTTGTTATCATAGCATATGTTTATAAATATGCTGGTAAACATACATGGATTTCTATATTATTAGCTGGATTATTTATGTCTATATTCTCTCAACACTATGCTAAATTACCATCAATTATAAATATAGAAAATGATGTAGCAGTTGAATATGATATTATTAAAAAAATATCTAATCACAAATTTGCATCATCTTTAATTTATTTAGCAGTATTTGGTTTAATATGTTCATCATATCTTGTTGCAAAATCATTTGGTAATTATTTATCGGATTATATACCACAAATAAAAGAAAATATTGGAACAATAATTATTATTTCATTATGTTATTTATTAAATAGATCTGGTATAAATAATGTCGCTAAATGGAATAATATATTATTATTAATAGGTTTAGGAATTATTATCCTATTAATTGTAATTGGATTTTATAGAATATTTTCAAATGTAAATGGATATAAATTTTTATTAGAGACAATTAATCCAGTATCAATCAAGAATAATTTTATGAAAATTATAATTGGTGCATATTTAATAATTTTCAGTTATGTTGGTTTTGAATTACTTGTGAAATTAAATAACGAATCAATAAACCCATCCAAAGATATACCAAAAGCAATTAAGACAACAATGTTATTTACAATTATTGTATATACTTTACTAGGATTAGTCTATTCCTATGCAAGAAATTATGAAAATGATAAATTAACAAATGATGAATTAACAAATGATGAATTAACAAATGATGAATTAAATAAAAATATTATTATTTCATCCACTAAAAAAATAATTTATAATACCGGACTTACAGAATTTGAAATAGAATCAAAAAGAAAAGATAAAGCTCCTTTAACATACGCAATAGAAATATTATCACATACACATAAAATAAATCCAATAATTAGTATTGGTGGATTATTATTTACAGCTACAACAACATTACTTATGATGTTATCTGCATCCAGATTGCTACAAGGACAAATAAAAATAAAAGAAAAATCATCAGTACCAATAACATCATTAAATATTATTTTATTAGGTATTTCAATATTATTTATATTTAATATATCAATACAAACATCAACTATTATTGCGAATATGTGTATAGTCTTATTAATGATAGTCGTTTCATATGCTGTAATTAAAATCACTAAAAAAATTATCTAATTTATTCATTCATTATTTTATTTATTTGATCTATGAGTTCAGAACAAATATTTTGTGGACATCCAATACGTGTATAAACCTCTTTTTGTTTATCCTTTAAACGGCCAGAAAAAATATTAAAAGTAAAAGGAGTCTTAACTGACGTAGGTGTTATAACGCCTTTAGTCGGTTAAGGGATAGTATATTTTTAAAGTTGGTAGAGATGTAATTTGATTATCTTCAATAAATTTTGCTAAATTTTCTTCTTCAACATTAATTTTTACAATAGTATATTCTGGATGTGCTATTTCTAATTTTTCTAATTGTTTACTTAAAATTTTACAAGGATTGCACCATTCGGCATAAAAATCAATGATTACAAGATCAATTAATTGTAAAGTTTGTTCCAATATATTTTGATATTTAATTTCCAACATGTCCTTTAACCGGTTTGGAAAATTATAAAAAAGATAAAGGAGTGTTTAACGGATAATAATTTAATCAATAATTAATTAATATTTATATATATTTTTATTATTTTAATGTCTTCTAATAGTTCTAGTACTTCCAGAACTTCTAGTACTTTTAATTCTATTATTTGGCACTCTCGTTATTGATCTATGGGTTTTATGATGACGATGGGGACGCTTATAATTATAATAAGATGAATTCCAATCTGCACCTGCATCTACACCGATAATACCATAAGGATATAAATCATATGGATCCCAATATGAATATATAAATGGATCATAATATGAATCAATATATGGATCGACAAATGGCGTAGGTACTACAATATTAACTGGCTTAAATTCAGTTTCTGATTCTATTGATTCTTCTGATGATTGATTATCTTGTGAATTTTCAGATGTACTTTTAATTTCATTCAATTTTATATAAAAATAATAAATAAATATTCCAATAACTATAATAAATAATATTTCATTTACATTCATTTTAATATAATTATTACATATAAAAATAATTAAATCACATAAGATTTGTTAAATATTTATTGAATAATTATTGAATTAGCAAAAAATTGAAAATAAAAATTCATATAAATATTAATATTATATATATGAATAATAACACAATGTCAATCGTTGATCTACGTATCAATCTCAATTCAATTGGATTTTTTGTAAACATAAAAGAATTAACTTCATATATTATCACTAATCATGATGAGTTTTTACATCTTAATTCAGATGTAAAATTTAAGAAAACATTGAATGACTTATATGGACGTGACTTTATACAGATTGATTTGCATCTTTACATAAATTTTGATGCGAATGGTAATTACTATGTAATTCGAGTTGTAAATGATACGAGCGATCGTACGTATCTATATTATTATATGTTTAATCGGATTGAACGTCATGATGATAGTTCAACTTATGTACTCAACAATCGGAAAATCAATATTATTTAATTGTATTTTTGTAATAATTTGTTTATCATAAATTTGTTTATTAAAGGATAATTTAATAATTTATTATATAATAAATGGAAAAAATATGTGAACATTGTAATTCAAATCCGGATTATCATTCTTTTAATCATATTTATAAATATAATTCAAATTCATTTATGTTTTATACTAAAATTATAAAAGCAAAAGATGATGAAGATATAGATGCATTACTTAATCATTATAAAAATTATTTAGAATTTGTAAATCCTGATAAATGGTCGTGGATAATTAATTTTGATGGTTTTACAATCAAACATTTATTAAAAATTAATTTAACAGTTCAATTAGGAAAATTAATACAAAAATATGATAATCTTGAAAAAATACATATAATAAATTCAAATAAATTAGTTGCTAATTTAATTTCAACTTTGCGTCCATTACTTGGTGGAGGATTATTTTCAAAAATAGAATTTTTAGATAAAGAACAAAAAGAAAAAATATTCAAAGAGTATCCAATAAATGGTTTATTATCCTAAACTCATTAAATTATCCTTTAAACGACCAGAAAAAATATTAAAAGTAAAAGGAGTCTTAACTGACGTAGGTGTTATAACGCCTTTAGTCGGTTAAGGATATTATAAATAAATTTTTTTTCGATATTCAGGTTTATATCCATCTTTAATCATTAATATTAGTATGCGAGTAATATTAATGGTATCATCCATTCCTGAATGATGTTTACCATGAGGTTCCAAATCAAATTCCTTTAATAGTGCATGTAAATCATATGGTTTTGGTCTAGAATAAAAATTCATAAATTCTCTTTTTATATTTAACCATATTTTTAAACATAACGGATATTTAATCTTAAAATGCAAAGCAAGATTTGGTAAACACGTTTGTAGATCCCAATTTCCACATGACATATATGCAAATCTATATCCATATAAAGTTGGATTAAATGGATCGAGTCCAAATAATTTCAACCATAAATAATGATCATTTAAAACAATCTCAATATCTTTACCTCTATCTACCATATCCTGTGTAATTCCAGTTAGATTGGTACAAAACTGGGATATAGGATGTACACGTGGTTTTACATATGTATGAAATCTACCAATTTCTTCTGGTCTATTATTTTCTCCTCGCAATTTTATTAATATTGCTGGAAATTCAATAATCTCTTGTGGATTAATAGTTTTATTTTCATTACAGTTTGCTTCAAAATCTAATAAACATATGTAATCTAAATACATAATTAATTAATATTTGACTTATTTATTTAATTGTGTTATAATTATTTTTTCATTTTTTATTGATTAAAATAAAAATTGAATTTATATATATATATATAAACATGAATGTATATTTATGAAATTATAAAATGTCTAAATTGCATCACAAATATAATTCAATTGAACAGTTTCGCACTATGATTAAAGATCTTAAAAAAGCTGCAAACAATCCAGCTTTTAATATTCCACGTACGATTACTTTTAATGGAACAGTAAAACTTCACGGAACAAATGGTGGAGTATCCTATTCAAATGGAACTGGATTATATGCAATTGGAAGAAATACACTTTTAGATTTAACATATGATAATCAAGGTTTTGCTTTTTTTGTAAAACAAAATGAAGCTTTGTTTGTAGAAAAGATGAAGTATTTAGCTGATAAATATTCGGTAAATTTAGATGTAAAAACTATTACATTGTATGGTGAATGGGCTGGTGAGCGAATTCAAAAGGGAGTGGCAATTTGCAAACTACCAAAATTTTTTGCTATTTTTGATGGAAAAATTTCTGAATCTACAAAATCAGTAGAAAATGATGGGAAAGATAGAGATGGAATTTGGTTTGATGTCTCAATGAAAAATGATGTGGGTAAATGTATATTGGCAAGACCTGAAGCAAGAATTTATAATGTATATGATTTTAAGACATTTAATGTAACAGTCAATCTAGATGATCTAGAATCGGCACAAGAATTGCTTGAAAAATATACAAAAGAAGTCGAAAATGAATGTCCATTTGCTTCAGAATTTGGAATTCATGGTACTGGTGAGGGAATTGTTTGGCATCATCAATTTGCTCCAACAAAACGTTGGACATTCAAGACAAAAGGTGAAGAACATAAAGTATATAAAGAATCTACTGTTGTTACTATTAATCAAGATATTGTAAAAAATGTTGCCGATTTTGTTGATCGTGTAGTAACTCCAGCAAGATTTGAACAAGCAATTAATATGACATATATTGAAGATCCTGCATCATCTTTATATATGAAAGAAAAATCGATTAAGGATGTTCCAAAAATAATCAAATGGATTTCACAGGATATCATCAAAGAAGAAATTGATGTGATGTGTGAAAATAACTTTGATATGAAAATGATAATGCCTGAATTATCTAAAAAAGTTGTGTTGATGTTCAAACAATTACTTGATTCATCACTAAATGAATCAGTAGATAAATCAGTAGATAAATAATCCGCATTACTATTTATCTAAAATTTTAACAAAAATTGAATTTTTTTTTATTAGTCAAATATAAATTATATATTAATATTAAAATGTCGGTATATACAGATATTCCATCGATCGGTCTTGGTACATATACAAATATTACAAAAGAAGGTATTTTTACATCTATTGATGCAGCATTGTCCGAATCATATCCAATGATTGACACAGCAGAATTATATAAAAACCATTCATTAATTGGTGATTATTTCTCTGAAAATGATGACAAAAGAAAAAACGTATGGATTACAACTAAATTATCTTTCAGAACCATTGAAAAATCAGAAGCAAAAATGAAGGAATCAATGGAAAAAATGTTTGATGAACTAAATCTTGATAAATTAGATTTAGTATTGATTCATGCACCAACAAAAAATAATAAGACTGCATGGGATATTATCAGATCTTATCAGGAAGATGGTAAAATAAATAAAGTTGGTATCTCTAATTTTAATCTTGATAATTTAACACATTTTATTAATGCAATTGGTATTGAAGAAGCTTCAAAGATTTATTGTAATCAAATTGAAGCAAATCCATTCCTATATAGACCTGAACTGTATCAAAAATGCAAAGATAACGGAATCAAAATTATTGCATATGGTTCATTGTATAAGGAGAATGATTATATTCAAAATCTAGCTAAAAGATTAAATGTCACAACAAAACAAGTCCTACTTAAATGGGCTTTGATGCACAATTTTTCAGTTATCCCTTTTGCTTTACAAAGAGAACATATTAAAGAAAATATCAGTCTTAATTTTGAAATACCACAAGAAGATTTTGAAATTTTGAATACATTTAATGAAGGGTTCAGTAAATACAAAAGATTTTTGTAATCTTTTACATTTAATTGCAAGTAAATACAAAAGATTTTTGTCTCATTTTAAATCTTCAAGGGTATAAAGAGTTAAATATTAATTGTTAATTATTAATGGAAATTAGAGAATATGATACATCATATGATTTATTAAATCGTCATTTATCAAATAAAAATTTAATTTATGGAATAAAAAGATATCCTCCAATTTTTTTAAAAGATAAAAACAAGATGATTGAAATAATTAAAAATAAATGGAATTTTAATGACGATTTTTTTAAAGAACATGTAGCATTTTTTGCATTTCATAAACATGTACAAAATCATTATAATAATACTAATTCATATGTAATTAATGTAAATTATCAACCATTTGGAACTACATATTATCATGTATTAACAGAAGTTTTACCAAATGCAATATTCTTAACTAATATAACAAATAATGATATGCCAATACTTGTTCCTGAGTCAAAATTTGTAGTGGAAATTTTAAGATGGTTTGATATAAAAAATCCAATTACATTTAAATTAGATCAAAGTCATAATTTTTTAAAACAACAGACAACAGAATGTGGATTTCCATCACCAGAAAAAATAATGTCTCTTAGAGTAATTATTGATAAAAAAATTTCTTATAAAAAAGAGATTGGTGTATATATTTATAGAAAAGAAAATTGGAGACAAATTAGAAATTCGGATGAAGTTTTTAAAACAATAAAGAAAAAATTTAATAATTTTGAATGGATCCTATTTAATGATCAACCATTTGAAGAAATGCTAAAAATATTTAGTCGTGCAAAAATAATTATTGCACCACATGGTGCTGGATTAACAAATATGATATTTGCACCAAAAAATATAAATATTATTGAAATTATGCCAATTGAAGAAACAAACATGTGTTATTGGCATCAAAGTACAATATTAGAAAATCAACATTATATTTATCCTCAACATTATATAAGTCCAACAGATAGAAATTTTACGATAAATTGTGATGAATTTATGCGAGCAATTATCTCTTTGAAAATATAGCTACCAAGATAATAATAATAAAAATTAACATTAAAATTAAAGATATTAGAAATCTTTTATCTGTACAATAATATTTCCATTTTAATTTATTTGTTTTCTTTTCAAATCGATGTGAACTTTCAAGCAGAGCTTCAGAATTTGATTCAATGTCATTTAATTTCTGATCTCTATCTAATACTTTTTCTATATTTGATTTCATAATATTTGTACATTCATTAATCTCATTTTGTACATTTTGTATATTATGCATTTTTGTATTTTCTGACATTATTTTTATATTAGAATAATTTATCTTAACTCAAGTTATAATATTTTTTTATCAATTTTTTACACAAGCATGACCATTAGCGCAATACCATTTATTTACACCCATATATTCCGCTAATATATGTACTAAAAATCCAGCAATAAAAAAATGTATTGCTAATGTTACATGATCATTCATATCATGTGGTTTGAATTTACTTGCAATTAAATGTAGTATCATCCCAACTACAACAATTGCTACACCAACAATTAAACCTTCCTTCATTATAGAATAAAACATAATTATATATATTATAATGGAAAAAAGATTTTTATTATATATATATATATTATGCTTTCTAAACGAAGACTACCCGGATTAGCACCACTAATTATTGATATCGATCCTGATATTACTTTAAACAATAATTTAATGGAAATGTTTAATATAGATGATAAACGAGATAAAAAATATAAAACTAAAATTGATGACACTGAAAAAATATTAAAATTTATGAATAAACGTAATATATTAGATATATATAGTAAAATAGATTCAATTGATATTAAATATGGACCAGTCACTGATAGTGCTGGTAAAGAAATAGTTTTTGATGACAGACAAATTATACAAATTATAGAACCTAAAGAAAAAGCCGGACAAAAATTTTATAAATCTACAGGTGAATCAAGATCTTTATCAAAAGATGATAGTATTAAAGATTTTTGGTTTCCATTTGTTGATATAAATATAATAGGTAAAACAAGATTAAATAAATGTGAAGATGATTATTTAATGTCAATTGAGACAATAAAACAAATTAATAGTTCACATCTTGATGTTACCAGTTATGAAAAAGTAAAGTTATTACTAACAGATATTTTATTTACAGATTCATTATTACAATATGGAAGATTTATAGATAAATTAAATGCAGCAATATCAAAGCGTTTATATGAAATAGGTGATAAATCATCACAAGCTGGTGGAAATAAAAATATTAAAAAGTCATATAAAAGGCCATCTAAAAAACCATCTAAAAAGCCATCTAAAAAGCCATCTAAAAAACCATCTAAAAAGCAATCTAAAAAACCATCTAAAAAGCCATCTAAAAAACCATCTAAAAAACCATCTAAAAAGCCATCTAAAAAGCCATCTAAATAATTATCCGTAAAATGGTTTATTGATGTTTTAACAAACTCCTTTATCTTTTATATATTTTTCTAAATTTATTTAATTTGATTGTTAAAAAAATTGAATTGAAAACAATTTAAAAATATACCACATAATATTAAAATACAATTTAAAATGTCTAATAAATCTGTTGCTATTGGTATCGATCTCGGCACAACCTACTCTTGCGTAGGTGTATTCCAACATGGTAAAGTAGAAATTATTGCAAATGATCAGGGAGAACGCACTACGCCGTCTTATGTCGCATTTAATGGTAGCGAGCGTCTTGTTGGTGCTTCTGCCAAAAGTCAGGCAGCAATGAATCCTAAAAACACTGTGTATGATGCTAAACGTCTAATTGGACGTAATTTTTCTGATCCAATTGTTAAAAAAGATATGGAACATTATTCATTCAAAGTTACATCTGGATCAAATGATAAACCAATGATTGAACTTGAATCGGGAGAACAATTTCGTCCTGAACAAATTTCTTCAATGGTTCTTGAATCGATGAAGAAAACTGCTGAGGCATATCTTGGTCATCCCGTAGTGAATGCTGTTGTAACTGTGCCAGCTTATTTTAATGATGCACAACGTCAAGCAACAAAGGATGCTGGTGTAATTGCCGGACTTAATGTAATGCGTATCATTAATGAACCGACAGCTGCTGCTATTGCATATGGTCTGGATAAAGTTAAAGATAACAAAGAACATCTGGTTCTAATTTTTGATTTTGGTGGCGGTACTTTTGATGTATCCCTTCTTTCAATTGATGAAGGTGTATTTGAAGTAAAAGCTACTGCTGGTGATACTCATCTTGGTGGTGAAGATTTAGATTCTCGCCTTGTTGATTATTGTAAAGAAGAATTCAAAAAGAAAACAAAGATTGATTTAACTGGTAAAGATAAAGCACTTCGTCGCCTTCGCACGGCATGCGAACGTGCTAAACGTGTACTTTCGTCTTCAAATGTTGCACAAGTTGAAATTGATGCTCTATATGATGCACAAGATTTTAATGCTTCAATTACTCGTGCTAAATTTGAATCACTATCTTCTGATATTTTTAGACGTTGTCTTGAACCTGTAGAACAAGTACTCCAAGATGCTAAAGTTGATAAATCAAGTGTAGATGAGGTTGTACTTGTTGGTGGATCTACACGTATTCCATATGTAAAGAAAATGCTTTCAGATTTTTTCAATGGAAAACAACTATGTGAATCAATCAATCCGGATGAAGCTGTAGCTTATGGCGCGGCTGTTCAGGCAGCTATTCTGTCTGGTGATAAACATGAATCAATTGGTGATATGGTTCTTCTAGATGTTACACCACTTACAATTGGTATTGAAACTGCTGGACAAGTTATGACTCCAATGATTCCACGCAATTCGACAATTCCAAATGAGAAAACTCAAACATTTTCTACTTATTCAGATAATCAGCCAGCTGCAACCATTCGAATTTTTGAAGGTGAACGTAAATTTACAAAAGATTGTAATCTTCTTGGGCAATTTAATCTTGAAGGTATTAAACCTGCACCACGCGGTGTACCGCAAATTGAAGTCACATACAAACTCGATGCAAATGGTATTCTAAATGTATCAGCATGTGATAAGAGTTCAGGTGCTAAACAAAATCTTACTATTACAAATAATGCTGGACGTCTATCTAAAGAACAAATTGATGAAATGATTAAGAAAGCTGATGAACTGAGAGCAGAAGATGAGAAGAATTTCCAACGTGTAGAAGCTAAGAATAAACTTGAATCAATGGTTTATAGTTATCGTTCACAACTCGATTCAGAACAATTTTCTAAACTTCCACAACTCGAAGAAGCAAAGACTTTTATCAAAGGAATGCAAGATTGGCTCGATTCTAATCGCGAAGCAACAACAGAAGAATATGAAAGCAAATCAGAAGAAGTTGAAAAATACTTTAAAGATCTTCTTGGTGGAATGCAAAATATGGCAGAAGGAATGGGTGGAATGCCGGGTGGAATGCCAGGTGGAATGCCGGGTGGAATGCCAGGTGGAATGCCGGGTGGAATGCCCAATATGAGCCCAGAACAGATGGCACAAATGGCGCAAATGTTTTCCCAAATGAAAAATCAACAAGGGGCAAACCAAGAAACAGATAAACCAACCGTAGATGAAGTTGATTAAGCGTATTATTTAATTTATTTATTAAATAGTTACAACTATCATTAGGATGTAAAACTTTAAGAAATAAAATATTTGAGACTTAGAAATTTTTATCAAGTAATAATAATAGTTGTAAAACATATGTTAGACAACAATAAAGAATAAACTAATTTAGAAGAGAATAAAAAATTAAAAAATTGATTAATAAATTATTTAAATCTAATTCCATATAATATATTTATTTAAAATGTCTGAATATCAATCCGAATCTACAATTAATCCAACCAATGAAAATCAAATTGAGAATGAATATATTGTTAATCAAAATAAAAATAATTTAAATAATATTAACAAAGATAATAACATTATCAAAGATAATAACAGTATCGTAGATAATGAAAAACCTGATTTCACACGTGTGTATTATAAGAAATGTTTTGACTATTTGATTACGCTTGTACTATATCCATCGTCAAAACTGAATGATTCTAGACGAGATATTATCAATGTAAATTATGCTCAATTACGTACAGATAAAGCATTTGTTATTGATATTACACATATCAATACTGGTGCAAAAATTGATGTAATTGAAAATAGTTTTTACAATAAAAAAATCTTTTATCAGGTAAATCATAAGGTTCAAACAGATTATGATGATAATATTAATAATGTATGTTCGCAGGGCATCCATATTTTTAAATCAAAAGATCGTGCAAAATATTATAACGTTTATATGGATGATTTAATTATTGAAAAATATACAGGTCATTTTACATTTTACCTGAATAATGGCGCGCGATTTAAAGAAGTAAATTTAATCGAGGGAAAATTATGGTTTGAATATTTAACTTACGATGAATATGGTGTGTTAAATTATAAATTAAATTATGAAAATGGAAAAAAAAATGGTAAAGCATATCAATATTTTGAGAATAGATTTGTCAAAGAATATACATATGTAAATAATGTACTAAATGGATCTTATATAGTGTATGATTATAACACGAGTGTTCCGATTGAATGTTATACATATAATATGGGAGATTTAGATGGTCCATATACACAACTTTCAAGAGATGGAAGTTTTACAATTGTTGGATTTTATAAAAATAATGAATTATTTGGTGATTATAAAATTTATGATACAAATAATAATGTAATTGTACATGAATATTATGATGCCAATGGAAATGTTGAAGTTATTTTTAATCAAAAAAATCTAGTGAACGAAGTAAATAAAGTTAATGAAATTAATAAAGTTAATGATCCAAATTCATCACAAAATATAAATGATAGTGTACAAGATGACAAACCAAATGTTCAACAAGATGACAAACCAAATGTTCAACAAGATGACAAACCAGATGTTCAACAAGATGAAAGTGATAATGAATCAAGTGATTCAGATAAATCAAATATAAATACATTTTCATATTGGAAAGTATCACCATGTTTAATTTCCTAATTAAAAGATAATTTTATTTATTTTAATTTATTTATTTTAATTTATTTATTTTAATTTATTTATTTTAATTTATTTATTGGATAATATCAATGTAGTAACATAATGATATACCGGTTACACCACATACATGTACCAATGTATGAAATAGACTTGAATATTTATGTCCATTAGATAATCTGGCAATAAAATATATATAATTACCAATATATGTTAAAATCCATATTATTATATCATATAATAGTACTTCTTTATTCAACATTGAAGTAAATCTCCATAAAAATAAATATGAACCAGTACTTAATACAAACACTTTTTCTATCGGATTAATTATATGATCATATTTTTTAATATGTGCATGATTTATTAAAGATGGAATAAAAATACCAAAAAATGTTAATGGTAAATAGTTATAATAAAATTCAATTAATGACGGTATTGCAAATAACCAACTAGTAAACCAATTAATATCCATCCAAAAATATTCATTATCTATAAAAACTTGACTGAAATAATCTAAATAATCTTTAGATTTTTTATAAAAAATATTTATCATAAAATAATTATATTTATATAATTTATTTTTTCTTTAATATATAAAGTAAATACGAATATATATCATATTCTGGTTTTGGTGGATATTGAATAAATTTTAATTTCCACAATTTATTTTGATATTTTTTAATTATTCTCTGTAATTTTATATCCAATTTTTCCATTTGTTCTTTAGATATTTTTAATTTTGGTTCTTTTTTCTTTTTATGATCATATTTATCAATCCATTTTTTATATACAACCATTGCTTCTTCCATATTTTTATTTTTATTTGGATGATATTTTGCTCTATTATACATAGTTATAATCACCGTGTATTGATAATGCAATGATCGTTTTCTAATTAATTTTATAGTACGTAAAGCAATTGTTTTATCTTTAAACCCGGTACCTTTTAAAGATTTTTTTGGATGTTCATCTGAATATAATCTTGACATTTAATATTATATAATGGATAATAAAATTTTTGGATATTTTAAGATTAGTCCATATATTATTAAGATCGAGATTCTTTATGTACACGATGATCGTCGAGTATTAACTTCTAAACAACAATTGAATGCCGCATATTATGTTATTATATTCAAAGTTATTGAGATACAACATATGGTAACACAACAATTTTATAATCGAATATATTGTCGTGAATTAAATAAAATGTATGAGATAAATAATACATATGAAGATTTGATTAAATATTATTTGACATATGAAAGAGCATTTAATGAAAATTTTTTTGAAAATTCAGAATATAAATTATTCTCAAATTATTCTCAAATATACAATGCATATGATGATGATGGTAATATAATATTTTCATTCTATCATAAAAATGGCAAAATTGATGGAGAATTATTACAATTTAATAAAAATGGAAAGATTGAGAATGTTTTATATTATAAAAAAGGTCATCTGTTGAGATAAAAAATTGATTTTATTTTATTCAATTCATTTTAGCATAATTTCATTTATTAATTAATTAATAAATTATTATGGAACACAAAACTTTTCAAGAACATTTTAAAGTAGTATTATACAACAATAATTTATGGTTACAAGGAAAACGATTCTTCGGCCAAAATTATTTTAATCAATATATCAGATTCACATTTGCTGATAATTTAACATTTAATATTCATCAAACAACAATCGATGAAAAAATTATTAATGAAATGTCAGATGATGATATTATTACTATTGATGGACAATTGGTTCTACAGGGATCTTCATTTAATTGCCCATTAAAAGTTAATACATTTTTTGGAAATGAAAATGAAAATCAATTTCATTCAGCAAAGATGTTATATCCAGAAATTATATGTCTTGATGGAAGTCAATATTATGCAAATATTATGAAAATTGATTTATCTAATACTTTATACAAAAAAAATATATACAATTCAGAATTAGAACTAATTTTACTAAATTTAAAATTATACATGATTGAAAAATATTTATCAACAAATATTTTTATTAATAAAAAAAAATTATTATATATTGAATACGGATCAAATGATGAACCAGAAATTAGTATTAATCTATGTCCAAATCTAAATCGACAATTAAATGTTGATACAAATATTAAAAATAAAGATGATGAATATTTGGATGAAAACAAGGATGAATATTTGGATGAAAACAAGGATGAAAATTTATATGATGAAGATGAAGATGATGAATATGTAGAAAATATTTTAAATCATTTAGTATCAATTGATGATAAATTAATGATAATTAACAAAGAACTCATACATTATAAAATTCTATTAAATTTCTATGTATGTATCTTATTTGGTTTAATTATATTTGCAATTTTATAAATTATTAAAAAAAAATGAAATTAAAAATGTACAAGAATAGAATAATATAAAAGGATTAATTAATCAATGCTTGGTTATTGTAAACATAATAATTATATTATAACAATCTGGACAAATTCCAGTGTTACAACTCCTTGGAGTATTGTAGATAAAAAGCATGCAACATATGTATCTGATTCTTTCATTGTTTTGATGATTACATCAATTTTTGATGGTAAACAATTCACGAAGCTGAATGGTTATAAAATTGGAACTATAAGTAAAAAAACTATTGAATATGTATTAAATTTTAATCAAGCTATCCATGTTGATTTGATTGAAAATTATCAACATAAAACTTCACTTGGTAATTATACCGGGCTGCATACAACTTATCATAAGAATGGTAATATGAAAGTTAATGTTTATATACGTAATGGCGAGTATGATGGTGTATATCTTGAATATAATATTGATGGAAAGTTAATCATTGAACAAAATTATGAACAAGGGGTTCATATTTTGATTTCACGAGTTTAATCAAGAATATTAACAACTAGTTCATATTTTGATTTAGCGAGTCTAATCAAAAATATTAACAACTAGTTCATATTTTGATTTCACGAGTTTAATCAAGAATATTTTAATTCTATGTTTTTTTTATTCTTCATAAATTCAGATGAAATTGTTAAACCAACTTTTTCTAATATATAATTTTTAGCAAATGGAAATAAATTAATTAAATAACCAGACATTGCATGGCCTATATAGGCACATGTTGCTCCCTGAATTTGTCCTAACATTTTAATTATATTGTCAGTGAATGTATCTGAATCTACGTGAAATATTGTTTTTTTAAGAAATGGTGTATTTTTTGTAATAACTGCACCTGGAGTAATATTTAATATGTCAAATTGATTTTGATATTCTTTATAAATTGATTGTGAATGATAAAAAGCATATGCATTTGTTGCTTCATAAACGCTCATGTATGGTACCGTAATTTCATTTGCAAATCCAAAAAGAAAATTAGGATTCAAACATTGTGCAGATATATTGATTAAACCAGATTTAATTCCTAATTCTTTTCTTTTTAAAAATATTGGAATACATAATCTTATCAGATATGATTGAACAATTGCTTTTGCTGATATTGTTTGAATTATTAATTTAGGATCCATTTCATGATATGGATTCCATCCTGTTCTGTATCCAATGTTATTTATTAAAATAGATATTGAAGTATTTAATTCAGATATTTTATTTTCAATCTCATCAAAAAAATCAGATTCATGTGCTTTTCTAAAATCCTTTATAATTAATTCTACTTTTACTGGATAAAGATTAATTATTTCTTTTTTTGTATTTTCTATATTTTTTGATCCAATTAATAATAAGTTGAATCCTCTCTTTGCAAATTTTATAGCTAAATCGTTACCTTGCCCACTTGCCGCACCTGTTATTACACAATATGTATTATTACCATAACGTTCATTAAGATTTAATTCTGTCATTAACAAATATTTATGGATACCCTTAAAGGTGACAATAGTTAAAGATAATAATAATAAAGATGTTAGAATTATACAAATTATAATATATTTTTTATATTTTCCTAAATCGGTTAAAGGATATTTGAATATTTGAAACATTATTATAGAATAAAAATTGAATAAATTATTTATTACACCTTTTTAATACTTCATATTTAATAATTTTTATTATGTTGTCTATTGGAATTTGTGTTTCTGCATATTCTGCTCTTGGAGTGAGTAAAATCATTCAAAATTATATGAGAGTTAAAACAGCGGAATTACCTTACAAGTCAGATGATGGGTTGCTACTAGTAGCATCCTATGTATATGCAATGCAAACACGTTTACCATTAACTTTTCTATCAGGATTTATTGGAGCAATTGTTATTGCATGCAATATCTAAAAGATAAAAATTGAAAAAATAATTATACTAACAATAAAATTATATATAACCATTTTATTTATAAACATGTTCACATCTACATGCACAATTTGTAATAAGTCTATCCATACCAATTCTGATCAATCATCTAATCAAAACTTTAGATGCAAGATCTGTAATAAGCAACAAAAAAACATAAAGCATACAATTAATAAAGCATCAAAGGTTGATAGTACATTTGGTCCAAAGGTTGTTTATAGTTGGATACCTTCTAATTTTTTGTCATTTTTGTTTCCAACTTGTTGGACTATGAACGATGTACGTTGTGACCGTTGCCATAATCGATTTTATTCAGATAGTGTACCTGAATTTTGTCCGAAGTGTACTACACTCATTCCTATTAATATTACTTGTGGAAGGTGTGGGATAATTGAAAACATTACACCGGTTTCATTTAAAAAGCATGATAATATGTGTATTAAGTGTTATAATTCCGTTAAGAGATCTTTTAAATGTGATTATTGTTCAGAAATATATGTTGATACACATAATACTTATAATACATTTTCAAAGTCTGTGTGTGTCAAGTGTCGTGATACTGATGATTTTAAGAATTTATTGTTAATCAACTACAATCAAAATCATAATGAATCAATTGATTCAATTTTGCAAATTAGTAATTTTACAGTTGATGTAACATATTGTTCAACTTTACTTAAGTCAACTAGTACTGAATCTAACGTTGATGACACGGCTGATTACATGGATGATAAATCATCATGTATTTATGATAATATTATACATAAAATTTTTACAATCAAGTTACCATTGATTAAGACATTTACGCATACACCTGATCTAATCACAAATCCATACTTTGTCAAGCTATATTCACGTGATGTAAATAACATCAAGGATTACAAGGATTTGTATCTGAATAATTATTCTTATTTCACAACTCGTATTGTTGATGTCAACATTCATCCAATGTTGTAATGTATTATGATTATTTTAAGCAAAAGTAAATATCCTGTGCATAGTTAATAATTTTTTTAATAAAAAAATTGAAATTTAAATATATATGTATTTATAATTATTGATTATGAATTATCAATCATCAAAATGATGCGCTTTCCTAAGGCTCTCCATAATAAGTTTTCTTCTAATTACAATCAAGAAGATATCGAGAATATCTTTAACAAGGAACGTTTTCGAATTGAATTTACGCCACAAGAGTTAGATTTGCTCCAAGAGATTTTTACAAAGTCTCATTCAGTTGAATTCAAGTCTAATCAAGATTATATAAAGTTTATGAATAGAGAAACAAAGAATCGTTTTGCCAAGACCAAGATGATTTATGCTTATCGTCTGTTGCTGCAGGAGAATAAGATTGAACGAAATATTAATCTCGAGCGCTATATGAAGTTTAAGAATACGCGAGGTAATTCTGGAATTCTTCAAATTACCACTATGATGTCTGGTCAAATCTTTGGTCAATTTGATGAAGATATTGAATCAGATGAAAATTATCCTGATGATTTTGGTTCTTTAATGAAGACTCGTTTTCTTAATAAGAGCGATATGATTGCGAACGGTGGATGTCCATTCAAGTGTATCTATTGTCCACTTGAAAAGACTGTGGATGAGAATGGGAATATCATTATCACTCAACCACGTTCTTATGTGACACCGGAACCCGCCAATCAACGTGCTACTCAAAACAAGCATCATCCAGTCGGTCAAGTATTTGAGCGTCTTTATACTTTTGAGAAGATGGGACATTTGTCTCCTACTCCAGAGTATCCTGCAAAGATTGAGTTTATGATTTCGGGTGGTACTTTTAATTTCTTTCCTGTTAAGTATATTACTTGGTTTACAACTATGTGTTATTATGCTCTTAATGTTTATTATGATTACACTATGACTGGTAATCTTCGCGATCCTCTTTCATTGGATGAGGAACAGAAGATTAATGAGACGGCTCAAATTCGAATGATTGGTCTAACAATCGAGACGCGTCCTGATTTCATGGATATCAATGTAATTCGTTTTTTTCGTCGTCTTGGTGTAACACGTGTTCAGATTGGTGTTCAGCATACAGATGATGAAATTCTGAAGAAGGTGAAGCGAGATTGTACTAATGAAAAGAATGAAGATGGAAATGAAATCTTGATGAACAATGGTTTTAAGGTTGATAATCATTGGATGCTTGATTTGTATGGTTCGTCACCCGCAAAGGACCGCGAGATGATTGAGTATCTATTTCAGAACCAACACTATGCTGTTGACCAGATTAAGATTTATCCAACAATGGTTATTGAGCATAGTGAACTGTATGACATGTATCAATCTGGTGAATATAAGCCTTATTCTGAACTTGAAGATGGACGTTATATTAAGGAATTGATTACATTCTTTCTTAAGAAGGTACCTTATTATATGCGTGTGAATCGAGTCATCCGTGATTTCTTTGCTGAGGCTGTTGTTGGTGGTGTTCGTAATGCTGATATGCGCAAGAGTGTTGAAGACACATTACGAGATGAAGGATATACATTGAAGGACATTCGTTGTCGTGAAATTAAGGATGCAGAATTTGATGAAAATGATTGTCATCTTTTTATTGAGAAGTATGATTCGTGTAATGGAATTAATTATTTCATATCATATGAAAACAAGACTCGCACAAAATTGTATGGTTTTATTCGTTTACGATTTAATCGGTCACTTAAGTATGTAATGTTAGAACTTATTGGGCATGCATTGATTCGCGAGCTACACGTGTATGGTGCACATACTGGTGTCAATGTTGGTTCTGGTGAGTCCGATGATAAGAAGACTCAGCATCGTGGTATCGGTAAGAAGCTTCTTGCTAAGGCTGAAGAGATTGCTGCTATTAATGGTTATGAGAATATTACTGTGATTTCTGGTGTTGGTGTCAAGGAGTATTATCGGAAGCAAGGATATTCCGACTATCATACATACTTGACTAAGTCTATCGACCTTCCTATGAAGTATCACTATCTGAGTTTTACTTGTGCTATTCTTGTGATGATTTTGGCATTTTTTGCTATTATGTTTATTTAGACAAATTATTGAATTATGAAATATCAAATTATGAAATATCAAATTTTTAATTAACTTTTTATATTATTTATGGCATTGTAATGCGCTAATATTATCAAAAGCTTGGCTATTATGTAGAAAATACATTTATGATGAAGAATTTGATTATGATAATATTTTGATACAAACTAATTTACCTTATTTATCTTTTATATAATTTTCCAAACCGGTTAAAGGATAACTATTGCAATTTATTGTGTAATTTATAATTTCTAATGAGTAAAATATTTATTTTATTATCAAATATTATATAAATGTCTAATATTAGCGTAGCCCCACCAGCGTCATTAACATCATTTGGATCACAGTATGTATCCCGACCACCATTCGCAAGTTCATCAATATTTCCAGCCCCACCACCATCATCATCATATATTGATAGTATGAAAGAAATGGATAAATTAGCACAGGAAGCCCGCGATAGATCAAATGCACAACATCAAGCTGCATTGGAACAATCGCTAAGAATGCAACAGCAGGGAATGCAATACATACTAGAATTACAAAAACAATTGAAAATATTGGAAGAAAATAAAAAAACAACAATAAATGAAGAACAATCACTGCCGAGACAACAAACACAACAAACACAACAAACACAACAAACACAACAAACACAACTGACACAACAAACACAACTGACACAAGAATCAGAAAATAATAATATATTATTTTATGTTTTATTGGGAATAGGTATTGTAATAATAATAGTAATTGCAATTATTATTTTTGTATTAAAAATAAGAAAATCACCAATAATGACAACAACAACAACAACAACAACAAATCCAAATTTATCTACAAATTCAACAATAAATCCAACAATAAATCCAACAATAAATCCAACAATAAATCCAACAATAAATCCAACAATAAATCCAACAATAAATCCAACAATTTAATTAAAATCGATTAACACTCCTTTATTTGTTTATATTTTTCTAAACCGGTTGAAGGATGAATTATTTATGAATTAATAAATTATTTAATATTTTTCTTTTTTTTATATTATATATGATTATATTAATTTTATTAACAATATTATTCATATTATTTTTAATATATAAAACAAATATTAATTTGTTTAAACAAACAAATATTATTGAACATTTTGATACAATAAATTTATCAAATATTACTTATGGTAATAATGGATTTTTGACTGGTTTAACAATACAATCTCTAGATATGAATGGTAATTTACCAGATGGAAATTATTTTATTGGCTTACATGATGCAAAAATATTATTAAATTATGATCATGATATTGAAAATATTTATACAGTTGATAAATATGATCCAGTAAGAGGTATTTTATCCACAACAAATGAATTACCAAGTATGAATAAAAATATGATATTTAAGATTAAATCAAATCAATTATTTACATTGGATGAATTATATACTTTTGTTGGTAGAACAAAAAAATGGCCTACTGAACCACCTTTTAACGCTCCAATGTTTTCAATTGGTTACGATCCTAAGTTATATCCTCCGTTAAAAATATATAAAGACTATACTATAAGAAATAAAGAAAATACCGATTCAACAACTTTATTTTTAGGGCCTACCGGAATGTTATCTTCGCCATCCAAAGAATTTAGTAAGGATGGATTTTCATTTGGATTTTTTACATTCTATAAAGCACCGGAATATAATGTAAAACCAGAAACTCCACAACAATTAATCAATATGGGTGATATAAATAATAATAATCAAACAGTAAATGATGTTACATTATATGACTTAAAAAATGGTATAACCCCATATTTATATTATATTAAATTTAAAAATGAAAATAAATTCTTAGGTATTGATTACACAAATAATTTATTAATACCAATTAAATCTATTTTAGATGTATCTGATAATTTTTTTTATATAAATCAGAATGGAATAATTTATACATATGATTTCAATAAATCAAATAAATATTTTTTTGATGGTTTTCATCCAAATTTTTATGCATCTATTAATAAATTAACTGGATTATCAGTTCAAAATTTTTCAACATCTTTAAAAATTAATAAAAATGGTAATATTTCTTTTGATATTCCAAAATTAGATAATTTAGGTAAACGAATATTAGATGATAAAAATAATGAAATTATTTCAGCAACAATTGGTTTAAATCAATATGGTATTTTAGATATGTGTGGTAATAATTTAGCACAATTTGAATTATATAAAGCTAATTTACCGACAGATTATAATGTTGATACAAATATGCAAATTATATCGCCAGTAGTAAAATATCAATTAATGGCTATACAACAGATATCACCAGAGGAACCACCAGAAGAAGATATTTTACCTGAAGAAAACCCAGTCGTGCGTAGTCTACCTGCAAGACCTGTATTACCTTTAAACAATGCATCAAAAGATAATAATGACAATATTCCATCATCAAATTTAATGTTATATCTTGGTATTGGAATTGGTGTTACTATTTTAATTCTAATTGTAATTGTAATTTTTGTAATATTTTACATTAAAAGAAAAAATAATGATGAAATAAATAATAATCAAAATAACATTGATGCACTGAATGATATTAATAATGTTAATGAGATAATAAATGAAAACACTAATAAAAATAAAAAAAAGAAATTTTAAAAAATAAAAATATACAAATAATATTATATATATTATGAATAAAATATATCTTTATTTATTTATAATTATTCTAAGTTTATTTTTTATATACATAATTAATAAAATATTTAAATGTAATAATGAATATTTTGGAAATGATAATATTGAAGTTTTTACTGATAGTCAAGGTAATATACCTGATGGATATTATTATATTAGCATTGATGGTACTAATAATTTTTTGTCATATGAATTTAATACAACAAATTATTTAACTAATTTATATGTACAGGAAACAACACAAACATTACAATCTACGGGTCTTGATATAAGTGGTAAATTAGCAATTAGTAATCAACGTAATCAAAATAGTATATTTAAAATAAAATCAAATATTTTATATACATCTAATGGTAAATCTAATTTTTATATTACATCACGATATGGAATAGTTCCTAATGATGTATATCCACCTATGATGACAATTGCCCAATATTATATCCCGCCCGAAAATTTATATACTTTTCTACAGATTAAAAAAGTAATAAGATCTGCTGAAGAATTAGAAACACTTTCAGAAGAGAATCAAAATGGATTACATCTTGGTGGAGCAAATTTATTTTTAACAAAACTTGGAACTGTAAATATATTAGCACATAGAGCAGCTCTATTTCATTTTTATAATGTACCAAAACCTACTATAGTTATCCCAACTATATTTAATAATCCTATTAATGTTGCAAATAATGTAACACCTGGTATATATTTTATAAAGTTTAGGAATGTAAATAAATTTTTAGGATATGATTATACAATAGAAACTAATAATTCTTTTGTATCACCTAAACTCAAAAAAACTGATTTGAGTGGATATGGTGGAATAATTACAACAAATGATCTATCTAATAATAATATATTTTATATTGATAAAAATAGAGCATTATTTACTTATGATTTATTTTCTGATACCAAATATTATTTTTCACCAGCATTTACCAATAATAATATACAAATTCCATCAATGGTTAATTCAGATATGACTGATTTTAAAGGATTTTTACCACTTTATTTAAATATGGATTCAACTATAGTTGGTTACCCACAACAATCTACATCAGAACCATATATCGGACAATATTTTTATATGAAAGGTATTGATGCAAAAGGATTAACAACCGATGCTAATATAACTTATGATAATACTGGATGTCCAATATTTCCTAATAAAAATTTAGCATTATTTGATTTATTTCCAATTACATTAAATGGATTTCATACAATTATAGATTCTTTATATAATACACCTAAATTTATTGAATCTAAACTTATAATAGCGCAATATAAAATGCCACCACAATTACCATACAAAAAATATTCATTAACATCTGAAGAAACATCTTATACAAATCCACTTACATCAAATTTATCATCAGTGGATTTATCTAATTTAACTAGTGGTTTATATTACATAAATTTTAATAATACAACTGCATTTTTAGGTTATAGTTTAAATCCCACTTTTAATACTACGAATGAAAGTGTGACAAAAAGTGTTACATATAATTTTAATAAATATAATATAAATAAATTTAATAGTTTTATAAATTCGAATGATGTTAATAATATTATATTCTATATTGATACTACTACAGATATAATATATACTGTTGATAATACAAATACACAACAATACTATTTTTATTATAATATTAGTAATAACGCAAATATAATATCTACTTGGGATCCATCTTTAGTAAATATACAAGATAATACCTTTAAAATAATAAAAAACCCACTAAATAATAAATTATTCCAACTGAGATGTACAGATTTTAGTCAAACTCAAATTGGAATTAATGTGAATGGGCAAGCAGTAAATAATACACAATATTATACATATTTTAAATTATATCCAGTTATATCTAATAATCAACTGAATAATATTTTAATTAATCCTAATAACATAACACCAGGATTATATTATATTAAATTTAAATATGAAGATGCAGATGCATATCTAACATTTGATCCTACTGCTAGATCTTATTATTCTTGCATGTATTCATCAAATTATTCTGGTATAATAACTAAAACAAATGGTTCTGATATCTATAATACACCATATAATTTATTCTATATTGATAAAGATAATATAATTTATACACCAGATGAAAATGGCAATCCGTTGTATACATTTGATGCTATTAATGAAAACAAAACAATTATATTAATTAATAAAGATTTAGCCAATATTGGACATCTTCAAATAAATTCTGATGGAACTATTGGTAGAACAACTAATATAATTATAAATTATAATGCACAATTAGATTTTAAAGATTTAAATAATATAACAAAATTTCAAATATTAAAGGCTTTACCGCAAAAATAAATTATAAAAACAAAAATAAATTTATATTTTTTATTATTTTCATATTTTATTATGAAAATAATAAGAGTTTTATTAATATTAGTTTTATTATTATTTGTATTTCTATTAAATAGAAGAAAAAATAATAAAAATATAGAAAATTATGATCCAGTAAGTGATAATTTAACTGAAATTACTATGAGTAATGGTTTGTTACCGAATGGTAATTATTATATTATTATAAATAATAATATTTTAAAATATGATTTTGGAACAAATGCCGGTACTGACAATATATTAGGAAATATAACTCAAAATAATACACCAGTTATAATCGATCTAAATGGTTCAAAAGCAAGTGGTGTTATTCGTATTGCAAATTCAATCTATGATACTAATACAATATTTATGGTTAACAATAATATGATTTATACATATGATGGAAAATATTCATTAGTTGATATCCCATACAGTGGATTTACATCATCAGTTAACAATGTTAATTATGTTCCGTTTGCAAGTGTTGATATAATTAATACTATTGGTTTGTCACAATTACAGCTTAATTCTAATAAAAACATAGTAGGTTCATTGTCTTATGTTAATAATAATGCAATGTTAAATAAGAATGATACAGGAACAAAAGCGGTTGTACGTTTTTATGCAATTAAAACTTTTCAAACACCAAGTATTCCTTCAAATATTTTGTCAATTGGTTATGCTGATTTAGAAAATGGTATCAACCCAGGTTTGTATTATATTCGAAATTTTAATATAAATTGGTTTTATGCTGGATCTACTTATAATCCAACAACTTTCATAAGTTATAATTATTCATTAAATTCACCAGTTCCAGACGATTCACCAAATCGTAAAGGAATGATGACAACTATTACAGATATTTTCAATATTCCGATTAATAGTATATTTTATGTTGAACAAAATGGTGTAATTCGTACGAATGATTTTAATAGTCCTAATAAATATTATTTTGCAGGAGGAAATCCATATACACGCGCATTCTTTAATAAACCAGCAATCATTTCTCAAAATATTTCGAATTATGATATTTCTTTAAAAAATACTTCAGGATCATATACTAATTATATTCTAGCCCTACAAACAACAGGGCAAATCAGAAATAAAACACAAATGAATAGTTTTGAATTAGATTTAAGTTCTAATATAATAAATGGTCAAACATTAATAAGATTTAAATTAGTACCTATAGGTGCAAATACACCTTTATCAACATCATTGACATATGATATAGCAACTACAGATGCACAACGATTATTAATTAATTTCTTATTAAGTGCACCCGTAACAATACCTGCTACTTATAATAAAAATATTAAATTGTTAATGGATCAGACTGCAAGATATTTTATGCAATTTTTTAATGGATCTATAATAATTTTTTATTATGATAAAACAAAAAATACATTTACTTTAATATCTGGTGCATATTATGATTCACCATCAAATGTTACACCAACTATAACATTTCAAACAGATGGCAATCTTGTTGGTACATATGGAACTACAAATTTATGGAATACAAATACATCTGGTAGTAATGGTATGATTAGTCTAGATGGTGCAGGAAATATTAATATTAAAACTGATACAAAATATTGGTTATCTTCTGTTTCAAATGGTATTATTAATTTAAATAATCTTACATCAGCAAATGGAACTAGTAATACAGCTATGAATGATGCAAAAAAATATATTAATAGATTGAATACAATTATGAATAATACAATAACAAGTAATTATGTTGGTTGTTATTCTGATACAGAATTACGTAATATGCCTAATGTATTAGCAAATAATTCTTCATTCAATAATTGCATGAATTTGGCATATTTTAATAATTATGATTATTTTAGTGTACAAAATAATACTTGTTATGCAGGTAATTATCCAGGAAACAAATTAACAGATCCAAGTACTTGTTATATGTGTGCTGATAATGTACATCAATGTGGAAATAATTTAAGTAACGCAATATATACGTTTCTACCATTATCTGCAGTACCGGTAGCCGAAGAATATATTCTAACTGGAAAATTAAAACAAAAATATGATTCTATGCCAAATATTAATTATCGTAATACTTCTCTTAATAATATTAAATCTGGTTTATATTTTATTAAATTTCGTGATGAAAGTGATGCATTTTTAGCCTGGACTAATACAAATGTAATAAAAGTAAATTTCAATTCTAATACTACAAAATCATTATATAATATTGCATTTTATGTAAGAAATGATGGGTTTATATTTATTCCTGATTCAACGGGTAATATTAGTGACACAGATGATACAAAAAATAAATATATTACATCAAATGGTTTTCCATTACCTATTTTTTCACTAATTGCCAATAATAGCGGTCCTTCAAATTTAAGTATTAAAAATGATGCAACAATTACAGATCAAGCTGGATACAAACCTAGAGGAATAACAGCAGATGGTATGATAAGAGAATCTCCTAGTTTAGTGAAATTTCAATTATACACAGTAACTCCACCCACTGGAACAAATCCTCCACCAAGACCAAATGATATCCAGGATTGTGGTATTACAGATAGATATAAAGGTTGGTATGATATTAAAAATCAAGGTTTTAAAAATGATTATTGTCGTTATACTGGTACTCCTGCTTGGTTTAGTTGTTATATACATGGATCAGGTAAACAAACAACACCATTATCTGAATATATCGATCCATATCAACCACACGATGTTTATCATGGAGAAGCAAACTGTCCTGATAATACCGCACCTGAACCAACAAAATCATTATATATAAAAGATTTATATGAAGTACCAGCACAGGCTTTGACATCTGGTTATTATTATATTGGTATAAAAGGAACTAATAAAATATTAGGTTATAAAAAAGTTAAAACTTCTGAAGGTTTAACTGTTATTGGTACAACTTATGGAATAGTACCACAAATAAATACATTATTTTATATTCATGTAGATAGTAAATTAATTCTAATAGATGGTAGTTGGGGAAATCAATATTTTTATTGGTATTCTGGAAGAGGACTTAATGATAAAACATTGAGAACAACGCTTTTAAGTGGAGGTATACGTACTATTACAGGTCCATATGCAAGTAATAATATACAATATTATTCACCATTGCGTTATGATAATGAAAATAGATTATTAATATCTGATGCTGGATATTATTTTGATGATAAAAATAATTATTTATCAACTAATTTCCCTTATTATTTTACGCAAAATACAATAAATATAACGGATAATAATACGACATATACTGATATTGCTCAAGCTTTACCAACTGATGATGGTACTAGAGTTGTATTTTATTCATCAATCCAACCTCCAGCCTTATCTTTAAAATTTGATTTTGCTAAAACAAAGTTACAAAAAGCATTAATCCGTTATTTTATAAATTCACCCATATCTATTTCATCAGCTGGTGGTGATGTTAATCTTACTTTGATAAGAGATCTAACATTTACATATTTTTTACAATTTTATTTTGGATCATTAATTTTAATTAAATTTGATTCACAATTAAAACAATTTAAATTAGTTGGTGCATTTTATTCAGATTCAACTGCTACATCAGTTGCTACATTACAAACAGATGGTAATTTTGTTGGTTATTATTCTTCAACTAGATATTGGCATACTAATACTTCTTCAACAAATAATAGTGCAACTTTAAATGTTGATTCAACTGGAAATATAAATATTACAAATAGTACCACTACATGGACTGCAACTATATCTAATAATTTAATTACAAATATCACCCCAGTTGTATCAAATGATTATTCTCAGAGTGTACAATTGGTATCAACTTATATAAATAAGCTAAATGCTATCATGAATAATACATCTACACCTGCTTATTATTATGGTTGTTATAATGATTATGAAGATAGAACATTACCTAACCTATTAGGTACTAATATGTCAGTTGATGATTGTGAATTTGCTGCATTAATAAATAATTATTCATATTATGGATTACAATATTATGGCTATTGTTTTGGCAGTAATACATTTAACTCTACGTTAACTAATGATGCATCATGTAATACATTATGCACATCTGATACTACTCAATATTGTGGTGGTTCATGGTTAAATAGTGTTTATACATTTAAACCACAAAATCCTATTAAAAAGCAACCTAGAAATCTACCTGTCATTCCTGAAGAAATTATTACACCTGAAGAAAGAATTATTACACCTGAAGAAAGAATTGTAAATGTTGTTGTACCAAGAATAACTGGACAAGAAGAAAGAATTGTAAATGTTGTTGTACCAAGAATAACTGGACAAGAAGAAAGAATTGTAAATGTTGTTGTACCAAGAATAACTTCACAAGAAGAAGAAACTAAAAATAATATAGTTGTACCAAGAATAACTTCACAAGAAGAAGAAACTAAAAAGAATATAGTTGTACCAAGAATAACTACACAAGAAGAAGAAACTAAAAATAATATAGTTGTACCAAGAATAACTTCACAAGAAGAAGAAACTAAAAATAATATAGTTGTACCAAGAATAACTTCACAAGAAGAAGAAACTAAAAATAATATAGTTGTACCAAGAATAACTACACAAGAAGAAACAATTGTAAATATAATTGATATTATGAATAACAATGGAAACACAAATATAGGCAGTACAACTACATTTGTACCAAGAATAACTTCACAAGAAGAAGAAACTAAAAAAAATATAGTTGTACCAAGAATAACTTCACAAGAAGAAGAAACTAAAAAGAATATAGTTGTACCAAGAATAACTTCACAAGAAGAAGAAACTAAAAAAAATATAGTTGTACCAAGAATAACTTCACAAGAAGAAGAAACTAAAAAGAATATAGTTGTACCAAGAATAACTTCA
>Ga0164295_10000543_pt1 | contig 32094 bp, 27 predicted proteins | sample GEODES006metaG_FD_111798 | JGI IMG/M metagenome (GOLD analysis project Ga0164295, IMG submission 111798) | Oligotrophic lake water microbial communities from Sparkling Lake, Wisconsin, USA - GEODES006 metaG | ecosystem: Environmental > Aquatic > Freshwater > Lake | place: USA: Sparkling Lake... | reverse complement strand
GGCCCTTTCCAGATGCAGGTCGCCACGATCGACTACAGCGACTTCGTCGGCCGTATCGCCATCGGGCGCATCGTGCGCGGGTCGGTGCGCAAGAACGACCAGCTCGCCGCCGTGACGATCGACGGCAAGGTGCGCAAGAGCAAGGTCGTGCGCCTCAACGGCTTCATCGGCCTCGAGCAGGTCGAGATCGAGGAGGGCCGCGCCGGCGACATCGTCGGCATCGCGGGCGTCACGGATGCGCTCCCGGGCGAGACCTTCTGCGCGCCGGACGTGATCGAAGCCCTGCCCCCCATCGCCGTCGACGAGCCGACGATCACGATGGAGTTCATCGCGAACAACGGTCCCATGGCGGGTCGAGACGGCAAGCACGTCACGAGCCGCAAGGTGCGTGAGCGCCTTGCCAAGGAGCTCCAGTCGAACGTCTCGCTGCGCGTGGAGGACACCGAATCACCCGACGTCTTCAAGGTCTCGGGCCGTGGCGAGCTGCACCTTGGCATCCTGATCGAGACGATGCGCCGCGAGGGCTACGAGGTCATGGTCTCGATGCCCCGCGTCATCGTGCGCGAGAGCGAGCAGGGCCCCGAGGAGCCCTACGAGGACGTGACGATCGACTGCGAAGAGGCCTACAGCGGCACGGTCATTCAAGAGCTGAACGAGCGCGGCGGCGAGATGCTCGACCTGCGCAACGGTGAAGACGGCACCACGCGCCTCGAGTACCGTATCCCGAGCCGTGGCCTTATCGGCTACCGCAGCCTCTTCCTGACGCAGACGCGCGGGACGGGCACGCTCTACAGTACCTTCTCGGGCTACGGCCCGCTCAAGGGTGCGTTCAAGCGCCGCTCGAACGGCGTGCTGGTCGCGATGGAGGCGGGTCAGGTCACGGGGTACGCGCTCGAGACCCTGCAGGAGCGTGGCACGCTCTTCGTCGAGCCGGGCGACCAAGTCTATTCCGGGCAGGTCGTCGGCGAGAACTCACGACAGGGCGACATGGTCGTGAACCCCTGCAAGGCGAAGAAGCTCGATAACATGCGCAGCGCGACGAAGGAGATCGACGTCCGTCTGAACGTGCCGCGCAAGCACGCGCTCGAGGAGGCGCTCGAGTACATCAACGACGACGAGCTCGTCGAGGTGACGCCGACCGCGATTCGTCTTCGCAAGCGCTTGCTCGACCACAACGAGCGCCGCCGCCTCGAGAAGATCGCCGAGGGCTGATCAGTCGAAGCCGCGTCGCGCAGCCGCCATGCGCCACAGCGCTTCATTCAGCGCGGGGGACGCGGCGAGCAACGCGTCGAGCTCGTCCGTGTCGAGACACACCACCTGCGCCGAGGCGCCCGCGATGACGGTCGCGTGGGCGACTCGACGCTCCAGCGCCGCGCCCAGGCCCGCGACCGCGCCCGCGGTGAGCGTTGTGGTGGGCAAACGCGGCGCGTAGACCTCTAGGGTGCCCTCTGTCACGAGGTAGACGCCGCCCGGCTCAGACCCAGCTGCGAACAGCTCCTCGCCAGGCGAGAGCGCGATAGGGCGAACGCGGCGCGCCAACGCCGCGCGCTCGGTCGTCGACAGCACTTCGAACAGCGCGCTCGCGGTGAGCAGACGAAGCACGCCATGCTCCTCACCGACGTGCTGGAGCGCACGTTCGAACGCGGGAAAGTGCTGCCGCAGGAAGCTCAGGCTCGCGGTGTCCACACGCAGCACCTCGACGGGCGTGCGCGCGACGGCGAAGACGCTCGCTGGCTGGCCCATGAGCACCTCGACGTCGCCGAGCATCTCGCCGGGCGAGACCTCGCCGCCGACGACGCGCCGACCGCCGCGCAGGACACCCCACTCCACGCGGCCCTGAAGCACGATGAGCCCGCAGTCGAGCGCATCGCCCAGTTCGACGAGCGCCTCACCCGGCTCGAAGCTGCGGCGCTCCGAGCGGTGCGCGACCTCGGTCAGCGCGGCCCGAGGCAAGCCCGCAAAGATCGCGATGTTCGGCAGCGGTCCACTCTCCGGTCGGGGCGTCGTGGTCGCGGCGAGTCGCTCACCGCTGTAGACGACGTCCACGTCGAGGGTGTTCACCTCCAGCTCGCTCGACGTGGAGGCATCGAGGCTCTGCAGGGCCACGAGCTCGATCCCCAGCTCCTCGGGCGCGTGTACCGTCACGAGGCTGACAGCGTCGACTGGGGCGCGGTCAAGCGTGTCCAGCGCCGGCGTTGCCACGGCGCCACCCGGCTCACGCGGAGAGCGCGCGTAGACCTCAGCCAAGAGACGCTGCGCCTCCAAACTCTCCGGCTCCGCTTCCAAGGCCTTCCGCGCGCAGATGAGCGCGTCGGACCACTCCCCCTGCGCCAGGCGCGCGCGCGCCGAATCGACCCAAGCGTTGGTCGAGCGCGGCGCTCTGGGATCGTGGGCCGACATCGCGGGCTGAGAATAGCGCGCTGCCCGTCAGGGCGCCACGCCGACCGCCAGCGCCAGGTCGCCTGCCAGCACGAGCCAGCCGTCGACGAGGCGCGGCGGAGCGGACAGGTCGGGGCGCAGGGTGAGCGACTGGAGTCGGGGCGCAAAGCCCGCGAACGCCCCCGCGTCCACCTGAATCTCCGGGAGCGTGACCGCGAGCCCCCCCGCGAGCGCCTGTTCGAGCTGCGGCCAGACCGCAGTCGCGAAGAGCACCTCGAGCGCGTCGGGCGTGAGCACGGGCTGGTCGTCGGCCTGCTCGACGAGCTCCGCGTCCACGCGAGGCTCCGCCTCGGTGGAGAGCGAGAGCGCTCCTGTGTCATCGGGAGCGAGCGTGAGGCCCGCGGCCAAGCGCACCATGTACACATCGCCGCGCTCGGCCGCTGGTGCGCGGATCTCGACCCGCAGCGCCCCGATTTGCGCCTCCAGCGGCCAGTCGCTGGCCGGTAAAGCGGGCGCAACGACGGGCGGCAAACGCGCGTCGATCGTGACGCGACCCAGCGTTGCCGCGAGGGCCTCGGGCAGCGGGAGCTCAAGCTGCAGTAGGCCCGTCCGCCAAACCTCGTGGAGCAGCGCGTTCAACAGCTCGAGCCGCAGCAGCAAGCCCACTTGGGCGTCCAGCGCCCGCGGGGTCGGCGAGGCCTCGAGCGCCGGCACACCCGGCACGCGATCACTGGGCGCCACGACAGGCGCGCGCTGACCCACCCGTGCGTCCAGCTCGACGCCCATATGGGTCTCTCGCGGCGTCGAGACGCGCGCGGGCGTCAGCCCGAGCACCAGCGACGCGACGGGCGCCCCTGCGATGCCCGTGTTCAGCTCGACGGGGAGCCGCGCCAAGCCCCCAACGAGGCCCTGCAGACCCTCGGAGAGCAGCGTAGGGAGCTGGTCTCGCACGACCCCGATAATCACCCCCTCGACGAGCGCCTCGACGAGACCGCGCAGGCGACCGCCGAGCGTATCGACGAGCGCGTTCGCAGCGGGATCGGCGAAGCGACCCTCGATGTTTTCAACGACAACGCCCGACGCGCGGTGCGCCGCGAGGAGAGCGCCGCCCTCCGCGGTGATGTCGATGAGCGCGAAGGCCGACACGCGGGCGCCAAGCGTGCCGTCGAGTGCGATCGACTCGCCTTGAAAGGCGAACGCGCCCGCGGTGGCGACACGGATGTCGCCCAGGCGCAGGAACAGCTCAAGACCCTCAGGCACGACCCGGAGCTCGACCTCGGGCGCGCCGAGCTCAACGCCTTGAATCGAGAGCCGCAGGACGTCTCCCTCGGAGAGCGGCCCCTGTGGCAGGAGCGCGTCGGGCTCAGCGAGGGCCAACGCCGCGGTCAGGAGAGAGGCGAGGTCGGGGAGCGCGACCTGCGCTGCGTCGAGCACGGGCAGCGGCTGATTCCCATCGAGGAGCGACTGGTCGAGTCGGAGCGCGCCTGCGCCCGGCAGCGTCACATGGTCCACCTCGGCGCGCACCCACCGCGGCGCCCAGAGGACATCACGGGTGGCCCGCGTTGGGGGGCGCCGCACGCCGTCGTCCGCCGTGACCTCGACGTGGTTGACGCCGAAGCGGGCAGGCAGATCGAGGAGGAAATCACCGTTCGGCTCGACACCGACGACCTCGCCGTTCACGCGGACGACCACCTCACCGCTGGAGTCCACTGCGTTGCCGCGCACACGAATCGTTGAGGTCTGGTCTCCCCCGAGCGCGCTGCCGGTCTCCGGCGCCGTGATGGTCAACTTGGGAGGCCCGGCATCGACCCAGAATGCGGTTTCGCCACAGACCGCGTCGGCCGTGCAGGCGCGCACGACACCGGGACCCTCGGTCGACCATGAGACGCGCCCGAGCGCATCGACTGAGGTGACCCCCGCAGGGACAGCGTCGAAGGTGACGGGGTGGGCGTCGAGGAGGGCGCCCGTGACGGCGAAGACGCGCGCGCTCGCGGTCACCTCGTCCTCGGGCCCATAGACGGGGCGACGGGGCGAGAGCGTGACCTCGACCCAACCCACCGGAGGCGGCGCCGGAGCCTCTGCGTCCGGCGGGGCCGCGTCGACTCGAGGGGTGGCGTCCTCCGCTCGCGGGACCGCATCGAAGGGTGACGGTGCACCGTCCACCGACGCGTCGACAACCCCGACGTCCGCGCCCGTATCTGCGGCGCTGCGCGGGCGCCGAGGCACTTCGTCTTCGCATGCGCTCAGTACGACGAGCGCGGGCGCGAACACGAGGCAGAGACCGTGAGTGACCCGTTTCATTGGCCAAACTCCCCGTCCACGAGCCAGTGAGAGGGCGTCCCCGAGAGGTTGAGCCCCCTCAGGCCAAGGCGCGTGCCGGGGGGCACTCCGTACTGCTCCAGCGAAGAGGGGAGCGCGAAGTCAGGCACGGGCAGGGTGGGCAGCGCGCCGCTGAGCGCCGTGTCCAAGAGCCCCTGGACGACGCGGGTCATGAGTCGCTCGAGGGTGGCGCGCGCCTGAGCGCTGAGTGGCAAGTCCGGCGACTTGAGGGCCAGACGTTCGACTGTGATCCCCTCCGCGCCCCCGAAGGTCAGCGTGGCGCCCTCGCCGAGGCTGACGGCGGCGCGCGCCGTCGCGGCCAGCTCCAGGTGAATCGGGTCGTCAAAGACCCCCGGGACCCGAAGCGCGACGAGCGCTGGACCGAAGTCGAGCCGCAGCGCCGCGGGTCCGTTCTCACCGATGGCCGCAGGGGGATTCGCCAGCGATAGGGTGAGCGCCGCGCCGGCCCCCAACGCGCCCGCGAGCGCCTCTGGGTCGCTCACATCAAACGCGCCGCCGCGCCACGCCGCGACGAGGAGCTGGTTCACGAGGCCCACCGAGACGCTGACCCCGCCTGACCGCGGCAGAGGCACCTCGATTGCGACCGGGCCCGGGGGCAGCGGCACTCCGGGAAAGGGCGCAGCGAGCGCGACCGGCCCCGAGACGCTCGAGGCAATCCCCAGCACAAGGCGCTGCGGATTCGAGGTGAGGCGAGAGATCCCGAAGCCGATGTCGAGATCGACCGGCGCGCCGCCGCTGAACGACGGGAGGGTGACGGCGGTATTGAACGCGGAGACATCGAGGCCCGCGAGGACGCCTGTCAGCAGCGCGTCGACCTCAGTCCGTAGGTAGTCGCGCAGGGCGTCCGCGAGCGTCGTGCGCACTGTGCCCTCGAACGCGCCGAAGACGAGGTCCAGCAGCCCTCCCGACAGGAACCCACTGAAATCACTCCGAATCGAGCCCACGCGCACAGCGTCGATCGCGCGCACGCTCAGCGCCGGCCGCCCGCCCTCGAGCCCGAGCCCAAAGGTCAAGTCAATGTCCACGGTGTCGGCGTACAGCGTCCCCGAATTCGTCAACGTGCCGAGGAGGCGGATGTCGATCTCGAGGTTTGAGATGCGCGCTTGGAGCCGCAGACCGTCGTCGACCAGCGTCATCGTTACGCTGTTCGGACCGCGCACACGGAGGCCGCGATACTCGGCGCCCAGCGAGAGGACGCAGACGCCGAAGACGCTCTGTCGACAGGCGCGAGGGAGCACCGGGTTGCGGGCGCGCAGCGCGCCGTCGAGCGTCTCGAGCAAGGCAGGCGCGTCAATCACAGCGCGGAGGAGATCGGCGAGGCTGCGCACGGGCTGCGCCGGCGGTCCGTCGTCGACCGCCCCCTGCGCGAGGGCGAGTTGCAGGGCGTCCGGCAGCGGCGCCCCCTCGGGTACCCAGTCATTCGAGGCAAAGAACGCACAGAACGCGCTCGCGCTGTGGCCCGCAGCGTCGGTTGCGACGACATCGACGACGTTGAGCCCCCACGCGCTCGGTACGAGGGCCTCAAAACGTCCTTCCGCGTCCAAGCCGACATCGGCGCCGCCCACCGTCAACCGCTCGACCCCAAGGATGTCGCCGACCTGTCCGACGAGGCGTACGCGACCGAGCGCCTGCGGCTCGCTCGAGGGGCTGATGCACCGGATCGTCGGCGCGCCGTCGTCAACGACCACAGCGCGAGACGCGCAGAGCGGCGCCTCAGGCGGGCGCCCGTCAACGCAGGCGGTCAGCGTGTAAACCCCGGGGGCCGCCAACCGGAAGCGCGCGTCACCGAAGAGCGGCAGTGGGGGATCAGCCGTTACGACGAGCGGCGTCTCCGGCAAGAGGTTCCCATAACGGTCCGTCACCGCAACGGCCAGCGACGCCACCTCGCCGACGGTGTAGATGTCGCGCGCCGGAGAGACATCGACCGTGATCGCGTCCGGCTCCGCGGGGAGCACCTGAACCTCGGCGGTGCCCACCTCCGCAGCCCCCGGGACCTCGCACGCGACCACGTATCGCCCAGCGCGCTCGAACACGAGGCGATCGCCGTCGATGCGTGTGTCCGGCCGCTGCGGGCTGACGCGCACAGTCGCGTCGGTGACATCGACCCGATTGCCCTCAGCGTCGAAGCCCACGCAGAGCACCACCCTCTGCTCGTCGACCGGAACCGCGCTCGGCTCCACGGCGGCAGCGACGCGCGCGACCGGCCCCGCAAAGACGTCCCACCGCGCGGGCGTGGCGTCTCGCAAGCCCAACGCGTCGATGACACAGGTCACCGCAAACTCGCCCGCACGCTGCCCGATGACGGCGCCCTCGAGCCCGACGCCATCGGCCTCTCGCGCGATTCGCCACCCTTGGGCGGGCCGCACCTCGAAGCGTGGGGTGACGCCTTCGACGAGCTCGCCGTCTCCGTCGAGGGCTTCACACGTCACGCGGTTCCCCTCACCCGCGGTGGACGAAGCGACTGCGAGCGTTGTTCGGACCTCGACCGCGGTTCGCGGGGGACGAAGCCACATCGCGTCCGGCGGCGCAGCGTCGAGCGGCGCAGCGTCCGGCGAAGTGGCATCGGGTCCCGACGCGTCGACGAGCGCGTCGGGCGGCCCCACGTCGAGGCCCGAGAGCGCGTCGCCCACCGAGACGTCGGCTGCGGCATCGACGTTGACGACGCGCCTCGGCGCTCCGTCGTCTGAGCACCCGACCACGAGGCCGAACGCGAGGGCAGCGACGACCACCAGATGTCTTGAGTTCATGAGGCTCAGGATAACCCAAAGCGCCGTAGCTCGACGCGGGAACGAAGAGTCTCAGGTTGCGCAGCGGGCACTGCTTGCTGTTAGTCTCCGCCCGCAACGTATGGCCGAATCGGCCGGAGGAAGACCGCCATGAGCGATCAGCAGGACGCCAACTTGGAAGCGCGGCGTATCGTTTTCATTCAGGACGAAGACACGAACGAGACGCTCGACATGGAGGTCTACCTCGAGCTGGAGCACGAGGGGCGCACGTACGCGCTCATCACGCCGCCCGTGCCGACTGTGAACCTGTTCCAGGTCGACGACGCCGAGGAAGGTGAGGACGGCGAGGCCTTGAATGAGGCCGACCTCGACACCTTCAAGGCGCTCCGCAAGGAGATCGACGCGTTCCTCAAGCCGTGGGGCGTGACCGTCTCGCTGAAGGGCTCCGAGATCCGCCTCTCCGGCGAGCTCCCCGAGGAGGTCTACGCCGACTCCCCGATGCTCGATATCGAGGGCGAGGATGACGAGCCCGAGACCTTCCTGCAGCTCGGTGAGCTCGACGGGGGCGACCAGGCTTACTGGCTCCTGATGCCGATGCCCCCCCCTCTCTACGCCGTAGCGCTCAATGGCGACCAGGCCGCCTACCTGAGCGATGATGAGCTCGAGACGCTGCAGCCGCTCTTCGACGAGGCGATGGCCGAAGTCGAAGAGGAGATGGAAGAAGACGGCGGACGAGGCTGAGGCGGACGATGCGCGACGTCGTCGTCGTCTCTGCTGTCCGAACGCCGATCGGCCGCATCCGAGGCGCGCTCTCGGGTGTCCGCCCGGACGACCTCGCCGCGCGCGTCGTCGCGGAGGCGCTCCGGCGCGCCCGCCTCGAGGGCGAGCAGGTCGACGAGGTCATTCTGGGGTGCGCGAACCAGGCGGGCGAGGACAACCGCAACGTCGCGCGCATGGCCACGCTCCTCGCAGGCTTGCCGCACGCGGTCCCCGCGCTCACCGTCAACCGTCTGTGCGCCAGCGGCCTCAGTGCTGTGAACGTGGCCGCACGCACGATTGCCTGCGGCGACGCCGAGATCATGGTCGCTGGCGGTGTCGAGAGCATGAGCCGCGCGCCCTGGGTCATGCCCAAGGCGGACGGGCCGTTCCCGAGCGGCAACGTGACGGTCTACGATAGCGCGCTCGGCTGGCGCTTCCCGAACCCTGCGTTGGAGAAGCTCTTTCCGCTCGAGGCGATGGGCGAGACCGCCGAGAACCTTGTCGAGCGGTATGGCCTCAGCCGCGAAGCACAGGACGCGTTCGCGCTCTTGAGCCACCAGCGCGCGCTCGCCGCTCAGTCGAGCGGCGCGTTCGACGACGAGCTGTGCGCCGTCGAGATTCCTCAGAAGAAGGGCCCCACCCTCGTTGTGTCGCGCGACGAGGGGCCCCGCCCCGAAACCACGCTGGAGTCCCTCGCGAAGCTCGCGCCTGCGTTCCGCAAGGGCGGCTCAGTCACCGCGGGCAACAGCAGCACACTGAACGACGGCGCTGCGGCCCTCGTCTTGATGTCGGGTGAGCGCGCGCGCGCGCTCGGCCTTGAGCCCCTCGCCCACTTCAAGGCTGCCGCCGAGGCGGGCGTGGACCCCCGAGTGATGGGCATCGGGCCGGTGCCTGCCGTTCACAAGGCACTCCAGCGCGCGGGTCGTTCGATCGACGACGTTCGCCTCTTCGAGCTCAACGAGGCCTTCGCTGCCCAGTCGCTCGCGGTCTTGCAAGACCTCGGCCTCGGGACGGAGCGCGTGAACGTCAACGGGGGCGCGATCGCGCTCGGTCACCCGCTCGGGTCGTCGGGCGCGCGCGTCTTGACGACGCTGATCCACGCGCTGCGGGCGCGCGGCGGTGGCCTCGGCGTCGCGACGCTCTGCGTCGGCGTTGGTCAGGGCGTGGCGACCGTCATCGAGGTGTGACCGCCTCGCGCCTCACCAGAGGTCGCGCGTACGGAGACAGGCCTCGCGATCAGGACCGTAGCGCTTCTCGAAGGGCACGTAGATGAGGCACGAGCCATCGTGGCAGACCTCCTCACACGCGGCGTAGATGGCTTCGTGACGGTGCTCTCTAGAGAGCCCCGTCACGGTGTCGATGATGCGGTTGTAGGTCTTGTCTTTACCGCCGCCTTGCTCGTTGACGCTGTGGAGGCTGGTCACGATGCCTTTCGGGACCCCCTTCTCCCAGAACCCCACCTTGCGCTTTATCGCGTCCGCTTGGATCACGAGCAGCTTCTCGTCGACCGGCGGCTTGAGCGCGTAGACGTGCCCATAGCCCTCGCGGACCATCGCCTCGACCAAGTCTGAGCAGTAGACGAGCATCCGGCCGTAGTGGTCCTTTTTGCCGTCCCACTGGCAGTGCCACACGTGGTTGCGCGCGAACCGCGTAGCCGCCTTCGTGACCTTGAAGAGCTCAAAGGGCGTCCAGCTCCCCCAGCGGTGCACAGGGCCGTAGCTCTCCAGCGCGTTGAAGCCCATCAGGCGAACCTGCTGGCGCTGGAACTTGCCCTCCATGAAACGAAAACTGTCACCGTCGTTCCAGGAGACAGCCACGCGCTCGCTCTCAATGATGACCGCCGACGGGGGCATCACGAAGCCCAAGGGCTCAGCCAGCGCGATCCACAAGGCCAAGAGGCTCATCATCGCCTCACTCCTTCCACAGCATCTTCCAAGGGTGCCGCTTCAAGTCGCGCAGCATCTCCTTGAGGTCATCGTAGATCTCTTGGTCGACCAGAAGCTGCCCGACGGTACCACGACCGAGCGCGATTCCCTGAGCGACCGCGGCCGCATCGCGCGTGGCGCTCCGCGCGTCGGTCGCAATCGGCCCAAGCTGGCCGAGCGCCACATCGAGGCCGTCGCGGTGCTTTTCCACAAGCCCGCCGACGGTGGCCACCGTGCCGTCCACCCGCTCCAGAGTGCGTCGAGCGGTGTCGGCGATGGGGCCGGCGTTCGTCGCCAGCGTGTCGCTGACCTGCTGCACGTTCCCGACGATGTCATCGACACGTGCGCTCGAGCCGACGCCCTCGCGAAGTACGCGGGCGAGCTGCGCGATGTCGCCGGACGCAGCAGCCGCGTTCGAGGCCACTGTATCGATGTGGACGCGATTGGCGACCACCGCATCGTCGAGGTGACCTGTCAGGCGCGTCACGTTCTGCAGGAGCGCCCCGACCTGTGCACCATCAATGCCCGAGAGCGCCTGCTCGACCTTGTCGAGGATCGCGCTCGCCCGGCTGAAGAGCAGGTCGAGGCGCGCAGGGTCGTGCGCTCGAATGTAGGCGCCCTCGGGCCACTCGGCGGCCTGACTCGAACCAGGGACAATCTCCAGGTACTTCTCACCCAGAACGCCCTGAGTCGTGATGAAGAACTCCGAATCGGTCCTCACAGCGCCCGCCATCGTGTCATCGATCGCGACCCTGAGGCGCACGTTGACGACCGGCGCCTCACCCTCCTTGACCTCGCTGCGGCGGGCGTCGCGGGCCACCAGGAACTCGACCTGCTCCACTCGACCGGCGCGTACGCCCGCGATCTTGACGGGCGCTCCCTTCAGCAGGCTGCCGGAGTCTGCGAGCTCCACGAAGTAAGTTCGCTGCGTGCCCACCGAGAAGCGTCCGAGGACGAGTACGAACGCCGCGAGCAGCACCAACGCCACCAAGACCAGCGCGCCGACTCGAACTTGCAGACCTCGCTCGCTCACGGTTGCCTCTCTCTACAACGCCATGGGCCCCTCCACGGCGCCCGTCACGAACTGTCGAACGACGGGATCGTGCGATGTTCGGAACTCAGCGGGTGTGCCGTCGAGGAGCACCCTGCCCTGATACAACATCACGATTCGGTCCGCGACGCCGAAGATGCTGCGCAGGTCATGGCTCACGACCACGCTGGTGACCCCCGTTCGGTCGCTGAGGTCCCGAATGAGGCGGTCGACGCGCACGGCGTTGACGGGGTCTAGGCCCGTCGTCGGCTCGTCGAAGACCATGTAGCGCGGCGTGAGTGTCAGAGCCCGCGCGATGGCGACACGCTTGCGAAGACCATCGCCGACCTCGGCTGGAAGGCGGTCGCTCAGCGCGGCCATGTCGACGAGCGCCAACTTCTCGCGCGCCTGCTCGAGCGCCTCGCGCTGCGTCGCGCCCAAGTGCCGGCGAATGGGGAGCGCGACGTTCTCGACCAGGGTCATGCTGTCGAAGAGGGTGCTGTGCTGAAAGACCATCGCGCATCGTCGACGCAGCCCGAAGAAGTCGCGCTCGGTGAAGTGGGTGATGTCTTCGCCCTCGAATCGAATCCGCCCGCTGTCTTGACGGACGAGCCCGACCAGGTGCTTGACGAGCACACTCTTTCCCGCACCGCTCTTGCCGATGATGTAGACGATGCGGCCCTGTGAGACCGTGAGCGACACCCCGTCGAGCACTTTCTGAGCACCGAAGGCCTTGTGGATGTCTTCGAACTCGATCATGCGCCCGCTCCGCCGCGCAGCCCGAACGCGACCGCACCGATCAGCAGGTCCAGCACGATGACCGCGAGGCTCGCGCTCACGACTGCCTGCGTCGTCGCACGCCCTACGCCCTCGCTGCCCCCCCGCGCTTGCAGCCCGCTGTGCGCCGCGATCACGGGGATGAGAATCCCGAAGACGACCGCTTTGAAGAGCCCCTCAGCAACGTCTGCGCCCCGCGTGAGGTCCAAGTTCACATACGTCGCAGGGTTCGTCTGGAACGCGAGGTGAGTCACCCACAGGCCCGCCATCCAAGCAGCCCCCGTCCCGATGACCCACAGCGCAGGCACCGCGATGAGCCCGGCCAAGACCCGGGGCTTGACGAGGTAGTCAACGGGTCCGGCGCCGCACATCCGGAGCGCGTCGACCTGCTCCGTAACAACCATGCTGCCGATCTCTGCGGCGATGCCCGTGCCGACTCGAATCGCGACCATCAGGCCCACGAGCGTCGGGCCGAGCTGCCGCACCAGAATCGGCAAAGTCGCGGCGCCAATGAGGGATGTATCCCCGAAGATGCGCTGCGCCTGAAAGCCTGTCTGGAAGTTCAGGATCGCGCCGAGAAAACCCAACGTCACCAAGATAAAGAAGACGCTGCGGTTCCCGACGTCGAAGGCCTGCGCCCAGACCACCGCGGCCGGCGGCCGAGCGCGCAAGAGCGCCTGCGCGGTGTCAGCGAGCAGGCGAGCGACCCCTCGGGCCTCATCCCACGCGAACCTGAGCGCGCTCACTTCAATATCCACGTAATGAAGTAGTCGAGCACGAAGATGCTGATCGCGGACGCGACGACGCTTGAGTTAACGGCACGCCCCACGCCCAGAGCGCCGCCGCGCACGGCGAGGCCGAAGTGACAGCTCACGAGCGATATGGCGAGGCCGAACGCCGCGGCCTTGATGACGCCGTTCGCGAAGTCCGTGAGCGTGACGTACTCCGTGAAGCTGTTCCAGAAGACCCACGGGTCGACGCCGAGCATCGCCCAGCTCGTGGCGATGCCGCCCACCATGGCGAACGCGTTCCCGATGACGGCGAGCGTGGTCATCATCAGCACCATCGAGAGCACACGGGGCAAGACCAGGTACTCGATCGGGTCGATCGCGAGCGCGCGCAGGGCGTCCACCTGCTCGGTGACCTGCATGGTCGAGAGCTGCGCCGCATTGTTCGCGCCTACCCGCCCCGAGAACATGAGCCCGACCAGCAGCGGTCCGATCTCCCGAAAAACGCTGAAGCCGAACGCCCAGCCGACGACCTCGTATGCGCGAAACTTGACCACGTTGGCGCCCGTTTGAACGACCGCGATCGCGCCCGCGAAGATCGCGGTCGTCGCCACGATGGGCAGAGACTCGACGCCCACACGGTAGAGCATGCGCCACGTCTCGAAGCGGTCAAGGCGCGGCCGGAGCGCAGCGCGCGCGACTCGCGTGGTGAACAGCGCGAGCGCGCCCACAGTTTCGGCGAGCGCGATCGCGCCCGCGCCGAGTCGTGCGACGGCGTCGCTCATGGTGCGACGCCCGCTTCAAAGAACGCGCGCAGGCCGGTGTACTCACTCTGCGCAGCGTCGGACATCGCACCATCGAAGACGACACGACCCCGCTCAAGCAGCACCACACGGTCGCATGCTTGGCGCAGGGCCTCGACCTCGTGGCTCACGATGATCGCCGTAGCCGTATTCTCAGCACGCAGCTGGGCCAGCAGCGCGAAGATACGGTTCGTCGTGACGGGGTCGAGCCCCGCCGTCGGGTCATCACACAGCATGATGGGCGGATCGTGCACCGTGGCCCGCGCGAGGCAAACGCGCTTCTTCATGCCCCCGGAGAGCGCCGACGTGAGCTTGCGCGTCGCGTCCGTCAAGTTGACCTGAGACAATCGCCGCTCAACGCGCGCGTCGATCTCCGCCGCACTCAGGTCCCCCCACTGGCGGAGGGGGAAGGCCACGTTCTCGCCTACGTCGACGAAGTCGAACAGCGCGTAGTTCTGAAAGACCATCCCGATCCGGCGCCGCACAGCCATGAGCCGGACCTCGTCCAACGCGCTGACCTCGTCCTCATCCACGAAGACACGCCCCGAATCCGGTCGTATCAGCCCGCACACCAACTTGAGGACAAGGGACTTGCCCGAGCCCCCCGCGCCGATGAGCGCGAGGGCCTGACCGGTCGGTACTGAGAACGAGACGTCGTCCAGCAACCGAATGCCGTCACGGACCAAGGTCACACTATCGAGGCGAATCAAAGCGCTGCACCCGGCTCGCGCGGATCGAGCAGGCCCGTGTTGATGCTCCCGGGTGAGCGGGCCAGCGTCGGGCCCTGCCCATCGAGCGCCGCCCGCGCCAGCGCCGCGAACCGCGAGTCGGCGTGCTCGGAAACGAGCCGTTTGAGTGCTGCGTGCGTCCCCCCCTTGTCCCCTCTCAGGTGGGCAACGCCGGCGAGGGCCCAGAGCGCGTCGTCGCGCCAAGTCGAGCTGGAAAACTCCGCCAAGAGCCGCTCGAAGGCCCTCGCCGCGGCGTCCAGGTCACCACGGTCGTGAAAGTGCACGGCACCGACCAAGTAGGCCACGTCATCGAGGCGCTTGCTGCGGAACGGCCCAAGCAACGAGCCGGCGGTCTGTCTCAGAGCGAGAAAGGCCTCGTAGGTCGCGATCGCAGCGTCGAACCGGCCTTGGCGGCGCTCGATGGCCCCGAGCAGCCAGAAGGCGTCGTCTGCGAGCGCGCCGACACCGCCGTACGCCGACACGAACGCCCGCAGGGCATCTCGCGCCCCCCCGATATCGCCGACTCTGTGCAAACGAACCCAGGCGCTCCAGAAGGCTGCGTTGTCTGAGACTGTCTCGCCGGTCGTGCGCTGGCTCACCTCGGCGAGCCAGCGCGCGGTCTCCCAGTCGTGACCCCGGTCGCGCTCCGTCGCCGGCGTGCGCTTGAGTGCGAGATACTTGACGGCGCGGTCTGCCGCCCCAGTCGAGGGCCATGCCTCGACGAGCGCCCGCAGGCGTTCTCGGCCACGCGCCTCTTGACTCAGCGCCTCGATGTCCAGGCGCGCGAGGCGCAGCTCGGCCAGCGCAGCCCGGTCGGGCGTTCCGACGCTCCGCGCCCGCTCGAAGAGCTGCGCTGCGCCTCGAAGATCGTTCGCGCGCAGGCGAAGTTGCGCGCGGCGATACGCGCCCAGTCCAAGCGCGTCGGGGGTGCCGAGCGCCTCGAGCGCGACAAAGCCCGCCTCAGCCCGAGCCGAGTCGCCCAGACTGAAGGCGCGCTCAGCGTCCGCGTAGGCGGCGTCCAGTTCGGCCCGCTGCTGTCGCGCCATGCCCCCACCGCACGCGGTCAGTAAAACCGCGAACGCGATGAGGGCGACCGCGCGCCACCCGCGGGTCGCTCTCCGTGTCATCCGACCAGCGCGCGCTCGAACGCGGCGAGAGCACGGGTCACGTCGTCGTCGTCCACATCGAGGTGCGTCACGAGACGCAGCGTCTGCGGCCCGCTCACGACCCCCCGCACGTCCTCCGAGACGCGCGAGAGCAGGGTCGCGGCGTCGAGTACTCGCGCCCCCTCGGCGACCTCCACAAAGACGAGGTTCGTCTGGACTCGGGACAGGTCGACGCGCAGCCCCGGCAGCTGCGCGAGCGCCTCTGCCAGCCGTCGAGCGCGCGCGTGGTCATCGCGCAGGCGCTCGAAATGGTGCTCCAGCGCGTGCAATCCAGCCGCCGCCAGAACGCCCGCCTGCCGCAATCCGCCACCCAACATTTTTCGGTACTTGTGCGCGCGGCGCACGAACGCTCGGGTGCCGCAGAGGACCGAGCCGACGGGCGCGCCGAGGCCCTTCGAGAGGCAGACGCTCACCGAGTCCGAGGCAGCTGCCCACGCCGCCGGAGACTCTTTGGACGCGACCGCGGCGTTCCAGAGGCGCGCGCCGTCGAGGTGCACGGGGACACCCCGCGCGTGCGCCACGTCGACGAGCCCTTGGTATTCGTCGACAGGCAAGACCACCCCGCCCCCGCGGTTGTGCGTATTCTCCACCATGACCAGCCGCGTCGTTGGGGCGTGGCCGCTGGCGTCCTCGCCGCGGATCGTCGCGGCGAGGGTCGGCGCTTCGAAGTGGCCGGTGTGGCCGAGCACAGTGAACTGAACGCCAGCCAGGGCCGCGCCGCCACCGCCCTCATAAGCGTAGCTGTGCGCGTGCCACCCGACGATGACATCGTCCCCGGGTCGGCAGTGAACAAGGAGGGCGATCTGATTCGCCATCGTTCCGCTGGGCACAAAGAGGCCCGCCTCTAGGCCCAGACGCTCCGCCACAGCGGCCTCGAGGGCACGCACGGTCGGGTCATCGCCGAAGACATCGTCGCCGACCTCGGCCGCAGCCATGGCAGCGCGCATCGCCGTGGTGGGACGGGTGACCGTATCGGAGCGAAAATCACTCGGCAGGCGTGGCTTCATCACGGCCTCACAGGCTCAGCGAGAGCGCGAGCTCGGGGTAGAGCATCGCGCAGTCGTCCTTGCAGTCGCTGGCAAGGCGCTCGTAGACCACGCCCCCCCCGAAAAACGAACCACCGCTCGAGACCCAGAAGGCCCCGGCGCGAGCGCCGACCGAGTCCGCTCCCTCTTCACCATCGATGAACCATCGGCGGTAGAACGCCCCCGCGTACGGCTTCAAGACCGGCACAAAGTGAAGCACGTAGCGCACGTCCGGCGTCACGCGGGTCAACCCGGGGTCTAGGCCGAAGGTGCGGTCCACGCCCAAACCGACCTCAAGGCCGTCGCGCACGAAGTAGCCAAAGGCGCCGCCGGCGACGATACCCGTGTCCCCGTCGCTCTGAGTCGAGCCGAGCCCGAGCGAGAGGCGCATGCGACCTTGAGCGAAGGGCCCGGCGTCTTCGTCCGCGAGCGCGGGCATCGCGCTTGCCGCGACGAGTGCGAACGCGACTGCGTGAACGTGTGCATACGACCAAACGAGCGCCATCAGAGGGCCTCCTCGCGACCAACAGGGGTCCGACAAATAGCACGACGCGGCCCACAGCGCGGTGTACAAGGGCGTCGATGATTCGCCTGCGTCAGGTGACGAAGCGTTATGGCACCGCGCGTGCCGACGAGCCGGCGCTGGTCGGCATCGACCTCGACATCGTCGCGGGTGAGCACGTCGCGCTCTTGGGTCCATCCGGCTCGGGCAAGACGACTTTGCTCAACCTCATCGGCGGGCTCGACCGCGCTTACGAAGGCACCGTCTCCGTGAACGCCATCGACCTCGCGCCGCTCTCGGATGCGGCGCTCGCCCGCATTCGATCGTCCACTATTGGGTTTATCTTTCAGCACTATGGCCTGCTCGACCACTTGTCTGTCGTCGACAACGTCACGCTCCCCGGCGCGTTTGGCGACGACGTCGCGCGCACGCGGGTCGAGTCGACGGCGAGGGCGATGCAGCTGCTCGAGCGGGTCGGCATCGCCCACAAGGCCACGGCTCTGCCGCCTACGCTCAGCGGAGGCCAGCGGCAGCGCGTCGCGGTCGCGCGCGCGCTCTTCAACCGCCCCAAGCTTCTCCTCTGTGACGAGCCGACGGGCAGCCTCGACACCCACACGGGCGCGGGCGTCATCCGTCTCCTCGAGGCCCTGAACGCCGAGGGCGTTACGCTCGTCACGGTCACCCACGACGCGCGGGTCGCTTCGTCTGCGCGGCGCGTCGTGCGCCTCGAGGACGGTCGCGTGGTCGAAGACGCGGTGAGGCGACCTTGAAGGCGCGCGCGCTCCTCAGCCTCGTCGCGCAGAGCTTGAGCCGCGCGCGGGTCGCCTATGTCGCGAGCGCGCTCGGGGTCTGCGTCGGCGTAGCGAGCCTCGTCTTCTTCATCGGCCTGGGCGAGGGTGTTCGACGCGTCGTACTCGACCGCGTGCTTGTCGCCCAGCACGTTGAGGTCGTCCGCAAGAGCTTCGACGCTGGCCCACTTCGTGTCGACTCGATCTTTGGACTGGCCGCGACGCCGCCGCTCGACGCCAACGCGGTCGCCGCGCTCGCCGGCATCGAGGGCGTGGCCGCAGCACTGCCGCGCGCGCGGCTGACTTTTCCGGCGCGCGCCGCCGGTGGGCGCGCGATCCTCGGTCAGGACCTTGTCGCGGAGCTCATCGCAGACGGCGTCGCACCCGAGAGCGTCGCGGCCTCGACCATGGCCGCGGGGGTGTCGCTGGAGCACTTCGTCGACCCCGAGGCGCGTCGCGCATGCGGCGACTCAAGTGAGTGCCCCGGAGACGGTCAGGTTTGCGAGGCGGGCCGATGTAACGGCCTTCGGTGCGTCGTAGCCCCGGAGGACGCGGCGTCCAGCGACCACTTGAAGACGTGTCCAGGCGAGAGCGCCTGCGCGGTGGACCTAGGCCGGTGCCTCCGCCCCATCCCTGCGCTTGCGAGCCCGCACGCCCTGGAACTCTACAACAGCAGCCTCGTCTCGGCGCTCTCGGGCGCGGGCAGGCCGCTCCCGCGGCTGACACCGAGCGCGCTCATCGGCCTGCAGCTCGAGGTCACGTTCGGAGAGGGCTTCATCGGGCGCTCGAGCGGAGCGCCCCCGCTGACGCGGCGGGTCAAGCTCGTGGGCTTCGCCGACGCCGCGATCCTAGTGGGTCTGACCCTACCGCTCTCTGTCGTTCAGCGTCTCAACGCACGCTTCAACGGGCCCGCTGCGGGGCTGCTCCTTCACGGCGTTCTCCTCGATGTGCCCGCGACGGATGACTTGCCCCGCGTCGTTTCGCAGGTGCGTGGGCTGGGCTTCGAACTCTCGGACCGAAGCGAGAACGTCGAGCAGGCGGGCCGCCTTATCCGCCTCGTCACCGCGCTCTTGAGCCTTGTCAGCGGCCTCATCGTCGCGCTCGCAGCCCTCGGCATGACCCAGGCCTTCTTCGTCGCAGTCCAACAGCGCCGGCGTGAGCTCGCAGTCCTCAAAGCCCTCGGCGCGGCAGCCTCTGACATCCGCGCAATGGTCCTTCTCGAGGCCGCCATTATCGGCGCCCTGAGCGGCGCGAGCGGACTCCTGCTCGGTCGGCTGAGCGCTTGGTTGGCAGACATTGCCGCGATCGCGATGCCCCACTTCCCATTCAAACCCATGACTTTCTTCGACTTTCCTGTGTGGATCTGGCCCGCGGTGCTTGGCTTCGCCGTGGCCGCCTGCGTGCTCGGCGCGTTTGTGCCCGCGCGGGCTGCTGCGCGCGCAGACCCCGCCCAGGCGCTGAACGCCTGAACAGACCCACACGTCCACGCGCCGTCGTTGACGCTCGCGCCACAGTCTCCTAAAGTTTCGGGCCGCCCGACGCCGGGCAGGAGCCCGGGGAGACCTTGCTGCGCGAGCCCGCCAAATTCGGCAACTACTACCTGTTCGAGCGCGTGAACGTCGGCGGCATGGCCGAGGTGTTCAAGGGCGTCTCCTACGGGGTCGAGGGCTTTGAGCGCCTCTTCGCAGTCAAGCGCGTGCTGCCGAGCATCTCCGAGGACCAAGAGTTCATCGAGATGTTCATCGACGAGGCGAAGATCGCCGTCCAGCTCAATCACCCGAACATCGGGCAGATCTTTGAGTTGGGGAACGCTGAGAACTCCTACTTCATCGCGATGGAGTTCGTGCAGGGCAAGGATCTGCGCGCCCTCTTCGACCGCGCCCGCAAGCGCGGCGAGCGCCTCGACGTCGCCATGGCTTGCCACCTGATCAAGGAGGTCTGCGAGGCGCTCGAATACGCCCACAGCAAGCGCAATGAGCGGCAAGACGCGCTGGGCCTCGTCCACCGAGACGTCTCACCGCAGAACATCTTGGTGTCGTACGACGGCGACGTGAAGCTCATCGACTTCGGCATCGCCAAGGCGGCGGGCAAGGCGAGCAAGACGCAGGCCGGCATCCTGAAGGGCAAGTTCGGTTACATGAGCCCTGAGCAGGTGCGCGGGCGGCCGATCGACCGACGCTCGGACCTCTTCTCGCTCGGTGTCGTGCTCTTCGAGATGCTCACGCTGGAGCGATGCTTCCAAGGCGAGAGCGACTTCTCGACGCTCGAGAAGGTCCGCAACGTCGACATCCGTCGGCCCTCGACGCTCAACCGCGAGATCACGCCCGAGCTGGAGCGCATCCTGCTCAAGGCGCTGTCGCGCAACCCTGACGAGCGCTACCAAAGCGCTTCTGAGCTGCAGGACGCCCTGCAGAAGTACCTGTACCAGTCGGGCGCGTTCTTCGCGCGCAAGGATCTGGCGCAGTGGATGAAGCGGATGTTTGAGGCCGACCTGCTCGACGAGCAGCGTCGCATGCAGGCGTTTCGCGCCTACGCCCGCGAGAACATTCCCGAGGCGCGCCGGGCGTCCTCTCAGCTGAACGCCGTTCGGGAGCCCGACACGGCGCCTGGCCACGTGCCGGCATCGTCGCCCCCCGCGCCGACGTTCAAGCCCAAGCTGCCCACGCTCTCGTGGGAGGAGGACGAGCTCGAGACTTCGGTCTGGGACCAGAAGCCCAGCGACATCGGCAAGGCCCCCGAGCCGCCGCCGGGGCGTCTGCCACTCGAGCCTGCATTTACAGCCGAGCTGAACGACCAGCCGCTCGAGAGCGCCGCGCGCCCTGACCCCCACCCGTCCGCCGCGTTTCCGCGGATCACCGCGGAGCCCACTTTCGTGCCGCCGGAGCCAGCCACGCGCAGCCGTGTGCTCGCGCTCATGGCCGTGACACTCATCGCGCTGATCGTCGCCGCCGTCTTCGTCCTGTTCACGCTCAGCGGACAGCCGGCGACGCCGACGCTGGTCGTCAAGTCGACCCCGACCGACGTGACCATCTCCGTCGATGAGCAAATCCTCCATCAAGGAGCAACCCCATTCACCACGGCGGCGCTCCAACCCGGTCGCCACCAAATCAAGGTGAGCGCCAACGGCTACGAGAGCCGGATCCGCGACATCACGCTCGAACCTGGCCGCGAGCTCGTCTTCGAGGTCGAGCTTCAGGGGGGCCGAACAGACGAGAGCACTGCGCTCGAGGTGGACAGCGTCCCGCGGGGTGCCCGCGTCAAGGTCGACGGCGTCGCCCTGAGCGATGACGTGACGCCGCTCACGCTGCGTCCGATTGCCCCCGGTGACCATGAGATCCGCGTGGAGAAAGACGGCTATCAGCCCTGGGTTGGGCAGGTCACGGCCTCCGCGGGCAAAACTGCGCGCATCGAGCAGCCCATCATCCTGTCGCCGTCGCGGGTCACCGTGCGCTTCATGACCGAGCCCGCCGGCGCGCGCGTCTCACTGGAGCTCCCATCGGGGCAGCGGCAGTTTGCGGGTCAGGCCCCCGTCAGCCTGCCTGAGCTCGATAACAGCGGTCAGCTCGTCGCGATCGTTGAGCAGGCCGGCTTCGAGACGCAACGGCGCGCCATCGGCCCGTATGCCGTGACGGTCAAGGACGAGCTGATTGTATTGCAACGCAGCGCTGGAGGCGGCACGGGCGCGACGCAGCGAGGCCCGAGCCAGGGAGGGCAGTCGCGGGGCGCACAGCGCGCGCCCGAAGAAGACGCCCCCACGACGCCCCCAGCCGCCGCGCCCACCGAGGCCCCGACGGCAGCGCCCGCTGCCGTGGCGGGGACGGGCTTTCTCAACGTCATCTCCATCCCGCCCGCGACGATCTACGTGAACGGCGAGGCCTTGGCTGAAGGTCGCCTCTACAAGCACCCGCTCTCGGCAGGCTCGTACCAAGTGGTCCTGCTCCGTGAGTCCGACCCCAAGGCCTACCGCCGAGAGTTCACGGCGGAGATTCGCCCGGACGACACCTCGACGATCAAGCACGCCGAGCCCTGAGGCGTGGCGCCCACGCGCGAGCGCCGGCTCACGGCCACCGAGCGGCTGTGGCTGGCCGCTGACGACGTCGCGCGGGACGCGGGGGCGACGCCTTTCGTCATCGAGACTTACGCGGTCGGCGTCGGCGAGCCCGACCCGGCAGCGATCGAGGCCGCCTCCGAAGCCCTTGTGGACGCCTGGCCCCTCGCGGGTGCGCGCTTGGAGGGGACTTGGTGGCGCAGCCACCATCGGCGCCTGCCCGTTCGCGTCGTCGATGCACCATCGGGGTGGCAAGGTGAGTCGCCGGCCCCCGACCCGGAGAGCGTCCGTGCGCTCACGGCTGACCGAGGTCCGCTCGTCGAGGCCGTCGTGGTCCGAGGCCCATGCTCGGCGTGGATCATCCGCGCGCACCATGCCTTACTCGACGGCCGCGCCGCAGTCGAGCTGGCGCAGGATTGGGCGCGGCTGGCGCGCGGCGAGACCCCCATCGGCCCGGGCGACGCGCGTGTCTCGGCTTCACCTGAGGCGCGCGCGCGACGGCCCACGACACGGCGGGCGCCTGTGCATGCCGCGCTGGTCCCCGACGCACCACGACCCACGACCTGGGTGCGTCACGCGCTCCCACGGCCGCCGAGCGATGTGACGTGCACGGCCCTTGTTGCGCTCGCACGGGCCCTGCGCGCGCACACGCCGACCTTGCAGGACGCGCGCCTGCGCGCCAGCTTGCCTGTCGACTTGCGTGCAGGGCAGCCGCCGGGCCAGTGCAATGCGACCGGCTTCGTTCGGCTCGACCTGGCGCCCACAGTCCGCGTCGCGGACCTGCGCGCCGACCTGAGCGCCCAGCGGGCCGATGCAGCTCAATGGCTCACCGAAGTCCGCCCAGCGGGCTGCCTCCCCCGCTGGTTGCTCCGCCGACTCGTGCGCGCCGCGGGTGCCCGCGTTCGCGCGACGCATCGCGCAGACGAGAGCCTCACCTTCTCTAATCTGGGCGTCCTCGAGCCCGAGTCGCTCAGCGTGCCGGGCCTGAAACCCACGGTCGCTTTTGTCGCTCCACCCGCGCAGGCGGGCGCGCCCCTCTTTGCGACGTTGACGGGAGCAGGTGATACGCTCCACCTCTGCCTCGGTGCGGCAGAACATCCAGGCCTTCACGAAAAGCTCGTGACGATCTTGCGAGACACAACAGCGCACTGGACGCAGACCGAGTCATGAAGCGCTCCACCCACCCTGACCCCGCTCGGCTCCGTGACTTGCTCGGCGGGTCGGCGCTCGACGCTCGACCGCACCTCTTCGCGGACGCCGGCCTCACGCTGCCCTGCGCGGTCGAAGCCGAGGTCGTGAGCTTCGCGTGCGCCCTCGACGAGGCCCTTCACGCGCCGGGTATCGAGCGTGCGCTCGCTCTGCCCGAGTCGCCTCAGTCGCCTCGCGCGGATGGCGTTTGCATCGCGCTCGACTTTCACGTCGACGCCGCCGGGCCACATCTCATTGAGATCAACTCGAACGCCGGGGGCTGGCTGCTGGTCCTCGCCGCGGCGCGCGCGGCCGGCTGGCCGGAGGCCGAGGTCGCTGCGGCAGAGGCCGCATTCTTGAGTCAGTTCGACATCGCCTGGGCCGAGGCCGGCCGTGCCACTGCGCTGGAGAGTATCGTCGTGGTCGACCGGGAGCCGGGTGCGCAATTTCTAGCCCCCGAGTTCGAACGATTCGTCTCGCTGGCTCAAGCGCGCGGGCTACGCGCTCGAATCGCAGACACCGCAGCGCTCAAGGTCGATGCGTCCGGCGCATGGGTCGACAATGAGAGATTCGACCTTGTCTATTGGCGAGACACAGACTTCGAGCTCGCGTCGCCCGACTGCGCGTCGCTCCGCGCCGCTTGGCTCGAGGGACGCATCGTGTTGACCCCGGACCCCGTGACCTTTGCCCGCTACGCCAACAAGACGAACCTGACCCTCTTGTGCGACGCCACTCGGTTGCAGGCCGCGGGGCTCTCCCCCGCCCTCGCCTCAGCGATCGCGGCCCGAGTTCCCGAGACACGGGTGGTGCGTGCCGAAGACGCCGACACCTTCTGGGCGACCCGCGCCGACTGGTTCTTCAAGCCGTCCGCAGGCTTCGGCAGCCGCGGCGCGTATCGCGGCGACAAGATCACGCGGCGCGCGTTCGCCGACGTTGTCGCGGGTCACTCCGTCGCTCAGCGCCTCGTCTCGCCGCCGCGTCGTGAAGCCACGGACGCACCCGGGGCGCTCAAGTGGGACCTCCGCGCGTTCGTGCAACGCGGACGCGTCTTGGCCTGGATGTGCCGCCTATACGAGGGTCAGACGACCAACCTGCGCACACCCGGTGGCGGCATCGGCCTCGTCACGTTCGAGGACTAGAAGCGCAAGATGACGGCGCCGGTGCCGTCCTTGCCTCGAATCGCAGGGTCGCGGTCTGTCGCGACGATCGCGACCGGGACGATGACCGCCGTCGCGGCTGCGACCCCCACGGCTGGCCAGAACCACCACGCGCGTGTCAGCGTCCTCAACGGCCCCGCCTCACCCTCGTCATCGAACGACGCTGGCTCTTCGGGCAGGAGCTCGCTTTGGCCCGGGGCCTGAGCATCGACGTCGTCGTAGAGCGCCTCGATGAGCGCCTCGGCGGCCCCCGGGGCGAGGCGTCGGTCCGCGCCAAGTGAGGCCCGAACGGGGGGGCGTACTCGCCGATTCGCGTTCAAGTCGTACAGCGCTGCTTCGACCGTGCTCCCTTGCAGGCGAACGAGCACGGCTTGGTCGATCGAGAGCAGCGCCTTCATCTCCTTCAGGCTCACGCTCATCTGCTCGCGCTCCATCTGCGCGGGGAGCTTGTCGATGAGGTCCTCGTAGAGCGCGGCCCGGCTCAAGGGCTCGAGCGCAGCCTCGATCGCGAGGCCCTGACCGGGCCTAACCACGACCTCACGCACCCACGGCGCGTATCCGTCGTACTCGACCCGCACGGGCGCGGTCGGGCCCGACAAGTCGTCGAGCAAGACGGGGGTGGTGCCTCGGAAGCGCCCGTCGAGAAAGACCGCCGCAGGGCCGGGGACCGCGTCGATCCGGACCCGGCCCGCGCCGCGCCGAGACCCGGCTTTGCCTCCCCGCTGCGCGTTTGCAAGCGCGGTCCGCATGGTCGGTGAGAAACCTTCGTCATCGATGACGAGGTCAGGATCGGCCTTGAGCAGGCGCGCGAAGGCCGCGGTTGCGCCGGGGCCGTCCTTCATCGCGCCACGTGCTGTCGCCAGCCCCATCAGCGCGGCCGAGGCGTCTCGCCGGCCCGCGGGGATCGAGGTCAGCAGACGCGCAGCGGTCTCGTAGGCTCGAATGGCGCGCTCCAGGTCACCGTCGCTCATCGCCTGCGCGCCTTCATCAAGCGCGGCCCGGCCACCCTCGAGTGCGTCCTCGGGTGCCTCGTTCGCCAATTGGTCCGCGATGATCGCCAGTTGGACCCCGTCGACGCGCGCGACCGCCGCGCGCATCCGCCACAAGACGGGTGACAGCGTGTCCGGGTCGGGGTTTCCCGCCGGCACCACGGCGACGCGCGCGCGCGCCGGGGCCGCCTCCACGCTCAACGTGAAACCAAACCAAATGAACAGCCCGAGTCCAACCCGCCACATCAGGGGGCTCCGAGGCCCAACAGACGGTCGAGACGCGGCCGCAGCAGAGGGTCGTCCGCGATGACGCGCGCGACCCGCTCGGTCAGGCCCTCTCGGACCGCCGGTGCAACTGCCGAGAGCGACACGCTCAAGACGTCGCCCACCGCGAGGCGCAGCGCGGCTTCGGGAGACACGACCTGACCCGAACCCACAAGTTCCCGGACCCTCTCGAAGACCGCAGGAAACACCGCATCGAGTGGTGCGGTTGGGCCCGCGGTGACCGCCTGAGCCGCACCCGCATCGGCCGTTTCAGTCGCGACGCCGACGCCTGCGAGGGAGGGCGAACCGTTCAGTGGCTTGACCGACGACATGGTCGCTAGTCTAGCACCGGCTGCCTGAGAATGCTTGCCCAAGCCGCGTGTGGGTGGCATTCATTCGCATCACAGATTTCCACTTCCCCCCGCAGTTCCAGAAAGGAACGAGCATGAGCGACACGACGGCAGTCATCGGCAAGAACAAGCCGATGAACGCGCACGAGATGGCGACCGCGCAGCTCAACCGAGCGGCCGAGGTCATGGGGCTCGACCCCGAAATCCACACGATCCTGTCTCAGCCCAAGAACGAGCTCATCGTCAACTTCCCCGTGCGGATGGACGACGGTCGCCACGTGATGTTCAAGGGCTACCGCATCCAACACAACAACATCATGGGCCCGTACAAGGGCGGCATCCGCTACCACCACGAGGTGCACCTCGACGAGGTCAAGGCCCTCGCGGCGTGGATGACGTGGAAGTGCGCCGTGATGGAGATCCCCTTCGGTGGCGCCAAGGGCGGTATCAAGTTCGATCCTCGTCAGTATAGCCCCGCGGAGCTTGAGCGCATCACGCGTCGCTTCACGCACGCTCTCGGCAACAACATCGGGCCGGACCACGACATCCCCGCGCCGGATGTCGGCACGAACGCGCAGACCATGGTCTGGTTGATGGACACCTACATGAACTTCACGCCCTCGGACCGCAAGAACGCGGTGCGTGGGGTGGTGACCGGTAAGTCGCTCACGTCGGGCGGCTCGCAGGGTCGTGAGAAGGCCACCGGCCAGGGCCTCGTCTTCGTGGTCGAAGAGTGGGCGAAGGAGAACAACTTCTCGCTCGACGGCGCGACGTTCGCGGTGCAGGGCTTCGGTAACGTGGGCTCGTTCGCCGCACGCATCCTCGCCAAGCATGGCTCGAAGCTCGTCGCAGTGCAGGACCATACCGGCGCGATCCGGTCGGTGGACGGCCTCGACGCCGTAAAGCTCGCGGACTGGGTCAAGAAGAACGGTGGCGTCGCGGGCTTCCCCGGCGGCGAAGTCATCGACCAGACCGAGTTTTTCAGCACACAGTGCGACCTGTTCATTCCGGCCGCGCTGGAGAACCAGATCACGGCCGAGACCGCCCCACTGCTCAAGTGCCGCGCCGTCTTCGAGGGCGCCAACGGCCCGACGGACATCGACGGCGACCGCATCCTCCGGGAGCGTGGCATCGAGCTCCTGCCGGACGTCCTCGCGAACGCGGGCGGCGTGACGGTGAGCTACTTCGAGTGGCTGCAAAATCGACGCGCCGAGTCGTGGACGCTCGAGGAGGTCGACGCGCGTCTCCACACGATGATGGTCCACGCGTACGCGACGGTCCGACGCATCGCCCGGGACCGCAAGATCGATAACCGCACGGCGGCGTACGTGCACGCGCTCACGCGCATCGAGACGGTCTACAAGGAGCGCGGGATCTTCCCCTGACATGTCGGGGCCGTCCCACGGTCCAACTGGACCCCTGCCCGGCCACCTCGTCGCGCTCGTGCACAGCGAGGCGCGTCGAGCGGTCGCGCACCTCACGACCATCGCGTTCTCCTACGAGGACTTCGTAGGCTACGGGATGGTCGGGCTCCTCGAAGCGACCCCCCGCTGGGAGCCGGCGTCAGGTGTCCCGTTCGAGCACTTCGTCCGGTTCCGCATTCGCGGGGCCATGGTGGACGCAGTGCGGTCCGCGGCGCCCGTTCGACGACGTGACCACGCGGAGCTGCGCGAGCTCACGGTCGCGCACGCCGCTACGCCAGAGCCCGGCGCGCCGGGCGCGAACGAGGCGAACGACCTGGCCCAGATCATCACGCACATCGCCGTCGGGCTCTTGGTAGACGCCGCTGAGGTGGACGACAGCGGCGAGGCGACCGACCCCGAAAACCTCTATGTCGACGCGGAGACGAGAGCCCGGGTCGACGCGGCGGTCGCGACACTCTCCGTCGAAGACCGAGAGGTCTTGGACTCGGTCTACGGCTTTGCGGACGACAACTCTGGCTCGGATTTGGCCCGTCGTCGTGGCGTCAGCCGGTCGACCATCTCTCGCGCACATCTGCGGATCCTCGACCTCGTCCGCGCTCGGCTCCGGCTCTAGGGTGCGCGCGGCCCTGCGCGCACGGGCGTGGGTCTGCGCCGCAGCGGTCACGGCCTGCGGACCCGAGAGCATCGGCTCGACCTCAAGCGAAGGGGCCTGCCAACGCGCAGCGCGCGCCTTGGTCCGCTTGGGCGTCGACGCCCGCGTCGCTCCCTCGAGCGCTGGCGGTTTTCGCGTTCAAGTCGCCGCAAAGGACGCGGCTCAAGCCGAGGCCGCGCTGACCCTGCTGGGCTTGCCCGCCCCGCCGAGTGATGCGCCTCGCTGGCTAAGTGGCCCCGGCGAGCGAGCGGCCGCGCGCACAGAAGCGCGCGCGACTGAGGCCGCTCAGGCCCTTGAGGAGCGCGACGGTGTCGTCGCGGCCCGCGTCGTCGTGTCGCCCACCGGGGCGAGTGTGCAGATCACGACGCTGCCTGAGACGCCACCCGGTTGGACACCCACCGAGGTCGCCGCGTGGCTTGCGCCCTCGCTTGACCTCCCTGCGGACGCCGTGCGCGTCGAGGTCCTCCCATTCGCAGAGACCCAGCGACCCCCTTCACCCGCCCCGCGTGGGGAGCTTGTCACTCTGCTCTCCGCGATGGTCATGCTGCTCTCCCTTGCGCTCCTGCGCGCCCAGCGCAAGGTCAGCGCCCGAGGTGCAGAGTGAGTGACGCACGCCCCCCGCTCTCCCCGCAGGGTGCTGCGGTCTTGAGCGCGCTCCTCGGTCACCGCGCCCCGCTCGATGCGGTCACCCCACCCCTCGCAGCGCTGCTCGACGCTGCCGCGGCTCGGGCTGAGCCCCTCGAAAGCGCAGCGCTCTCGCGGGCCCTCCGCGCGACGCCGAGGACGCGTCTCAACGGCGGTGAGCCCCCCCGCGCGCTGCGCCGCCTCGCGCGGCGCTGGAGGCCCGACGAGGACAGGGACACCGCCCCTCGCGAGGCAAGCGACCTGCAGCGCCTTGCACCCGATGGGGTGCTCTCGCCCGACGCGCTCGAGGCGATGCGCGCGCTCGATACAGAGCGAGCGCGCATCGCAGCGGAGATCGTCCAGGCCGTCGACACGGCGCGACGTGCAGAGCAGCGTCGCGTTCGTCGGACGTTGATGGCGACACGCGCGCTGGTTGAGCGTGTCCGGCTTGAGGCGCAGCGCGACGCCGTGGACCTCGCGCTCGCGCTCGCGGAGCGACTCTTTGTCGAGGACCCCACTGCGCGCGCGGCGTGGGCCGCTTGGCTCGACGCGGCCGTGCAAACGGCCGCGGCGCGTATCGGACCGCGGACCCTCCTGACCGCGCACATGCACGCTGACGATGTCCCGCTCTGGTCTGAGCGCCTGAGGCACCTCGGCGTCCAAGTCCTCAGTGACCACCGCGTGAACGCCGGGGACCTCTGGCTCTCGTCGAGCGAAGGCGCGCTCGACCTGCGACGCGCCACGGTTCTACAAGCGGTCTTGGCGGGAGCGGCCGCAGCGCGCGGGGGGGCTCCGTGACGGCGACTGGCCGCCCATGGTCGATGCCGTGCTCGCCCGACAATCCGCTCGGGGTATGGCTGAGCTCCGCAGCGACTCAGGCCGCGGCCGCTGCGGTTTGGGCCGAGAGACTTCAGGCACCTGTCCTCATCGAGGCTACGCCCTGCCCGCCAACGGGACTGCCGCCGAGCCCGCTCGACACCGCTGTGGGCTGGCTCCGAGGTCAGGCCACGGGCTTCGTTGAGGTGCCCTGCGCGCTGGTCGCCGACCGCCTGAGCGACCTCGTCGGGCCGCCGGGACGCTCACCCCGGTCGCTCCAACGCGGCCTGCCCGCACCTCTCAGCCCCGCTGAAGAGGGCCTGCTCGCGTGGCTCATCCTTGGGTGGTTCGGGGCTTGGCCAGTGCCGAAGCCGGCGCTCGCGTGGCTGGCCGGTCCACTCAGCCCCTCGCCCTCACTCCCTGAGCTGGACGCCTCAGTGCTTTGGCGTGTCCAGATCGACGACGCCCCGCCGGCTGTGGTGCGGTGGCACATCGGCAGCGCAGGTGCCTCGGCGTCGTCAAGCCCATTGACCTGTGTCGAAGTTCACGCGCACCTCGACCCGCGCATCACCTCGGAGCGCCTCGACGCTGCTCGCCCCGGGGACGGCCTGCTGCTCGACCCATGGGTCGGCCCGCTGACGCTCACATTGCCTGACGGCTCCCGCTGGCGAGCCTGCGTCGAGGACGACGCCCTCAAGGTGCTCGAGCGGGTCTCGCCGGCGTCTGACCGAGCACAGGGGCTGAGTCTCGCGCTGTCCCCCCTCCGCCTGTCGACCGCGTCCATCTCGGCTCTGAAAGCGGCACGAGCTCTTCGACTTGAGCGGCCCGTTTCGGGTGCAGTGCGCTCGCTCGGTCACGGCGCACTCGTCTCGAGCGTCGGCGGGTCGAACGTTCTCGTCGTCCTCGGCGCCGCCTAAGCGCGCCGATAGGGCGTCGGCAACTCAGTCTCCCGCGTCTCCTGCGCGGGATCCCGGGGGAGCTCGCCGACGCTCGTCGGCGCGCTCCATGCGCCCGATGGCTCTGGGTCGTCCCCGTCGACCGAGTGCGTGCCGATCGACGCGAGAATCTGCGAGAAGGATCGCGAAGGCGAACGCGCCGCGTCAGGGGCGACCTGCGCAACGGCTGCCTCGCTGATGAGGGTCCGTTCATCGTCGTCTGAGGAGGGCAAGGCCTCCACGAAGCGACTGGGTGGCGCGCTGCGTCGATACTGGCCAATGAGCGCAGGTAAGCCGTCCGCGCCACGCTCCACGCGGTCGATGGCTCGGACGTAGGGCCCGTTCGGACTCCGCGCCGTCGTCACGACGAGGTCGAGCCCGGCACACAGGAGCCCAGGAATCGCTCGCTCTCGGGGCCCAGCCGTGGTCGCGCGTCCGAGGGCTTCGAGGCGCAGCATCGCGTCGCGCGCCTCCGCGCCCGGCCAAACCACGAGGGTTGGAACCCCCCGAGACGCCAGATGATGAACCAACTCGCTCGCGTCGGACCACTTGGGGTCATTCAGCGCAACGCGGTCGAAGGCCATCCGCGACGCGAAGTAGAGCGCGTCCGCGAGACCTCCGCTCCCGGCGGCAGCCTCACGCTCACTGCGTCGCGGGTTGAGCCGCGTCACACAGACCCCCGGCAGGTGAAGCTCTCCGGGCTCATCGACCACACCGAGCGAGGCCGCCGGAGGGGTCGCACGGCACAGCGCCTCGAGCAGGCTGGTTCGTCCCGAGTCGGGGGGACCCACGACCGCGATGTTCGCGCCGGCCTCGACCGCTTGAGTCAGCAACGCCGCCGCGTGCGCTTCGATAAAGGTATCCGCCTCCAGCGCGGCGAGGTCGGCATCCCTCCCCCCAGGCCGCGTGATGGAGAGCGCGACCCCAGCGTCAATCGTCGGTGGTCTGAGAGCGACGAAGCGCGTGCCATCCTTGAGCTGTGCTTCAAGGGATGGCGAGCTCTCATCAAACGGCTTGTTGGCCCGTCGAGCAAGCCCCTCCGCGCCGGTCAGGATAACAGCAGGGTCGACAGGGGTCGGGAGCGCATAGGTCCGCCCGAGCCGCGTGACGCGCACGCGCCCGGAGGGCTCGACGACGACGCGGCGCAAGGCGGGGTCCGTGAGGAGCTCTGCGAGCGCTTCGAAGAGGCGAATGACTGAACCGGGAATCGCTGCCACGTCAGCCTCCACTCAGGGACAAGGGACACGCAGGGCAAACCACATCTCTTGGGCCGGCTGCTGCGCGACGTTACGCCACAGGACCGCGAGGTCACGGTCCGGGGCGAAGAGGACCCCCAACGCGCTCGAGTGCGTCGGGTCGCCGAGTGCGAGGCCAGCGCTCTGGACGTCCGCGCTTCCGAGGCCAGACTGCGGGACAAAGAGTGACCCCGTCTCCGCGCCGCCCGTCGACGGCGCCCATGCGAACATCCGGTCGGCAAGTCGGAGCTCCACTGTCGCCGGTTCTGCACCTTGAGGTCCGTCGACGCGGAGCCCGACGCCTCGCCAGCACCCCTCGACCGCCTCGACCTTGGGCCGGTCGACAACACGGACCGCGAACCACGCCGACGCGACGGGCGCCTCGTGGGCGGAAGCGGGTCCGACCGATTGCGCGACCATGGCGTCTGCGCCCGCCCCGATCACGCCGCTCCAGAAGCCTGCGTCCGAGGTACGCGCGTCGTCCCCGAGGATGATCGCCCCATCGGGCTCAAGCCGAAGGCGTCCCTCGCTCGCTGATCGAAGAGCACCCGCGCCGGCGACACGGTCCGACAAGCGCCAGCGCCCGTCACGCGCACCGCGCGGCAACTCAAATGTCAGGGTGCCCGTCTCGAAGGCGCCGACGCCTTCCGACGACGCCATCGGCCAACGCACGCCGAAGTAGCGGCCGCCCCCCAACTCGCTCGACGGAGCGGCCGAAACGAGCGTGAATACACCG
>Ga0164295_10000542_pt1 | contig 32133 bp, 17 predicted proteins | sample GEODES006metaG_FD_111798 | JGI IMG/M metagenome (GOLD analysis project Ga0164295, IMG submission 111798) | Oligotrophic lake water microbial communities from Sparkling Lake, Wisconsin, USA - GEODES006 metaG | ecosystem: Environmental > Aquatic > Freshwater > Lake | place: USA: Sparkling Lake... | reverse complement strand
CTGCGGCGGGGCGTCGAGCAGGTGGAAGGCTTCCGTCGCGACGCGGGCGAGGACTTCGGCGGTCACGCCGCCCCAGGGGAAGGCTTCGCCGACGCAAAGCAGGCGTCCTGTGCGGGCGACGGAGGCGAGGATCGTGTCGGTGTCGATGGGCTTCACGGAGCGCAGATCGACGACTTCAATCTGGTAGCCGTCGGCTTGCAGTTCTTCGGCAGCGCGGATCGCTTCATGCACCATGGCGCTATATGCGACGACGGTAGCGTGGCGGCCGGGGCGGGCGATGCGCGCCTTGCCGATGGGCAGCTCGCGGTCGCCGAAACTGTCGGCTTTCAGATGGTAATACAGGAACTTGTGCTCGCAGAAGATGACCGGGTCCTGGCACTCGATGGAGTCTAGCAGCATCCAATAAGCGTCCTCCACCGTCGCAGGCGTGACGATGACCAGGCCGGGGTAGTGCGCGTAGATCGCCTCCATGCTCTGGCTATGAAACGGGCCGCTGCCTGCGGTGCCGCCGGAGGGCAGGCGGATGGTGATCGGGCAGGTCGTGCTAGTGCGCCAATACATGGTGGCCGCCTGGTTCACGATCTGGTTAAAGCCAACCGTGCTGAAGTCGGCAAACTGCATTTCCACGATGGGATGCGAGCCCTCAATGGCGGCCCCGATGGCCAGACCGACCATGGCGTCTTCGCTGATCGGCGCGTCAAAGACACGGCCTGGGAATTCCTTCCCCAGGTTTTTCGTGGCTTTGAAGGCACCGCCAAAGTTATTGATGTCTTGGCCGTAAAGGAAGACGTTCGGATTCTTGCGCAGTGCCTCGTATTGGGCTTCGCGGATGGCTTCGAGATACGTCAGACTCATGCGTTCCACATGCCTTCGGCCAGCTCCGATGTCGAGAGCGCACGCCAGTTTTCTTTGAAGGGATCAGGAGCTGGTTCCTTGGTCGCCGATGTGGCATTTTTCTCCACCGTCACACGACACTCGGCCCGCCATTCCTCCACCTCTTGCTTCGTCGCCCAGCCCTCGGCCAGCAGACGTTCCTCGGCCACGACCATGCAGTCGCGCCCCAGGGATGACTTCTTCATCTCGTCCGACACATAGGAGGCATCGTCATGCTCACCGTGACCGGTCAGACGCAGCAATGAGCCAATGACCATCTGCGGGCCATGACCATCGCGGGCGCGCTGCACCACCTTGCGGAACAAAGCCACGCACTCGGCCAGGTCGGTGCCGTCCACCGTGTAACCTTCCACCCCATAGCCGACGGCGCGGTCCACGAGATCTTTGCAGGCAAACTGGCGGTTGTTCGGCGTGGAGTAGCTGTATTGATTGTTCGTGATCGCCACGATCATGGGCAGCTTTTCCACCGCAGCCAGATTCATCCCCTCGTGGAAAGCGCCAGTCGATGTGCCACCTTCGCCAAGCGTGACCACTCCAACCGAATCGCCCAGGCGGCCTTGCAGCCGACGCGCGAAAAGCATCCCGGCCACCACGCCCATCATGCTGCCGATGTGCGAGATCATCGCGGGAAGGCCTTCCTTGGGACGACCACGATGCACGTTGCCGTCCCGTCCTTTCATCGGGCCCTGCACCGAGCCGAAGTAGGTGCGGAAAGCATCCTCAATGGGTTCGCCCCAGGCAAGTCGGGCCGCCTGATCGCGGATGAAGGTGCCCAGGATGTCGCGGCCTTTGGAAATCTGCACGCCCAGGGCAGCGCTATAGGCCTCTTGGCCTTTGCCGAGATAAACGCCGCCCACAAGGCGACCGCCAGCACGGTAGAGGTTAGCAAGCTTGTCCTCCAGCGTGCGGGACAGCAGCATGGTGCGGTAAGCCCTCACATACTCGGCCTGAAATTCCGCAGTGGCAGAGGCGGATGTGTCTGGAGATGGAGATGTGACGGGCACAGCAGGAGGCATGGTTGGGAAGCCTTGAAGCGAGAAGATTGTCATGGCCACCAAGAAATGTCCAGTCTGGAACATGGACGATATGCTTGCCGCGCCCGCAAGACATCTCTTTGGCAGTCCATCACGCATTCATAACCTTGACCGACCGTTCTCGAATTGAGCAGAAGTCTTTAGCCAGCATTTGTCCTCAATCTACTCATGACATCCCGTGAAACCGTTAATGAATGGCTCTCCTTTCTCTCCTTTGCCCTTGATGCCGAAGGCACCTGCGCCTTGTCTCAGGGGACTGAGTTGCTGATCCTTGTCGAGGTGCCCGACGACTCCCCCGTGTGCCACCTCTATGGTCCTGTCCTGCCCGCACCGGAGGCGGAGTTGCAGGCCGTCTGGTTCCAGCACGCGCTGGAACTCAACCAGTTCGCCCGCCCCCTGGGCGGCTGCTGGCTGGCCTATGATGAGCGTGAATCCATGCTCATGCTCTGCCACAACCTGGTGGTGGAAAAGACCAGTGCCACCGAGTTTTCCAACGCCCTGCAAAACTTCGCCCAATCCATCCGCACCGCACGCCAGATGATGACTCCGGACGCAGAAACAACCGAAGATCTCCAGGACCTTGCGGACATCACGGCCGGCTGATTTCGTTCCCTTCACTCTCTCACCTTCTCTGAACCACGATGCCGGACGACCTTATCGAATTTGAAGAACTCGAGAACAACGAGGTCAACTATCAGCGGGCCTCCAGCATCCCGTCATCCGGCTCTCTTAGCCCAATCTCAACACCGCGTGTCCCCGGCAGATCGATGCAGGACGCCAACCAACTTCTTACTGGCCGTGGCCTGCCCATGTCAGAGCCCGACCGGAACTGGACGCAGCAAAACCTGCCTATTTCGCAGGACGTTCTGGAAACCACCAAGCCCTACTTTGACCTTGCGCAAAACTTGGGACGCGAATTCAAAGAAGGGCACGAGGTCAAGTTCAAGGAAGACAAGTTTCTGAAAAAGAACCCGAACGCCACCCCAGGGGATATTGCAAACCGGAAGGCACAGGTGGAAAGGAACGCCGAATTCGTTCCTCAAGCCAAAGATTTGCGCGAGGCCTACAAGAATGTGGACATGTCCACAGCCAGCGATGCCACTCGCAATGAGTTCAACCGACGCTACGAAGCCATTCGCAAGGGTGCCGGACGCACTGAAGAGTCCGAGCTGGAGCGACTAATTCCGAAAGACCACCCCCTGCGCAGCAAACTCGACCCCATGACTGGTGCCCTGCGTGATCCCAGCACGGGGTTGTATGCCGATATGAAAAAAGTAGGGGAGGAGCCGAACACCAAGAACGTCCTCATTCTTGGCGGCACTGGCGTGGGTAAAATGGACACCAAACAGCTGCTCGCGGACATTGGCCAAGGTGCTGGTGGCATTCCAGGGAATTACAAACAAGCTGATCAGCTTGCCTCTTTGCTGAAGTCGGAACTGGACAAGGAAGGCGTGAAAATGGAGACCACCGGGCACTCCCTCGGCGGTGGTATGGCCAATTACACGGGGCTCAAAAACGGCATTCCTAGCACTTGCTTCAATGCCGCCGCGCTTGGCCCCGGCACACGCAATGACATTCCCAAAGAAAACCTTAACAATGCCAAGGACTTAGCCGTGCATGTCAATGTGCGTGGCGAGCTGATCAGCGACATCGGCACCAGCAAGACTGGGAACCTCCGCAACGACATCGAAAACAAAGTTTATGCCCCCAAGCAAAAAGTTCAGGAGACGATCCAGGACATCAAGAACTCCACGGTGGCCCAAGGACTGAAATCAGCGGCCAATACCATCAAAACCACGGCCAATACCGTCAGCGAATCCCCAGTGGGACAAACCATCTCCAGCGGTGTGACAAGCGTGCGCGACGCCCTGCGCAAAAGTGCCACTGACATCAAGAATTCCTCCGTCGGTCAGAGTGTGTCCAACGCCGTCTCAACCACCGCCAACTCGGTCAAAGAAACCGCCAAGGATGTGCGCACAGCCCTTGGCAACAGCAGTGTGGGCAAACAAGTCAGCAACGCCACCAGCTACGTGGGTAACAAGCTCAACAATCTGGGGGATAAGATCAACAAGCTCAGTGACGACATCAAGGAATCGAAAATCGGCAAGTTCGTTCGCAACGACGTCGGTCTGCCCAAAGGTCTGGGCCTGCCTCACCAATATGGGCAAAGCTACGAGATGGACGTGCCTGAAGCCAAAAACTGCGCTGCCAAGCACAACACGAAGGCCATCGAAAAGGGTTACAAGTCTTACGATGCTGCGTTCCAGCAGCAACAGCAGCAGTCCCAAAACGTCGGAAGAAGCCGAAGCATCGGTCGATAAGGGCGGCTGATCCCCCCTGCCGAAAGGCACATCACGCCGGACGTGCCAAGTGCCAGTCCGTGCTCTGCTCATAGGCATAGGCCGCGCGCAGCACCGTGGCTTCATCCAGCGGACGCCCGACCAGATGCAGGCCCACGGGCAGGCGTTTGCCTTCGTCCTCGGCAAAGCCGCAGGGCACGCTGATCGCGGGCAGGCCTGCCAGGTTCGCCGCGATAGTGAACACGTCTTCCAGATACATTTTCAGCGGATCTTTGCTGATTGATCCCAGCTTGTGCGCCGGTGAGGGAGCCGTGGGCGAGAGAATCAGATCGACCTTCTCAAAGGCCTTTTCAAAATCCATGCGGATCAGCGTGCGCGCCCGTTGCGCCTTCAGGTAATAAGCATCGTAGTAGCCGCTGCTCAGCACGTAGGTGCCGAGCAAGATGCGGCGCTTCACCTCGGGGCCGAAGCCTTCCGCCCGCGTGTTCATGTAGTGCTCCAGCAGATCGCCCTGAATGGCGGTGCGATGCCCGTAACGCACGCCGTCGAAGCGCGCGAGATTCGCCGAGGCCTCCGCCGGGGCGAGGATGTAATACGTGGCCACGCCGCAGTCCGTGTGCGGCAGCGAGACCTCCACGATCTCTGCGCCCAGCGACTCCAGTTGCTTCGTCGCCGCCGCCACCGCCGCGCTCACGCCCGGATGTGTGCCGTCAATGAAATACTCCTTCGGCAAACCAATGCGCAGGCCCTTCACGCCATCCTTCAATCCTTTGGTGAAGTCCGGCACCGCAGCATCCAGCGTTGTCGAGTCGCGAAGGTCCTTGCCGCACAGGTGATTCAACAGCAAAGCCGAGTCCTCGACCGTCTTCGTGATCGGTCCGATCTGGTCCAGCGACGACGCAAAGGCCACCAAGCCATAACGGGAGACACGGCCATACGTGGGCTTCAGCCCCACGCAGCCGCACAACGCTGCGGGTTGGCGAATCGAGCCACCCGTGTCAGAGCCCAGTGCTGCAATCGCGATGTGTCCGCCCACGCTGGAGGCCGAGCCACCGCTCGACCCGCCCGGCACACGGTCCAAATCCCACGGGTTGCGCGTCACGCCCAGCGCAGAGTTTTCCGTGGTCGAGCCCATCGCAAACTCATCCATGTTCAAGCGGCCCAGAGGCAGCGCCCCGCCTGCGCGGAGCAGTTGGATGGAAGTGGCGTCATACGGCGCGGTGTAGGTGCCTTGCAGGAACTTCGATCCGCAAGTGCAGGGCTGCCCGGTGACATTGATGTTGTCCTTGATCGCGATGGGAATGCCGCCCAGGGGCTGTGTCACATCAGCGGTTTTCGCTTCGGCCAGCGCGGCTTCCACATCCACGCTCAAATACGATCCAAGCTGCGGATTACGCGCCTCAATGGTCTTGGCGAGGTCGTTCACGAGGTCCGTGGGCGTGATCTCCTTGCTGGAGAGCCGCTGACGGAGGGAGGCGAGGGTTTCGTTGGCGAGAGACACGGGGATATTCCTGATGATTGATTCCTGATTATTCGACCACCTTGCCGATCATGAACTGGTCCTGCGACTTGCGTGGCGCGTTGGCCAGCGCCTGATCGCTGGTGAAGCTGGCCTGCACCGCATCCTCGCGCCACACATCAAAGACGGGCATCGCATGAGCGCTCGGCTCCACGCCGCTGAGATCATGCTTCTCCAGCACGTTCACGTAATCCAGGATCTTCGCGAGCTGCGCCGAGTATTGCTCCGCCTCGACGTCGGTCAGTTGGAGACGCGACAGCGTGGCGATGCGGTGGATGTCGATAGAGGCGGACATGCCGCGCTAATAGCACAAGCAAAGGGCGGAGGGCAAAGGGCAAAGTGAGGATCGCGAATCAGGGCGCTGCTATAGCCTTCGTCCTCGCAGCGTTCCTATCGGCCTATGAAAGCCATCATGCTCGCGTTCTTCCTGGCCCTTACCGCCCACGCGGCCAACTGGCCCTCCTGGCGCGGGCCGCACAACGACGGCACCTGCGACGAGACCGGCTTACCCATGAAATGGAGCGCCACCGAGAACATCGCCTGGAAGACCGCGCTGCCCGGCCCGGGCAATTCCACGCCGGTCGTGTGGGGCGACAAGGTATTCGTCACCCAGAGCCTCGAAGCGGAAAGCAAGCGTGTCTTGCTCTGCTTTGACAAGAAGACCGGTGTCAAACTCTGGGAAGCGGGCACGACCTGGACCAAGCCGGAGACCACGCACAAAACGAATCCCTTCTGCTCCGGCTCGCCCGCGACGGATGGCGAGCGCATGATTGTCACCTTTGGCTCGGCGGGTGTGTTCTGCTACGACTTCGCTGGCAAGGAGTTGTGGCAGCGCGACCTGGGACCGCAGTTGCACATCTGGGGACCGGGCACCTCGCCGGTCATCGTCGGGGACATGGTCTTTCTCAATCACGGCCCCAGCGTGACCGCGCGCCTGGTCGCCCTGGACAAAAAGACGGGCGCGATCTTGTGGGAAAAGGCCGAGCCCATTCGCCCCGACTCGAAGCCCGGCAAATCCGGCTTCTACGGCTCCTGGAGCGATCCCCTGCCCCGCGACATTGATGGGCAAAGGCAGTTGCTCATGTCCTGGCCCTTTCGCGTGTGCAGCATTGACCCCACCACGGGCAAGGAGCACTGGACCAGCGAGGGCTTGAGCCCTCTGGTCTACACCTCGCCACTTTACAGCGATGGCATCGTCATCGGCATGGGCGGTTACAGCGGCATGGCGCTCGCGGTGAAGGTGGGTGGCAAGGGCGATGTCACCGATACGCATCGGCTTTGGCATCACCCCAAGAGCCCGCAACGCATCGCCTCGGGAGCCATCCACGAAGGCCACATCTACATCCTGAACGACCCAGGCATCGCCCAATGCATTGAACTAAAGACAGGCCGCGAAGTCTGGAACGAACGCTTGAAAGGCCCCGGCCCCACCGGCCAGAACTGGTCGTCCATCGTCATCAGCGAGGGCAAATGCTATGCCGTCAACCAGGGCGGCGATGCGTTCGTGTTCAAAGCGAGCCCGAAGTTCGAACTGCTCGCCACGAATCCGATGGGCGAGAAGGTGATTGGCTCCATCGCCGTGTCCGACGGCCAGCTCTTCATTCGCGGGCACCAGCATTTGTTTTGTGTGGGAAGGTAGGGCTCGTTGTCCTCAACGCGCCGGATACACCGACGCCGACCTCGATGGCGTGCAGTATCACCACGCTCAACGCTTCGACTGCGGCGCTGTGGGACACAGCGCCCTACCCTCGCTTCGACCAGCAGTCGAAGCTACTCCTTCCGCCGCAGCGCCTCGAAGAACCCGTCGCCCTTCTGAGCAGCCTCCAGGTAGTAAGCCATCGCGCGCATGTGCTTTACGAACTCGCCCATGTCGATCTGGTTATCCTTGCTCCAGTAGCCCTTGGGATTCAGCGTTTCCAGCGCCTTCACCACCTTCTTGGCAGCCCCCTTGGCGCGGCTTGCCCACTTCCTTGGTTCCGTGGGGTCCGCCTTCGCGTGCTGCAGTTCCTCGCGGCTCATCGCCAGTTTCTTCTTCAGCGCGTCCAGGTCCTCGCCCAGCTCATTCAGCTTGAAGCCGTAGTGCGTAGGCAGGTCGCTGTCGTCATACGTCACCTCATAGGTCTTCGCCTTGCAGTAGAGCGGCTTGTCCGTGCCCAGCTCGTAGAAGCGCGCCCATTGGCCGTCGGGCAGCTTCACCTTGTCCAGCCAGGCGATCGCCGCCGCCATCGGGGCACGATACTTCGCCTCGCCCGTGGCCACCCACAGCTCCAGCAGCGTCTCCAGCGCTTCAATGCTCTCGGCAGAACTCACCGCAGGCGGCTCGAACTTCCGCGCCCATACCGGCTCCATCTGCGCGTTGTATTGCTGCGCCCAGGCAGGCTGCGGCGCGGGCAATTGCGCCAGCAGGTGGAAGTCTCCCACCTTCTTCGCCGCCGTTAGGTAGCGCTCGTCTTGGGTCAGCTCATGCGCACGGAGCAGCAGGCGCGTCGTTTGCAGCAGATTGCCATCGTTCAGTGTGTAGAACTTCGTGTAGTCCACGTTCGGCCACACCCGCGACCACTGCGCAGGCAGCTTCGCCTTCACCACGGGCGCGGAGGCATCCGCCGGACCATCAAAGGACTGGCCCCAGGCTCCGCACTTCTCCTGCGCGAGGAGCAGGCCGTCGAAGCCAAATTTCACCGCGCGGTGTAGCTCCTCATCCTTGGCAAACTCCGGCGTATGCGCCAACTCCAGCAGGAACAGAAGCGCCGCCTCTGTCTTGCCATCGTCCAGCGTGGAGGCACCATGGCGGCCCCCACGCTCGGTGTCGCCTGCCTCAAGGTCGCGCCGATAGTGATACTTGCGCGCGACGGCTGGATTGAAGTCAAAGTCACTCTCCCATCCGCCGGAGGCGAGCTGGCACCAGAGCAGCGACTGCGCGGCCTCCCGCGCGGCCTGCTTGAACAGCGGGTCCTTCGTGACCTTAAACGCCATTAACAACGCCAGCCCGACACTCGGCGTGCCTGGATGCTGGATGGAGATGAGCGTCGACGACTCGCGATTTTCCGCCCGCGACGTGCTGTAATCCTTCGGCACGCTGATGCCATAGCCGCCTGCTACGCTGGTTTTGTTGCGATAAAACAGCGCCGTTTTTTTCATCGCCACTGCCACATCGGCAGGCGCGGGAAAAGGCTTCAATTTTGGTTCTTCCGGTGCGGCGCGTGGCGCGGCGGGCGGTGTTTGGGCTGAACCGAGCAGGCAGGCCGCCAGCCAAAAGGCGGCGGTCGGGAATGAAGGCGTGCGTTTCATGGCGTGGGTGAGAGCCGCTGGAGAGGGCAGCCCTGTGAACGCCGCCACTCACCGCCGATCTTGCGCCTGAGACGTCCGCTCTGCAAAAGAAGCGCTAGCGTCGGCCCCGGCTGTCGCGCGAATCATCGCTGGAGCGCGAACTGGAACCACCGCCACTGCTACCTCCACGGCTTTCACGATGCTCATCGCGGCTGCCACTGCTGCTGGAGGAGGAGCGGGAACCTGAACCCGAGCTGGAGCCGCTGTGACTACTGTGCGAGGAACTGGAGCGATGATCGTCATCCCGCGAGCGCGAACTGGAACTGCCGGACCCGGATGAAGAATGCCGATGCTCATCATGATCATCGCCGTGATCGTGATGATGATCGTGGCTGGAGTAGTAGCCCCCGTAGCCATAGCCCGAGCCATAACCGTAACCAGAGCCATAGTAGGGACGGTCGTAGTGGCCCCGGTCATACCAGCCGCCGGAGTAACTGCTGCCGCTGGAATAGCCCCCTTCCGTGTAAGGCACCTCGGTGCAGCTGCTCAAACTGAGGCAGCCAAGGCCCAGGGCCATACCGATGGCCGGGCGAAGTGTGGGGAAACCATTCATAGAGATAGAGGATGCGAACAGTGTAACGAATGCCAGGACGCGGGCGCAATCCGATTATTCACCTGAAGCGCGAGCCGCTCCGCCGTCGCTCACGAATTGATTGCCTAATCTTCGACCTCGACTTCCGTCCGCCCTACCATGGGTCGCTCTCTCCGGTTCACCATCCTGCCCCTCGCCCTGGCGCTGTCCGCCTGCACCTCCTCGTCCCTGCCTCGGGTCAAGGTCGCCAAAACTCAGCTGGCGGATGTGAGTGACGGGCAGAGCCAGTCCGGCCGCCGACTTATCCAGGCGCTGCGGCAAGCCGAGGCCGCCACCTCCGATCTGGAAGCCGACAGCGCGCGCTACAACGCCGCCGTCGAAGCCTTCGTGCTGGGGCTGCAGCGCCGGCTCTCGCCGCATGACTGGACCAAGCCCGTGCAGGTGCGGGACCAGCAGCGCACCTGGCAGGTCTCCTTCGACGACCGCCCCATGCAACCCCAGGGCAATGATGAATACGCGCCAGCGTTCTTTGACCGTATTCTGCCCGCCGGCCGCATCGACACCAAAGCCTTCGCCGAGCGGCTTGAAGGTTCCGGCCTCGGCGCTCCGTTTGTGCTCGCTCTGGAAAAAGATCTGGAAGCGCTCCGCCGTGACCGTGCCTTCCGCCCTGGCAACGGGCTCTACGCCCCGGCCACGGCCATCCTGGAGTTCGGCAAGCCCGCTGCCCAAGACGGCCTCCAGCCCGTGCGCCTGCGCTTCGTGAACTCTTTCCCGAAGCGTCAGGTAACGTTGGCCGGACAGCGCCGCCCGCTCGCCTATGACTACAGCAGCGTGATCGAGGCCAACCTCGACAACCCTTACCTGGCCAGTATCGGGTTCAGCGGCCTCTTGCGGCCCGACCGCCGAGAGAAGGACCTCGGCCTGTTCGGGCTCGCCCCCTATGATCCGGCCAAGATTCCCGTCGTCTTCGTGCATGGCCTCGGCTCCACCCCCAGCATCTGGCGGCATCAAGTGAACGGCCTTCTCGCCGACCCGGTGCTCAGCCGCCGCTACCAGCCGCTCTTCTTCATCTACCCCACCGGCATCAGCGTGCCGGGCGCGGCCGCCCGCCTGCGCCAGAGCCTGCAGCTCTACCGCCAGCGCTGGGACCCGCGGCAACGAAGCCGGAACTTCGAACGCATGGTGCTCGTGGGCCACAGCATGGGCGGCCTGCTCTCGCGATTGCAGGTGACGGACACCGATGAGGAGTTGCGGAAAGCTTTCTTCACGCGGCCGATACCGAAGATCGACTGGATGTCGCCCACGGAGAAGGAGGCGATGCAGCGCGCGCTGGTGCTGGAGCCGCTGCCCTTCGTGGACCGCGTGGTCTTCATCGCCGTGCCTCACCGTGGCAGCAAGCTGGCCGACATCGGTCTCGTGCAGCTGGCCGTGCGGCTGATCAAGCTGCCCACTGACACCCTCGGCTTCATCACCCGGGCCGTCACCACCGGCGGCCTGCAGTTCATCAACCCGGAACTGCACCGCTACCGCCAGCTCGGCCTGCGCAGCGTGGACATGCTGTCGCCCGAGCACCCGTATTTCGCCGCGCTGGAGCGATGCCCCGTCACCGTGCCCTGCCACTCCATCATCGGCGACCGTGGCAAGGGCCCCGGCCCCAAGTGCTCCGACGGCGTCGTGCCCTATGAAAGCGCGCACCTGCCCAGCGCTGTCTCGGAAGTCCTCGTGCCCCACTGGCACGGCTGCGTGGAGAAACCCGAGACCGTGGCCGAGGTGCTACGCATTCTGCGGGAACATTTGCGGGGGTGATGCCGGCGAGCATGCCTTGCAACACTGCCCTTTCAGGCTTGCGAAACCGTCAGCAGCACTTGCTTGTCAAAAGGCACACGTGTTGCTCCACTACGGTCTATGCTCAAGCCTCGCCACTTGATTGGGTTTACCGGCCACCGTCAACTCGACGATGCCGAAGCTGTCCGCCACGCCCTGGCCTCTGAACTGGCAGCCCTCAAGCAACGCATCGAAGAACGCGGCGGCGTGATGGAGTGCTACGCCAGCGCTGCCTACGGGACCGACATCCTGGCTTGCGAAGAGGCCGCGAAGCTCGGCCTGCCCTTGCATCTCATCCTGCCCAAGCCCGTGGTGCTCATGCCCGAGACCGGCGATGTCGATCATCGGGCAGGCTTTGCCGCTGATTTCTGGCAGGACGGCGTGTTTCTGGCATCGGAGTGGGCGCGTGCCTATCGGCTGATCCAGTCAGCGCAGAACGGCGAAGCGGGCGGCACGCTGCGCCTGGTCACCGGCACCCAAACCCACCCCGAATGCTATTACGATGCCGGCATGCAAATGCTGGAGGCCATCGACGGCCTCGTCGCGGTCTGGGATCGCCAGCCAGCGCGCGGACTGGGCGGCACCCGGCACTTGCTGAGCTTGGCCGAGGCGCGGCACCTTCCGCGCCTCATCATTCCCGTGACGGGTGGCGAAGCCGAAGCGGTTGACCTGGATCGACTGGCGGATCCCAAGCACAAAAGCCGCCTCATCTTTGACGAGATCGAGCAATCCATGTGCGAAGGCTCATCGCCAGCCACCGGGACCGAGGAAACTGCTGCCGAACTTTTCACGCGCCTGGAGGCCTGTTCAAACAAGCACTCCGCTTACTTTCGCCTCTCGCTGGTGCGCTCCATCCAGTGGCACGGCATCGCCACGCTGGTCGCGGCGGTCGCCGCCGTCCTACCTCAGACCAAGCTGGAGTGGAAGATCATTCTCGCCACCCTCGCCGCTTTGGAACTCGCCTTGGTGGTCAAGGCTTACCGCCGCGCCCGCCGCCTGCATAACCAGGCCACTCACGAGCGCTGGATGCAGACCCGCTTTGCCGCAGAACTCATGCGCGCCATGAGGCACAGCGCCGGATTGCTTGATCCCCTGCATCCCCTCATCGCCCGTCACCAGCCTCAGTGGCGGCGTTTCGCCATCACTGCCGGGCTTCTGATCCGCCGCAGTGAATCCGCCAGCCCGTGGGAGCGCGCCCGCCAGCACTACCTCGACAACCGCCTGCGGCACCCCGATCCCAAAATAGGCCAGATCAGCTACTTCAAGCAGAAGCAGGCCGAGGCCGCACCGCTCTTCCACCGCACCCACTGGTGGGGCAGCAAGCTGGGCGGCACCGCCATCGTCTTCGTGATCGGGGCACTGCTTTACAAGCTCATGCTGATCACGATCAAGCTCATCAACGAGCACCAGCACCTTCACCTCTACTATCCGGCGCCGGTGGACAATGACCATGCCGACGGCTTGTCCTGGCTCGCGGCCTTCTGCTTCAGCTTCCTGCCCATTGCCCTGCCACTGGCCGCCGGGGTATTCATCTCCCTGCGCATCGCCCTCGACAGCGGTCGCCGCACCTACCGCTACCAGGAACTCACCGAACGCCTCACCACCGCTGCCGCGACACTGGAAACCCTGGAAACCGAAGCCTCCGTCCGCCGCACCGTCACCGCCACCGAGGAAATCCTCCTTGATGAACTCGTCGAGTGGCACCTCGCCGAGCGTCAGAACGGGGCGCATTGAGCCTTCCAGTTTCATCCTTCAACTTTCATCCTTCCCATGTCCCGCCGCTACAGCGCCTTCATCAGCTACCGTCACGCGGACAACACCCAGGAAGGCCGCCGCTGGGCCGAGTGGCTGCACCGCGGACTCGAGCGCTACGTCGTCCCGCCCGATCTCATCGGCACCCCGAATCTGCGCGGCGAACCCATCCGCGACTCCCTCTACCCCATCTTCCGCGTCGAAGACGAGCTGCCCGCCAACGCCGACCTCGCCACCGGCATCCGCGCCGCGCAGGAGGTGAGCGATCACTTCATCGTCCTGTGCAGCCCGCGCAGCGCTGTCAGCCCCTGGGTGCGCAAGGAGGTGCGTGGGTTCAAGGAACTCGGCCGCAGCGACCGCATCCTCGCCATCATCATCGCCGGCGAACCCAACGCCGACGACACTGCCAAAGCCCGCGAAGGCATCCTGCGCGACGAAGAATGCTTCTGCGAAGAACTGCGCTTCGGAGCCATGCGCGACGACGGCACCCTCGACTGGACCATCCGCACCGACCCCCTCGCCGCCGACCTCCACCCCGTCGGCACACGAGCCGAAGGCTTCGTCACCGCCGAAGCCTACCGCGAGCACCTCACGCTCAACAGCAGTCTCACCCCCGACAAGATCGCCACCCGCACCGAAGCCTATCGCCAGCAACTCGATCACGGTTTGCTCAAAGTGATCGCCGGACTGCTCGGCATTCCATTGGGACAACTCATTGACCGCGATGCCGCCCATCGCACCGCCTTGGCAGAAGCCGAAGCCGCCAAACAGCGCGAGGTCGCCGAACGCGAACGCCAGTTATCGTCGCGGTGAGAACTTGGTGGTGTTACGCGCAGCGTTTTGGAGTGCGGAGCGAGGCACGAAGCTCCGCTTTGGCCGGAGGGGGTGATTGACGATCGGGAGGGATTGGCTGGGGTGCAACGGCTTGGCTTCAGGGTGACGGGGGCGTTTGAGAGTTTTGAGGCTTCGGCGAAAGCGGAACTTCCTTCGTCGTTCCGCAGTCCAAAACGCTTCGCGTAACGGCTCGAAGCGTTGGGCAAAGGTTGAGAGTCCCAGTGTTTGCGAGCAGAAACGCAAAACGCGGATGGCCTTTCGACCATCCGCGTTTCCGGGGCAATGAGCACAGCCTGGAAAGGCTATGCTACGCTTCAATAGCGATAGTGATCGGTCTTGTAAGGGCCGTCCACGGGCACGCCGATGTAGTCGGCCTGATCTTGGGTGAGCTTGGTGAGCTTAACACCGATCTTCTGCAAGTGGAGGCGGGCGACTTCTTCGTCGAGCTTCTTCGGCAGCACGGTCACGCCGATTTCGCGGCTGTCCTTGGTGGCCCAGAGTTCGATTTGCGCGAGCGTCTGGTTGGTGAAGCTGTTGGACATCACGAAGCTCGGGTGGCCGGTGGCGCAGCCGAGGTTCACCAAGCGACCTTCGGCGAGCATGAAGATGCTGTTGCCTTTCGGGAAGGTGTATTTGTCCACCTGGGGCTTGATGTTGAGGCGCTTCACGTCCGTGCGGGCGTTGAGCTTATCGACTTGGATCTCGTTGTCGAAATGGCCGATGTTGCAGACGATGGCCTGGTCCTTCATGGCTTCCATGTGCTCAAGGGTAATGATGTCCTTGTTGCCCGTGGTGGTGACGTAGATGTCGCCGTAGCCGAGGGTGTCTTCGATGGGCATCACGCGATAGCCTTCCATGGCGGCCTGGAGGGCGCACACGGGGTCGATTTCGGTGACGATGACCTGAGCGCCCATGCCGCGGAGGGCAGCAGCGCAGCCTTTGCCCACGTCGCCGTAGCCGCAGACGACACCGACCTTGCCAGCGATCATGACGTCGGTGGCGCGCTTGATGCCGTCGAGCAACGATTCGCGGCAGCCGTAGAGGTTGTCGAACTTGGACTTGGTGACGCTGTCGTTCACGTTGATGGCGGGGAACAGGAGCTTGCCTGCCTTGGCCATTTCATAGAGGCGATGCACGCCGGTGGTGGTCTCTTCGGAGACGCCCTTGAGGTCCTTCACGATGGTGTGGAAGATGCCGGGCTGGTCCTTGGCGATTTGCTTGAGGAGGTCCTTGATGACCTTCACTTCGTGGTTGTCGGACGGGGTCTCGACCCACGTGTCGCCGTTCTCCATTTCGTAGCCCTTGTGGATGAGCAGGGTCACGTCGCCACCGTCATCGACGATGAGTTGTGGTCCGAGGTTGCCGGGGAAGATGATGGCCTTCCAGGTGCACCACCAGTATTCTTCGAGGGTCTCGCCCTTCCAGGCGAACACAGGCGTTCCAGAAGCGGCGATGGCAGCTGCGGCGTGGTCCTGGGTGGAGAAGATGTTGCACGAGGCCCAGCGCACGTCGGCACCGAGTTCCTTCAGCGTCTCGATGAGCACGCCGGTCTGGATGGTCATGTGCAGGGAGCCGGTGATGCGGACGCCAGCGAGGGGCTTCTTCGGGCCATACTTCTCGCGGGTGGCCATCAGGCCGGGCATTTCGCTTTCAGCGATGTCGAGTTCCTTACGGCCGAAGTCGGCGAGGGCGATGTCTTTGACTTTGTAGTCGCTCATAGTGGTGGTGTGGTTAGATACAAATCAACGTATCAGGATGCGTTGATATGTCTCTAGGCCAACAAGGATGTCAAGCGCGGGGATGGTCATTGGCCTTCGCACTGAGCACTTTCTTACTCTGTGGTTGAGCGCTCAGGCTTTCCTGTTCTACCATCCACGCATGTCCCGCCGCCCGATTCGCGAACAAGTGCCGCAGCACGAGTATGCCTCTTTTGATTGCGAGGTGATTCAGGGACAGGATTACGGGTCGCGCTGGCATTTCCACCCGGAAGTGCAGATCACACTGGCGCTGAAGAGCGCGGGCTACCGCATCGTGGGCGACAACATCTCCCCGCTGCACGATGGCGATTGCGTGCTGGTGGGGGCGGACGTGCCGCATGTGTGGCATCAGGATCACCCCAGCAGCCGCGAGGGTGTCCATGCCATCGTGGTGCGTTTCAGGGAGGACCAGCCCTGGCTTTCCCAGCCGGAGATGAACGAGGTGCGCCGCCTGCTGCAACGTGCCCGGCGCGGCTTGGTGGTGGGCGGAAAGACGCGGAAGGAAGCGCAGGCGCGTCTGCAAAAGCTAAGCCAGGAGACGGGTCTGGGCCGTCTCATCGAGCTGCTGCGCGTGCTGCATTTGCTGTCGGAGTCGAACGAAGTGAAACCGCTGGCCAGCGCCAGCTTCCGCCCGGCACTGGACGCCACGGACCAGGAGCGCATGGGGCGCATTCTGCGCTTCATTCAGGAGCGGCTGGTGGAAGACATCGCGCGGGATGAGCTGGCCCGTGTAGCCGCGCTGAGTCCCGGTGCCTTCAGCCGCTACTTCAAGAGCCGCACCGGTAAAACACTGCCGGAATACGTGAACGAACTGCGCATTGGCCGCGCCTGCCGGATGCTGGCGGAGACCGATGCCGCCGTGACAGATGTGGCTTTTGACTGCGGCTTCCGCAACCTGGCGAACTTCAATCGCTGGTTCCTCAAGCTCACGCATCTTGTGCCCCGCGCCTACCGCCAGAAGATGCTTCAGGCTGGGCACTGAACTTCTGCGTCTCTAGGCAAATATTTTTCTCGCACTGCGAAACCGTTTTCTGTCTAATCGCAGTGCGGGAGCATCCGGTTTGATGCCTTCGCATTCATAACATCATACTCAAATCAAACGCACTCATACTATGAAAACTCGATCCATTCAGGGATCCCGCTCCTTCAAGGGCTTCACCCTGATCGAACTGCTGGTGGTGATCACCATCATCGCCATCCTCGCCGGCTTGGCCGTGCCCGCCTTCAATGGCGTGCAAGAACGCGCTCGTATGCTCCAGGGCAGCAACAACTGCCGCCAGATCATGATCGCGCTCAAATCCTGGGCCGGTGACAACAACGGCAACTATCCGGACTCGGACCGCGACGCCCAGCCGCAGACCTCGAACGACGCCTTCCGCCTTCTCATCAAGCGCTCCTTGCTGGAAGACGAGCGCGTGTTCGGCTGCCCGGCCAGCTTCGCTTTGGCTGACAACAACATTGGCGAACCCCCGGACTACCAGGAAGCCCTGGAAGTCGGCGAAAACCACTGGGTGATGACCAAGGGCCTGACGGACTCCGCGTCCGGCAATGCTCCGTTCATCTTTGAAAACCCGGTCGGCGAAGGCTGGCCGCCCATGTGGAACTGCGATGTCGCCGGTCAGCCCAAGGAAGGCCGCGCCTGGAAGGGTGGCAAGATCCTGGTCGGACGCAACGACGGCAGCGTGAACCCAGAAATCCTGGAAACGGCGAAGGGCGACAGCGTGCCGCTGAAGACCAACGCCAGCGGCAAGGACCTGTTCACCCAGTTCTCCGAAGAAGGCGAGTTCCTGGACATCCAGCGCTAAGCCACTGTTGAACTAAGCAAGTCATCATCGAACGCCGCAGGGTCTTGTGCTCTGCGGCGTTTTTTTATTGGGAATGCTCGCGTGACGGCGTGAACACCGAACGCCGTCCATCTCGTGTGAACGGGTCGCATGGAAACGTTTGATCGACTGCCATGATCCGCCGCCGCCGCTTCCTCCTGCAAACGTCCGCCGCAGCCTCCGCGCTCGGTTTCCCTGCGATTGTCAGCTGCCAGTCGCCCAACAAGAAAATCAACCTCGCCTTCATCGGCAGCGGCGGGCGTGGAGCCGCCAATTTGAAGGAGCTGACCAAGGACGCCGCCTCGAACGTCGTCGCCCTCTGCGACGTGAACGAGCAGAACCTTTATCGCGCTGCCGAACAGTTTCCAGCAGCGGCGAAGTTCAAAGACTACCGCCGTCTGTATGATGAGCAGAAGGACATCGACGCCGTGGTCGTCTCCACCACCGAGCACACCCATGCCTTCGCCGTGTTGCCCGCGCTGAAGATGAAAAAACCGGTGTATTGCGAAAAGCCGCTGACGCACAATGTCGTCGAGGCCGCGCGCATCATCGAAGCCACCAAGGCCGCCGGCGTCCCCACACAGATGGGCACACAGATTCACGGCATGCCGAACTACCGCCGCGTGGTGGAGCTGATCCAATCTGGGGCCATCGGCAAAGTGACCGAGTGCCATGTGTGCGTGTCGCGCGCCTGGGGTTTGCAGAGCCAGGAAGACGCAGAGAAGAACAAAGACATCGTCTTCGTCACCGAACGGCCCAAGATGGAAATGAAGGCCCCCGACCATCTTGATTGGGATCTCTGGATCGGCCCAGCGCCCTACCGGCCCTACCACGATGTCTACTTCCCTGGCCCGAAATGGTATCGCTGGTGGGACTTCGGCAACGGCACCATGTCCGACCTCGGCAGCCACTGGAATGACCTGCCCTGGTGGGCGCTCAAGCTGGATGCGCCGATCAGCATCGAATCCAAATCACCGTATGGCCCTGCACATCCTGAGATCGCCCCTGCGTCGATGACCGCCCGCTACGAATACGGCCCGCGCGGCGACATGCCAGCCTGCACACTTTACTGGCACCAAGGAGCGAATAAACCCGCCGTCTGGAAGGACGACCCGGAGGTCAGCAAGTGGAGCAACGGCGTGCTCTTCATCGGCGACAAGGGCATGCTCATCTCCGACTACAGCAAGCACAAGCTGCTGCCCGAGACGAGCTTCAAGGACTACACGCCGCCCAAGCCTTTCATCCCCGACTCGCCCGGACAGCATCAGCAGTGGATCAACGCCATTCTGAACGGCACACCCACGGACAGCCCCTTCGACACCTACGCCGGCCCGCTGACGATTGCCAACCATCTGGGCAACGTGGCCTACCGTGCCGGCAAGAAATTGCTGTGGGATGCCGGAAAGCTGCAGGCCAGCAACGCCCCGGAAGCCAGTGTGTTTTTGGGCCGCACCCCGCGAACTGGATGGAGCCTGGCATGACAACCCCAGCGCTTCCTATCCCAAATCCGTCACAACCAGGCCTGTGAATACCGGTTGCACCTTGGGCGGTTGTCCCGGATAAAAGAAGCCTCCCGCTGAACCCAATCCCTACTTCCACCAGTGACGCCTGAAACTGCTGCTGCCAGCGCGCAGCCCCCCCGTTCCGCCTTTGGTCGCTTTGCCAATGCCACCATGATTATGTTCCGCCAGTGGTGGGACTCCGACTTCCACCCTGAAGGCGCGGAAGTGGTCATGCAAAAAGAGGACAAAATGGACGTGAAGCGCACCATGCCCTTCATCATCCTCCATGGCTTCTGCCTGCTGGTTTTCTTTGTCGGCTGGAGCTGGTTTGCCTTCTTCGCCGCCATCGCCTTCTACTACTTCCGCATGTTCGCCATCACGGCGTTCTATCATCGTTATTTCTCGCATCGCGCCTACAAGACCTCGCGTCTCGGCCAGTTCATTTTCGCGGTCATTGGCAATACGGCCTGCCAGCGCGGTGCCCTTTGGTGGGCCTCCACCCATCGCCATCATCACAAGCACAGCGATGACGAGCATGACATCCACTCGCCCCGCCACAAAGGCTTCTGGTGGTCGCACATCGGCTGGATCACCAGCCATCGCAACTTCCCCACGGACTACACCCGCATCAAGGACCTGGCCAAATATCCTGAACTGGTCTTCCTCAACCGCCACGACTTCTTCATCCCGATCATCCTCGGCGCGTCGATTTATGGTGTGGGTTGGTTGCTGGAAACCTATGCGCCCTTCCTGCACGTGACCGCCATGCAGCTTTTTGTCTGGTGCTTCTTCGTCAGCACGGTCGCGTTGATGCACGGCACCTTCTTCATCAACTCCCTGGCCCACGTCTTTGGCCGCCGACGCTTCAAGACCACGGACGACAGCCGCAACAGCCTAACGCTGGCCCTGATCACCCTGGGCGAAGGCTGGCACAACAACCACCACCGCTACCAGCACAGCGCCCGCCAGGGCTTCTACTGGTGGGAACTGGACGTGTCCTATTACGTCCTGAAGGTGCTCTCCTGGCTCGGCATTGTGTGGGACCTCAAGCCCGTGCCAGCGTCGATTTACAAAGAAGCTGAAGAGCAGCAGGCCGCAAGCCACTGACCAGCTGTTCCGCAGCGAAGTATTCCTCACAGCAGCCCAGGTCCATCCTGGGCTGCTTTTTTATTGGAAGACTGCCAACGAGGATCAGGTGGGCACTTTCTCCAGCTTGACCGGGTAAGTCTGGAAAGCGTTCCACTGGCAGACAATGAGATCGCCGGTGCCCAGCACACACACATCGTGGCCATGCTCGAAGACATTGTCCTGGCGCAGTAAGGGCTTGAGCTTGCCCTCCTCATACACCGGCGGCTGACCACCGGGCGCGGCGACAACCTGGTCCTTGTCATCCAGCACCAGCAGGAAGCCCGACTCCATGCTCTTCATCTTGCCCTGCTCGTCCTTCGACCAGCAAACTCCGGCAAAGACTTCGCGGCCTGCCACCACGGGACGGCACACATAGGCACCGGGCGTGGGAATGGTTGACAGGCACTTGCCTTCCAAGGTGAAGCGGCGGAAGCAGTTGTCCGCGCGGGAAGTCACCAGCAGCGTCGGCTCACCACCCCGCGTATCCAAAGCGATGCCATGGGCATTGTTCAACCGCTCCTCCACCGGCACGCCCTCTTTGCCCCCGAAGCGGCTGATGAACTTGCCATGGTGATCGTAGCGCAGCACATAATTCGAGCCGTAGCCATCCACCACGTAGATGTCGCCATTCGGAGCTACCGCCGTCTCCGTGGGATTGAAGACCCACTCGGGCTCATAGGCCCCCACACTGGCGGGATGGCTGATGCTGAATATCTCACGCCCTGTCAGATCCGTCTTCACCACCCGGCCCGTCTGACGAAAGCCACCGGAGCCCGACTTCCACAACCCTGAATCCGTCACCAGCAGAAACTCCGCGCCATTCTCACTTGCCAGCGTCAGGCCATGCCCACCGGGCCACATTCCACCCCAGGAATCCAAGATCGTGCCGTCCGGCTTAAACACCAGCATCTGGTTCTGCCAGTGGTCGCCCACCATGAACAGACGCCCATCCTTCACCTGGACCATCTCATGGCAGTTTAGGATCGGATGATGCCTCCCCTGCCCTGGCGGCACCCAATCCTTGAGCACCTTGTAACGATGCTGCCCCTGGCCAATAATCACATCCTTGGGCCCCGGCGCAGCACGCAGATGTTGTGTCCAACTGGCCGCCGCTGCTGTGCTCAGTCCCGCGAGAAAATGACGTCGTGTTTTCATGAGATGCACCACAACGTCAAAAGCAGCCAAGCTCTTCCCGAAACCCGGCAGTTCTCAGCGCACAAGGAAGGGCTAAAACGAAGAAAAGGGGCCCCCTTGCGGAAGCCCCTTTTCCAAATGAATCGATGCCCGGTTGGGAGGCGCTCGACTCAAAGTCCAAAATCAAATCCCGCGACGACGGCGGCGGAAGAACAGCCCCAGCAAGCCTAGCATGAGAAGGAGCATACGGCTTGGTTCGGGAGTGACAGCAGCAGCACCAGTGGCAAGGAATCGGGTCGTGTCCCAGGTCAGACCGGGGGACAGGGCAGGCAAGTCAAAGTTACTCGCATTCGTCGGATCGAAAGTGCTGCCGGTGGTGCTGAGGCTGGCCCAATCGAGCAGGTTGATCACATCCCCCAGCATCCATGTGTAAGGAGTGACACCGAGTTGGTTCAAGACCACTCTGCCACCCGTATCCCAGTCGAGGTTAGTGGTCGCAGCGGTGAAGCTCACCAAGTCATTGGACTTGCCATTGGTGCCAGTCAGCAAAGAACCGTTGTAGCTGCTCCACCAGGACTCACCACCCGCAAGCGCACCTGCACCAACGTTACCGGTCGCTTCAGTGAAGTCGAAGGCCAAACGCGTCTCAGCGACACCACCAGCCAGGGTGATATTGGCACCCGCCAGAGTAATGGTTCCCGCCGTGTTAGCAGCGGAGCCTGGAGCCAGTATACCACCCGCGTTGACCGACACGTTGCCGCTGATTCTACCGCTACCACCCAGGATGCCTGTGCTACTCACAGAAACCGAACCGACGCCTGTGCCTGAACCTGTGACTATGTCGGTGTTGTTCACAAGCAAAGTGCCAGAGGCAACCGTCGTGCCACCAGAATAGGAGTTATTGTCATTGGTAACTTGCACTATTCCAGTGCCACCGGTCGTAGCGTTCCCGACCGTCAAGGCATTGCCACCGCTGATCACGGCAGGAACCGTCAAGGTATTGCCAGCCGTTGCGGAGAGATTGCCGCCGCCCGTGCCGAGAGCGACCGTGCGATTGGCTCCCGTGCTGAAGGTGCCATTGGCAAGGAGGCTGCCGCCGCCGCTCAGAGCGATGGTGTTGGTGGCGGTGTTGTCGCCCAGGTTGCCGCTGTTGGCCGCCATCAAGGTGCCGCCGCTCACCGTGGTGACACCATTGTAGGTGTTGGCACCCGTGAGTGACATCATGCCTGGGCCAGCCTTGGTCAGACCAGCTCCCGTGTTACCGGAAACCACGGCGCTCACTACCAAGTCCGCAGCAGTTTCTAACACGTTAGTGCTGTTACCCACCGTGAAGGTGCGAGTGGCAAGACCTTGATTGAGGTTACCGGAGATCGTCGCCACACCTGGACTGTTGGTGGCATCATACGTCACGTTGCCGAGTAAGGTAAGCACACCAGCGCCAGTTTGAACGAGAGATGTCTGAGCGGACGTGGCACCAACTCCACCACCGAAGTTAAGATTGAGGATAGTGTCACTGTTGCCGTTCAGGTTCAGGTTCGCCGTGTTAGTAACGGTCGGAGACAGCGTCACCGCGCTGGTGTCAGGAATCACATTGTTGGCTGCCGTGTTAATGCTGCCTGCACTAACCAGGGTAGTGCCGGTGTAGGTGTTCGGACCACCGAGGGTGGTGGTGCCGGAGCCTTGCTTCACAATGTTTAGCGTCGAACCGACGTTGTTGGTGATCACACCACCGTAGCTAGTGCTGGTGCTGTCACCGAATGTGAGAGTCGCGGAGCCCGAGGTCAAACTGCTGGTGATCATACCGCCCGTTGTGCTGCTATCGCCGATAAGGGAGCCAACCGTGGTGTTGATGCCATTGACATCAAGCGCACCACCACTGAGCACAGATAGGGCTGTCGTTGTTGGAATTGCTCCGAGGTTGCCCACTTTCAGCAGGCCACCACTAACAGTGGTGACACCGGCATAGGTGTTGAAGCTGTTGGCTGGCGCGGCACCACTGAAGGTGACGTTTTGCAAGGAGGCGGTAGTCGCGGTGGTCGTTGCGCTGAGGGTGACAATGCCGGTGCCCAGGTCGATGGCGGTGACGGTGGTTCCAGCGGCGACGCCAGAGCCGGTCACTGTGGATCCAACCGAGAGCAACGCGGCTTGTGGCAGCGTGACGGTGATCGTCGTGCCTGCGGCCGGGACCGTGGCGGCGAGGTTCTGCGCGGTGCCGAAGGCGAAGGTTCCGGCGTTGGTGGTGGCGATTGCGGCTTGTGACAAAGTAACCACCGAACCAGCAACGCTCACAACGGTAGTGCCTGGGGCGATACCGGTGCCATGGACGGCCTGACCTGCGACCACGCCTGCGGCGACGGCGGCGCTGAGCGTCAGAGCGGTCGTGTTGACGATGGTTGCATTGGAGGCTGCACCCGTGGCGCTGAGGGCACCTGGGGTCTGTGGGGTGAGGGTCAGAATACCATCACCAGCCTTGTTGATGCCGCCGTTGCTGATCAAACCGTTCACGGCCGCCGTTGCCTGGGGATTGCTCACCGTGATGCTGCGAGTGGCACCACCGAGGTTCATCGTGCCGTTGAGGGTCAGGTTGGATCCTGTGCCGGTGCTGGCTCCACCGATGGTGAAGTTCCCGTTGGCGATGACATTGTTGGCGATGGTGCGGGCGGTGCCGTCAGTCAGGATGGTGGTGTTGTTGGCAAGCGTCAAGGTGCCCGTGCCGAGAGGACCAGCAGTAACCTGGAGACCAACAGTCGTTGGCGTGCTCGCAGCACCCAGGATAAGCGCGCCGCCATTAAGAGCGAGTCCAGTCGTCCAGTTACTATTGACGCTGGAGAGCACCAAGCCACTGTTGCCGGTCTTAACCAGTGCACCGGTCATGGCGGAGTTTTGGGTGATGGCAGCGCTGATGATCAGGCCAATCGGCGATGCGCCTGACACATTCAGTGTCGGGGTAGCACCGGTGAACTCGAGTGTGCCAGCCTGCGTGGCACTGGTGAAGCCGCCGCTGATGGTCGGCGTGGAACCATAGTTGTCATTAACCGATGTCACACCAGTCACCACGAGGCGATGGACCTGACCTGCGGCAGGAGTGCCCGCAGCGAGGGTCGGGGTTCCCGAACCACCACCGATGTTGTTGAAGGTGACCAGACCAAGAGTGTTGATGATGCTCGTGTTCGGCGCGGGAATGGCTGTGTAGGACGGATAGGTGAGTGAGCCTGCGCCATTGATGGTGACGGCCGTGCCGGAGGCGATGGCACCGTAGATGCTCGTGCTACCCATAGTGACGGCACCACCGTTGATGGTGAGGCCACCAGCGGATGGGATGACGACTTCGCCAGCACGGGTTGGATTGAGTTGCAGCGTGGTGCCGTTGTTGACCACGGTCCCGCCGCTGTAGGTATTCCCAGGAGTGCCTGCAGTGAATCCTGTCACAGCAGCCGTGGACACTGCGGAGAGGGTAATGGTAAGACCGTCAGCACTGATTGCAGAGATGAAAGTTCCCGCTGCGAGGCCGGTGCCAAACACCTGCTGACCCACATGCAACTGCGGCTTGGCCGTGGCGAATGTGACCGTCGCGTTGCCGCTGGTGTTCGTCGCACCTGTTATGGCCGTGCTGCTCGTCGTTCCATAGGTTAGGAATGCGATGCCAGCGGACGGAGCGGAGCTGAGGGTGACTTGTGTAGCGCTATCCACCGAGACGATAGTTCCGGTGTATGCAACGCCCCCAATGGTGCCCGTCACATTCTGACCTGCAAACAAACCAGTCGTGTCGGCCAGCGTGACCGCCGCAACAGCCGTGCTAGCGGTGCTCTTCTGCAAGGTGGAGGTGCCGTTTGCGAGAGCGATGGTGCCACCGCCCGAGAAAATCGCCTTATTGGTGCCGGTGATACGACTGTTGATCGTCAGGGTGCTCTGGTTGTTGTAGATGAACAACTCCGAAGCGCTGGAGGTGATACGGCCCCAGTCCACGTTCTGACCAAGTGCGCCGGTGAAGTTGCCCGAACGAAGGAATCCGCCAGTCGTCAGCGTCAGCGTATCGGCCTGTGCTGTGTAGGTAATGTTGTTGCCGTTAGCCCCTGCTGCCCAGGCGAGGGCATTGTGCGCCGTGGCACCGGCCACATTGTAGCTATTGTTGCCGGAATACCTGCCGGTGCGAGTTGCTGAGGTCGCGCCAAGATCACCGCCGTCTGTATCGAGGGTGGTGTAGTCGGTGAAACCCGAACCGGTGTCGCCCAGCACGCCTACACCCACTGCACCAGTCGAGGAAGGCGTGGAGAGATAGGTCAGGAAGTCCGTGCCATTGTGGATCGCCCAGCCACCGATGATGCCGTTGGTCAGTGCAGGAGCGGTGCTGAAGGTAAGCTGAGGGCTCAGACCGCCACCTGCGGCGGTGCCGCGCCCGATTTGGTTAGTGGCAGAGGTGAGGTTCAAGATGGCACCGGAGCCAGCCGTGCGGCCCAAGGTGGTGCCGGTCACGTTCATGCCGCCACCAATGCCAGTCGCTGCGGTGAACGAAATAGTATTCTGACCTTGTGCCAGGGTAACGGCTCCGATGGTCACAGCCGTTTCACTTTCGACACTACGGGGCACGAAGTTCAGTGTGCCGCCGCTCAGGTTGAGGGCCGAAGTGCCAGTGCGGGCCGCCACATGGGAAAGGCCGTCATTCTTGTATTGCAGGGTGGCATAGTTGACGTTCACCGCGCCGCCGCCAGTGAGGGTCGCGCTATCCTGGAGGATCAGCGTGCCGCCGCGGATGGTCGTGGTTCCACCGTAGCTGTTGCCAGCACTGACCAGCGTCAGGTTGCTCGCACCGCTCTTGTCGAGGCTGAGGTTGGCCCCCGTCAAGGTTCCAGCAAAGATGTTCGTGGCACCGTTGGTGAAGATGGTGGCTGCCGCACCGCTGTTGGTCACGACACCTGCGCCGTTGGGCAGGGTGTTACCGGTGGACTGAGTGAGTGCGCCGACGGCCTGGCTGTTGCCGTTGAGGTCGAAGGTGCCGCTGTTGACGTTGAGGGTCGCAAGGGTTGGCACAGTCGCGGTCGGGATGACCAGCAAGGCATTGGTGCCGACGCCGGTGCCGAGCTTGAGGATGCCGTTGTTGACCGTGGTGGCACCCGTATTGAAGCTCGGCTTGGTAAGCGTAACAGTGCTGGTGTCGCCTTTGACGATGCCACCCGTGCCAAGCAGCGTGGTGCCCAGGCTGAGAGTGTCAAGCGCATGAAGCACGATGGGCAGCGCACCTGCGGAGATTGAGCCACCCGTAATGCCCGCATTGCCCGTGTTGGACACGATCGCGCCACTGGTGATGGTCAAAGTGTTGAGCACACCGTCGAGGCCATACATCATGCCGGTTGGGCTATTAGCAGGCAGCAGGTTGCCACCCTCAAAGAAGACGCCGCCACCGCTGTTGAGTGTAAGACTCTGAATGGTGGAGGCGCGTTGGATGTTGGTCACTGCCGTGGCAGCAGCATTGGCGGTCGTTTGCACGATGAAGTTCAGACGCGGCGTGCCAGTGGTAAGCGTCATGTTGGTGGCGTTGGTGAAGGTCACCTGATTGCCCGTGATGCTGGTGATGACGGCGGTAGTCGGGATGCCATTGGCAGTGGTGCCAAGACTCTGACCGAGCGACAAGAGAGCGCCATTTTCCACGGTGATCGTGGCGGTAAGCGATGCCGCAGCGGCGGTGGTCACAGCACTGAGCACCATACCGACGCCACTGCCGGCACCAGGAAGCGACTGATATTCTGCTGCCGTCAGGAGACGGAAACCACCCGTCGTATCGTAGGTGACTAGGCCACCCGTGGCATTGGTGGAGTCGATGCCGATAATGTCACCACGGATACCGTTGGTCTTGGAGCCCGAGACAGCAGGATTGGTGCCGGTCATGTTCGCAGTGGTAGCAAAGACGTTGACGTTGGTGGCGGCCGAAGCGGTGACACCAAGGATCAAGCTGCCTGCATTCAAGACCAAGGTCCCCGTATTAGTGGAGCTAGCAGCAGTGAAGGTTGTTATGTTGATCCGGCTCTGGGTATCGGCGTTGGTCAGATTCCACTGACTCTGGCCAGCAACGTTGGTGACCGTTGCAAGATTCTCAGTGATGCCCGTTCCGCCAAGGTAGTTGAGCACACCACCGCGATTGTTGAAGACGCGATCCGCTGTCGTGGAGGCAATGCTGGTGGTGCCGCCGAGACGGTTGCTGAGCAGGTTGCCCGCGCTGTTGAGATTCAGCGTGCCGCCTTCCCAAAGCTGGGTGGTGATGAATCCGAGGGTGCCGGTGGCCTGATCGAGGCTGATCGCGCCAGCGCCACCATTGGTGCCGCCGATGATGAGGGTGCCGAGGATGTTGCTGGCGTTGTCACTGCTAATGGTCCAGTTGCCAGTGCCGACCTTCGTCACGTTCAGCGTGCCCGAAGTGAATTCACCAAACAACTGGCCGGACAGAGTGCCGTTAGAATTGTCAAAGCCCGTCACCAAGGTTCCAGCGACGGTGGTATTGAAGTTCTTTACGTTGCCTGCACCAACAACCGAGCCAACGGCAAGGTTGGTGTTACCGCGCATGTCGAGAATCGTGCCGCTATCGAGGTCGAACTTGGCATTAGCATAATTGGCGCTGGCACCGAGAACGACGCCGCCAGCGTCGACGTTGATCGTGGCGATCGTGCTGCTGGTTCCGCCGAGCCCCAGGAAGCCTGTGCCTGTCTTGTTGATCGTCGCACCGCCGGTGACGTTGGCGTTGATTTGGAGACCGATGAGACCATTGGTTCCGTTGCGGATCACATCGCCATTGGCGACGGAGTCAACGGTGATGGCAGCCGTGGCGGGCAGGTTCACGTTGCCGGCCAGGACGGCGATGCTTCGAGAATCCAGGAGGTTGGTGGCGGAAATGCCTCCCGTGATGTTCAAGACGCCAGCAGCGGTTTGCACCAAGGCATTCTGTGACCCACCACCTTCGAAGTTAAACGCCAGATTGGTGATGGTTTCGTTGTAGGCGGAAAGGTCGAGTGAGGCAGCACCCAGAACGGTGACTGTTGCGGCATCGGCGATCTGATCCTGAGCCACTGCCATGCCCGCCACGTAACGCACGAGAGCGGTCGTATTAGCACCCGTCGCGGATGTCAGGTTAGTGCCACCCGTGATGGTCAAATTGCCCTTCAGCGCATTGCCAGCACCCGTGGTGTTGTTGAGGTTGACGATCACGCCGTTGACGAAGGTGTTACCGACGTAGGTGTTGGCATTGGTCAGGGTGATTTCGGGAGCGAGATCCGCACGACCCACACCGCTGAGGATGAGATCGAAGCTACCGGTGCCAGCCGCGCCGATGTCCGAATGAATCGTCAGCGTGTTCTCTGGATTGTAGATGAACATTTCAGCAGCGCCCGTGGTAATGCGTCCGCGCAATGCAGTGGCACCGATGGTTCGGGCGAAGTTCTCAGCGCCGAAGATCATGCCGCCACTCGTCAGCGTGACAGTGTCATTGGCGTTAATGAAGCTAAGCGTTCGACCCGCAGTGAACCCATTCCAGGTCAGGCTGTTGACCTGTTCGCCGCCTGACGGCACCGTCTGCGCTGCATCGCCCAAGCGGAGATTGCTGTTGTTGGTCGAAGTTAGGAAGCTCGACGTCATGTTATAGGCGCTAAGCGGGCGGATACCAGCCACTGGGTCATAGGTGGCGAAGCCCGCGCTTCCGAGCTCTGGAGAACTTGCATTCATCGTCACCGCCCAGGCACCGATCATGCCATTGGTCAGTGCGCTAGTCGGGGATACCCCATTGATGAGAGTGGGCTTGATGAAGGGATTGTCACCCACGGAACCCGTGGCAGCTGAGAAGACCATGGTCGCCCCAGCACCCGAGGTGCGAATGACATCCGCCACAGTCAGAGTGGCCGTGCCGACACCGCCGTTGCCGACGTTGACACGGAGGATGTTGTTGCCCGAGAGCGCTGTCACAGCCCCAATGCTGATGCTGCCATCGGTGCCGCTGCGGCTGACATATTCGAATGCACCGCCGTTCATGGTAATCGGCGTGGAGGCACCCAGACGGTTGGTCATGGACTGGAGACCCGCGTCATTCCACTGGAGCACGGAGCGATTCAGCGTGATGCCGCTGGTGCCCGAAAGGCGGCCCTGGTCCTGCAAGACGTTGAGTTCACTCATGAACAGCGTCGTGCCGGTATAGGCGTTGTTGTCACGGAAGGTCATGCCCACCGCGCCGGATTTCGCGAGGTTGATGTTGCCATTGATGCTGCCAGCCCAATCCGAGGTGTTGTTATTGCCAATGATCGTCAGGGTCGCGGCGTTGACGACGTCGGAATTGGTGACGATGCCAGCCGTGCCGGGCAAGGTGCCGATTCCTAGAGTGTTAAGGTTCAGACCACTGACGATCTGGTTGTTGCCGTTCAAGTCGAAAGTAGCCCCTGCATTGACCACAAGGTTTTGGCCCACGACGCCTGCAGGCACAGTCACGCCCTGAAGCCCAGCTGCGGAGAAGCCATAATAAAGCGCGTTATGTGGAGCGCCTGACGCCAACTGCACGGTGCCAAGGTTAACGCGTGTAGTGCCCGTGTAGAAGTTGCCGCCCGTCGCGCCAAGAACCAGAGTGCCTTCGCCAGACTTGGTGAGGCCACCAGTGGACGGAGCGACCGTGCCACCGAAAGGTGTATTCAAGGTCAGTGTTGTGGCTGCACCAATGGTATGGAAGAAGACTTCACGGTTGCCCGCCGTGTTGAGGAAGCCGGTGCCGCCGATGGTGTTGGTGGCCGTAGCCAGGACACCACCACTGTCGAGCGAGAGGTTGGCGAGAGCGTTGATGGTGACGGCGGTCCCACCAATTGCTGTGTTAAGAGTCAGCGAGTTGATGCCTGTGGTCTGCAGGCTGGTCGTCGCATTGGCCAGTGTCAGTGCAGCGGCAGGGCGAAGGTTCACGTCCGTGGCGCTGTTGCCGGTGCCAGCGGCAGGCAGCGCGGTGGCATAGTTGCCAGATTGCAGGACTTGCAAACCACCAGTGGTTATACCGCCAGTCGGGGAAGCTGTAGTGTTGTAGAAGCCAAAGCTCACGCCGTTGCCGGTGAGGCCAGTGTTATCCACCAGGAGCCAAGGAATGATGCCTGCGGCAGTATTGGTGCCGCTGATGCCGAACAGGTCGGTGCTGCCCGTAGGCGTTGGGGCGGTGGTGAGGATCAAATTGGTCGTCGTCGCACCGGAAGTGGCTCCGAGGCTGTCACCACGAACGAGGGCTGTGGCGGTGTTGGCTGCACGAGCGAGCGATGCCCCGGTGAGCTGGACGTTGGCACCCGCGTTGTCGAGGGTTATGATGCTATAAGCACCGCCGAAGGTTAGCGCATTGCTGGCGCCCGTCGTTTCAGTGATCGCCGTGGAGGCGTTACCGAGGATGTTGAGCTGACCGCCGTTCAGCGTCAGCGGACGACCACCCAGACGTGCGCTGGAGGCATTAGTGCCGTTGTCCAACGTGAGCGTGTTCGAAGGGATACCCGAAACGACCGGACCATTATTCACGGTCTGCGTGCCTGCATCACCGAGTGCACCCGCAGTGCCACTGACCACCACATTACCGAGGTTCAGCGTGAGTCCGTCGAAGGTGTTGCCAGTCCCAGACAAGGTCAAAGTATTGTTACCAACTTTGGTCAAGGCAAAGTTGCCAGTAACCGCTCCGCTAAGAGTGATATCGCCCGCTGTGCTAACAGCGCTGGTGCTGTTGACGCGGTTCGAACCGATGCTGGTGGCAGCGCCAAGGGTGACAGCACCGCTAAGGGTCGCTGCCGTGTTGGAACTATTGATCACCGAGCCGAGCCAATTCACGGCCGAACCGAAATTGGTGCGACCTGCACCACTGATGTTGAGCACTTCGGCGGAGCTGAAACCATTGAGATCAAGAATCGCACCCGAGGCGATGGTAGTCCCGGCCGCAGCATCGCCCAGGGCACTTGCGTGACCAAGTTGAAGGATCGCAGGGGAGTTGACCGTGATGGTCCCGAGAAGGGATGCGCTGTTATTGGCATTCAGCGAGGTCGTTGCCGCTCCGACGACGATCAGGCCATTGGCCAGGATGGAGTTCACCGCGCCATTGAGAGCAAGATTGCCGTAGCCGCCAATCACTGTGCCGGGGGAACCGATGGTCACCGTTCCCGTCATACTCGCCGCATTAGGACTGCTGTTCCAGAGGGCACCCGTGATACCCGTGGTGACAGGCGTCGCGGAATTGGCGATCATGACATTCTGGCCGAGGCCGGAAACGGTCACGTTACCGGTAACTCCCGTGACACCGTTGAGGTCGAGGCTGGCACCGCCGATGTTGAGTGTGTTGGTCGTCGAAGAGGCGGTAGCTGGTGCAGAGATGGTAATCTGCGTGCCACTGTCCACCGAGACGATGTAGGAACCCGCAGGAATGTTGGCACTATTGACAATTTGTCCTGCCACCAGCCCGGTGGTGACGATCCCGGTAATGACAGCGCTGTTGTTGACAGTCGTGGCGTTCGTCAGGGCCGTCATCGGACTGCCGATGTTGTTAGTGCCTGTAGAGAGGCCGCCTGAATGGGTAAGCATCACCGTGCCTGCACGAGCATTCAGAGTGCCAGTGAAAGTCCCCGCGCTGTCACCAAGGATCATGGTTCCAGAACCATACTTGGTAAGCCCGAAGCCGGAATCGGTGATGCCACCAATGAAGTTCAACATACCAGCGCCCGCAGAGGCCGTGCTGCCAGGGTTGACGATCACGCCACCACCAAGAATGGTTGTGCTGCCGACGACACCGAGCCAGTT
>Ga0164295_10000541_pt1 | contig 32164 bp, 30 predicted proteins | sample GEODES006metaG_FD_111798 | JGI IMG/M metagenome (GOLD analysis project Ga0164295, IMG submission 111798) | Oligotrophic lake water microbial communities from Sparkling Lake, Wisconsin, USA - GEODES006 metaG | ecosystem: Environmental > Aquatic > Freshwater > Lake | place: USA: Sparkling Lake... | reverse complement strand
GGCGATTGCGCCAGCGCGGCTGTGGTGCGATGGCCGCAACGAGGCCGAAGCCGCCGAGCTCACAACGCTTCTCGGCGTGAAGATGCCGAAGCGGATCACCTCCGCGCGCTTTCTATGGACGGTGCGCCACCGCCCCGAGCTCGCCCGCCGCACCGCCCATCTCACCACCCCCGCCGGCTGGATCGCCTTCCGGCTCACCGGACAGCGTCGCCTGGGGATCGGCGATGCCGCCGGGATGTTCCCGATCAATCAGGCCACGCTCGATTACGACCAAAAACTCCTCGCCGATTACGACCGTCTCGTCTCCGCTCAACCCGGCGGCCCGTTTCCAAAGCTCGCCGCCCTCCTCCCGAAGGTCGCCAAAGCGGGTGAGGATGGCGGCGCGCTCGACGCCCACGGCGCCGCGCTCCTTGGGCTGCCTGTCGGCACGCCGCTTGCGCCCGCCGAAGGGGATCAGCCGGCGGCGATGGCCGGCTCGCTGATCGGCGCTGCCGGGCAGGTGTCGATGAGCTTCGGCACGAGTGTCGTTGCCAACTCGGTTGGCGACCGGGCCTTCCAGGGAATCTCCCGCGCCGTCGATCACTTCTGCGCCCCCGACGGCAAGCCGATCAACATGGTCTGGATCCGCAATGGCACGACGCCGATGAACACGGTAGTGGGCATGTTCGGCCTCGCCGGCGCCGGCTCCGGCGGCAAGGCCTTTGAGACGCTCATGCCGCTCCTGCTCGCGGCGCCTGACGACTGCGGTGGCCTGCTCGCCCTTCCCTTCATCGACGATGAGCCGGGCGTCGGCGTGCAGCGCGGCGGCACGGCGCTTGTCATGGGGCTCAACGAGCGCAATGCCACGCCAGGCAACGTCGCCCGGGCGATGCTCTTGGCGACGATCTTCAATCTCCGCCACGGCAGCGATCTCCTCGCCGCCCAGGGCTATCCGCGGACGGAGATCGTTCTCTCCGGCGGCCTCACGAAGACGCCCGCCCTCGGCCAGATCCTCGCCGACGCCTTCGACACGCCGGTGACAATCCTCGCCGGCGCCGCCGAGGGGAGCGCGTGGGGCGCGGCGCTGATGGCCGCCTACCGCGATGCCGTGCTCGGCGGCGACACGCGCGACTGGGCAACCTTTCTCACCGCCCATCACTCAGGCACTCCAACCCGCTTCCTCCCCAGGCCAGCGGCGGTGAAGACGCTCGAGCAAGTCCACGCCCGCCACCAGAAGCTCCTGGCGGCCCACGCCGCCCTCGACGCCGCGGCGGGATGAGGCTTCGGGGCGGCACTGTCACGGACAACGGTTGCACGAGCTTGACGCGGCCGGCAGACCGCCGTGTTCGCGTTTCCAAAACTCGGCAACATCATCGAGGGAATGTGAGTTTTTGGCCAGGCCTTTTGTGTCTCACTTTTTGGCCAAAAGTGAACCACAAAGCCGTTTGTCGTCAACAAGTGAGACACAACGATCCTGTGACGGCAGGGCGATTGCGCCATGAGGCGGTCTGTCAATTTGCCACCGGCTGTTCGGCGCGCTATTTTTTAACGTCAGCTAGAAAGATGGATCGCTCAAAGACAAGTTCGGTATCAGACGCGGAGGGCCAACTGATGGCAGACGCGACCGAGTCGGAACCTGACTTTCAATTCCCCGAGCCTCCCCCTGACCCTCAACTCCTGCTGCCCGCCGACCTCCGCTCGGACTGGGTGGTCGTTCCAAGGGCCGTGCTGGAATGGCAGCAATCATGGGGATGGCGAGTGGCCGTCGGCTTAGCGGCTTGGCTCGTGTTGCAGGACCTGAATAGTTGGTTGGGCCCTTTATGCATTATCACCTGGTTCTGTATCGATTGTTGGGGCCATATTAAGGCGAGCATGAGGACCGCGGGAACGCTCCAAGGTCGCGTCCATCCCGATCCTTTGAGCTACCGCACGCCGACCCGACCTTCGCCCCCTTCTCGAGGTTGGCGAAGGCTTTGATCGCCGCTTCCCTTGTCTCTGGTCGATGCCGGTCGAGATTTCTCCCGAGCGGCGGGCGGAACTGCAAGCGGCGGATCGCTGCTCATGAGCGGCCGCCCGAGCAGTTGCTCACGTGGGAAGCGGTTGTCGATCGGCTTCGTGATCGTCGGTGACGTTCGGCTTCGGTATCGTCCCGAGGTCGTCGTGGACCTCGATGCTGGGCGTAGGTGGGACTTGGAGCGATCCGCAGGCCTCGGCTCGGACTTTATCGTCGAGTGCTCCGAGGCCTTCACGGGGGGGCCGCCCCCTCGTTGAAGCTCCGCGTGGAAGAGGTGAAGCCCCACGGTAAGATGTCGGTGTTGGCATTCGCCGTATCCGCGTCTGGAAAGCACTGTCCATCATGAAGAGAATCACGGTCGACCCGAAGCAGATGAACGGCGTGCCGTGCATTCGTGGGCTTCGTATTCCCGTTGCCACCGTCGTCGGCATGGTGGCGGAGGGTATGACGCCCGACGAGATCCTTCGGAGCTTCCCCGACCTTGAAGCCGAGGATGTCCATGCCTCGCTGCTTTACGCCGCGGAGGCCGTGCGTGAGCGGGAACTTCCCCTCCGCCATGCGTCATGAGGTTTCTCATCGACAACGCGCTTTCGCCTGTCGTTGCAGAGGGATTGCGTCGGTCTGGTAACGATGCAACGCATGTCGGGGATCACGGCTTGGCAGCCGCGGAAGACTCTCTGATCTTCGATGACGCGTTCCGCGAGGTCCGGTTTGAAGCCGGCCGTCTCGTGGTAGAGATCTTCGGACGATCAGATGGCGAACCGCTCATCCTGCCGGTGGACGAGCTTCGCGAGGTACTCCGTCTCGCCGGGGAGATGCTCCGTGGCACTGACGACAGCCGCTGCTGAGTGGGAGCGTTAGGAAATACGCCGTTATGTCGATGTCGCCTGAAGATATGGCAGCGTTCTTCGCGGATGAGGCAGCACAAAGCCTTTCCGTGCTCGATGCGCGGCAGGGTCATTCTGAACCGTATTTGATCGAGCTCAACCTTCAGCAGGCGGAACAGAATTTCTTGATGTCCGCTTTGATCGACTGGCGGCATGGACTCGCTGATCCTCGCCCTAGGCTTCGTCTTGCGATGGAGCAGTGCCTGCGTGCAGTTCGCGTCCTGCCAATGCTTCTCACGCCGACGCCACCTTCGCTGAGATTCCGATTTTTCGACGTCGTGTTTCTGGGGCTACTTATCGACGCATCACCGCCCGAGGGGTGCGTCGCACTCATTCGCGAGTGCCAGGCGACCGCAGAAGCAGAGGCGGGACTCGACTATGCACTCGCCGCTACGCTTCTCGGCGAGGCAACCGCCCTTGAGATGGCAATTTCGGGGGCGGAAGTTCCAAAGCGGCAACTACTGATGCGGGACACGTATTCCGCCTATGCCGAGCTTCTGAAGGGGAATTCTGAACAGATGCCACTGGCGGAAGCCAACTTTGCGCGTCGCCGCTCAGATGCGTTTTACTCCGGAGGACTTCAGATCGACGGCGGTGGCCCGGACAACGCGCACGTGATCGATTATCGGCTTGCTGCCATCATCAAGGCACGGAGGCTACCTGTGGAGTCGTTGCACGTTTTGATTTGAAGATGTTGAACCAAGCGGTGCAGCAGCCTCGCCTTAACGTCCTACGGCGTGGATAATCCCGGAGCGGTGAGTTACTGACCGCCGATCGTTCGGCGCCATCACGACGATATCTGGACATCAATATGCAGTGGTCCACACTACGTTGCCCGAAGTGTCAGGCGAATTGCCCACTGGCACGCCTGTACGCGCGGTACCTTTCCCACACGTGTCCTGCCTGTGACGCGGGGCTGGTGCTCTCTCTTGAATCGTCGGCCCGTCTCGGAAAAACACTGGGAATCATTCTCTGTGCCCTGATTCCACTTATGCAGGTCAGCTTGATCGCATGGCGGGGGGAATACTTCGCCGCCCACCTGCTCGCATTCATGGCTGCCATGATCGTAGCCGGAGCAGCCATTGGTTTCGTCCTCGGCCCTCTGATTTTGGCGCGTGTCGGAGAGCTCATTCCGAAGGAACATGCATCCCGGCGGGGTGAAGCGACTCCGTCAAGCCGTTGAGCGATCAACGGCGAAGCAGTCGCTGGATCAGGCGGCGTGGGATTTGGGCCATCTGTCGCTCGGAGGGTGGCCGTCATCACCGGCCATCACTCCGGCACACCACCCAGCTTTCGCCCGCGGGGAAGTCGCTTCTGTCTTCGGTGAGATGCATTCGGCTCCCAGCATGACGACGCTATGATGATGGAATCGCATGCCTCGCGATTTCGGGCCCACTTCCATCCACCCTTCAAACCACAATGCAAAGCCTCATCGACATTGAGCAGGCCGTGGAAAACCTCTCGGCTGAACAGCAGGCCGAACTGCTCCTCTTCGTGGCTGAGCGGCTGCGGAGTCAGCAAGCCCCACTCCCGGAACCGCGAGAGTTCTCGGAAGAACAACTGCTCGTATGGCTCGACGAAGATGAGCGTGCGATGGAACGGTTTCGAGCCGGATCGTGAGGCTATTCATCGATTCAAGTGTCGCACTCGCGGCCTGCGGGCGGCCACACGGCGCTTCGCGTGCGATTGTCAACGCCGCGGCGGCCAACGGTTGGGAACTTGTCTCAAGCGGGTATTCGGTCGCCGAAGTGACTCGCAACCTCGGCAAACTTCCGGGAAACGCCGCAGTCGAGTGGCAGAGCGTCGCAAGCCGACTTCGGCTGGTTCGGGATGTCTGGACGAATGATCGGCCGGCAGTGTTCGGCGTCGCCAAAGACCGTCCCGTGCTGTTCACTGCAGCCGCCTGGGCGGATGTCTTGCTGACGCTCGACACAGCAGACTTCCTCACCCTGCTGGGAAACAGGTTTTATGCCCTTCACGTTCTGACACCGGGGATGTTCTTGGAGTGGCAGCGGGCAAAGGGGCAGTTGGGTTTGGCTGATGGCTGAAGGAGCACTCGCTCCGCAAGGCGGCCGCCCCGCCTCTCATTCCCCGCCGAGGTTCATCGGCCCGAGTTGGACGCCGCCGCCGGAGCTCTTTGATTTCACCCGGCGGAACGGGTGCACCCAGCTCGCCAGCGACTGCGGGCTGCGGGAGTTGATCCACACCTTTCCGCGGCCGGAGAAGGAGAGGAGGAGCTGGTCGGAAAAGAGAAAGCTGCGGATTTTCCGGGCCTTCGTGAGCCGGTAGGTAAGGCTCGGCTCCCAGGCGACGACATAGCCGTTGTCGATCGTGTAGTCGCTGCCGCCGTCGAGATCGATCGTGTCGATCGCCCCATAGCCACTGAAAAACATCGTCCCTGAGCCGGTGGCACGGAGCACAAACAGCCCCTGGGTAAAGAGCCCTTTCAGACCCTCCGACTTGCTCTCGCAGCGGATCCCCTCGGTCGAGGCGAGGAACGCGCCGCGCTGCAAGAGAAGCTCCTCTCCCTGGAGCTGCCAGGGGACGATCTCCCCCGAAATCCCGGCGCGAAGGCGATCCGGGCCGGGTCACCGTCGGCCTGATAGGTGTTTTCGCCGATGAGCCGTGGCTTCACGTGCACCCGGCGGTCATGAAGCTCATCGAGCCGGCCTCGACGGTCACCGACTCGCCGGCGGCGAGGGTGAAGCTGACATTCCCCCGGTCGGGATTGCCGATGATCGTGTGTTCCATGCCCCACTGCCTCCGGAGGTGAGCCTACTCCCCTGCCGCTCCGAGCGGCTATGGCCGGTTGTCCGGGGGCCATCGATTCCGGGAAGCGGCCCCTCGTGTCCGCAGGCCGGCGGAACGAGACCGTCCTGCAGGCAACGGCGACGGCGTCTCCCGGCGGCCATTTCAGCCCGGTATGATCGGGGAATGGATGCCGCCCCCCTCCTCGTCCGCCTGCTGAAAGCCTTCGATGCCGCCAGGCTCGAGACGGTCTTGATCGGCAATGCCGCCGCGGCGATCCACGGTGCACCGGTGACGACGCTCGACTTCGACTTCATGTTCCGAGCCACCCCCACGAATCTCCGCAAGCTCAAAGCCGTGGCATCGGCACTCGGGGCGGTGATCCTCCGCCCCTACTATCCCGTCTCGAATCTTTACCGGATGGTCGACGATGCCACCGGCCTGCAGGCAGATTTCATGCCGGCGATCCACGGCGTCCGGTCGTTCGAGGCGCTGCGGGCGCGGGCGGTCCAACATGCCCCGCATGGCTGCACGCTCCTTGTCGCTTCGCTTGAAGACATCATCGCCAGCAAGCGTGCTGCGGGGCGGGATCGTGATCTGGCTGTTCTGCCGGTGCTCGAGCGGACGCTGCAAGCCCTCGCTTCCACAGGCACGCCCCCCGCTCCCAAGAAACGTTCCCCACCCCGTCGGCGCGGATCTTGACATGCCCGCTCCCAAAAAAAAGATATCCGCAGACCGGCGTCAGGCCCTGGCTGCCCTTGCCCGCGAGAGCGACCGGCAACTCGACGATCTCATCCGTCGCCGGCTCGCCATGCCGCTCGAACAACGAATGCACTTTCTCCGCCGTCGGCTCCCCGGCGGCGGGAGCTCGCTGTAGCAGGCCGGGGCGAACGTGCGTTTGGAGACAGTCGCCTCGACTGTACAACCCCCGAGAGCGACGGCCCCTCCGTCTTTCACTCGGGCGTTTGGACGGAAACTTTCAATGAACCACCCCTGTCCGTGCTGCAAAAATCTGACTTTGTCTGAGCTGCCGCCGCGAAACGATTCCCAGGAGCCCGACGCGATGCGACACCCGATCCTTTTCACGATCGTCCTAGCCGCGACCCTCGCGCCGTTCGCCGGCGCGGTGGCGCAGGAATCGAACCGTGCTCCCGTTCACGCTCCCCAGCCGATGATGCCCCCCGGCCCGGGGCCGCAACAGCCCGGCCGATACACGCTCTTCGATCGGGAGCTCTCGGTGCTCGATGCCGAAGCGGATTCGACGAGCCTCGGCCCCGTCACGCTCCTCTTCGACAGCGCCACCGGCGAGGTGAGCTATCTCGTCCGCGAGGGAAGTGCACTCGCCTGGCGTGTCATTCCCCGGCCGCCGATGCCGCCCCATCATCCACCCACCGGGCATCCGGTGGGCCCCTGGACGCAGCCCCCTCTCCTCGCGCCGCCGGTATCCGCGCCGTACCTCCCCGACGGTCGTCCACCGTCGCCCTTGCCCCCAAGCTTGCCGGCCGCACCTCCCCCTCCGCCGCCGATGCCCACCCCGGCTGCGCCAGGCCCGTTCTCGCAGGGCCCCGGTGCCGGGCCCCGGGCACCGATCGCCAATCCGCTCGTCGACACCGCCGGCTTCCGCGACAGCGTCCTCGAGGCTGACAGGCTCCGCGCCGAGCGGCGGGTCGGCGAAGCGGCATTCCTGGCACTGGCTACGCAGGAGAGTGTGATCCTCGACTGCCGCAGCCGGGAGTCGTTTGCGCGGCTCCATGTCCGCGGCGCCGTCAACCTCCCCTTCCCCGACATCACCGCCAATGAACTGGCCCGGCTGATCCCGTCTCCCGACACCCGCGTGCTGATCTATTGCAACAACAACTTCGCGGCGGCCCCGACGGCCTTCCCAGAGAAGGTGGCGAGGGCGGCGCTCAATCACCACTCCTTCGCCACGCTCGTGGCCTACGGCTACCGCAACGTCTTCGAGCTCGCCCCCCTGGTCGACGTCGCATCGACGGAGATTCCGCTCGAGGGGGACGACGCGCCATGATCAGACATGATCAAACATGACGCGACATGATCCAACATGCCCCAAACAACCGGATCTGGCTAAACTGCTGACGTTGCCGACCGAGGCTCCCTTCACTCCCACCGGAACCGCTCCCCATGGCCGACAAGCCGATCCTCTTCCTCCTCCGCGCCGGTTTCCCCGACCCCAAGCATGGCCCCGGCGGCTCCTACTGCCCCGAGTGCACCGCCGTGACGGGGATCCTCTGGTATTACCCCGAGGTGGCTGTGAAGTTCGACATCCGTCAGGTCGACGTCCCGCGCCCGCGGCCGGAGGTCGTGGCGCTGGTCGGCGAGGAAAACCAGTCGTGCCCGGTGCTCGTCCTCCCTGCCGGAGAGACGCCGGCCGGCGTGCCGGTGGCCCATGGCAGAGCGTTCGTCTCCGGGCCGGAGGCGATCATCAAATATCTGGCCGATCACTACGGCACCGCCCAATAGCCCTGACCGCTCACCGTGGCTGGCTCGAAAGCTGCACGAGCGCCTCGATGACGCGGGCCCGGGCCGCGGCGTCTTTCAGAATCAGATAGCGGTGCTTGCCTTGGGGATCGGGGGTGAACGTCGTCGCCCCCTTCTCCGTCACCGTCACCTTCCCCGGCGGCGAGCGGTCGAAGTAGCCACGCCCGCCGAGGACACCGTCGAGGGCACTCGTCAGATCCCAGCTTGGCCGATCCTGCGGCGGCGGCGAGAGGATCTTGTAGGACTCCGCCACCGGATGATGGGGGACGTCGCGAAAATCCTCGAGGATGCTCTGGCTGGGATACGGCAGCGCGATCCCGATCTCGAATCCGCTCCAGATCATCTCCGTCGGCCAGGCCTCGGCGAGCTTCGCCGAGGCAGCCCGATCCTTGACGACGTTGTATTCCTCGTAGGCGGCGTTGCCATCGATCGGCTGAAACGCCCCGGCCATGAGCTCGAGGAGCTTCACCTTCTTGGCCACGAGGGCCTTGCCATCGAGCGGGCTTGTCGCATCGGCTGGACTGTCGAGGAGGCGGGCGAGATTCGTGGAGAAGCCGACCTGGACGACGACAACCGAGCCATCCTCCGCAGCCGCGAGCGCCTTCCGCAAAACCGCGACGGCCTCAGGGGCATCCTTGGCATGACGCAGCTGGTGGGGATAGCGTTCCTTGCCGGCAAAGGCGGGATCGTCATCGGTCGCCTCGGCAAGCTTGAGATAGACGCTCTGCTCCTCGACGCCACCGGGGCGGACGACGCCGACTGGGATCTCCGTGCGGCCATAGAAGCGGTTGATGCCGTCGACAAACGGGGCGGCGAGAGGGTGATTGGCAGTCACTGTCACCGCGAGTAGACGGCACTGACCGCGCGACTCGAGGGCATGGAGCATGGCGAGCGCCGCGACGTCGTCGCAGTCGCCGCAGATGTCGGTATCGAAGATCACGGGGACAGGCGCCGCGGCCCGAAGCGCCACCGGCGACGCGACGGAGAACACCACCACGCCAAGAAGGGCGCGAGCCACACGGCAACACACGGATCGTGCCATTCCCAAATCCCCCCGGAAAGTTGTCATCCCCGCCCGCCAAAGAAGCCCAACTCAGGCGACGGCGAGCATTCGCTCGAGCGCCACCACGGCCCACTTCGCCGTCTCGTCGTCGACCCGGATCACGTTCACCGCATCCCCCGACTCGAGGTGCTCAAGGCTCCAGCAGAGGTGGGCCAGATCGATGCGGTACATCGTGGCGCACATGCAGATCACCGGCGACAGAAAGTGGATCTCCTGCTCGGGGTGAGCAGCCTCCAGTCGCTTGACGAGATGGAGCTCGGTGCCGATCGCCCACTTCGTGCCGGGCGAGGCCTGCTCGACCTGGCGGAGAATGTAGCTCGTTGAGCCGACGAGATCAGCCTTCTCGACGACCTCCATCGAGCACTCCGGGTGGACGAGGATCTTCACGCCGGGAATATTTTTCCGCAGCCCGTCGACATGCTCGGGGCGGAACATCGCATGGACGCTGCAGTGCCCCTGCCAGAGGATGACGCGCGAGGCCTCGAGCGCCGCGGTGCTGTTGCCGCCGAGCTCCGGCTCGTGTGGATTCCAGACGCACATCTGATCGAGGCCGATCCCCATCGTCCGCGCCGTGTTGCGGCCGAGGTGCTGGTCGGGGAAGAAGAGGACGCGGCGGCCACGGGCGAAGGCCCATTCGAGGACGGCACGGGCGTTGCTCGAGGTGCAGACGATCCCGCCGTGGCGGCCGCAGAAGGCCTTGAGGCTCGCCGCGGAGTTGATGTAGGTGACAGGGGTCAGCTCGGCGGTGTCGATGACGGTGCCGAGATCGGCCCAGGCATCCTCGACCTGCGTGATCGCGGCCATGTCGGCCATCGAACAGCCAGCGGCGAGGTCGGGGAGGACCACCGTCACGCGCCGGCCGCCGCGGGCGGCGACCTTGTCGGGGCGGTTGGCGAGGATGTCGGCCGTCTCGGCCATGAAGTGGACGCCGCAGAAGGCAATCGCCTCGCATTCGTCCCGTTCGGCGGCCGAGCGGGAGAGCTGGTAGCTATCCCCCTGGAAGTCGGCGTGGGCGATGACGCCGTCCTGCTGGTAGTGGTGGCCGAGGATCACGAGCCGGCGACCCATTCGCTGCCGGACCCCCTCGATCCGGGCCGCAAGTTCGGCGTCGGAGAGGGGGCGGTAGTCGGTGAACGGGCCCGGGAGGGGCGGGGCGGCGGCGGTGCTGCTCATGACACTAAGTATACGCCCGGCGTGCGGAGACTGCCGCCATCGCTATACTTTCGTCCCGACGGTCGCTGTGGCCTACGGCCCCCCAGGGGCCCCCCGCGGACCGCCAGGAACCAAACGGGAAGGATGGCTCGATCGATGGCGCGGAAAGTGGTGAATCGCAAGGAACTCCGGGCGCAGAACGACGCCGCGGAGGCCCGCGGCAAGGAGAAGACGGAGAAGAAGGAGAAGGTCGCCAAGGAGCCAAAGGCGAAGAAGGAAAAGGTCGCTAAGGAGCCGAAGGTCGCCGCCAAGAAGACCGTCCGCAAGAAGGTCGCCAAGGAAACCCGCCTCAAGGCGTACTGGGGCGTCTTCAATCAGGCGATGAAGCGGCTGGTGCTGTTTGAATACGCCGACAAGAAGTCGGCCGAGAAGAAGGCGGCCGAACTGACCGCCTCCTCCCGGGCGACGCACTTCATCCAGCTGGTGAAGGAAGCGATCTCAGAGTAATTCCTGCCGGGGTGATCCGTTCGCTCCGCCAAACTCCTTCCGAGGGCACGACCGATGATCGGCTCCGTGAAGGATCCAGTGCCGACGCCAGACTGCGCCGCCGGGGGCCCGCGCCCCGGCCCGCGGCGGCCCACGCCGGCGGCCTGCTTCCGCCCTCGGGGGCACTTGCTCGTCCTTCTGATGGTGGCCACGATGCTCGCGCCGCTCGGCGTCATCGCCCCCGGCTGCTCGTCGAAGCCCGCCGTGAAGAAGCGCGGGAAGGCAGCCAAACGCCCCGAGACGGGGCTCGCCGAGCTTGCCGGCACGGAAGGCTCGCACACGGAGGGCTCGCACACGGAGGGCTCGCACACGGAGGGCTCGCACACGGAGGGCTCGCACACGGAGGGCTCGCACACGGAGGGCTCGCAAGCGCCGCCCGCCGCGGGCACCGAGCCCGATGAAGACGCAGCCGATTCCGCTACCGAGAGCGCAGCCGAAAGCGCCGCGAAGCCTGCGGCAACTGACCCCGCCCCTGCCCCACCAGGCGCCGACGTCGCTGCCGAGCCAGCGCCGGCACTCGAGCCTGCGGCGACCGCAGAGCCGATGCCTCCCGAGGCACCCGCGCCTGCGCCCTCCGACGATGCCGCTCCGGCCGCCTCTCTCGATGCCCTGTCTGCGGCGGCAGCCGAAAGCGCGAATCGGCCAACCTCAAAACTCATCGACGCCGACACGGCGCTGCGCCTCGACGGCGGGCGCGTTGAGGTCTGCTCTCCCCTCGGGTGGACCCGTTCTCCCCGATCACAAAACTATCTCGTCCGCTACCAGCCCGGCCCGAAGAAGTCGTATCCCTCGATTGTCGTCACGGCGGAACCGGCGCCCGGCGGGCTCGGGGAGATCACCGCTGCCAACCAATCGGAGCTTATCGCGGCGATCGGCACGAAGCTCGTCGAGACGTTCCCGGCCGGCGGGCCCGTGAAGCTGATCAAGAAGCCGGCCGCGGCCACGTTTGGAAGCCACCAGGGCGTTGCCTGGGCAATGCCTGGGACGGCGAAAGTCGGTGGCCTCTCCGAGCCGGTCGATCGGTTTGCCTACGGCGTTGTCCTCGGCGGGCGGCTCTACACGGTGGAGGCTCGGGCCCCGAAGGGGAAGGTCGACGACGACGCCAAGGCCGCCGCCAAGGCCGTGGCCGCGACGCTCTACAGGCCCGAAGGGGCCCCGGCTGGGCAACCAGACGGGGCGGCCATCCCTGCTGACGGCGAGCCGGCGGCGGCGGAGTGAGTCGCCCCCCTCACGCGTAAGGGCTTTTCCAGTCGCCCCAGGCCTTCAGGTAGCGGGCTAGGCCCGGCGACGAGGCCGACTTCTCTTCGATCCACTTCCGCGTCTCCTCGATCAGGACATGCTCCTCTTCGAGGGAAAGCTCGCCGGCCAGGACGCGGGAGCGGAGAAAGATGAAGTAGGTGTCGAGAACATCGCCGCGGCAGTAGTCGTGGATGTCGGCGGCCCGGCCGGCGTCCCACAGATCCTGCACCATGGAGCCGGCGACATCCTGCTTCCCCGGCTTGCCGATCAGGTTTGCCGCCAGCGACAGCCCCCCCTGAAACCTACTCGCGCCGCTGTTGGTGAGCCATTCGTGGAGATCGAAGTGCCCCGCCATGTTGTAGCGGTAGCGCGGCTGGTCGTAGTTGCGCTTGTCTTCGGCATACCAGTCGGGGATCGGGAGCCCATAGCGGAAGGCACAGAGCTCGAGCAGCGGGACGTCGAAGCCACGGCCGTTGAACGTCACCAGACACGGCCGCCCGTACTTCCGCCATCCCTCCCAGAAGAGCCGTGCGATCTCGGGCGGCCGCGACTTCTCCTCGTCGAGGGCGACCAGATCGATGAGCCGGTAATCGGCGGCCACCCGCGCGATGACCAGCGACACCGGGAGCTGGAAGGTGTAGGGGATGAAGTCCTTCCCCTGCTCCGCCATCAGCTCCGCGCGCCACCGGGCAATCGCCGCGGGCGGCGAGAGTTTTTCCTCGGGATACCGCAGCCGCGACACGAGGGCACCGTCGGAGACGCTCTCGATGTCGAAGACAAAGTAAGCGGTGTCGCGCTTCACAGGGGGGGCCGGGGGCAAGTGTCGAATCCTTTCGCGTGCTGGCGCACCTTGAATCCCTGGAACTACTGCCTGGCGAGCGGGTGCTTGAGCGGCAGCCAGGCGCCGCCGGCCTTGCTCGAGGCGACCGACTGCTCGATGAAGTACATCCCCTCCACGCCGTCGTGGATGTTGGGATAGATCGTATTGGTGCGCTCGAACGGCTTGCCGGCGATCGCCAGCTCCATCGCGTCGTAGGTGGCGCGATAGACGTTGGCGAAGGCTTCGAAGAAGCCCTCCGGATGCCCCGACGGGAGCCGGCAGGCGGCCTTGGCCGGGTCGCTCGTGTAGGGGGCGTTGGGATCGCGTGTGTAGATCTGGTGGGGATGGCCGTTCTTGCGGATGAAGAGCTGGTTGGGATTTTCCTGGTGCCACTCGAGGCTGGCGAGCGTCCCGTCGATCTCGATCCGCACGTCGTTCTCACGGCCGTGGCTGATCTGCGAGGCGGTGACGGTGCCGAGGGCGCCGTTGCCATAGCGGATCACGGCATGGCCGTAGTCGTCGAGCGGCCGCGGCGGCTCGAAGACTTTGAGATTGCAGCTGATCGAGTCGGGGAGGAGGCCGGTCATGTAGCGGCCGAGGTTGTAGGCGTGGGTGCCGATGTCGCCGAAGCAGCCGGCGGCGCCGCTCTTGGTCGGATCAGTCCGCCAGGCGGCCTGCTTCTGCCCCTCGCTCTCGAGCCGGCTCCGCAGCCAGCCCTGGATGTAGGTAGCGCGGATCGCCTGGATGTCGCCGAGCTCGCCGGAGAGGATCATCTGCCGCGCCTGACGGACGAGCGGATAGCCGGTGTAGTTGTGCGTCACGGCGAAGACGATGTTCGAGCCCTTGACGATCGCCGCGAGCTCCTCCGCCTCGGCGAGGGTGAGCGTCATCGGCTTGTCGCAGACGACGTGGAAGCCCGCCTCGACCGCCGCCCGGGCGACGGGGAAGTGCATGTGATTGGGCGTGGCGATGGAGACGAAGTCGATCCGTTCGCCGGCGGGGAGCTTCCGCTCGGCGTCAAACATCTCGGCATAGGAGCCGTAGGCACGGGAGGGGGCGATGTCGTAGTCGGCGGCGCTCGCCTTGGCCCGGGCCGGATCGCTCGACAGCGCTCCGGCGACGAGGGCGGCCCGGTTGTCGAGCACGGCGGCGGTGACATGCACCCGGCCGATGAACGACCCCTGCCCACCCCCGACGATCGCCATCCGCAACTTCCGCCCCAAGCTCCCGTTGGTCGCCATGCCCTGTTCTCCCCTTCGCGTTGCGTCAGTGTTCCCGGCAGGAGGGCACCGGCCCCCCTCATCCATCGCTACGGCCACCACCGGACCCCGGCTCAGGCCTGCGGGGGGAATCTAACACACCCGCCGCAGCGGCTGGAGGGGGCAGGCCGTTGCCCCCTCCCCCGGCGAGGACCTACGATGAGTTCCGCCCGGGCCGCGGCGGCTGCCGCGCGGGCCGCCGCCGGCGTTCCGGCCGACGAGGAATCCCATGGGTTTTGCAGACCGCCGTTACGCCCAATCGAACCGTTCCTGGCAGGGAGGATCCTCCGGCGCCGGAGAATGGACCGCGGTGACGACGATCGTGGTCGCCAACTGCGCCGTCTGGGTCGCCTGCCTCCTCGCCGAGAACGATTTCCCGCTCAATAGTTGGCTGGCGATGCGCGGCGACCTCCCTCGCCACCCCCTCGAAGCGTGGCGGCTGCTGACCTACGGCTTCGCCCACGACATGAGCTCGCCGTGGCACCTCGCCCTCAACATGCTCACGCTGTGGTTCTTCGGCCCGGAGGTCGAGGCCCGTGTCGGTCGCAACGAATTTTTCCGCTTCTGGCTGACGGCGATCGTCCTCGCCGGCCTCGCCTGGCTGGCGAGCGTGCAATTTGGCCAAGGGGGTCGGGGTGGGTTGCTCGTCGGTGCCAGCGGTGCAGTGATGGCGACCCTCGCCTACTTCGTCTGGCATAACCCCCACCAGGAGCTTCTCCTCTGGGGCATCCTCCCAATCCCCGCCTGGGCCCTCGGCCTCCTCTACTTCTTCTCCGACGTCAACGGCGCCTACCATGGCGCTGGCAACGTCGCCCACTTCGCCCACATCGGTGGGGCGCTCTTCGGCCTCGCCTACGCCTGGCGAGGCTGGAACATCGGCGACCTCCTCGAAGCCCCCGCGCAGCTCCTCCAATCGCGGCAGCGATTCCGGATCTTTCGTCCCGACGACGTTCCCCCCCCGCCCTCCCGCACCCCTCCGCGCCAGGCGTCGCTCGAGGATGACGAGGCCCTCCGCGAGGCGGTCGATCGGATTCTCGAGAAGATCAGCCGCTCCGGCGAGGCGAGCCTGACGCCTCAGGAGCGCGACACCCTCACCCTCGCCAGCCGGCGGCTCAAGGAACGGCTGCGCTGAGCGCGGCCGGCGCGTCGTCATGCCGACAGACCGCCAGCGCCCCCGCCACGGTCCTCATCGACAGGGCGCTGGCCTCGCCGCCGGAAAGGTGGCCGACAAAACACGTACGCTCCCCCTTCGATCGTGGCGCTGGATGTCTTGGCCCTGGATGGCCGCGACCGGCGCCGCTGTCGCGCTCACCGCAACGGTCGTCGCCGTCACCGCGCCACGCCCCCGGATCGCCCCTGAAGCGGCAGCAGCGCCGAGAGAGGTCGTCCGGTTCCCCGCGCCGTCGGCCGCGGTGCCGGAGGGCTACGCCGGCTTGGTGGAGGAAGCGCAGACGCTCGCTGATTGGATCGTGGCCCGTCATCCCTCTCGGCCGCAGTCGACGGCGCTCGCGGCGACGCTCGCCGCCGAGCGCGGCGACCAGGAGACCGCGGCGACGGTGTGGCGGGCCCATCTCGAGCGGCATCCGGAGACGGCCGAGGGGTGGTATCGCCTCGGGCTCTACGCCGTGAAGGAGGGGCGCGATGCCGAGGCCGCCGAGTGGCTCGAGCGCGCCCGCCGACTCGACCCGTCCCTCCCCGACATCCAAGGGCATCTCGGCCGCTGCCTCCTCAAATCCGACCGGGTCGACGAGGCAGCCGAAGTCCTCGAGCCGGCGATCGGCGACGACCGCGGCGGCGCTGTCCGGCTCTTCCACCTCGGCCATGCCCGGCTCCGCCAGGAGAAGATCACCGAGGCCCGTGCGGCGTTCCAGGGGGCGATCGACCGGGCGCCCACCTACACCGGCGCCTGGTATGGGCTGGCCACCGCCTTGGCGCGCCTCGGCCTGGCCGACGACGCCGAGCGGGCCCGTGCGGAGTTTCGTCGCCTGAAGTCTGAAGATGCCGAGGCCGCGGCGAGGAATCTTTCTCGCGACGAGGGCGCGCGGATGCGTCGCCTCCTCGCCGGCTGGTACGCGGCTGCGGGGCGGATCGCCGCGCTCGATGGCAATCCGCAAGACGCCCAGGCCCTTTTGAGCCGCGGCGCCATGGTCGACAAATCTGCCTCCTCCTCCAGCGCCCCCCCGCCCACCGCAGCAGGAGCAGGCCACTGACATGGTTCCTTCCTCCCCACTTTGCCTTGCGCTGTGCCCCATGACCCTCGTCCTGGTCCTCGGCTGCGGTCAGCCGAGACCACCGGCAGCGCCGCCGCCGACGCCCCCCTCCGCCGATCGGGCTTCGTCCCCGCCAGCGATCGTGCCTGTTGCCTCCGACCCGCCGCCACCATCCGCCGCCGCGCCGATCCGGTTTGTCGACGCCACGGAAGCCTCTCGAATCGGATTTGTTCACACCGACGGGAGCAGCGGTCGGCGGTATCTCGTCGAGCCGCTGTCGGCCGGCGTCGCCACGTTCGACTACGACGGCGATGGCCGGATCGATCTCTATTTTCCAAACGGGGCACTCCTTCCGGGAACCGAGCCCGGCGACTCCGAGTCGCCCCGCCGGCATGCCCTCTGCCGGAATCTCGGCGCGGGGGTGTTTGGCGACGTAAGCCTCGCCGCCGGCATCGACTGCCGCGACTACGGCCTCGGCGTCGTCGCCGGGGATGTCGACGAGGACGGCTTTGCCGATCTCTTCCTCACCACGTTCGGAGCCAAGCGACTGTTTCGCAATCTCGGCGACGGCACGTTCGTCGATGCCACGGAAAGCGCCAACGTGGCCGATGGGGAGAAGGTCGGCGCAGGGGCCACCTTCCTCGATGCCGACGGCGATGGCGACCTCGATCTCTACGCCGCCAACTACGTCCGCTTCACGCTCGACAACCACCGCCCCCGCTCGTTCAAGGGCTTTCCCGTCTATGCCGGCCCCCGCGACTATCCTCCCTGGCCCGACACCTTCTTCCGCAATTCAGGCGATGGCCGCTTCGTCGATGCGAGCGTCGACGCCGGGATCGCCGCGGTGGCTGGCCCGGGAATGGGGGTTGTCTGTCTCGATCACGACGACGATGGCGATACCGACATCTACGTCGGCAACGACGCCCTCGAGGGAAACTTCCTCTTCGAGAACGATGGCCGGGGCAACTTTCGCGAGACCGCGCTGGCGGCCGGCGTGGCGGTGAACCGGTTCGGCGCCGAGATCGGCAGCATGGGGACCGAAGCGGGCGACGCCGACGGCGACGGGAGGATCGACCTGTTCGTCACCGACTTCCAGCCCGATCTCCCCGTCCTCTTCCGCAACCTCGGACGGGGGCAGTTCGAGGACGCCACCGCCGCCACCGCCGCCGGCAGCGGGGCGTGGCAATTCGTCACCTGGGGGACGGCAATGGCCGACTTCGACAACGACGGCCGGCGCGACTTGTTCCTCGCCTGCGGCCACCTCAATGACAACGTCGAGGCCTTCGACGACACCACCGCCTATCGCAACCACAACCTCGTCCTCCGCAACGTCGGCGGGAGATTCGTCGATGTCTCGGCCGCCGCCGGCCTCCACGACATCCCGCGCCACGCGGCCCGCGGCGTCGCCTGCGATGACCTCGACGACGACGGCGACCTCGATCTGGTGATCCTCAACTCGCGCGAGGCCCCCACGCTCCTGCGGAATCTCGACCGCGAACGCGGCGGCACGAACCACTGGTGCCAAGTGCGCTTGCGCGGCCGGCAGGGGAACCGTGACGGAGTGGGGGCGAAGGTCGTGCTCCACGCCGGTGACGAGACGTTCGTCGACGAGGTCCACGCCGGCCGTGGCTACCAGGGGCATTTCGGCACCCGGCTCCACTTCGGCCTCGGTGGCCATCCGGCCATCGACCGGATCGAGATCCGCTGGATCGGCGGCGGCACCGAAACGTTCACCGACGTTCCGATCGACCGGCTCGCGGAGCTCACCGAGGGGAGCGGCCGCGCCGTCGCCGCGCCGGGCTCGTCGCCGAAACCTTGAGACCAGCACGGCTCCAGAACCACGGCTCGAAAACTATGGCTTGCAACCGGCGGCTCGAGTTCGCGCGGGCCGTCAGCGGGCGGCCGGCACCGTCTCGGTCGCCGACGCGGTCCGCACCGGCTGGGCCTGCAGCCGGAGGCGATCGATGGCCGCCACGAGCTGCTGGTACTTCGTCTCGTCGAGCTCCCCCGAGATCACCCCCTGGGGGCGGCCGAAGGTGTCGATGATGAGGATGTTGGGAACGTCGGGGGCCATCCCGAAGGTCCTGGGCATCGTTCCCTTGAAGTCGAGCCACACCGGCACGTGCGGCGACTCCTTGCGGATCTGCGACCGGACCACCGGATACACCGCCTTGGGAATCTCGGGGAGGCAGGCAACGGCGACGGAATGGACGTTGGGGACCCGCGCCCCGGCCGGCCAGCCGGCGATTCCCGTCACCGGCTGACGCACCCAATCCGGCCCCTCGACCTTGGCGGCATTGGGGTGGAAGTGGACATGGAGCCGCTGGCCGATTTCATGGGCCGCTTCGGCGCCGTTGCGGTCGGCATAGAGGAGGACGATCACGTCCCCGCGGAGGGCGGCGGTGTCGTGGGACTGACGGTTTTGATCCTCCATGACGAGGTTCACCGCCGGCGCGGCGGGAGCCGCGGCCTGCGGAATGGCACGGGCCGGCCCGGCCGTCACCGGAGCCGGGGCCGCGGGAGCCCTCGGCGCGGGGGACTGGGCCTCGAGCCGCGGCGTTCCCAGAAACACCAGCCCGAGCAGGCAGGGGAGAGCGACAGGGAGGCGCGGCAGCATCATGGGGCACCGGGAGGAGGATTGGCGAGCGGGGGAGTGGGGGGATAGCAGGCAGGCGCGAGGAGGCACAAGATCGGTTCCCGGAGGTGAAGATCAGGCCGCGGCCCGCCCCGCGGGGCGGTCGGCCCGCGCGCCGAAATCGACCACGATGACCTCATCGACGCCCCCTTCCTCCCCTGCCCCGTCCGCGGAGCCGTCGGCGACTGCGGGTGGCTCACGGTGGAGAAGGCGGAGCACCGCAGGGAGGAAGACCAGCGACGTCACCGTGCAGGTCGTGACGCCGAGCGTGAGGAGCCTCCCGAGGCTCTCCAGGCCCCGGTGGCTGGCCACCATCAGGGCACCGAATCCGAGGATCGTCGTCAGGGCGTCGACGAGGACGGAGTTGGCCGTCGACGGACTGATCCGGTACGGGCCGGGGCGTTCCAGCGAGTCATGGACGATGTGAACGCCGTAGTCGACGGCGATTCCGAGCACGAGCGGAATGCCGATGAGGTTGGCGGGATTGAGGTCGATCCCCAGCAGGCCCATGAGGCCGAACGTCTGCCCCATTCCCATCGCCAGCGGGAGCGCGGCGAGAAGGGCATGGCGGAACGAGCGGAAGTCGAACCACAACACCACGAGGATCACCAGCAGCGCCGAGATCGCCGCCTGCTCATAGCTTCGTTTCATCTCCAGCGACGCTTCGTAGGCCTGGAGCGGGTTGCCGGTGGCCCGCGGATCGACACCGCGGACATCGGTCACGAAGCGTTCGAGTGACTCGAAGTGCCAGATGTCGCCCCGGCCATAGACTTTGAGGAGGTGCTTGCCGCTCGATCCCACGAACCGCTCGACGAGGCTCGGGGGAAGATCTTCCAGCGCCGGGGGATCGGGATCGGAGACCGCGGCGAGGGCATGAAGACGACCGACGAGATCGCCGGCCGAGCGTTGCTGGAAGGTGGCAAGGGCCTGGTAGCTTTCGGCCGGGCCCATCTGCCGAAGCGCATCACGGACCCGCTCGAGATGCCAGGCCGTCCGCAGCGCCCCCGGCCGCTTCGAGGCTTCAGCCTGGGCCCAGGCGAGCGTTTCCCCGAGGGCATCGAGCCGATCAATGGGAATCTCCGGCGGTTGCTCAGGGAGCGTCGCCAGCCGGGTCCGGATCCGCTCGATGATCGGACGCTTCCGCTCCTCATCGGTCGGCACGAGCGAAGCGATCTCGTCGACTCGCTCGACCGTCGGGAGAAGGAGGAACTGTTTCTTCCGTTCGAGGAGAGCCTCGCGGGTGTCGGCCATCGAGAGGGCATACCAGACGCTCTGGTCGCATTCGGCGAGGAGCTTCTTCTCCACCTCCACGCTCTCCAGCCCCTCTGGCTGCATGTTGAGGAGGTTGTGGTCGTAGCGGAGATCATGGAGGCCCGACACGATCGCCAGCGTCGCCGCCATGCCGGCCAGGGAGACGAAGCGGGGATGGCGCACGACCGGCTCGAGCCAGGTGTGCACCGGCACCGGCTCGGGGATGTGACGGCCGAGTGGGCCGCGATCGATCAGCGCGATCACCGCGGGGAGAACGAGGAGCTCGGCCGCCGCACAGAGCATGATGCCGCCACCGGCAATCAGCCCCAACTCGGCAACTCCGACGAAGCTCGTCAGTGCCGCACAGAAGAAAGCCACCGCCGTCGTGATCGCGCCAGTAAGGATCCCCGGGCCGACCGCGGCGCTCGTCTCCAGCAGCGCCTCGGCACACTCGAGCCCGCGGCGACGGGCCTCGAGGTAGCGGCCCACGTAGTAGGTGCCGTAATCGATGCCGACGCCGATCATCGTCACGGTGAAGGTGACACTGAGGATGTTGAGGTGGCCGACGGTAGCCGTGGCCCAGGCGAAGGCCCATGCCATCCCGATGACGAGCACGCCGTTGGCCATCATCGCGTGCCGCACGCCGCCAAAGCCGGCGATGATCACGATCACCACTGCGGCCATCGAGAGCCCGCTCGCCCAGACCATCGATTGCGCGCTCGCCCGCATCTCGTCGTCTTCCATCACCGGCAGCCCGGTGAGGCCGATCGACACGCCGGGATGGCGGTCGCCCACGCCGCGGATCAGCCGGCGGAGCTCGTCGGTGGCCTCCGACGCACCGGCAAAACCGGCGTTCGACTTGGCAAGGCGGAGGAGGACAAATCCCATCCGCCCCTCCTTGGCGAGGAGCTGGTCGCTGGAGAGATCGCGGAGCGTGGAGAGCGACGCAGGCATGCCGGGCCAGGGGGAGACGAAGTCCTCAGGCCCTGCGGACGCCGTCCGGGCGGCCGGCTCGAGCCCGGCCACGAGGCTCTCGGCGTAGCGCTCGAGCGTCGCCACGGGCAGTTCACGCGGCGGTGGGGCATTGCGGGGTGAGCCGAGCACCATCTGGCTGGCGAGCCCGCCGACCATCGAGCCGACCTTGAGTTGGGCCCAGCCGCCATCGAGGATCGGGTGCGACTCCTCGAGGAAGCGATCGATCTGCTCGAGCTCGTCGGGGGTGAGGTAATGGAGCCCCTTGGAGCGGATGCGGGAGAGATCGACGGCGTGGAAGACGGAGCTGAAGAGCCGCTCGTCGCGGGCCACCGCCTCCGACACCTCCTCGAGAACGCGGATCGTCTCGGCCCGCGTCGGCCCCTCGACGACCACCACCGCGTCGTCGTCCTCACCGAACTCGGCGACGTAATCGACCCACAGCTTGTTGTAGTCGCTGCGCGGATCGAGGAGATCGGTACGGTTGACCTTGTACCCGAGATACTGCGCCGTCCAGACGCCGGACAGCGCGGCCGTGACGACGGCAACCGCGACGATCGTCCAGCCGGCGCGGAGGCAAAGATGGGTCCAGGCGACCAGCGCCCGCCCGATCAGCCCGGGATGGGCAGGGGCCGAAGCGGTCGGCACCGCGGCGGTGGCAGGGGCCAAAGCGCGATCGATGGGATCGTCCTGGCGCATGCGGTGGTTGACCTTCCCTGGCGACGTTCCGGTGGCCGTCCATTGGCTCCGGGGGCGGGCGATAGTAGGGACTCTGCACAGCAGGGCCAACCCACAATTCATGCGAAATCTGGCAATTCAGGGCGTCTGGGGAAACTCTCCCGATTGAAAGGGGAATGACTCAGCCGCACCGGCTTCCCAGGCCGAAAACTCTCCCTGCAGGGTGGCCGGGGCGGGTCACCGGCAGGAAGTTTCCGGGGGGAAAGTTTCATGCGTGCGCGAATGTGGGGACTGTCTGCGGCCGTCGGGCTGCTGGCAGCCTGGGGGACGGTCGACACCGTCCTGGCGGTTGAGCCCGTGGCTGGCGCTTCGTCGCTGGCGACGATGTTTGGCGACGGCGGATCTTCCGGCCGCGATGCCCGAAAGTCGGCCAATAAGGCGATGCCTCTGGACCGGATGGCAGAGGCTGACCGGCGGGCGGCGGAGAAGATCCTCCGCAACCCGACACTCTACCGCCGCCTCCCCGTCGAGTCATTCACCTGCGATCGCGCCCTTCTCGACTTCTCCCTGACCCATCCGGAGATCGTCGTCGACATCTGGCGGGTGCTGGGGATCAGCAAGGTCGCGCTCGATCTCACGGCGCCTGGCCAGTGGCAGATGAGCGATGGCTGGGGAACGGAGGGCACGCTCCGCCTCCTCCATCATGACCGCACCGCCGAAGGGGGCACGATGGTGCTCCTCGGTCAAGGGGGCTACACCGGGCCACTCTCACCGCAGCCGCTGTCGGGTTCGTGCCTCCTGTTGGTTCGATACCGTCCCACAGGCACCGCCGCCGATGGCATCGCCAGGCATGCGATGCAGGTCGATGCCTTTCTCGATGCCGATGGCGTGGGGCTCGAGATCGTCACCCGCACGCTTCAGCCGCTGATCGTCCGCTCGAGCGCCTCAAACCTCCACGAGATCTGCCAATTCATGGCGTCGCTCTCGAGCGCCGCCGCCGAGAATCCCGAAGGGGTGGCGCGGCTGGCAGGCCGGATGTCGAAGATCACCCCGGCCGACCGGCAGACCTTCGCATCGCTTGCCCGGGACGCGGGGCGCGGGGGCAGCATCGCCCTCGACCCGATCGCCGCCGAGAAACTTCCGGCGAAGCTCGCCTCGCGTTGGCTCCCGGCCCGGCACCTCGAAAGCGAACAGATCCGCTGAGTCTTGCCGACTCCTGCTTCCGCACTCGTCGTCGCCACGGCCGGGATACCGGGGGGCTTCTCGGCCGTGGCCGACGGGAAACGGCGTTTGTCATCGTGTCAGATCAGCCCGGGGCGGTGGCGCCGTCTGGGCCACCCGCGGACGGGCCTCGGTGGCCACGAGATATGGCCGCTTGTACTCCGGCATGTAACCGCGGGCCCCGCGCACCGAAATCTGCTGCCCCACCAAGGGCGCTAGATTCACCCCCGGCTGCGGGTTGACGAAGACGAGGACGTTGTTGTTCCCGTCGACGAGCGCCCAACGCGGTGCATCGGGACGGCGCGAGACGACCGTCGCCAGCCTCCCGGTCGTTTCGCTGGTATCCGGTGGGGTCCAACCGGGGCGGCCATCGGCCGAAGCGCCGCCGGGGAGGACTCCGGGGCGGATCGGCCGCGAGCCGACCCCACCGAGACTCGACCACATGCTCCCCAGGCGGAGTGGCGACGGGTCGGCCGGAGGTCCGGCGGCCAGCGATTGCTGCTTGGCCTGGATCGCCTCGAAACGGGCGATCCGGGCGTCGATGGCATCGGCCCGGAGCCGATCGGGATTGGCGTTCGACCTCGTGGCGGCAAGGCGGAGGCGTTCGCGGAGTTGGGGGAGATTCCAGGTGTCGGGCGGGCCCGCCACCGCGACGGAGAGAGCGAGGTCGATGTCGGCCAACTCGTCGGCCGTCGAGACGGGGGGCGCGGCCACTGCGACCGGCGGCGGCGCCTCGAATACCCCGGTGCCGCGTGGCAGCCATCCGGCGATCATCCGCTTCGCCTGCGGCACCGCCCCGAGCGGCTGCGGCGGTGCCACGGGGCCAGCTGCCACGGGGCCAGGTGCCACGCTCAACGCGGGCGCTTCATTCGCCGCCAACCTGATTGCCTCCTCCGTTGAGCGGAGCTGGCCGATCATCTCTCCCGCATCGCGGCGGCTGTCCCCGCGGCCACCGGCCGACGCCACGCCCGCATCGAGGGCCAGCTGACGGAGTGATGGCGATGCGGCAAGATCGGTGGAGCGCACCCAACGGAACTCCCCCGACGGGGGCTCGATCCGTGCCCACAGGCCAGCATGCCGGCCGCGGTCGATGCGCATGCGCTCGAGCACGCGCACCCGCTCCCCTGCCTCGAGGCGCACCTGGGCGACATGGCGGAGATCGTTGAGCTGCGAGCCGACGCGGGCCACGGCACCATCGGCGACGACGACCCCCACGCCGGCTCCCGTTCCGCCGACCGCGGATCGCGCCGCAGGCTCGAGCGCCGCCTCGTCGTCGATGTCGGCAGCGCGAACCCAGCTGAAACTCCCCACGACGGGACGGACGGCACACCATCCGCGCTGGTCGATCGCCCACACCTCGAGCGATCGTCCCAGCGCCAAGCGCTCGGTGGGATAAAAGTCCTCGCCGGGGCCGGCCCGCAGATAAGCCTGCTCCACCCCAACTTCGACCGCCATCGGCAGCGGCCCGTCGACGGCCGGCACAGGCTGATCCCCGGGATCAGCCTCTCGCAGCACCGACACTTCGCCGTGGTCCGTCGGGGGCTGCGCCGCGATCTCCGTTCCGGCGATGAAAAGCCAGTTGGAAAGCACCACCGGCACGATCAGCAGCACACCTGCGATCGAAGACGAGGCCGGCCGTCGGGTAGGGGCATGCGGCGAACCCGCGGCACTCCGCCACGGCAGGGCGATCGGGGGCTTGGCGGGCATCGCCATGGCGTGAGCATCCATTCCCTGGAAACCCGCCTGTGGACCGTGGCATTCCCCGCAGGCGATCCATCGCCTGCCGTGCGGAAAGCCGCTGCGGATCGTGCCAAAACGCAAGCGCGTAGACGAGGCTTGGGCGACCTCGTCTACGCGCTGTGGGCAGGCCGTGGAGACGGCCCACCACAGGTCTTGTAGTCCACCGGCAAGCGCCGCTCAAGTCGCGATTCGGGATTTCACCGAGGCTGCGAAAACTCCCGGGTTCCCCCCTGTCAGCACCCCCCAAGCCCCCCCACCAAAGAGTGGATCGCGGCCCGATGGGGAGGTTCAGGAAACCTGCGCAGCCGGCGGCGTTGGCCAGGCATGACCTGCAAGCTGTGCCAGTGCCAGCACGAGGCTCTGGGTTCCCAGGCGCCCCCGACCATGGGCGAGGAGGGCCGTGTAGAGCGACTCCACAAGCGCCAGTCCAGGCAGGGGGAGATCGAGGCGGCGGCATTCGTCGAGTGCCAGCCGCATGTCCTTGACGAAGTGTTCCACCATGAAGCCAGGCGCGAAGTCCCCGCGCACGATCCGGGGCGCGAGATTGGAGAGCGACCACGAACCAGCGGCCCCGCCGGAGATGGCACGGAGCGTCGTCTCGACGTCGAGCCCTGCCCGATGGGCGAAGAGGAGGGCCTCGCACATCCCCACCATGCCGCCAGCGATGGCGATCTGGTTGACGAGCTTCGTCCGCTGCCCGGCGCCGGCCGCGCCACAGGCAACCACGTTCCCGGCCACGGCCGCCCAACACGCCGCCAGCGCCTCGCGCGGGGCATCCGCCCCGCCGACCATCACCGTCAGCGTCCCCTCGCGCGCGCCCTTGTCGCCCCCCGACACCGGCGCGTCGAGGCTCCATACTCCCCGCGCCGCAGCCACCGCATCGATTTCCCAGGCCAGGCTCGGAGAACTCGTCGTGTGATCGACGAGGATCGCTCCGGGAGCTGCCCCCGCGAGGACGCCCTCGTCGCCGAGGACCACCGCGCGGACATCGGAGGGATGTCCCACCATCACGAAGACGACATCCGCCCCGGCGGCCACGGCCGCCGGCGACTCGGCCCACCGGCAGCCGCGCTCGAGGAGCGACTCGGCCTTCGATCGCGAACGGGTGGTGAGGAGGATGTCGAAGCCGGCATCACGGAGGCGGCCGACCATCGAGCACCCCATCACGCCGGTGCCGACCCAGCCGAGCCGGGTGACACCGGGCCGCGCCACGGCCGGAGGGGATCCGGCGATGCCGGCCGATGTCGTTGTCTGGGCTGGTCCTTGCGTGCCGTGCATGGGGATCGTCTCCTCGAGTCGTGGATGCCTTCGTCGCCGGCAGGATCCTACGTCTCCCCCCCCTCCCGACAAGGCGCCCCGCTCACCAGCGATCGATCGGCCGGTCGAGCACTTCGCGGAGGAGGATCACCTGACGGATCGTCCTGGGATCGCGGAACATCGCCACGAGTTCGTGCGCGACCGTCGGCACGGTCTGCGGGGCAACCGCCGACTGGTCACTGCTGCCGGGCCGGATTCCAGCGTGGGCGAGATCGTGCGCGAACGCCCCGTCGACATGCCGGCCGATCTCGCCGGCATGGCCACCGAGAATCGGCGGTGGATTGTTCGCCGGCGGCGGTCCCTGTCGTGCCGGCGCCGCAGCGGAACGCTTCGCCGTCGGCGTGGGGGATCGACGCACGCTCCCCTCTTGGCCGCGCGGCGCAGGGGTCTTCACGGCCACCGGTTCGCGCCGTGGGGGGGCCTTGGGGAGGGCCGGTGGGTTTGAGGGGGTGCGGCGTGGGGGATCGGGAATTCCCCCCTCCGCCTGCCCGCGCCGGAAGGCCTCGATCTGACGCTGGAGATCTTCCTGGGCGGCGCGGCGGTCAGGCTCGGCAGCGCGGCGGTCAGGCTCGCCGGCGGGGACGACCGGCGGCCGCACCTCCCGCACCTCCCGCACCTGACCGGGTGCCGGCTCAACCGGCCTCCTGGGATTTTGATCACCCCCCGCGACCTTTCCCCCGCCGCCGATCCGCCGCACGACTCCCACGACCTGCGACACGATCCAGATCACGAAAAACAAAAACGGGACGAGCCCCTCGAGCCAATCGTTTGCGGCCAGCGGCAAGACCATGCACGCGACGATAGGAAACGCGGGCATCGGGGCGGGTTCCGCAGTGGGGATTGAATGGGGGAAGCGAAGCGTGGGCTCACTGACCGGAAGGAACGGCATGGGTCGCGGTGGCCGGCCCGTTGCCGACGCCGGCGATCGTCCGCCGCATGTCGGTGTCGGCCTGGAGGTTGCGGATCTTGTAGTAGTCGACGATCCCGAGCCCACCGCTGGCGAGCGAATCGGCGATCGCCCGCGGCACCTCCGCCTCCGATTCCACCAACTGGGCCCGGCTCTCCTCGATCCCGGCGATCATCTCCTGCTCCTTCGCAACCGCCATCGCGCGCCGCCCCTCGGCGTTGGCCCGGGCGACGCGGGTGTCGGCCTCGGCCCGGTCGGCCTGGAGGCGGGCGCCAATGTTGGCCCCGACATCGATGTCGGCGATGTCGATCGAGACGATCTCGAAGGCGGTGTTGGAATCGAGGCGGCGGGCGAGCACGGTCTTCGAGATCACGTCGGGATTCTCGAGGACGCTCGTGTAGCGCTCGGCCGAACCGATCGCCGAGACGATCCCCTCGCCGACCCGGGCGACGATCGTCTCCTCGGTGGCACCGCCGATGAGCTGATTGAGATTCGTCCTCACCGTCACGCGCGCCCGGACCTTGAGTTGGATGCCGTCCTTCGCCACCGCGTCGAGCGTCTCGCGGCCGCTGTTCCGGCCGGGGCAATCGATGACCTTCGGATAGACGCTCGTCTGCACTGCCTCGCGAACGTCACGTCCGGCCAGGTCGATCGCCGTCGCCAACTTCCAGTTGAGCTCCTTGATCTTCGCCTTGTTGGCCGCGATCAGCGCTTGCACCACGAGTGGGACGCGGCCGCCGGCCATCGAGTGCTCCTCGAGGGCCTGCCGCGTGATCCCGGTCGAATCGCCGAGCCCGGCCTGCACCGCCATGATCTTGCTGCGAACGATGACGTTCGGGTTGACCTTCTTGAAGCTCATGGCGACGAGGTCGAACAGCCCGATGCCGGCGCTCGATGCATACGACTGCAGCCACAGCCGCAGGTAGCGGGCCAGCATGGCGGCGATGCCGAGGCCGACGACGAGGACGACGAGAAGGACGACCGGCAGGACAAACGGGGGCATCGGTGGCTCCGGACGGGTGCGCTGACCCCGGGCCGGGGCCTGAGGGCACGGCAAGGGACAGTTCCAGCGTTGTTCCGCGGAAGCCGCGAGTCAAGCGTCGGGGGGCTCGAATGACTCGAAGGTGAAGTTCTCGAGGGTCGGCGACAGCCGGGGGGCTTCCGGAGCTGCCGGTTTTTCCGGTTCGGCCACGGGCTCAGCGACACGCTTTGGCGCCGCGGCAACCGGGGCCGGGCGCACCACCACGGCCGCCCCTTGGGCCGCCACGACGATGATTTCGCTGCCGGCGTCGATCGGCCCTCCTTCACTCACCCCTTCGAGCGACTCGCTCCCCACCTCCACCGTTCCCCAGGGGAGGAGGTCGCTCGTGGTCCGCCCGCACTGGCCGACGAGATCGCGGGCCCGCCGCCGCCGCGGTGCGTCGGGAACGACATCGGCCGGCTCCGGGGGGGCCGGGAGGACGCGCCGGCCGAGCGGCGTCTCCGGAAACCAGCGGAACGCCAAGCCGAGGATCACTGGCACGACGACGACCGAAAGCGCGATCATCGCCGTGCCGGCGCCGACGCCGAGCTCGAGGAAGGCGGTGGCGATCGCGGCGATGATCGCCGCCACACTCACGAAGCCGAGGACCCCGCCGGAAGGGACGAAGACCTCGAGGATGATCACGCCGATGCCGACGAGGAACAGGGCGGCGACCCAGACAACCGGGCTCATCCGTGCGTCCCCCGCACCCCGGCATCGATCGCCCGGACGAGCAGCCGCCCACCGCGAACCGCCACCACCTCCACCGGCATCCCCGGCTCGACGAGCTGGCCGTCGCTCGAGACATCGTGAATCTCTCCGCCGATCCGCGCCTTGCCGGCGGGCGCGAGCCGCGACGTCGTCTCTCCCTCGATGCCGACGAGGGCCTCGAGCGGATCGTCGATCAGGTCGACCGCACTGTCACCGGGAGGCGCGAGGAGCACGTGGCGGAAGAGCCGCGACTCGGGGAGCCAGCGCCGGGCGACGACGGCGAGGAGCGTGACGCCGATGGCCGCGCCAAGGATGCCGAGGAGCGACCACTGGAGTTGTCGGAACTGATAGGCGTTGGTGGGGAGCACAAACGACTGGCTGGCGAGGATCAGCGACGCCACCATGAGCAGTCCTCCGCCGAGCCCGAGGACGCCGAATCCGGGGAGGACGAAGATCTCCGCTGCCAGGCAGATCAGGCCCGCGAGGAACAGCATCACCTCGAGCCATCCGCTCGTTCCATGGAGGTGATTGCTCCAGAAATAGATGATGAACGCCACCATGGCGATGAAACCCCCGAAGCCGATCCCGGGGGTGTGGAGCTCGATGTACAGCCCCGCGCCTCCGATGACGAGGAGCAGCCAGGCGATGCCGGGGCTGGCCAGAGCGTCGAGGAGCGTGTCGGCCCAGCCGGGTGCGGCGAGGGCGACGTCCCCCTCGAGGCCATACGTCCGGGCCACCGCGTCAAACCCTTCGACGACATGGGCCGCCAAACCGAGCGACTCGGCCGCCTTGCCATTGAGCACCAACGGGCCGACGCCGACCTGGGCCCCGAGCTGCCACGCCTCGCGATCGTCGAGCCGATCAAACTCCTCCTCGCAGAAATACCCGACACGTCCCGTCGCGGGCCGGGTCGCCTGGCGGACGACGATCCCCGGAGCGACCAGCGTTACCGGCAGCGACCAGGACCGATCCCGTTTCTTCGCCACCCCTTCGCGCCACGCGACCGTGATCGCCTCGGCCCAGCGTCCGTCGATCGCCGCGGCCCCCTCGCCGCCGAGGACGGCCTCGGCTCCCATCACCAGCTCGTCGCACGCCGTGGCGACCAGCGCCGCATCGCCCCGCGCCTCGCGGGGCACCCAGGCAACGGTGCGGACACGCGTGGCATCGAGGCTGGCGAGGTAGGCCGCCAAAACGAGGCTCTGCTCCGGCTCGCCCCCCGGGCTGTCGATCCGCAGGCAGACGAAGTTCCGTCCGGAGGCGATCGCCTCCTCGATCCGCGTCCGCGTGCGGGCGACGAGGTCAGCCGTGATCACGCCGGAGAGGACCACCTGCACCCCCTTCCAGCCGCCATCGAGGGTCGGATCGGCCTCGAGCGCCGTCTCGCTGAGGCCGAGACTCCGCGCCACCTCGGCGGGGGTCCGCGCCAGCGCCCGTGCCACCCCCAACTCCCGCGCCCGCCGCCCCGACAGCGCCAGGGGCACCGGTCCGATCTCCTCTTCATCGAGGATCGCGGCCCGATCGCGGAGGGCAGGCACCTCGGCAGCCGTCACGAGCTGATCGCCGTCGTCGGTGGCCACACGCACGACCCGCGCCTGGGGATCGAGGAGGGCCTGGGCGAGCGCCGGGGGGGCGGTCTTTCGTCGGGCGGCCACCTGGGCATAGACCGCACGCATGGCGTCGTCGATGAATGGCTCGTCGGCGTTCGCGGGGCCGAAGATGGCGTCGGGGGCGAGCACGATCTCCTCGCAGGCCAGCGCCACGAGGACGGCATGTCCGCGAGCCCCCGCCGGAAGCCAGGCCACCGTCTTCACGCCGGAGAGGCGCGGGTCGGCGAGGAAGCGGGCCAGCGCCAGCGATCGACCGAAGTCGCTCGCCCCCGCTCCCGGATCGTCAGCGCCATCAAAGCGGAACACGAGCACGCCGCGCTCGCCGGGGCGGGCGATGAGCCGATCAAGATTGCGGAGGACCGTCCCCTCGACCTGCGTGTCGCGGGTGCCGGTGATCGGCAAGCGGAGGGGGACGACGACCACAGGAACGTCGCGCGGGGCGGCTGCGTCCCCACCATCGACCCCGGCTTTGGCCGGATCGGCCAGATCGGCAGGATCGGCAGGCCCCGCGCCGCCAGCCCTCGTGCTCAGCATCGACGCAACGAGGAGCGCGAGCGCCACCATCGCCCGCCGCGCGACGGTGACGATGGCCCGGAAGCGTCGCTGACGTTCCCACCATTCACTGGCGTGGACGAGGGCCGGGGATGACCCCGTCCGCAGGCTGTCAGGTGTCGCGGCATTTGATGGCATGACCGTCCTCAGGTGCCGGGGGGCGACAACCGACGAATTCTATGGCCATCCCCGGCGGAGTCAAAAAAACCGGGCCCATCCCCGCCGTGCCCACACCGCTTATACTCCCGGGATGGACACAACCCGCTCACAAATCGTTGCCGAACTGGTCCCCCTGATCACCGCCAAGGCCCTCCGCCGCGGGACGTTCCGTCTCGCCTCCGGACGGGAGGCGAGCTTCTACCTCGACGCCAAGCAGGTGATCCTCGACGCCCGCGGCTCGATGCTCGTCGGCCGGGCGATCCTCGAAATCCTCCGGGCCCACGGCCCCCTGCCGGCCGCCGTCGGGGGGATGTCGATCGGGGCCGATCCGGTGACCAGTGCCGTCGTCACGATGGCCGGGGTCGCCGGGCTCGATCTGCGCGGATTCATGGTCCGCAAGGAGCCGAAGGATCATGGCACGAAGCGTTACATTGAGGGTCCGGTCGCCCCTGGCGACAAGGTGGTGATCGTCGAGGATGTGACCACCACGGGGGGATCCTCGCTGCTGGCGATCGACCGGGCGATCGAGTTCGGCCTCGTTGTCGAGCGCGTTGTCACCGTCATCGACAGGCTCGCCGGGGCCGGGGACACGCTCGCTGCCCGCGGCATCCCCCTCGATGCGATCGTGACGATCCGAGATCTGGGTATCGAGCCCGACGCCACCTGACCGGGGCCCGTTACCTCGGCGACCGTGGCTCACGGGAGGATTGCAGCGCATGCCCCCCACTCCCTCCATCTTCCACGGTGCCACCATGCATCACTCTGCCAGGCGATCGGGGATGGCTGCCGAGTGGCTGCTCGTCGCGCTGTTGCTCACCACCGGGCCGGCACTGGCGGGAACGACCAGCGTCCCCCCCGCCGAGCCCGCGCCGGAGGTGATCGCCGCCCTCATCGCCCGGCTGGGAGACACCGACTTCCAGCGCCGGGAGGCCGCCTCGGCCGAGCTCAAGGCGATCGGCCCCGCGGCGGTCGATGCC
>Ga0164295_10000540_pt1 | contig 32404 bp, 31 predicted proteins | sample GEODES006metaG_FD_111798 | JGI IMG/M metagenome (GOLD analysis project Ga0164295, IMG submission 111798) | Oligotrophic lake water microbial communities from Sparkling Lake, Wisconsin, USA - GEODES006 metaG | ecosystem: Environmental > Aquatic > Freshwater > Lake | place: USA: Sparkling Lake... | reverse complement strand
TTATGATAAAGATCGTATTTTATGTATGGCTAATTATTTATTTAAAGTTCAAGAAAAAAATAGATTAACACAAAAAGGGTTGTTAAAACGATTTAGCATTAATTGTATGGGACATCAAGAAACCGTTGAAGAAATGCGTGCGGAAAAAGCTGAAAAATTTGCTGAATTAAAAGGAAAACGTAATGATCCTGAATATGAAGAATGGTTCCTCAGATATAGACCTCTTGATAAAAAACTTGATAAAGAAGAAAAGGAAGAAAAGAAAACAAAGAGTAATAGAAAAAAGAAAAACAAAACAAAAAAACGTAAAGGTTTTTTCTTTTAATTTTTAAGCTTTAAACTTTAAACTTTAAACTTTAAACTTTTTATTAGATGATTTCATTAATTTATTCTTTATTAATTTTATTGTAAAATAATTCTTCGTAAATACTGAATACATCTGTAGCAATTAATTCATCATTTTTATAAAATAAGGGCGTATTTGTTTTATCATTTACATCAAAGAAATAATAACTTCCATTAATATAGGATATATTCTTACGATTATTTTTTATATGCGTAAATAATTGTTTACAATCATCGCAGTCATACCATACAAGAGTATAAATATTATTTGGATAGTTTTGTTCTTGATGATTTTGATTAATAAAATTAGAATCAGATTCATAATTATAATTGTATTTTTGTTTTCGTTTGTTGTTCCAAACATGATCGTCGTCAAAACAAGTAGTTGTTAACTTAAGATTTAGACGCATAACATTTAGACACAGGGTTTTTTTTATGGAAAAGCGATTCAAATTTAGGAATCCTTTAATAAATGTATTATACGAAATAATAATAGCAATAAATAATAATGTTGGAAACATTTTCTCTAAAATTTTGTTCTATTTACTAATTATTGGAAAACTAATTTAATTTTCAATTTTTTTATACATTTTCTTATGTGCGTTTAAAATGAAAAAAAATATATAATAAAAAAATCATTTTTTTCTTTATTTTTTCTTTATTATATTTATAGATGAATGATAATAGTTTAATTCGTGGTATTCAAGAGTTTTTAACTAAATCTTTAGACAAAAGTGAAATTACTAAAAGCTTTGAAAAATTGAATAAAATATTAGAAAATTATTTACACAAAGAGGAAGAAAAGCCTAAAGAAATTATTACCTGTTATTTCTTAGCAAGTGAAATCTCTAAAAACAAGACTTCTTCAAGTTTATCTACCCAAGGTAGAACGGACTTTTTGAATAGTACAAGATTTAATATTTATAGATCAGATGATAATAGTGTTATTGGAGAAATAGCTGCGTTATATAATAAAGTTAAAGGAAATTTAAGTAATAAGTTTTTATATAATATTATATCTACGACTTATTTTTTAAGAGGAAATGTTCTTAAGGGAAATAGTTCCGCAATTTTTGATAAAGATGAAAAAAAATTTTTATTTCCCCAAGGTACTATTACAACTTTTGATTTTAACAGTAAAAAAGTAAGAGTTGAAAAATTACCAGACGATTACGATTTATCAAATCCTGATAAAGTTTATTCCCGAGTTTATTTTTTTGATTAATGTTTAGACATGTTCATTTTTACATAATCTCTCTATAAATCTATCACTATTTCTATCTTCATTCATATAAATATTAATTATTTCAGCAGGGGAATAAAAATCTTCTTTTATATTTTCTAATTTATCATTTTCTAAAATCTGATCAAATAAATGATTATAAATTTCTTTTATTATTTTACGTGAAACATATGATAATTCTAAAGTAATATCTATTCTTCCTGGTCTAATTAAAGCTGGATCCAATTCATTATAATGATTTGAAGATATAATTAAAATTCTTCCAGGTGTTTCACGAATTCCATCCCATAAGTTTAATATATCATCTAATGTTATAGGTTCTTCATCTAGCGGTAGTTTTGGGAATTCACATATTTTTTCTGTAGCTTTTTCAGTAGCTACTATTGTTTCTAATAAATCACCAACATTTATTTTTGAATTAGCAGATAATTCTTCAAATTCTATTTTTTTTCCAAATCCCGTTATAGTCTTATTTTTCTTTTTTTCTCTATCTAAAACTATATCACCTATACAATCTATATCTTCAAATACAATTATCTTTTTGTCAAAAGTTATGCTACCTTTTTTATTATCTAAATTATACCGTTCTTCAAAAAATATACTATCTAATTGTTTCTTTGTTTTTATTAACTTCAAAGAAATAACCACAACATGTCTATTAGTATAGTTGGCAATTGTTTTTATTAATGAAGTTTTCCCAGTTCCTGGAGGACCATGCATACCAATACCCAATGAATATGGAATGCCTTTTTCAAAATACCATTCTTTATTATTTAAAAAAAAATCCAATTTTTTTATTAAATTTGGTTTCTCCTTAAAAAATATATTTGTAAATTGTCTTGTACTTGAAAAAACATTTTCATCCCAAATTTCATATCTACAATCTTCATATTTTGTTTTTGTTAGTGTATATATAAATTTCTTATTTTCACGTAAGTCTTCTATTGATGATACATATTTTTTTGTTATATTTTCTACAAATTCTTTTATTGTTTTAATATCACTCTTATAAGAAAATAGTTCAATTTTGATTTTTTCAATCTTACTTGTTGATTTTGAACTTTTATCATTTTTACCCTCTTGTTCTTGTTCTTCATTATTAATTGAAGTATAAGCATAAATTTCATGTTCTTTTGATATTAAAAATTTATCACTTTGAATTACCATATAAATTCCCAAATCTCTTTTATTATCTCTAGATGGGTTTTCAAATGAATATTCTTTTATATGCTTTATTGTAACATTGTCGCCAACATTATCTATTATATATGCCCATAATGCTTTAAATCTATCACTAAACGCATTTGTTTGATTTAATTTGCTGTCATAATAATTAGTTGATAACGATATTTTACCATCATATTCTACTACATTTTTCTTATAAAACCAAGATTTATAATCAAAATTAATATTTTTTAATTTTCCCATTAAATCATATAAATTATTATTAATAAAATGAAATAAGTATGTAACTCCTGTTAATAAAAGTGTGGTTATAAATGTATCTATTACAGGATTTCCAGTTTTTATTTTATCAAATAAAATCATATTAACTATATTTCCAGACATTAATTTTAATTGATAATCTAATGGTCCTATACCAAACATAACTAATATATTTATGAAAAATATGTTTAAATATGTTTATTATATTATATATGTTAGTATGTTTACACCATATGTGCCATTATAAAGAAAACAACATTTATAATTTATATTTTTAATTTATATTTTTAGACCTAACCCATATTTTAAATAATGCCAAAAACTTTTTCTATCTTTTATTTTACAAACATTTGTATCTGTTATTACTTTTATCCAAGTTAGATTCTTATTTTTCATTAGAGTATCATGAATTTCACCTCCGTATGATATAAAACCTATTATTAATAAAAAGATTATTATATAATATATAATTGTTTCTATTTTATTTATAAATTTAAAATCATTTTTATTAACAGGGAATAATCTTATTTCAAAAGGCCAGTTAACAGTAATCCAATATTTATTTTTTTTATAAATTTCTCTATCTTTTTCATTATTTATTGTATCTTCTCTATCTAAATAAAAATCTTTATTTAATTCTAAAAAATAAATTACAAAAATTAATAATAGAACTAATACAGAGATTACAATATCTAGTCTCATTACTATTAAAAATCCTAAAAAGTAAAATATAGAATAAATAAACTTTTCAATTGGAGGAGTATATTCTAATTTACCTGTATCAGATACTAATGTAACTAAAAAATAAAATAGAAAAAACGCAATAACTAGTTGTAACCATCTATGTTTAGTAATATAATTTATTTGAAAACATGTAAATAAACTACTTGCTATATAGTTTCCAACTAACAATAAATAAAAAATAGCAAAAGACTTTATTAAATCGGCTTGTCCTGTTGAAATCTCTTTAAATATTTTTAACATTTAATATATATAAATATTTTTTAAAATATAGTTTTTTAAAATTTAGAAAAATGTTTTACTGTTTTTGATAATGAATAATATACAAATCCAAATAAACCACAAGATAATATCAAACCATTTATATTATAATTTCCATCTTTATGGCAACAAAATGGAAAATATTTGAATACTATTTTTTTCAAAAATGGTAATTGAAATAAAAAATATAATACTGCTAATAAAATTGGCCCTTGTAATTCATCATAAATTGAATCTAAAGAATTTTCCATTTTTTCTTTTTTATAATATGAATTTATATCATCATCTGATTCTATTATATATTCGCGTTCTCTAGGTGCTGGTACATAATTGGGCTGAACTTGTACATCATTTGTCAAAATATCTGTATTTAATGATATATCTCTACTTGGTAATTGTGTTGCACCTGCTAAACTTGCTTGTTGTAAACCATTTACTATTTGACTTATTGTTGTTTGATCTAGTGATAATGATTTATTTATTGGTTGTTGTGAAACAACTGTGTTATTTGTACCTTCTAATTCATTAGTTACTAAACTAATATTACCTCCAATAGAACCTCCATTAGTTGGATCTGTTGGCAGATCATTTATATTTGTTGAATTTATTTCGGCCATATATTTATCTAAAGATTCGGCTATTTTAAAATTTACGCAAAATTACTCCCTATAGGTATTATTTGTTTTTTATTATCGCATTTTACAGCATGTTTTTCTAATTTATAACATTTTCCGTCAAAATTATATGTTTGATTGTCAATTTCTTCCATTGGAGGCGCGGATATTACTCTACAATTTTTTCCTTTACATACTGCTCTGAATAATGATGCTAAACCTACTCCTAATAAAATTGACATTACTATTTTTCCTGTATTACTATGAACAAATTTATCCAAATACATTTATATTATACATTTAAAAAAAAGTAAAATATAAATCAACATATAAATCAAAATATAAATCAAAATATAAATTAAAATATAAATTAAAATATAAATCAAAATATAAATCAAAATATAATTATAGTTTATTATTTTATTCATTATTGTTGAATTGGAACTGTTTTAAGCGAAAAAGGATTTATTGGACATGTTGTTTCAACTGGCTTAAATTCAAAACATTGGTCTACTGCGTCTTTATATTGAATATTCATATAATTTTGTGGATTTGGATAAATATATATTGTTTTTGATTCTGGACCTAATATATATACAAAAAATAAACCTAAAGCAAAACTTATTAAAAAAATAGGTAATGATAAATACTTTGAAAGCATATTATATTATATATATATTTAATTTTTTATTTTTTTTTATTTTAATAAAGTTTATTATTTTTTAATCGTCTTGTGAATCATAATATTTTTAATTTATTTCATCAGATATATTTTCATCAGATATATTTTCATCTGATATAATTTCGTCATAGTTATTTCCCTCAAATTTTAATGGTAATGATGCTTTTTCTTCTCCTAATTCATTTTCTTCTTTTTGTTGCCCTAATTCATCTTCTTGTTCTCCTAATTCATTTTCTTCTTTTTGTTGCCCTAATTCATCTTCTTCATCTCCTACTATTTCTAGAGTAGGTTTTAATTTTCTTGTCTTATTAGTTTTAAACACATCCTCTACATTTTTTCTTGTTTTATTACCTTTTCTCAAACCTTTGATAAACTTTAAAACTTTATCATCATCTTCAAAACAGTCTTCTTCATTTTCTAATGAATTTTGTCTTTGTATTAATATGTATTTTTGTTCATCTGCGTCATATTCAACCATATTTACAGCATATCTAATATTTAGTATTTCTTTTAATTTTGGAATCATTTCATTTACATAAAAATTGATTGCTTGATTTATAATTAATTCATTGTTAGTATCCATATATTCATGAATCATTTGTTTAAATGGTAAAATACATCCAATACCAAACTCATTAATACTTTTTTTTAATAATATCATCCTTTCTGGATTATCATTCTTTAATATATCCTTTTCCATAGAATATCCTAATTGTTCTGTTTCTTTCTTCAAATTAGCTGTTAGTTTTTCAAAAACAGTAATAATATTTTGACTTTTTTCAAAAAACAAAGCATTATTCTTTTGTTTAATGATATCTAATTTTATTTTTTCTACACCAGCTAAACCTTCATCAATTACTTTATCAAAACGTTCCCTTACTGAATAATTAATTTGAATATCTAATGGACATGGATCATTTAAATCTCCACATTTTGCCATAAATTTTCTTAAAACTTCTTTGCTATCATAACTAATATTAAATATTGTTCCTACATTTCTTTTACAGTTAATACACTCATGCTTTGGTAATCTAGAAAATTCAACTCGTTTTTCTTTGTTAGTTTTTTTACTTTTTATTATTGGCTTTACATATTTATCATAAAATACACTTTCATATTTATCTTTTAATCTATAAAATTCATTTATTGCTTCAATTGGATTTAGTTTTTCTTCACTCATTATAAAATATATTTATATATTTATATTTATTTTACTTCGTTAAAACTTTTTTCTTTTTCTTTCGTTAAAATATTTATTTATGTTAATTTTTTTAAATTACTATCATTTATGATATCAAATTCACTTTCCCAATGTGGTAATCCACTAATTAATTCTTGTTGAGCTCTTATTTTAGCATCTTGATAATTTCTTATTTTAGATAATATATATTTTTTTTTTCCATATCTTTTTCTTTTATTTGTTCAGGTGTTAGTTTACCTTTATATTTATATAACAATAATATGCCTAAAATTATAAAGAACCCTATTAATAATCCTATATTAAATATTGTATTATTAAATTTTTCTTTGTAATAATGACATTGTTTAAGCGACTCATTCAAAAAATATTTTACACCTGGTTCGGTTAACATAGGTTTCACAAAATCATTTTGAAAGGTGTTCATTAATAATTACCTTTAAAAAACAAAAAAAAATTATACCAATTATCTATATGGACGTATCTTTATTATCATTGATATCTTTTACAATTATAACAATTATATATTTTGCTTTTCCAAGTATTGGTAAACCACAATTAACTCTTAATGATTTAGAAAATGATGAAACAATGATGGGTTTTTATAACAGAAACATTTATAGTTTAGCATTTTATATTGGAATTGTTGTTGTTAGTCAATTTTTCTTAAATACATCCTATTTAATATCAAAATGTGGAGGTTCTATAAATAAAAATATAGGAGCAGCTGCGCTTTTTACTTTTATTCCTTGGTTTCTAATATTTGCTGTAATGGTTGCGGTTTTGATTATATTTCCTGGATTTAAGACAGCGTTTTCAGATGTAATTGGTTATTTTGTAGTTTCAAGTAGTGCCAATGATATATTATCTTCTATCTTAAGAGGAACTGATTTGAATGAAATGATAGAAAAAACAGGCGATCCTAATGAAAAGAATGAACTAACAAAAGCTGCCGACGCAATTTTAAAAATATGTGGAAATAAATCTATTTTAATTAATCAAATGAATCCTGATAACTTTTTAAATATTTGGAATATTTTAAAACCTTTGATGAATACTGGAGCTTATGAAAATATAGAAATAAAAACCAGTTTATTAAATTTAGTTGTTTTGAAAGATAATATTGGTGAAGCTTTATGGTATATTTATACAGCTATTTTGATTTCTTCCATTGTAAATTATAATTTGGCAACACGTGGATGTGTAAAAGATATTAGTCAGATAAAAGCAGATCATGATGCTTATATTAAACAACAAGAAGAAGCTGATAAACAAGCAGAATTGAATAATACCACAACCTATACATCATATTAATTAAAATATTGATAATATATAAAAATGAGTTATATAGATTATTTAAGATTTTATCCAGCGGCACAGAGAGAAGTTAATTTTTTACCACAATATGTTACATCAAATTCTATAATGGTTATGGATATAAAAGATGACCCAGAATTAGCAGATTATCAATTTTATTTAAATAATGATCCATTAATAATTCCAACAATAATAATTCTTTATTATCAATGGATAAACCGTGAGACTCAAGGTGAAAGAATAGACTTAGCAAATCGTATTACAAATAAAAATGATAAAAATATTATAATTGATTTGATAAAAAATTATATTTCTACGCATATTTCTAATCTATCTAAAGAAGTAGGTGAGATTAGAGATCCAACTAATGAAGAATTGGTTGAGCAAAAAGAATCAGGAGTTGAATTACAAGTTAGACCTATTGAAGCCGAACTAGAAGAACGCCCTATAGATGTTAATTTACTGCCTGTTAGTGCGACTGTAATTTCAAATGAAGAAAATACAAATCAAAATTTACCAATCGCAAGACATATAAAATTCGGTGGTAAAACAAAGAAAAGAAGAAAAAATTATAAAAAAGTATCTACCAAAAAACATAATAAAACAAAATTTAAAACTAAATTTAAAACAAAAAAAACAAAACTAAAAAAACAAACAAAAAAAACATTGGGTAGAAGACGTAAATGAAATTATTATTATATTAATAATATATAATAATATGAATCATTTTGAAGAATATCCAGAGGTACAAAGAGCAGTTACTGAACTGACAGAACAAACTTTAAATTCTCCAATGATATTGGATATTAAAAATAATCCGCGATTAGCAGATTATCAATTTTATTTAGATAATAATCCAAGATTTATTCCCGCAGCAATAATGGTTTTTTATACATATATTACTAGTAGATATCCAGGTGAAAGTTTAGATGTTGATAATATAATTTCAGATGATATTGAAAAAACTATTTTAATAAATTTTATAATAAGTGAAATTAATTTAGATATAAGAAATAGAAGGGATTTGGCAGGAGAGATTAGAGACCCAACTAATGAAGAATTGGTTGAGAATAATGATCCAGGAATTGAATTACGAGTTAGACCTATTGAAGCAGTCCCTGAAGAACAACCCATAGATGTCAATTTACTTCCTATTGAAGCAACAATTGTTCCAGGTGAAAATAATTCAATTTCAAATTTACCAAACGCAAGAGAAGTTGGTGGAAAAACAAAGAAAAGAAAAAATAAATACAAAAAAGCTTCTAACAAAAAACATAAAAAAATAATACGAAGTTATTGTAAACCAAGATATAATAAATTAAAAAATAAAAATAGAAAAACATTGCGTAGAAAACGTTAGTTAATTTAACTAAATATTTGTATAAATTTTAGTAAACTTATAATATATTTTTATAATATTTGTAAATATATAAAATAATGGATTCAAGAAACCCAGTTCATTCATTTAACACATTTAAAGTAGATTTAGATAAAAAAAAAAAATTAAAAGCAAAATTAAGAAATGATGTTAGATTAGAAGATATTCAAAATTATTTAGATAATAATCCAGAACTAGTAGAACATGTAATAAAACTAAATATTTTTCAAAATCAAAATAATGAAATAAATGAAGAAGAATTATTTAATAATATTGTTTCTCAAATAAGAAATGTATATAATAAATCTTCCGAAAGAAGAGAGGTAACTCAAGTTAGTACAATAAATGATAATGATGTAGAAGGAGAAGGGATTCAATTAACAAATCTAAAGAAGGGTTCAAATGGAGGTAAAACAAAAAGAAAGCGAAGTAAATTTAATAATAGGCCTACCCCAAGGTATAAGAAAAAAACTGTAAGAAAAAGACGCAAACAAAAATATTAAATAGTTTTCTTTAAGTTAAAAATAATATAATATATTTTTTAACTTAAAGACAAAAATTGATTCCTATCAAATTAATCGCGGATGAACCAAATAATATAATACGAATACATAACATAATATTCCTAAAATTATTGAAAATAACCATAATGGTACTATTGTTTTATTTTTATATCCTATACCAAATTCTCTTAATGAACCATCATTATTATATAAAAATCCAGGTTTTAACATCTGAATTATTATAAAAATTACTAAAAATATTATTATTGATACTAAAGTTGTATTATTTCTTGTAAATGTTCTTAACATATATATTATTATAACTTTTTTTTATAATATATATACTATTTTATACTTATACTTATTATTTTATTATTTTTAATCATAATCTATATCATTATCCAATTCTTCTCCCCATGGATCACCATCATTATAATCATCTGTTTGATTCATATCTTCTGCTATATCCATTTCTATTTCATTTTCTAAATTCATTTCTTCTATTTCATCATCAACATCTAAATCAACATCTATTTCACCAGTTCTTTGTCTTTTTAATCTATTTTGTATTTCTAATACTTTTTCAGCAACTTTCTTATCATGATCAAAATTATCTGGATCGTATTCTTTTATACCTTTTGATAATCCTAAACTGTACAATGGACCTAATTTATTATGTTTTAAAATTGTATCTACTGTTCTTTTTTCTTCTGTCATATCTTTTAATCTATCTGTAAATGTATATTTTTCTGCTTCTTTCAATTTAAATACTCTATCTTCTATATCTTCATATGAAACATTAATTGTACGCTTTGATTTCATCATTATTTTTAAATAACCAACTAACAATTTAGCAACATCTTGCTTTAATTTTATTACATCACCTTCTATAAATTCTTGTTCGGACTCTGAAAAACGTAATTGTTGCTCAATTAGAAAGTCCGCGCTAAATAAATCATATTCTTTATTTTCAATATTTGTAGTTAACATTCTTGTAACCATAGAAGGATCTTTTGTCAAATTCATATAATCTGTTAAAATACTCAAAAAATAATATTCGTATAATTGTGTTACTATTCTTTTATCAAAAGCAGAATACATTTCTTTTCTTTCTTCTCCTACTCCTATCTTTATATTTGTAAAAATTGGTGTATTTTTAGATAATAAATAAATTCCTCTACATTTATTCTTTATTTCATATAATACATTGTTTATTGTATTGTTACCATAAAATTTCTCAATTGGATTATAAAAATTTGTTACCATTTCTTTAATTTCATTTTCATGTATTTTTGAAAGACCCCAATATTTTGGTGGTTCAATTGACTGTAACTTTTGATTTATAATCATTGACGGTAAAACGATTGAAAATAATGATATGAAATTTTTTAAAAAATTTACATAATTATATAAACCATCATCAGATATTTTTATATTTTCATTTCTATTATTTTCATCAAATTTCCATATTGTTAGTTCATTCAAAAAATTTGTTATATTTCTTAAATCTGAACCTGTTATCCTTGCTTTTGTTTTAATAAAATCTATTATATCTTTTCTCATTGTTTTATTGGATAAACCTAAATAATCTTTTAATACACGCATTTCTTTCGTATCTTCTGTTAATGATAAATCATATATATCTACTATTTTTTCTAATTTTTGAGTCAGGGCTTTTGGCACATTTTCATTATCTTCTTGATCAAAATTATCCAATATTTTTCTTAAATTATCTACATATGTTCTATTATTAGTATTTAAAGACATTCTAATTATGTTATTTCTACTTACTATTTGAAACAATCTTAAAAATTGCTCTTTTGTATAATTTCTTCCATCTCTTTTCAATTTTGCTATTTTTTCTTGAATTGTATCCATCTTTTTTAAATAATCTGGTTTATCAACACATATTGTTGCTAATTCTTCTGATAATGGAATTGATGATTGAAATTTACAAAAAGATATAAATGCGTTATAAATTGTTTCCTCACTAAATTCATTAGAAATTTCTGGATTTAATCTTTTTGTATTGACTTCTGATAACATTATTGCGCTTTGTGTTAGAATCTTAATATCATGAACTACAGAACTTAAACTTGCGACAATATTATTATAATTTTCAATATTATAATCTTCATTAATAAAGTACTGTAAAGTTGTCATTATTTTATTTCCTATTTCATTACAACAAGAAGTATCCATAAATGGTCTGCCAGCAGATTTCATTAATAAATCCTTCTTCTCAACTAATTTTTGAATTGCTTCTTGAATTGCTAATGAATAAGCAATTATTTTTGAATTTATTACTAACAATTTTTCTAATTGTCTATGGTTACCACTATTTAATTCATTTTGTAATTCATCAATAAAACCAGAACTAATATTGTCTAAATGTTTTACATGAAATTTTCTTAATGGAGGCAAGAAATTTGTCCATTTTACTAAATCATATTCTGCTGGAATTTCCTCTTCTGGATTATTTAATAAGTATTCTGTTTTTTCTTTAATACTTTGTTCTACCTCACTATAAGGTAAAAGATATCTTATTATAAATGATTTCATTGTTGAAGCTATTTTTTCTTCACTTTTTGGTAATATGTTCCAAGGAACAGTTGACGAATCCCGACTTTTTAATGCTACACATGCTACATAATTTAACCCACTATCATCTCCTTCACCTTCAAATGGAAAACCAGAAAATGAACGCACACATCCTGGAGCCGTCTTCCTAGTTTTTATTGAAGGTATACTTGTTTGTACTGCTATTAAATACATGCCTAAAGTTAAATATAACAATGTTGAACTATATACTGTCAAATATGATGGCAGTTTTTTTCCTTTCTTAGCGGCTTCTTCTTCTCTCTTTTTATAAGCACCTTCTTTTTCTATTACCTTTATATCATTCATCATTTCAGTTACTACTTTTACTATATAGTCTCGTGATTGTTCTATATCTATTCCCATATTTATTGATAAAATACTTACTACATTGGAAACTAATTCACCCTCTGGACTCAATCTTTTCTCCTTTTTATTTTTTTGTTGTTCCAATATTACTTCACCAGCATCCTTTTCTATTATTTCTCTACTTTTATCTACAAACCCATCTTTATATCCTTCTGAAACATCAAAATCTACGTAACATATTATAGTACCACTATGTTCATCAACCCAAGCATCCTCAGATCGTTTTCCAATTCTTCTCTTTAATTCATTTAATACATTATCATATTCACTATTTTTTGTTATAAAAGTATTTGCTAAAATATAAACAAATTTTGGTAATAATTTTGTATCAGTTTCTTTACAATATAACCACCATTCATTTTCCATTTCTCCATCATGAATGTTAGGTATATTTGGATCACCTTCACGACAATATAAACTAACAAATTGAATAATATCTGTTTGTTTTTTAATAAAATCACTTTGACCCATTATTAAATCTTTTAACTTTCCATAAGGTGAAAAAACTCTATTTTTTATTTCGTCTTCTATTTTTAATCCAATTTCGTATTGTTGATTATTATATTTAAAAAATTGTTTTCTTTTTATTTGTTGAAGTTTATCAAATGTTTTACCAAAATAATCTAATTGTTTTCTTATATGAGAATTAAGTTCATCCTTAGAAATATTATAATTTTTATCAAATTGACTTAAAATATCCTTTAAAGCATTATTTACTAATGTATCTTTATTTATTTCTGTTGATTCGCATTTATCCTCACTTTTTTCTAAAGGATTATATATACATTTGTATTCTATATTACATAATACATCTTCATCTTTTATAAACATGTTTGAATCTACATTTTTATCTAAAACCCAAATATCATTATTTCTTACATAATATTCCATTGTATCAGGAAATTCTTCTCCAATAGTATTTACTAACAAAGCATAATCTCCTTCTCTAATCTTCTTTGCTTGATTCATTAATGTTTCTACCATATGTTCTGCTGTTGTCTCATCCATTTTTGAACGCGTTTTTAATTCTTCTGTTAAAAATAATTTAAAATCCTCATTTGTTAGTTGATCTCTTTGTTTCTTATACTTTTCTTCAATTATATCATAATTAGTAGTATCAAATTCTTTATCAAAATATATTGCTTTGTCATTATCTTCCATCATTTTCTCTTTAGAATAATATTTTTTCGCAATAATATAGGTTGTACATTTGTCATTTTCTTTATCTTTTTCCATAATAATTTTCAGTTTATCTTTATCTGCTTCAAAAACTGAAGATAATTCTGTTGGATACATTAATTGAATATTTGTCAACGCTACAGCTGTATTATATAAATTACCATAATCAGAAACTATTATTTTCTTTAAAAATTCAGAACCAGAACATGTTATTTTATTAGGTTCATCAAAACCATAATCATTAAATACTTTTATTTTTAATTCATATTCAGAACCATTATCTAATAAATTAAATAATTCGTTTGAATAAACATATACTTTATTATCATTATTTGATCCCCTTTTGTTTTTTAATTTAATATATTTTATTGTTGAAAAAGCGTTACTATATTCTTTGTAAATCCTGTTATATTCTTTTATTTTTTCACTAATAAAACTATTTATTTCGTTATATTGTTTATATGTTAAATCAATTGGATAAATCAAAAATGGTTCTAAATAATTTACTACATCTACTAATGATAAACGTCCCTTAATATATTTTTTTACAAGAGAAAATAATACGCGTATTTTTGGTATAATAGTTCGTAAAAATATTTTATATATATCTAAATTTGTTAGATGCGTTGGTTTATCATATTCAGATAAATCTAACAAATATTGTTTAATATTATCTACAAAATTTTGTTCATCATATTCTATATCATTATCTAAGCCATCTACAATTATCTGAGTTAAATTTGTTTTTTGTTTGAGTAATTCCCAATAGTTCAAAAAATGAAGATTTAAATTCGCTTTAACTAACAAATTAGTACCTGGTAAATTTATTTGAGAAAATCTTACTGTTGGTTCTGGAAGTGTTATAATAGAATTTATTGAAATGGGATCATTATTTGTTAAACGAATACGATGTGCTACCATTTTTTGACCCTTTAAATTTGTTGCTTCTAATCTGTCTTGTCCTAAATTGTATCTTTGTATAACAAATTTTCTGTTTTTTATTTCTGAATTTGAAACAACAGTTGAATATAAATCTCCTAAATTATCAACAATAGCATTAATATTTGAATTAACATCTCCTTCTATTATTATTCCATTTGACGCAGCAAAAACATCTTCTGTGGATCCTGGATTTATAGAATAAAAAGGAGTCATATATGGATCAATTGAATAATATAAATTTGAATATTTATTTTGACCTTCAACACTTTGATTTGCTCTATAATTTTTAAATAATGATTGTAATTCTAATAGATTATCATTTTCTTTTATAGTTTCATAATCATCATATCTTCTATATTCTATTTTAGCTGTATCGGGATAAATTTTTTTTACATTTTTTGCAACCATCATTATCCAATATAAATTATTTTTGAAATCTGATAAGTATTCTGCTAAAGGTCTATCATCTGAACTTCTTTTAATTATACTATCAATATTTTTATTTAAATCAAATGTAGAAGACATTTGACGCAATTGAAGAAATCTTGTAATCATAATATGAATACTATTTAACACATTGTTAGTTCGTTGTGAATTTGGAATACCAGAAATCAATTCTTCTAATAAATCATTTGATTGAGATTCAATATTATATCTGTATTTTTCTTTATCAATATTAACATATTCTTCAACTTTCACTATATCACCAAACTCTATATCATTCATATCAAAAAATATTCTTTGTACTTTTTCTTTTAATACATTTTTTTTTATCAAATCCTTCTTCTTCTCCTTCTTCATCTTCCATTAATTCATCTGATCCGACAGGAATTTCTGTTTTTATAGCAGGTCTTATTTCAAAGGTTTCAATTGGATATTCATCTGGAATTCCCTGATAATTAAAATTAAAATATAATATATCACCATCTGTTGTTTTAACTTCTATCATATCTTCTTCCAAATTTGTAATTTCCCCAGTTATTACAATAGGAATTTCACCTCCAAAATATATATTTATCCAGGTTCCTGGTAATAAATCATTTTGTCTAGCATATCCTTGTTCAGGATTACTACTAATAATTTTTATGGATGTAATTGAACCATCTCCAATTATACCATCAGATGAAATGGGTAAAACTGTTTTTTCAAATGTTTCAGAATTAATTAACTTTATTTTTTTTGGATCAATATATTCAATAAAAAATACATTATTATTTAGTATTTCATTTGTAGGGTCTGTAATTAAAATAATATCACCTAATTTTAACAATATTTCTCTATTAGAGTTGTTATCTATTTCAGCTTTATTGTTATTTTCTTCAGATGGAATAGAATCAGAATATAAGAATTTCAGTTTATTTATATCAAAATTAATAGTATAAGAATTATTGTTATCATCTGTTAATTTATTATCTATTAATAACTTCTTCAAATTATTCAAATTGAATTTTTCCGATGTAATTATTAAATCTCCAGTAAATTGTTTTTTTATTATATTTATTGCGTTATCTACATCATTCCATACAGTAAAAAATGTTTGGTCACAATAATGTGTTAATTCTTCGTTCAAAACATTATCAACTAAGGATAAAATAAATATATTAGCATTATCCTTAAAATCTTTAATAAATTCCGTAAAATCTTTAATACTTTCAGTTCCGTATGTAATCAAAATAGTTAAATTATTTTTTTTACAAATACTATTTGTAAAGGTTGGATATGTTTTTCTAATAAAACATGAATGATTGGATTCTATTTCTGTTTTATCAGTATCTAATAAACAATTAAAATTTGTAGGATGTTTAGATATAACATTTTCAATCCATTTTACATAACAAAATTTAGAATCAGTGAATGTATATGAGTTATCTAATTGTTTTAAAATATTTAAAAAAAACAATTCATCCATAGCACCTTTTTTTATAGGTAAACTATCCATTATTGAATTCCATTTGTTTTGATTTGATAAAATTTTAGAAACATCGTCTCTTGTTAAAGCCCAAAATTGTGATGTTTTATTTATTGATACACCATCAGGAAAAACATCAAAAATAGATTTTTTTTGTTCATTCAAATAAGCATTTAAATTAGAATAATCTACTAACGGATAAATATCTTCAGAACATAAAATAAACCAATTATTTTTTTCATTATTATATGCTACTTTTAATAGTTCTAATGTAGCAGTTACTATACTTTTATCATTCCATTTTGTTTCTACTAAATTAGGAATTACATATTTTTTTAAACTGTCATTTATTTTTTCGGGATATTTGGGATGTATATAGACATTACAATTTTCAAATAAATTTGTAAATTCATTTATATGAATAATATTTGAATATGTTAAAAATAATAAACATATATGACTCATAATATAAATTAATAAATTATTTTTATATTGTAATTTCTTATGAAACAAACTGTTTTCTAAGAAATAATATATAAATTATATTAAAGGTATTATTATATTTAATATAATTAGTAATGTCGTTACATATTGAATATAATTTATCTAATATTCCAGGATTTCAAGATTTTATAAATACTGGTGAAATTAAAGAAGAATATGAAAAATATTATTCTGTTAAAGAATATTCTACTAAAGCAGATGAAAAATATAAGATAGTAAGATATTCAAAAGATTTACTAACCGATAATTTAATTTCTAGTTATGGTTTATTACGTTCCTTAATTTTATCTGGATTTAAAATTGTTTCATTTGCTCCACCTAAATCAATTTCAGCTGATAATTTTATAATAAAGTATCCGTTTAAAAATGATAATATAATTGCTGAAGAATTTGTCGAAGGTACAATGATAAATGTATTTTTTTTTGGTGGATGGCAAATTTCTACACGTAATACTGTGGGAGGCGAAGTTTCTTTTTTTCAAGGTTCAGGAAAAAAATTCAATGAAATGTTTATAGATGCTTGTTTAGAAAATGGAGTAAATATTTTTACTCTGAATCCAAGTTTTTGTTACAGTTTTGTTTTACAACATCCAGAAAATAGAATTGTATTACCTTTTCAAAAACCACAATTATATTTAGTAGCAGTTTATGAAATTAAACAAACAAAAAATGAAATTACAGTCGTTGAACAAAATATGGATTTAGTTAAATGTGGAGGATTATGGAATACAACAAGAATAAAATTCCCTCAACTTTATGAATTTACAAATTATAGTGAATTAATAGAAAAATTTGCTTCTGCAAATACACCTTATAATATAGTAGGGTTTGTTTTAAAAAATAAGGCTACTGGTGAAAGAACCAAAATTAGAAATCCTATTTATGAAGAAGTACGTCAATTAAGGGGTAATCAACCAAATTTACAATATCAATATTTATCTTTGAGACGTTCTGGAAAACTACCAGAATTTTTAAAATTTTATCCAGAGACAAAAAGAGAAATGTCAAAATTTAGAGATCAAGTTCATATGTTTACTAATACACTTTATAAAAATTATATTTCATGTTATGTAAAAAAAGAGAAACCTTTGATAGAATTTTCAGAACAATATAGAACTCATATGTTTAAAATTCACGAATTATTTATTAATGAACTTAGACCAAATAGTTTATTTGTAACAAATACAGTTGTTATTAAATATGTAAATGAATTACCATTATCATTGTTAATGTATTGTTTAAATTATAATATGAGAAAAAGGATGATAGATACAATTAAAAATGATTCTTCAGGATTAATCAAATAAAAACTTTTGTATCTATATCTTCAAATTTTCCAGTTGAAATTTGTGGTGTTTGGGAATATCCATTAGTTTTTAAATAATTTCTCATAATATTCACTAATTCCCTCCAAGTACAATGTGGATTTTGGTTTAATGATTCTAATAAAGATTTAGTACCAGCTCCACCCGCTTCATCATTAAAAACTGAATCAGCACTAAGTTCTTCATCAGTAGATCCAGAAATCGCAATTACTGTGCCTAATGTTTCTAAATTTTTTTTATTTTCTATAAAATTATTATAACTAGAAGATGCCATATATGTATAAGTTAAATCTAACATGGTTCCACTATGACAGGTATCAAAAAAAGCAAATAATGTGGCACCTTTTTTAAGATTTAATATAATAGTTTTAAGATTATCATCAATTATATCAAGTTTATCATATGTATAAATGACTTCATCATAATTATCCAATTCATCATTATTTTTATCTAAAATAAAAATTCCATGACTGCTAATTGAAAAAAATGATAAATCACCGTCCTCTGTTGCGTTAATTAAATTGGTCAATTCTGTTATAATATTCGTTTTAGTAGGTTTTGAATCAGTAAAATCAGTTAGTATAGTAATATCTGAATCATTAAACCCATTTGTTAACAATCTATTTTTAATATTGTTAGCATCATTAATACATCCAAATAGTTCATTATTTTTATCATTGGTATAGTTTATACCAATTAATAATGCTCTTTTTTTACCAGTAATTTTTATTGTTTGAGGAAAGAAATTATTTACATCTGATATGTTTTTATTAAGTTTTACTTTCAAATCATTAACGCTTTTATTATATTCATTTATTAATTGATTTTTTTGATTAATGTTTTGTATTCTATTTAAATGAAATAACAATGTAAAATAATATCTATTTACTGTTTTTTTAAATATATTATTTAGTTCATTTATTTTACTATTTTTATACATTTGTAGTTCTTTAATTGTAGCCATATATATATATATATATATTATATATTATAAAAAAAAAACCACTTAAAGCTATTTAAGCCCACCTAAATATTATATAAAAAACAATTTAAAGCCCTTTAAATCAAAAATTAATATATTATAAAAAACAATTTAAAGCCCTTTAAATCAAAAATTAATATATTATAAGCACATTTCCATTATAAAATATTCCTTTGTCGGTTCATATCTTTCAAATCTCATTATTAAAGGATGATCTATTATTGACTCTCGTCTCCATTTGAAACCATATGTTTCATAAAATATAACCGATTCTTCAACTGAGCTCAATATTATCTTTAAGTTTAATTCTGGATTATTTTCATTATCTTTTTTTATTCTTTCAACTAAACCATCCAATAATTTTGAAGCATAACCTTGATTTCTAAATTGTCTCTTTGTACATGCTATTAACACATAATATCTTATTTCCGCTTTATTTATCACTTCGTTATAATATTTACATTTACGATAAACTAATATTGAAGGGCTATTGCTTATTGAAAATTCATTATCCAAACAATGAAATGCTATTATATTTTTTGTATTACTTAATACATTAAATATATATTTTTCATGAATATTCTTACTTGAATAACGAACTATTACATTGAAAGTTTCCTCAATAAAATTTGATATTAAATCTAACACCTCGTCTAATGGTTTATTATCTATTATATCATTTACAATTATATCTGAGTAAAAATTCATATTTAAATTTTATTAATTTTTATTATTCCTTTATATTGATTTGTTTATTGTTTAAACCCTTGAATATTTAAAATGGGACATATTTTAATATAAATACATTAATACTAATTAATTATTCATGTATCCTTTCAAAATTAGTTTCTCTACTAAAGAACAAAAAGAACAAAACAAAGATAATATATATGGATATGCTAATGATTTAACAGAAATAAAAAACATAATATACAAATATGTGGATGAATATATTTATGAGTATAAAAAAAAGATATTTAATGAAATAGAACACAATGATGGAATTTCACAGCATACATTTTATAAAATGTATGATTTTCTACCAAGTGTAAAATATTTTGATATTTCACCAAGAATATGGAAAGAATACGAAATAGATGAAGTAGAATTATGTGAATATTTTTTGTCCTATTTTAAATCTTCAATGGTGTAAATAAATCAATTTTTATATTTTATTTACTATATTATAGTAAAAAAAAGATATTTTTTTAGATGTAAAATATTTATTTATTCTTAGCTATAGCTTATTAACTTCTTGAACCATCAAAACAACCTTTTATACTTTCCAAACGCTTTATACTTTGTTCCATTACTGCCTTCAAAAACGCCTTCACAGTAGAAATACCTTTTGTTTTATCAAATATTGCTAATCTTAAAATACTATCACTGTCATGCGGATGCATTTTCTTGAAACCTACATAATCTAATATTTTAAAGTCTGTATAGAATACTGTATATAATTCATAATTTAATATATTTCCAATTGTATAATCTTCATTTTCTAATATTACATCATAACAATTTTCTACTGTATTATCGGACGCATGTATATCTATTTCATCCTTTTCTAAACTTTCTATAAGATTTTTCATTTTGTTATTCAGAATGTCAACTGCTTTTAAGATTATTTCTGTATTTTCATAAATACCAACTGATTGTAATACAAAATCAAAACTATATGCCTTTACATATCTTAAACCTTCTAGCAATTTCCAATTCTTTGCTTCAAAATTTATTTCTGAATCATTTTTACCTTCATCTTTCCATTTTTGTTTACGTATCTCCAATTGTTCCTCCATCTTTTCATAATCTGGAGTACAACCATATGAACATGTTCCTGTTACATTAAACATACTATCATCTCTTGCTGTCCCAACTGAAAATTCACATGTTAATTTTATTCTTTCTCCTGGAATTTCATCTGAAATCTTCGGCCTCAATCTTAAGAAATCAATATAATATTCATTATTACCTGTTGGTGGAATGAATGGTGGAAATATTTTTTTTACAGCTCCATCTTCTAAAAAGTTATTTGTAACAAGATCTCTTATTTTAAAATCTTTTGTAGTTACTATTAATTCCGTATCTGTTTTATTTTCAACATCTACTTCTAATAAATAATTTTTTATAAAATTTGTGTTTATCTCTTTTATACAAATAGGAATACAACTTAAACGCTGTTTTACAATTTCATTATTTAATCTACTTGTATTAATAATTATATTAGCCTTATTTTCTTCATAAGGAGTTGTCTTGAAAACAACTATAGGAATATCTGATAATATGGTTCTTCTTATACCATTTACATAACTAACATCTGTATTAGAAATTGTAAATGTTAACAAACCATCTTCTTCCTTTATATCAGTAACTTTTGAGCTCATGGTATCTATTATATTATAATATTTATATATTTAATATATTTTTTTCAATTTTTTATTTCATATTTTATCTTATACAGTTTAGTAAAATTATTCAAAAATAATTAGTTAAAAGTATATTGGAAAAAACTAATTATAAAGTAAATGAGTAGTATACTATACTATAGCAATTATTGTGAACCTTCAAAAAAATTATTACAAACTATTACTAAAACTCAAAACGCAAAAGATATCCATTTTATTTGTATTGATAAAAGAACAAAGGATCCTAGCGGAAAAACATACATTATTTTAGAAAATTCTCAAAAAATTATTATGCCTGAAAATGTTACTAGAGTTCCTGCTTTACTATTATTAAATCAAAATTATAAAGTTATTTATGGAGACGAAATATATCAACATTTAAAACCTCAGGTAAAACAAGAAATTAAGCAAGCTACTAAAAATAATATGGAACCAATCAATTTTCAAGATGGGTTTTCCGCTTTTAATGGTTTTGGTGGTGGAATAGTTTCTGATAATTATAGTTTTTTAGATCAATCAGATAACGAATTAAGTGTTAAAGGGGATGGTGGATTAAGACAAATGCACAATTATGTTTCATTAAATGATTCTATGAATTTAAATATGCATTTACCTAAAGATGATCATGAATATAAAAGTGATAAGTTAAAAGAGGGTGAAATGAGTGTAGAATCTTTACAAAGAAGAAGAGATCAAGAAATTGCTAATATTACTTATAGATAAGCGACAATTGTTATAGCCGTTGTTATCTTCGTAATGTTTTACGTATGTGATACTCTTTATCGGAATGACACCATCCTCCACAAAAATTGTATTTATGCCAATATATATATGTTGAATATTCTTCTTCTGCATCATTGCCACAATTAACGCAATATTTATCGTTCTCAAAGCGGCGGTTACATTTAATAATTAATTCATTCATTACTATTTTCATTAATGGTCTATGTTGTACATTAAACTCACTTATCAAATCTTGAATATGATTAGGCAATAAAACTAAATTCATTTGTTATATTATATTTGTTTAAAATAACAAACTTGTATGAAATAATTATTCAATTTTTTAATAGTAATTTAATGTTTTTTTTAACAATTATTTAAAAAAACAATTATATATTATTTTATAAACAATTATTATGGATATCCCACTACCAAAAGCAAACGAATTTACTATTTATAGTAAAAGTGGTTGTATTAATTGTAACAATGTAAAGAAATTATTAAAAGATAGACTAATTAGTTATACAATTGTTGATTGTGATGATTTTTTATTTGATGATAAAGAATATTTCTTAAATTTTATAAAAGTAAATGCTGGTCTAGAATGGAAATCATTTCCCATGGTTTTCCATGGAAAAAGATTTATTGGAGGATTTTTAGAAACAGCGACTTATTTGGATAAAATACTTGATTTTGTATCTGATTTTTAATAATTTATAAAAATATCATTTAAAGAATAATTTTTATTTAATTTAAACGCAATGGCTACTAATCTTTTGACTGTTTTTAACAATCATTTTAGTGAATTTGTAAATGATATTCAAAGTGTTTTTCCTGACGATACTGATATTTTAACAGCAAAAAATGCTCTAATAGCTATTAGAAAAGCAAATCCAAAGTTATTAGTTAAAATTTGGGTTAAATATGTTATAACACCTTACAAAGAACAAATAGATTCAGGTGATATTAATTTCTTTATTAATAAAGATTATTCTAATGATTTACTAAAAAATGATAATGCTGATAAAATTATGGAATCTATTGATCGTTTAAGAAATCCTGTAAAACAAATGTCAACAGAAAATCAAGCAAAAACAATGAAATATATTCAAAATTTATCTAAGTTAGCATTAATGATTACTTAAATAAATATAAATATTGATTATTATAAAAAAATCATATAAATATTGTTATGTATTTATATTATTAAATGAGACCAAATCATAAAATAAATAATATTTTAACAAATATTACTAAAAAATTTCAATTTGATAAATATAATAAAATTTCATGTTCCGATTGTATTTACTTTGTTTCACCTTTTTTTATAAACAATGAATCTCCAAAAGAAGACTATTCTAGATGTCGCAAAATTATGTACAAAAATATTGATACTGGAGCGATTGATTTATCTTTTACTCAAATGAATAGACAATTTGAACATTTATGTGGATCTAATGCCAAATATAAAAAAACTTGTTACGTTAATACTTCAATTGATAAAGAATCCATAATTATACATCCAATAAAAGTAGAGTAATATTGTTACCATGATAGGTGTGGAACCTATGACTCAGATGGTAGGGGTGTTTTTCAGTCTTTAACTTCGATTTATAAAAGTGTTTGGGTTTTTGAAAATGGACAAAAATAAATGTCCAAAAATGAAAACCCAAAAAAAGTTTTAAAAAAGGGGGTCTAAAACGCGATTTGTTACGTAAACGCTGTAAATTTCCAAAAAAACACGTTTTAAATTGTTATGATAAAATTTAACATATTTTTAAAAACTATTTAGGGGTTTTTTTTATTATCCTATTATAGGATAATTATGTTTACCCCAAATTCCGCCACTTTTTTATGTAAATTTTGTAACTTTATAACGTCTAATAAAAAAGATTATTCCAGACATAACTTGACTCGTAAACACTTTGTCAATGCGGGGTTATCCATTATGGATAAAAAAAAAACCCTAAACCATAAATGCGAATGTGGAAATAGTTATTCTTACCATTCTGGTCTTATTAAGCATAAACAAAAATGTAAATTACTTAAAAAAGAACCAATTTCTGAAATTGGTAGTAATTCCCAAATTACTCCTGAATTAATTATTGATTTAATTCATCAAAATAAAGAATTACAACAAACTCTAATAGATCAAAATAAAACAATAATGGAATTAGCTCAAAAAGCTGGTAATAATAACAACAATAATAATAACAATAAAACATTCAATTTACAAGTATTTTTAAATGAAACATGTAAAGACGCAATTAATTTATCTGATTTTGTTAATCAAATTCAAGTTTCTATTAACGATTTAGAAGAAACTGGGAAACTTGGTTATGCTGAGGGAATTAGTAAAGTATTTATCAAAAACTTAAATGATATTGATTATTCTAACAGGCCGATTCATTGTTCAGATTCTAAAAGAGAGACACTTTATATTAAAGATGATAACCAATGGTTCAAAGATGATGAACAAAAAACTAATCTAACAAAGGCCATAAAACAAGTTGCTAATAAAAATATTAAAAAAATAAGCGAATGGCAACAGTTAAATCCACATTATTCAGATCCAGATTCAAAACAAAATGATAAATACATGAAAATAGTTTTGAATTCCATGTCAGGAACAACAAAAGAAGAAGCTGATAAAAATTATGAAAAAATTGTTAAAAATATAGCAAAAGAAGTTATTATTGAAAAATAATATATATTCAAATTAGTTTAATTTAAATATATATCTTTTATTAGAATTATATCAATGGAAGAAAAACCCAAATCAATTGAAGATTTAAACCCTCCACCAGAATTTAATAAAGTTATTAATGATTTTATATCTGATATTTTGATTACTTTTCCAGAATATTCAGGAATTATTGCCAAGTGGTGGAATAGAGATTCTTCTTCAAAAGAAAGTCAAAAAAAAGAAACATTATTTGTATTTAGACATTGTGTTAAAATCTTTCCTGAACGTTTTTTTGATATTTTATATAAAAATTGTGATATGTTTTCACAAGAATCAGAAGTAAATACTGAATTTTTACCTGGAATTGTATTCAAACAATTATGGAGTTGTGATATTAGTGATAATACTAGAGATACTATTTGGAAATATTTACAACTTATTCTTTTTTCTGTAATTGGTTGTGTTCACAATAGTTCTGAATTAGGAGATACAGCAAAATTATTTGAATCTATTAATGAAGATGAATTAAAAAGCAAATTACAGGAAACATTGGAAAATATGCAAAATATGTTTGAACAAAAAGGAGAACAAGCAGATGGCGAAGGAGAACAAATTCCATCTATGCCAAATGCTGAACAACTTCATGAACATATTAACTCTATGATGGGCGGAAAATTAGGTAAATTAGCTATGGAATTAGCAGAAGAAACTGCTCAAGATTTGAATTTAGATTTAGAAGATAATGGTGATCCAAAAGATGTATTTCAAAAATTATTTAAAAATCCAGGTAAAATGATGAATATGGTAAAAAATATTGGTTCAAAAATTGATGACAAAATTAAATCTGGTGAAATCAAAGAATCTGAATTAATGAAAGAAGGTATGGAATTATTGTCTAAAATGAAGGATATGCCTGGTATGGGAGATATGCAAAAAATGTTTTCTCAAATGGGTATTCCAGGTTTAGGAAAAGGTGCCAAAGTTAATATGGCCGCAATGGAAGCACAATTAAATAGAAATATGAAAACCGCAAAAATGAAAGAAAGAATGAGAGCAAAAGCAGACGCAAATGCTAAATTAAAGGAACAGCAACAACATGCGATGTCAACAAATCAACAACCAACAATTTCTGAAGAAGAAATTCTGAAAATATTTAGTACTGGAGAAGTAGTTGAAAAAACACCTAGAGGTACAAAACCTCCAGAGGCAAATAAGAATAATAAAAAGAAAAAAGGAAAGAAATAAAAGAGTTATAAATAAAAAAATATATTTGATTTATTCATTATTATATTTAAAAGTATATATATATAATAATGACAACTCCATTTTGGTCCAATGATCCATCAATATTATTTAATAAAGACAATATTCTACAACTATGGCCTTCACAACAAATGACTTTTGAAGCTAAAATGAATTCTATTAGTAGATTAGTTATCTTACTCAGTATTTTAGGATTTCTTTTTACTAGAAATTTTAATTTAATTATTATTGGAATTATTACATTAGCTATTATTTTTACTATTTATAAATTCAGAAAACAATCCATTGTTAGTTCTTTAGTTAAAAAAGAAGGGTTTTCTGTTAATCCTTCCATAACAGATCCATCTTTTGCCCCTTCTTTAACACCAACTACTACTAATCCTGTTACATTAGAAACTGTTTTACGCAAGGATTTTCATCCTACAACTAAAAAAAATCCTTTCGGAAATGTATTGCTAACTGATATCATGGATACACCTAATAGACCTGCTGCGGCTCCTAGTTTCAACCCTGATGTTTATGATGAAATTGATAGTGCTGTCAAAAAACAAACTCAAATGTTAAATCCTGGCATCATAAATAGTACTAAACAGATTTATGGGGATCTCAAAGATAATTACGATTTGGACAATTCAATGATGCAATTTTATTCTACAGCTAATACTAGAGTTTGTAACGACGCAAATGCGTATGCCCAATACTTATATGGGGCAATGTATTCTGGTAAGGAATCTACTCCTGAAGGTGCTTGGATGCGTGTAAAAGATAATTATCGTTATATTTTAATTTAAGACCATTACTCGTAACAATTTATTTTCTCACCTTTTTTATTATAAACCCATATTTCATATTTATATCCTAATTTTTTCGTAGCCTCTTCTTCCAATAAGTTAATTTCTTCATTTTTTTTATACGTATATAAAGATTTAACTTCAATACATTTATTCTGTGAAGGAATATAAATGTCTTCATAATATCTATGTTTTTTACCAGAATTATCAAATTATCAAAATACCATATTTCTGGAACATTTTATGAACCAATAATTTTATTAAGAATTCTTTTCTGAAAAAAATATTATTGTAGTAATATATAAAATGGCCTATGTCTCCGATTTTACATTTAATAATCTTAGCAGAATAGGAAATGATGAATGTTCTCAAGAACAAAGTTCAATTCAAAACACTTCAGCTGCTAACTATACTCTTCAAAACTTTTTTTCCAAAGATTGTTCAATGAATTCAGCAAAAGCTTTAGCCACTTCACAGCCATGTATTAATTACAGTGGATCTATGGGTTCAGATATTTGTGGCTCTAATATTGATCAAAGTTCTCAACTTTTAATCGGTGGAATTCAAACTCATCCTAAAACACGTATTGATCTATTTGGTAGACCATTTGCTACTGTACCTTATTTAGGAAGGGGTTCTGTTGACCCTATTTTAGAATCACAAATTCAACAAGGTGAATCTATCACTAATAAACGCACTGTTACTCACTTAGCCGAAACTAATTACATGAAATATCATACTACACCTTTGATTCCAGAAGTTAAACAAAATATCCAAAATCCAAGTTTAATGATTGAATCGGTTGCTTCCGAAGGTTGGATTCGTGGAGGTGTTCCTTCACGTGAACTAACAAGAGATCGTGACTTTTACACTGCCCATACTGCTGGTCAAGCAATGCCTTAAATCTTTAATATAATAAATATTTAAACACAATATTTTACTTAAAATATTATGTATAATACAAATTTTGTCGTTAAATATCACGATATTCAAGAAGAACTCTTGGAAAAAAATAAAACTACTTTAGAATATGAAGATCAAGATATTTTAGATATATGCGATAAACTTTATAGAGATGAATTATGCTCGGTTTTTTATGCTGAAGATATTTTGGATGATAAAATTGATCAAGGCTATAAATTTGTATATGATAAAATGATTCTTAATGAACGATTTAAATCTGTTATTTCGGAAATTAATAAGATTCTAAGTGATAAAAATATTTCTGACATCTTTTCTAAAGAAGGAAACGACAATTGCGATTTTTTTATTTTACTAACACTGTTTAGCAAAGATCTTTTCTATTTAACACATAAATGTATTTGTCAACAATTTACTTTAGCAACAATTGATAATAATTTGTTATCAAAATTTTTAGAACAATGTAGACAAATTTTATCTGATAAGCAAATATAAATTTTATTTGTTATATTTTTTTTAAGAGTATATATAAATGGCATCAACTCGCAATAAAAATACACGTGGTAACTATTGTTTAGATCAAAAACAAAATACTAATTCTGAAGCATGGCAACTTTATACCAATGGTGCCAATGGTTATGCTTATGATACTAGATTACCTGGTAATGGTTTAAATCCTGGTCAATTTCCTTGGTCCAAATTATCTCATAATCCAGCTGATATTGAATCTTTTTTATTTGGTATTAATTCAACTAATTTAGTTAATCCTGCTCCTCCATTAGTACCCGAGCTTACTTGTTTAAAAACAGCGAATGTTTTTAAAACCGAACCTGTTATAATGCCTATTCCACAGGCAATTCCTAAGAATCAACGTCCTTTTCCTATTTAGATCAATATTAGATAAAAATATAAGTCTAAAGAAATTATTTTAAATTATATATTTTATATTATTTATAATAAATATGAGTAGTATTAACGCAGAAAATATAACTGTAACTAATTTAACTGTAACTAATATTAATGGACAACCGGTTTCTTCATTTAGTTCTTGTGTCAATACTTGTGGTCTAATAGAAGACTGTTATGATTGTCCACAACCAAGCGATTGTCCTGAATGTCTTGATTTACCAACACCTTGTCCACAAGGAGCACAGGGTGATACAGGTGCCACGGGTGCCACGGGTGCCACGGGTGCCACGGGTGCTACTGGGTCTACTGGAGCTACTGGTGCTACTGGTGCTACTGGAGCAACTGGAGCAACTGGAGAAACAGGATTATCATCTGGTCTATTGCTTTATATGAATTTTTATGAACCTTTATCCATCCCTTTATTTGATTCAACTTCAACACCAGCAATGCCAACTGGAGTAACTCCTTCAACATCTGACCCACACAATCCTGCCGCATTTGATCAAACATTTAGTGGAGTAACTCCCACGTTTATAAGCCATTTGTCTATATCACCAAATGGTAATCCTTCTTCGTCTGTTGAACAAACATTTCCAACTCCTGGTCAAGAAGATTGGTCTACTCAATTTGCTATACCAAGAACAGAATTAAATAATCCAACTTTTATTCCTCCTGGAATCTGGAATATGAATTTATTTTGTGATAAACCAATAGGAAGTGATGTTTTATACCAATTTAGATTATATGGATATAATTCAACATTTGCGACTTTAACAGAATTAATTCCTGGAGGTTCAGGTTTTGATGCTGACCCTACAACTACTCCTAGTATACAAAATATTACAATGGTTATAGCTTCAAATATACCGATTTCTTCTTACGATTACATTGTTGTGATTTTAACTGGTAAAAGTGTTTCAGGCGGCAAAGTAGCTTCATCTTTTTATGAGGGTACGACTTATTCATTTATTTATACAACATTTGGTGCTCAAACTGGTGTCACTGGTCCAAAAGGCGATACAGGTGCTACTGGTGCTACGGGTGCTACAGGTGCTACGGGTGCTACAGGTGCTACAGGTGCTACGGGTGCTACAGGTGCTACAGGTGCTACAGGTGCTACGGGTGCTACTGGTGCTACTGGACCAAAAGGAGATACTGGTGCTACAGGTGCTACAGGAGAAACAGGTGCTACCGGAGAAACAGGTGCTACAGGTGCTACAGGTGCTACAGGTGCTACAGGTGCTACAGGTTCAACTGGTGCTACTGGTGCTACTGGTGCTACTGGTGCTACAGGTTCAACAGGTATAACAGGTGCCACTGGTTCAACAGGTGCCACAGGTGTAATTGGAGCTACAGGAACAAATTGGGGAGATTATTTATATTGGAACACTACCATAGCTCCTGCTCAATGGGTAGTAGGAGATCAAAATATTACTCTTGGAGGCTTTGCTGGAAATACTAATCAAGGGTCATACGCAATAGCATTAGGTTATCAAGCTGGTCAAATAAAGCAAGGTACATCAGCAATAGCTATAGGTTTTCAAGCTGGTCAACTAACCCAAGGTACAAACGCAATTGCTATGGGTAATTCAGCAGGAAAAAGTGGGCAACAATCAGGTGCTATTGCGATAGGTTATTTAGCAGGAGCAGTTGGTATTACTGCTAGTGCTATAACAGGTCAAGATGTAAATGCGATAGCTATAGGTAATTCAGCAGGTCAAACCGCACAAGGTTCAGGAGCAATTGCTATTGGTCTAAACGCAGGTTCTTCATATCAAGTAAGAAATGCTATTGCTATTGGTAATAGTGCTGGAGCTAATACCCAAAGTATTTATGCTATTGCTATTGGATCAGAAGCCGGAAATACAGGACAATTTTCTGGTTGTATAGCAATCGGTTATCAGGCAGGATTTCAAAATCAAGGTCCCCACGTTGGTGGGTCTGCTACTCATAGAGCTATTGCTATAGGTGATAGTGCTGGATATATAAATCAAGCAGGTTTATCTGTTGCTATTGGATTTAATGCGGGATATACAGGACAAGGTTCCGCTAATCTTTCTATTATTGTTGGAGGTGGTGTAGCTATAGGAAATTCCGCAGGGCGAACCGCACAAAACGCATATGCTATTGCCATTGGAAGTAATGCTGGTTCACAAAGCCAAGGATCATACGCAGTTGCTATTGGCTCTCAAGCCGGTTTCTCAAATCAACGATCAGGTGCTATTGCGATAGGTTATTTAGCAGGAGCAGTTGGAATTACTGCTAGTGCTATAACAGGGCAAGATGTAAATGCGATAGCTATAGGTAATTCAGCAGGTCAAACCGCACAAGGTTCAGGAGCAATTGCTATTGGTTATTTAGCAGGTTCTTCATTTCAAGGTACAGCCGCTATTGCTATTGGTGTAAACGCGGGGGCTAATACTCAAAATATAAACGCGATTGCTATAGGTAATTCGGCAGGTCAAACAGCTCAAGGTTCAAATTCTATTGCGATTGGAACAAACGCAGGTCAAATTAGTCAAGGTCCAGGTCCTGGATCAACTTTTGCTAGCGTTGCCATTGGTTATCAAGGAGGACAGTTTAATCAGGCTGAAAATGCTGTTGCTATAGGTTATTTAGCAGGACAATATTCACAGGGAGTGACTGGAATTGGAATTGGTAATAAAGGTAAATGTGTTGCTATTGGCGCAAGTGCTGGTCTAACAAGTCAAGCAGCATATGCGGTAGCGATTGGTAATTTAGCAGGATCATCAACACAAGGCGAAAATTCTGTAGCAATTGGTTATAATTCTGGTTCTTATGGTCAAGCATCCAATTCTATAGCAATTGGTTATTTAGCAGGACAAACAAATCAGGCAGCAAACTCAATAGTATTAAATGCGTCAGGAGTTGCTGTAAATGGTACAACCGCATCATCTTTTTATGCTAGACCAATAAATACACATGCCGCTTCAGCGGCATTGTCAATGTTACTATACGATACAACAACATTTGAAGTTGTTAGAAGTACAGCAGCAACTAGTGCTCAAAATAAAACATTTGTAATAGAACATCCTAAAGATAAAAATAAGTATTTAGTTCATGCTTGCCTGGAAGGACCAGAATCTGGTGTTTATTATAGAGGAAAAGGTGAGATTAGAAATGAAGAAAGTGTAAAAATTTATTTACCA
>Ga0164295_10000539_pt1 | contig 32423 bp, 30 predicted proteins | sample GEODES006metaG_FD_111798 | JGI IMG/M metagenome (GOLD analysis project Ga0164295, IMG submission 111798) | Oligotrophic lake water microbial communities from Sparkling Lake, Wisconsin, USA - GEODES006 metaG | ecosystem: Environmental > Aquatic > Freshwater > Lake | place: USA: Sparkling Lake... | reverse complement strand
ATAATTTTAATGAATATTTTAAACTTCAAACGACTACACCATTTTTATTTATTACTGAAGAATGTAAAAATATGATCAGTTATATAGAAAGAAAAGAACAAACGTCTTTCAAAAATTTTTTTATGGGTTCAATGAAATTTACTGAATTCTTTTTGTATTATGCTTACTTAGTATTCTCAAATAAGTATTTGCTTTATGAATATACTTCGAACTTACATCCTATTGTAACTGTCGGACCACAAGATCCAAATACACATTATTACAATACATGGGATTACAAACAAAATACATTAGAAAATAATAAAATATATGTTTTTTCACTACATAGACAATGTTTTAATATTTTAGATAATAGTTATAAAGAAAATTTACTCGAATTTTATAAAAATACATATAAAGATTTGAAAATTATAGAATTAATAGAACAATTATTTAAGTAAATAAAAATAATATATCTTATCTTTATTTAAAAATGGAAATTACCTATATTTTAATCCATTGTGACGAACATGAAGAAAGAGTATCTAACATACAAAAAATACAAAAGACATTGAATAAAGATGTTATGTTGTTTAAAGGATATTACACTAAACAAAATTCCATTTTAAAAGAGGATATGGTTTCTTTTTTAAAAATCCATGATATAAATTTAGAAATGAGAGAACCGTCGTTTTGGAGACCAGGTGAAATAGGATGTTATTTATCCCATCATATTGTCATTAAAAATATTATGAATTCTTCTTTAAGTGGATGCACTGTTATTTTTGAAGACGATGTAGTATTTCAAGAAACATTGCATAATGATATTGAAAAAATTATTGCAAATTTAATTGATTTACAAGTAGAATGGGACATACTATTTTTGGGTAATATAACAAATAACCATAAAACCAACATTATTGATAATATTTACACAATTGATGCCAATAATGTATGTACAGGAACACACGCTCTACTAATAAACAATAAAAATTCCGAAAAAATTTATAAAAATAATTGTAATATCGTTCATGCTATTGACTTTCAATATAAAATTAATATAGACAATAACAATTTAAACGGTTTGGTGATATACCCTCCATTATGTTTTCAACAAAATGATATTTATGTATCAAATATACAATAAATATATTTACGTATACTAAATATATTTACATGAAATTTTTATATTATTTAGCTGGAGTAGGAAATCCTGATTTTGAAACTAAGATAGATATATTAAAAAAAAATTTACATTACATTTTCAAAGATATTGAACAAAATTTTGATATATTTATTAACTGTTATGATGATATTGAGATTGAACATGTAATTAATAAAATAAATTTTCCATTCTTAGATAATATATATATTAATTATAAATCCGGAAAATTAATCGAGTTGTGGCATGATAATCTATATCATAGTTATTTGTCAAATTACGACTACATATTATTTATATTAGACGACATTGAAATTATAAAAATGAATTTGTATGAATTAATTTATATTAAAAATCATTATAATATAGAATTTATTTCACCACGTGTTGACCATGCAACGTGGGGATATATGAACTTGTATTCAGGTAATAAACTAGCTATAACTAATCGTCTTGAAATTTATTGTTTTTTGTTCGATTATAAAAATTTTGAACGTTTTCTCTCTATTAATGATATTGAAAATCCAAATATATGGGGGGTCGACTATATTATGGGACATTATAAAATTAAAACAGCTATTTATTATAAGTTCGATGTTGTACATAAGTTACAAACAAAAAATAATACTTTAAACAACTATGATCAAGCAATAAATGACATGGATAAGTTTTTTAAAAAACATGGATACAACAGTCGTGAAGATTTTTTAGATAAATTTCCTGATGATATAGTTGAAGTTATTGAAACAATATAAACAATATAAATTCATTTACTTTCTAAACAAAATTTTAACAAGTTTAAATTATAGTATTCATATTTAGCTCCTGGTTCTAGTGACATATTTTCACCCCATTCATTAAAAGAATTTATCAATAGAATATTTTCAACACTATTATTTTTATTTTTATAACTGCTTATTATTTTTTTTGCAAATATAATTTTATTAATTTCTGTATTTTTTATGCAAATAGTTGATTTATTCAAACGATTTGGTTCAAATAACCTTGGTTTATTATTGAAATCAAAAACAATTGTTTGTATTGTGTTATTTGGAACATTATAATTATCCATGTATTCTTTATAATCTAAAAATAGTTGTTTTTTATTTTCATCATAAACTCGAGCTTCATTATTTTTATAATTAAAATTAATATAAAAGTTTGGATACTTTACATATTTGTTTACAAATGAATTTAGAACAAAGTCGACGCCCGCAAAATTATTTTTAATACATAAATCATTTAAAATGTTGTAAAATACATCAATCAATTCATTATCTATTAAATGGCTGTGATAAATAAAAAAAACCGGTTTGTTATTTTTTTTTAAATAGTTATTGTGTTTAAAGTATTGCAAAAGATTTTCAGCGTTTTTATAGAAATAACTTTCATTATACATATTTTTAATAATTATAGTTTCACTGTTTCCAAAAGCATCATTGTTTGTCCAGTTTTCATTTGCCCATATAAAAAATATCTTTTTATTATTTAAGTCTAGTGATCCATTGAAAAAATTATTTACAACATTCTCCATTATCGTATTTTTATTTGTTATATTATTATGTGAAAACCAATAATAATACATAGCAAAACCATCTATACTGTATAAATTTAATAAATTTATTTGTTTTTGTACTATATCTTTGTTTTCCAAGTTATAATTATCTATGTTATCAATATTTAAATAAGTTAGTAAAGGTTCATCTAGTTTACTATCATTTGATAAATTATATTTTTTTAAATTTGCCATATCTGTATAGTTTTTATAAAAATTTACATCATTTTCTTTTATTATATGAAATTGTGGAAAATAAATTAAATATGGACTGAAGTCATTTTTTATAACAAACTGGGTTGGTTCAATTTTATTTTTATTTGTAATAAATAATTCATTCCAAAATTTATTGTAATAAATATATGGTTTTATAGTATATAAAAAATTTTGTGTTTTATAATTAATGAAATATTTCAATTCATTTATAGTTGAAAAATAGAAAGATTTATTGTAACTTTTAAGTCTACTTTCTACAACTGATTCAAAAGATTTTTTTAAAGTAAAAATCGGTAATTTTGTAAGCATTGCAAGCGTTAAAGTGTAAGAATGTGTCTCTGGCCATAAAGATAATTCTAATAAAGCCTTTGGCTTTGTTTTAAGTAATATTTCGTTGAATTCATTTATGTTATTATAGTAGTAATAATTTGTAAAATTTTTAATTTCTACGTATCCAATTACTACAAACTCAATTTCTTTATTATGTTTAAAAAATTTTAGTATCTTTTTAAAAATACGTCTTCCTTTTATATCATTAATGTTTCCAATAATTCCAATTACAGTTTTTGAATTATTATTATTATTATTTATAATTTCATTGGAGTAACTAAAATCAGGTAGTTTGACAACATAACTTACATTACCAAAGACATGTGTATTTATTTTATTTTGACTAATTATTGTATCATATTTATCATAACTAATTTTAGGCGGGTTATTTTCAATATATTGTTTAATTGTATGATAGTAAGGTTGACAGCAATCTGTTATTAATGAATAATCGTGCGTTATTGTAACTACTTCTTTATTGAGTGTAAATAATTCATTTAAAAAAATATCCGAATGTCCTGTTTTATGATTAATAAATACTTTATCAATTTTTGTACTATATGATTTTAAAAATTGTAAACTTTCATCACAGTTGTATTTTTTTAATATGTTATACTCCTCGTTTATATTTAAATGCAACAAACCTTCATAGTTTCTAGCTATTACAAATGTTTGATAGTTTTTATACTTTGACACAATTGTGTTTATAAAAAACGTAGTACCGCCACCACCGTTTTGAAAATCAATAACTAATATAAAACTATTTAATGTATTCAATATAGTATCGTCCGTATTGTACTGTAAAAATCTATTATCAACTACATTATTAAATAATTTTGTACTAACTAAAAAATCACAACTTAAACTATCATACTCGTTGTCTTTATTATCTATAAACATGGTTTTTTCATTGTTTGTATTATTGTTTATTGGTATTTTTTCCATTTGTTCAATTTCATTAGTTTTATTTACGGATACACCATAATAAAATAAGTTCATTTCTTTTATATTATCTAGTGTAAATTTATAAGCCCTGTTCTCATTTTTCCCAAATGTTAAGTAATGTAAACTAGTTTCTTTTTTAGTTAAATTTCGAGGTAAATCTTTGTTTAAAATTAAGTATGTTTTCCAATTAAAATCTTTGGGAAATGATATTTCTTTATAAAATCTATTTTCGTTTTTGCCGAATTTTAAATAATGATTTATACAATCACTCTCATTATAACTTCTCGGCAAGTCTTTGTTAAGTTTTAAATATACCTCCCAGTTAAAATCATTGGGTACAACTTGATTGATATCTTTCATTTAATGTATATTTTTTGTATTATTTTATAATACAACATATATTAAATTAAGAAATTTTACGTTTCAATAAAATATTTTTACTACAACATTTGATGTTTAAGTTATAATTAATACATTTATTCCAAAATGCTCTTAAAATATATTTTTTATCTTTTAAGTTAATAAACTCACCCATTATATCACGCATGTCTTTTCTCCAAACTATACTAGTCTCGGGTAAGTTTATGTTACTAAAATTACTTTGAAAAAGTAAGACATCTTTTTCAAATATAAACTTTTCTTCATAGTTATTGTTTGTAATAATATAACTTGGAAATAATATATCACAACAAGGATCATTATTTAAATAGTTTATAGAAGTTTCAGAAAATTTTATATCATGTTCATCATCTAACTCAACAATAGTCATATAATGTGTGTTACATTTTTTAAAACAACAGTTCAAAAAGTTATTATAGTTGCCACAAATTTTTTCTATTTTATATGAAATATTACTCATTAATTCACAATATTTAATGATTTTATCCATAAACAAATTAAATTGAATATTATTATCATATTCTTCTTCAAAAAAATTTGGATTATCATCTTTTGAGTTTTTTCTCAAACTTTCACAAATAATTAATTCTAATTCCAAACTTTTGTTATTGTTTTGTGATATAAAATTATTGTATAGGTTGTAAAATTTATCATCAATGTTGTTTAAGTCGTCTATTAAACAAAACCAGGTTAATTTTTTATTATCATCTACTTCTAATTTTTTCAAATCATAACTAATTTTTTTATTAAAATTTTCTAGTTTAAATTTAGTTTTATCCATTTTTATAATATAATTGTTTGCATTAATAATTTGTTTTTGAAAATAATTTGGATTATGCCATTGTTGTAAGTCACTGATATTTTCATAGTATAATGGGTAGTCTTGACCAAGATATTCAATGATAGGTTGTAGTTTATTAACTATAATAGGCGTGTTGAACTTTATACATTCAAGAATTAAATTATGAGCTGACGCATCTTCAAAGTATACAAAAACACACGAGTTTGTAAAAATTTTTTCATATTCACTGTTGTTTAGTTCTTTCAAAATGGTTATTTCATTTAACTTGTAACTATGGGATAGTTTGTTCCAATCTTGTTCAAATTCTTTTTTTATTAAAATAGTTTTGTAATACTCTTTTGGTTTGTTGAAATCAATAAAATATTTGAAATTCCTGTATCTACATCCTATGTGAAATATTTGTTTGTTTTGATTGAATAAATTAATATCAAACTTTTTTTCTAAACCAGTTATTTCTATAGGATATGTTATTGTTAATAACTTGTTTTTATACAAAGGACATTTATTGTAAATATACTCTTTATGACTGTTTGTAAAAGTATAAAAATAGTAAATATTTTCTTCTAATGTGTTATTTTCTATCATTTTGAACAAATTTTTATTTGTATAATCATTATTAAAAATAATTTTATCAATAACAGTATCTTTATAATTATCTTTATACCATTTTTGGAAAGGTGGGTTATGAATAAACGTAATAATTTTGTAGTCATTATTATAAATTTCTTTCAAGCATAATTTCTTTTCTGATTTATTACCTAAAATTAATAGTCTTTCAATACATGTATCAAAGAAGAATTGTTTGTCAAAGTTATACAAGTTATGATCATAAGTATTGATAAAATTATTAATAACTTCTTTCCAGCCAAAATAGTATATTGAATTTAAATCATCGTTTGTATTTTTGTATATTAAATTATGCTTTCTAATTAAGTGGAGTTTAAAATTATTGTTATTATTTTTGTTGACATCTTTTAGTTCTTTTTCAAGTGTTTTTTTTTCATATATTGTTTTTTTAATTTGTTTTTTTAAGTTTTCGCTTTCGTCATGAAGTTTCTTTATTTCATTATTATTTTCTTTTTCTTTACCGAGTGTATTTTTAATTGATTTACTACCATTTTCTTTATCATTGTAAATAAAAAATTTTCTCTTTTCTTTTATACCATGTTTTATCCAATGACACCAGGTATCTTCAAAGTTATTCAAGTCTACATCTTTATAGTACGATAAATAGTATTTCCAGTTAAATTGTATTTTGTACCTTTCATTTATGTATTTTTTTATTTGATTATTATCGTTGTAGTTAATTTTTATGTATTTTGCTTTTTCTAAAATAGACATTAATAGTATAAAGTATAGTATAAATTAAATATATATATTTTAATTAATAAATAAATTTAATACAAATTTATTTATTATACAATGGAAATTATTTGTTCAACAAAAGAATTTGATATTTATATGGATAAAAAAAAACATTCTTTGTTTAAAATTACAAATAAAAATAATCATAACTGTTTATCATTATTTTATTCTATTGTTAAACCTCTTATTGTAAACAGTGCAACTATAGTTAATAACAATAATGATAGTAGTTCGTTGGTAATAAAAACAATGTCAATAAAAACTTTCGCCCAGTTTAAAGAACAACAAAAAATGATAAACGGTAGTTATAAGTTACCATATACAACTATTTTAAATATTATTATTTGTTTATCAAAACAATTATCTTATTTACTAGAAAGCGAAACAAAATGTTTCTATAACTTTGATCCTGATAATATTTTAGTAGTTGATGATTGTAAATTTTTATACTTCTCGACTGAACATTTGAAAGACATAAAAAATAATAATTTGTATGTTTATAGTCCTATTAAAAAAAATATGGGTTATTTATCTCCTGAATTACATAATGTCTCATCTATTCCAATAATAATACATTACAAAACAATATTTTATAGTTTAGGACTATTCATTATTAATAATTTAGTGGATGAACTAACTAGTAATGATACTCAAGAAGTATTGATGGATTGCATTGTACATATTAGGGGAACGAAACTTTATTATTTTTTAGAACGATGTTTACAGGATGAACCAAGTAAAAGGTTTTTGATATATGTATAATAAATATTAGGTTAAGCAACAATTGGTTAAACAACAATTGGTTAAAACAATTACAATAACATATTATCTTGTAATATGTTATAATGTCCCTCGCAACTTTTAAAAAAAAAACAATAAATAAATATGCTAGTGCAACCAAAATATCAGGAAAACCACCTGGTGGAGTATTCTTACCTCAAGGACCCTTTGGCGCTTCAACCACTAGTCTCTATAATGCAATAAATTCACCAGCTGTAGAAGGGTTTTCACTAAATGGTTCTCATAGAAATGTAGGTGGTGTTGGAAAAACATATCAATTTTCAAAAAATGGTACTCCTTATCGAGGATTTTATCCTTTAGGAAGTGGCTCACGTTTAGGCTCAAAAAGAGGTGCACTTGAGTATAATCCAATAACACCATCTGTATTCAATGTAAATGAAGTGTATGTTCTTGGTGATCAATTTTTTTATGTAAAACCAACAGTATTATCTAACTTTGCTATGCTTCGCAAAAAATACAAATGGGCTTATTATGGTAAATATCCAAATTATTGGGTTCAACCTAATTATGGTCAAACAACACAGTCAGATACAAAAAGTCAAGGAAATTATTTACATAATTTAAGTGTAGCTAGTATGTGTGTAGAAGATGTAAATAACGTAGATAAATATGTTGGATATATTAAAAATGGTAGTGGTATGACCTGTCATACTACCCCTGCTTTATTCAAATATAATGATGTAGCAAGAAATTCAGTTTACACAAAACGATTATATCAACCCTTAGATGCTAGTGAACAAACAATGAGAGTTCAGCGAAAAGTCGTAAATCCACAAGGAAAACAAAAACCTTTCCCATACGCAACTAACGGCGACACGTGTAATCAAGTTAATAATTATTATGTTGCTCCACCTGCGTGGTATACATATGATAATAATAGTGCATCAAAAAATGCGGATTGTATTTTACAAAAGTGTGCAACTACAGAACAAATACAAAAGGCATTGGTATTAGGAAAAGGTGACAAAAAATGTATTCAGTTATACAAGAATTATATAGCTGCAGCATCTAAATAATAAAATATTATAATATAATAATGGAATACAAAAATAATAACTGTTACAAATTCAAAAAAATAACATATACAAGTGGTTTATTAGATGATGCTGTAGATGCAACTTATATAATTCATCTAGAAGGAAATGGTCGTTATGAAGATATTTTGAAACAACTAGACTTGTATCAACCGACCAAAATTGTTTACATAGTTTTCAATAAAGGGTATAAAAATTGCTCTAAAGGTGAACACATTCAACTTCCAGCACATGACTTAGTAGACGCATTTTTACAAATATTCAAAGATGCGAAACATAAAAATTACGAAAATATTTTAATTTTGGAAGACGACTTTATTTTTAGTGAAAAAATAAAATACCATTCTACTCGTATGAATGTTTGCACGTTTTTAAACAATCATAAAAATGAAAATTTCCAGTATTTACTCGGTTGTATGCCACTTATTAAAATGCCTTATACATTTGATGGTATTCATTTTATAAGTGTTGTTTCTTTGGGAACTCATGCTTGTATTTATAGTAAAACAAACAGAGAACTATTACTAAAAAAAGAACAACAAAATGTTAGTGATTGGGATATCTATAATTGTTTTTATAGTAGAAGATACGCTTACCATTTACCACTTTGCTATCAACTATTTCCCGACACAGAAAATTCTGATAATTGGGGTAAGAGTAATTATTTATATTATTTATCAGGATTGACTATTAAAAAAATATTTAAAGTTTTAAAATTAGATACGCAGATTGAACCAGGTTATTCATTTTTTTATTTGTTTTCAAAAATAGTTTACTTTATTCTTTTATTTACTCTCATATTGATTGTTTTTTTGATATTTTATCATGTTTATAACTTTATTTATAAACTAAAAAATACCAAGGTAAAAAATACCAAGGTAAAAAAATAATATAACTATAATATTAATGGACAGTCTTCATATAGTTACAGTTGCAACACAGTCCGAATACTATTATCCTTATTTAGTTGACACAATTAAAAAAAACAATGGAAATATAAAAGTATTAGGGTACGGTGAAAAATGGCAAGGTTTTTCTTGGAGATATGACTTAATGACTAACTATTTGAGTGAGTTGGATCCAAATGATATTGTCTGTTTTGTGGATGGTTATGATGTAATATGTACACGAGACTTATCAGATTTAAAAAATACATTTTTGGATTTAAAGAAAAAACATGATTGTAAAATTGTTGTTTCTCATCATAAAATGAAACAAACTTTTCCAAATAAACTAAGCAATACTTTATACTTTGGTACATGTAACAAAGAATTAGTAAATGCAGGAACTTACATAGGAAACGCGGGCGATTTATTAATAATGGTAAAAAATATACATGACTTATCATATAGTAATAGTTCTGATGATCAAGTATTAATGACAAAATATTGTAAAAAAAATACCAAAGATTTCTACATTGACACTGAAAATGAAATATTTTTCGTAATTGACAATCCGTACAAAGAAATAACCAATGAAGTTATTGTGGAAAATAAAGTCGTAAAAACATATAATCAAAAAAAGCCTTTTTTTATTCATGGGCCAGGTTCAACCTATTTAGATGGTATTTTATTAAAGTTAGGTTATAGTGATGTAAAAGTAAAACAAGCTCTTTTTGATGACTATTATAAAAAACTTTGCATGTACGTTCATCCAAGCGTTTACAACTACTATAAAAATAATAATAAGAACATTGCTCTCTTGTTTCTAATAGTTTTTTTGTTGTTTTTTTTAATCATTATTTTATTAGTTTTCGGGTTCTATTATTTTTCAAAATATGAAAAATCTTTAAAAAAAATGAAAAGCAAGTTTGTTTATAACAAAAAATAATTTATTAATACCAATAATTCGGACTAAAATCTGCAATATCTCTGTATAAAAATTTATTGAAATACTTCATTACTATTTCCGTTTCTACTGTCTTTTTTCTCTCATTTTGTATTATACCTAGTGACTTCGATAGTTGTTCAACATTGGAACAACCCAACACAATTTTATCTGTGGTATGGTCCATTTTAGAATATTTTTGCAACCATTTGTAAGAATATTCTATGCATTTTTCATTTCCTAGTTGAAAAAATTCTTGGACTTTGTTGTTTTCAATTATTTCTGGCTTCCAAAAAATAGATTGATAAATCTGGTTATTTTTAAATCTTGAATTGTCAGCATTATCATTTATTTCACTACTATTTTTGAAACCTCTATATTTACCAGTCAAGAGACCACCTGCCAAAGGGTTGTACGCCCAGAATTCTATTTTGTTTTCTCTCAATAGCGGAAATATTTCTTCCACTTTTCTTGAAATTAAGTTGTACATTCCTTGGTAATATCGTGGAGGATTGTATCCATATTTCTCACTAGTTTCTAGTATTTCTTTCAACTGGTTGAGAGAAAAATTAGAGATACCCAAGTGATTGAATTTTTCTCTACGCCATAACATATCACATGTTTCCAAGGTCGTTTCTATAGGTGTTTCATAGTCAGGGCAATGTAAATACAATATTTCAACTTCATCTAATTTTAAGTTGTCGAGAGAAGTGTTTAGTTGTTTTTGAATGCATTCTTTACTGAGTTGACCTAATTTTCCATTTGTAAAGTCGTTATCGTACCATGGATTAACCTTTGTTGTTATTTTTGGTATAAAAGAAAGGTCTGGTAAAATTTCACCTAATGTTTGCTCTGTTGTTGTGTTACCATAGTAGTAAGCACTGTCTAGTATTGCATTTTTTCCTGTGCGTTGTAAATAGGTTTCAATGATGGTTTTGTATAGTTCTTTATTTTTGGTGCTGTTTTTTGCGTTGGCATTTGCAGATGAATACAAATAATTGATATTCATAGTTCCTAAAACGGGTGTGGCAGTTATAGGCGCGTCCATGGTTTTATTCACCATAAAGAATATAATTTTTTGTTTTTTCGTAAATAATATTGAATACATTTTTCTTTTCTTGACAAATATCACAAAAAACCATACTTAATAAGATCCTTCTTTCGTCATCATCTATAGCCGTTGACTTGTGCATTATTTCAGAACCTTTGAATATAATTAAACTATTTTCTTTCATTTTCAAATTATTAATTTTGTCTTGATATTTGTATTTAAAAATATTATGAGATAAATTGTCTTTATCTGCGTTTTCATTTACAATCGTCAATAGTACTACAAAGCGATCTCCATAATAACTAGAGTAGTCCAAATGCCAGTCAATATGATCACCTTTGTTAGCATAAATTAAAAGAGAAGTTGCGTTAGGGTCGGCCAAACTAATTCGTTGAACAGGTTTTTTTATGATAGTACTTAACACGTTCAACAAGTCATTTGAATAATACAACTCAACTATACCTTTATAGTCTTCCTTATGTAAATTAAAAAAATTAACTCCTGTAGCTTTTCTTAGTAAAAAATCCCGTGACTCAAATTGTTTATCATCAAATTGTTTGCGAATATAATTGAAATAGTCTTTTGTTAAAAAATCATTTACTATGATAATATCATTTTCCCGTGTCACTTTATAATTTTTATTAATTATCGACTGATTTTTTGAGTTATTTATTTTTTCATGAATATTATAGAGAAACATTTGAACATTTGTATTTTTTTCATTCATATATAAAATTAGTATTGTCACAAAAAATATTACTAAAATCAATGTTATTATCACTAGATATAAATTGACATTTTTGTAAAATTTGGCCATTTTGTGTATATATTATATATATATTAGTAACACTATATTTTATCTATTTTTCTATTTATTCATAAATAGTTTAAATATATTTTAACATGTATATATAAGTATGTCATATTCACCATTACAACTTCATCAACAACTTTTATCAAAGTTATTAAATAAATATGATAAAGTTATGCACTTGAAATTATTTGTAACAGGTTCAAACAGTCTTAAAAATATGTATTATGCTGCAGTTAATAAGCATAACAATAACCTATTAAACAACAAATATATTGATGCTGGATTTGACTTATTTTTACCTGATCATGAAGATCCTAACGAATATGATAGATGGGGAGATACTGTTCATTTTTTTGGGACAGGTTGGAACGTCAATCCTGTAAATAAAGTTGACTTTAAAGTTAAGTGTTCAGCACAAATAATGTGTGATACAGGTAAAATTTTCAACACAGGTTATTACATGTATCCAAGGTCTAGTTTATCAAAAACTAAGTTGCGTTTAGCAAATAGTACTGGTATTATTGATTCGGGTTACCGCGGAAATTTAATTGGAATGTTTGATGTAGTGAATGTTGATGAAAATTTACAAGGTAAGGATAGAGATTCTGACTATTATGCCAAAGTAAATGACCGATTATTGCAAGTTTGTGCTCCAGGTTTAGTTCCAATTTACGTAGAAATAGTAGAAGATATTTATGAGTTAGACATTGAAACAGAACGCGGCGAGGGTGGCTTTGGTTCAACTGGAAATTAGTTCGTTGTTCATCACATCACTTTGATATAATAATAAGATTATGAATAATTTATTATTATATTTTGAAATATATATATACATAATAACTATAAATATGAATATGATAAATAAAATAAGTGAAAAAATAAAGAATTTTGGAAGTAAAAATGACAATGAATTATTAGTAATAGGGCTATTAAGTATTTTAATATGTATTTGGTTGATAGTATATCTTATACCTAGTATTTTCGTAAACATATTTAATACATTTTTAGGTAAAATAATTTTAATATTGGTTTTGGTGTTGATAAGTTTTAAAAATTTGAGTTATGGAATAATACTTTTGTTAATTTTTATTGTTATTTATCGAATTTTAACTTTGTCTTCAAAAATGAACTCAAAAGAGGGTTTTACATGGAACCAAACATCTATTAACAATTTTTTAGATATTCAAAAGTTAATTAATCCACAAATTGTTTTTGATGCGAGTGAAATACAAAAACAAGCATCACAAAAAGAAGTTAATTATTTTATTGAAAATGGTCAATGGCCTTGGACAAATGAAACAAAAGAATTATACAAACAATCATTGAACACTAATCCTTATGTACGTACTAGCCCCGAAGATGCAATAAATACAATAAGCACGATTTACAATGAAAAAGCTATTTTAGAAATGCTATCGTGGCAAACAAAAGAAGGTCAATTTTTATTAAATGGTGTTAGTGTACACAACGGCAAAAAAAATCCCAAACAAGATTTACCAAACGGGTGGGGAGATTATGCATTTAATTCTAAACAAATATCAAAAAATAATAACATTGTAAAATGTAGTTATAATAAAGACGGAGATCTCTCTATGCAAGAAACTCAATATGAGGGAAATAGTGGTATTCTTTATAATCATGTTAAAAAATATACTCCATTGGATTATAATGATTTGGAAAAGATTGTACCAGGATTTTCATTTTTAAATGGTCCTTGTAATCCGTGTGATGCATTAAAAGATCCGCCTAGTTATGATTGTGCTTTTAATTTGGATATACGAGGAAGTAAAAAAGGCATTAGCCCTGTTTGGAAATATTTGTGGAATTTATAAAACATAAAATTATTAATTTACATATAAAATTTAAAAATACTAATACTAATTATACTACCTTATTTAAAGAGTTTATTTTCATCAACACTTGCACTACAAGAACGCATTAGTTCTAATACTGAATCACTCATATACGGGTTATCTGTTTGTTCAGACACAGTATAGTTATCCAAAACATCTTCAGAATTATAATCATAATCATTATCGCGGATTTTACTATTAGTATTATTATTAAAGGTTATGTTGCTATCTGTACTTGGTCTGTTGAGACTTAAATTAAGTGATAATTCTTCTTCAATGTCAGGTAAAAGCTTGCTAAAAACAGTTGCGTTAATTTCATCATCAGGTTCTTCTTGAGTGTTATAGTTACAAGCATATGATCTTTTCATAGTAAATCTAGGAAAAGGAATACCTGTATCATCGATACTACTATTAATGCAATTGTTCTTTATATTACTATGGTTCGCACTATAACTTCTTTGAGCACCTTGAGATACTTGACGAGCACATGAATACATTGCACTATACTTAGTTTCAAATGTTTGTAAACATACATAAATATCATCACATAATACTTTTATAAACTGATCTTCTTTATAAGGCGTCATTTCTTTCAATAAATTATTCATTTTTTCTTTCAAAACTGTACCATTTTTATTTTGATTACTGGATAATGTGTCGTAGTCATTTCCATAAAGATTGAATTTTAAAGGGTCATAACAACGCATATTTTTAAAGTTATGTACATTTACTTCAAATAAAAGTTCTTGGGTTCTTTGTCTGTATGTATATTTAGAAAGGTCTTCAAACCCATTAATATTATTGTTTTCATCCATAGTCAATGGATTTTCAACAGTTAAACTTTCTACTTCTTTTGTTAAACAATGGTTACTTTCTATGACACAATTAAAATTGACTGGATCTTCAGATAAAATATGAATAGTTTTATTTGATTCACTAATTAAATCACCTATACATAATTTATCAACCCAACTATTTTGTTTCCAGTCATACAATAATCCATTTGTAACTGTAATACTGGTATTTTCTAAAAATTTATAAATAAATGCATGTAATATTTCACCATAAACTAGGCCTGCTTTTTCAAGTGCATCAACAAAATAGTAATTATTTTTATTTTGGGATGATAATTCTTTTAATAAACATGCATTATGATCTATACCAAAACCAATGAAAATATTTGGTACTAAAGGATTAACTAGCGATTTTAATGTTTCTGGGTTTGAGTTACCTTGAGTAGCATCTCCATCTGTCATGAAAATATGAGTTACATCAGTATCATTATTTTTAGAAATAAAATTTGAAATGTATTCATTAGAATTTTTCAAAGCTTTTTCAATATCTGTTGTATCTTTTGGCCTAATATTTTTAATATCGTGAATAAGAATATCTATATTTTCTTGAGTTATTTCTTTATTTTCAAAAATGGTGTATACAAAACCATCAAAAGAATAAACACTTACTACTACAGATAGTTCAGGATGATTTGCAAAATAAGTAATCATGTTGATTAATGTGTGATTGCTATGATCCATTTTAGTTTTTCCATCATTGCAAATATCGCTCATTGAACCAGAACAGTCTGTAGTGAAGACAATGTGTCGCTTTTTATTTACTGGGTCTGTTTTATTCATTTTTAGATTTAGTGTTCCAAATTTGAAATTTTTATTTGTTAACTCAACATGACTTGAAAAGTTATGTGATAAAATTTTGTTATCAAATGCAATAGTTGATTTAAGTTCAGATTGTAGTATTGTTGTCATTTTATAATTAATTGTATTATTTAATTTAATTATAAAACTTTCTCAATTTTTTTTTAATTTGTTTTTAAAAAATAATTTAAATATATTAAAAATATATACTTATAATGGAAAATAGTCAAACACCAGTTAAAGTAGCCAAAAAAATCAAGCAGGTAAAACAACAGTCTACAATTTTGGAGGAAAAACCTTTAGAAACACCAGCGGTAGAACAACCATCAGTAGAACAACCATCAGTAGAACAACCATCAGTAGAACAACCAGCGGTAGAACAACCAGTTGAACTACGTCTTGTTGATGTTCCTATAGAAAATGAAAATATTGCATTAAATGTAATGGTAGGTTTTTTGAATGTAGCTCATAAAAGAGGTGCATTTACTATAGATGAATCTGCTAAAATTTGGGAATGCATATCAAAGTTCCAAAAAATATAATTTAAAAATATACGCGTATAATCGTAATAAAATATATTGAACTTACAACAATATATTTTATTTAATAAATGAAAGTTATGTATCGCTTTGTGTAGGGATTGAACCTACGACCTTGAGGTTAACAGCCTCACGCTCTACCTACTGAGCTAACAAAGCATAAAATAAATGATACATATTACACCATCCATAAAAGAAAATGAGTTTATCTTATTTTCCTTTACGGATAAGTCGCCTGCAGAAAGAAATTCAGGCGACGCAAAGCGTCCCAATTTTCTTTCCGTTCGGTGTAAGTTAATCATTTAATATGTTTTTAAGTACTTTTTAAAATAAAAGATTGACAGTTAATTTAACAATTGTTTTAAACCATCTATAAGTTCAATTTCAATATTCCAACCTAAATCTTTTAGTTTTTGGTTACTAATGTAATAACGTTGGTCATTGAAAGGTCTATCTTCAATGTATTCAATCCAGTTGTCATATTCTTCTGTATTTTTAATCATTTTAATGAGAATTTTTGCTACATCCATAACAGAGTATTCCATTCCTTCGTCACAACCAATGTTGTATATTTCACCTATTTTACCTTTTTCTAAAATAAATTCAAATGCTTTGGCTGTATCAAGCGCGTGTAAAAATCCACGTACACTTTTACCTTCACCTTGGATTGTGACTTTATTATCTTCTTTTAATAGTTGGATAAATCGCGGTATTATTTTTTCCGGGTATTGATTAGGTCCGTAAACATTGTTACCTCTTGTAATTATTATAGGCATTTTATATGAATGACTATATGATTGTGCTATTAATTCTGCACCGGCTTTTGTAGCAGCGTAAGGGTTTGTTGGACATAAAATAGAGTGCTCAGTTTTATGAGTTTCATCGATACTATTCATGGATTCTCCATAAACTTCATCTGTAGAAACGTGAATAATCTTTTTTACTTTGTTGTATTTTCTAACACACTCTAATAATATATGTGTTCCAAGAACATTATCTTTCGTAAAACTTAGTGAGTCTTCAAAAGAATTTTGAACATGTGATTGTGCTGCAAAATGTATTATGTGTGTAATTTGATGTTGAAATAATATTTGTTTTATTACATTTTCATCACATAAGTTTCCTTCCACAAAAACATAATTTGGATTTTTCCTAATGTTTTCGTCAACATTATTTTTATCAGCACAATAGTAAAGAGCGTCTAAATTCACAAGTCTATTAAATTTTTGTTTAGGAAAATAATAATTTATAAAATTACTTCCTATAAATCCACATCCACCTGTAACCAATAAATTAATTTCTTCTTTTAAAGTTTTCTTATATTGAATTAGGCAGTCGCGTATACTGTTACGTATATGTTTTATTTTTGGGTATAGAGTTTCCAATTTGTTTGTATCTAAGTAATTGTTAGACCTATCAGCTGCAAGTATTTTTCGCTGTTCCTCCTGACTAAAATTGTTCCATTTAAAATTATTGTCTACGATTTCTTTGTACATTTGTAAAATCTCATTATGACTTATTAGACCTGGATTTGTTAAATTAATTGTTCCAGTAGTCTTATTTTTCATCATATCTAAAACGTATGGGAGTAATTCAGGTAAAACTGTCATTGAGTTAGGAACAGAACAAACTTTTTCATAATTTACAATTTTCGTTATAAAGTTTCTTCCATTTTTTTCACCTGTAATTGGCATACGAATACGTAAGTTTAAAACTTTGTCTTCGTATAAACGCATCAGTCTATCTGTAAATCCTTTCACTACAGAATAGGAAGAACCAAAAAAGTTTGGTTGCGAATCTTCATCAAAGCCATTTTCTTCTTTACCAAATGGATGTTCTTCATCAAATTTGAAAATGCAACCTGTACCTAAGTAAGTAAAATGTATGTTATTTTTACTACATATGTCAGACAACAACACTGGTGAAAATAAATTATCTCTCACATTTTCAAATAATTTTCCTTCTTGTTCTAAATAGTCAATTGTAGTGTATATTTTATTGTCAATTTTACCATGTGTTCTACCAATAAAGGATACGACATGTGTAGGGTTTGTCTCTTTAATTTCTTCTAGTAGTTGAGTTTCATTGTCTACGCGACTGTTCCCTTTTACAAAACAAATATTGTTAGTTTTTAACAAATTTATAAATTGTCTCCCTATCCAACCATTCGAGCCGTAAACCAAAATTTTAATTTCTGACATATAATATATTACAATATTATTTTTAAAATTAAAATATTTTATTAATTTAATTAATAATTTTATAAATGGATGTTGCTAAAATAAATATATTTGATTATCATATTCAAAAAAAATTTTGTGAAAAATACAATGTGAATAATGATATTGTCAAACATGAAGATATTTATATTTTTCGGTTACTATGTTACAAACTAAATCATTTTATTAAACATGTAAACTTACCAATATTTAAAAAAAGCAGTTTGTATGAAGCTGTTTTAATTGAATTTAGAGAATTTCCCCATATTGAATTTTTGATAAGAAACGCAATCATCAAATTAGGCAGTGATTGGTCTCATACAATTATTTGTGGAAACGTAAATCATGAATTAATTGTAAATATATGTAAAAATATTTCAAAAAAAATAAAAATAATTAAACTTGATGTTGATAATATGACACAAGCTGATTACAGTAAATTTTTAACAACTATGGATTTTTGGAATTTAATAAAAGGAGAGAAAATTTTGGTTTATCAGGAAGACTCTATCATTTTTAAAAATAATATTCATGACTTTTTAGATTACGATTTTGTGGGCGCACCTTTTCCAAAAACTAATGATGATACACCTAATTCCGTTGGGAATGGTGGACTGAGTTTGCGAAGTAAATCTAAAATGATCGAAGTAGTCAAAAGATTTTCACCAACTGATTGTGTTTATAATAGCTCGACACTTGAATATATGAAAGCTGTCAACTTGGATTTTCCACCGGAAGATGTATACTTTTCAAAATGTATGCAAGAAAATTTTATTGGAATAGTTGCTAATTGGGATATTGCCTATAATTTTTCATCTGAAAGTGTTTTTAATGAAGAAAGTTTTGGTGGACACAAGTTTTGGGTTTGTAATAAACAATGGAAAACTTATATGAAAAAAAATTTTAATTTTAAACCTTATAAACACAAAAGTAATATTAATAAATACTTAACCTATAATAATATTCCTTTGTCATTTAATTTAAATGGTACAAAACAAAATGCTTTCGATATTGACTTATATTTTTTTTGTAAAGTAAATAATATTGACTATATAAATGATGCAAATGCTGTTGAGTATCTAAAAAAATTTGCATTAGATGGTTTTATTTATCACCCTAAACAAATTACTAATATTTTTCCAAAAATAATGTTCTTTACATTTTTGAATAATATTTATGTCATTGAAAATAATATTGTTGTCCCCGTACAAGAGTTTGTTAATAAGTATTTATATAATTCTAATTTTACTAACTTGTCTAATTTATTAATTAATAAAAAGTATAGTTGTTTGAATGATAATTATGATATATTGTTGTTAGTTTTCATAGGCGACGAAAGTATTGGAATGGATTTAATTGATCGTATTATACAATACAAAAAAATTCAAAATAATATTAATGTTGCTTTTTGTTTTAATTCTGATAAAATAATTAAAAATGAAGAATTTAAGAGCAAAATTACAAATAATTTTGATTTTTATGCTATTTATAAGTGTAAAGAACTTGGTTCTGATATAACGCCTACGCTTTTAATGTATAATGATATTATCAAAAAGCATAAGTTTCAGCATATTTTAAAATTTCATACAAAAACAGTGAATGAAAATTATTTAAATTTAACTAACTATATCACTTCAGTGCCATTAAATGATTTATTAAATAAAAACGAAAGTTTGTTTAAAAATTCAAATTGTATTGGAGACCCAAAATATTATATACATTTGATTCATGATCTTTATAACAATAAATTGAAACAAAAATATTTATCAAAAATAAATTCTGAAAATTATTTCGTAGCAGGAACAATATTTTATGCAAACAGTAGCGTATTTGACGCAGTTCTCAATTTCATAAAAAATAATAATTATAGAAGTTATTTATTGAATAATTTGTATGAAAATAACTCAATAAATAAAGATTTTTCTCCGAACCATTTTTTGGAAAGGTTGTTTGGTGTTATTAAATGCTGCTAGTAATTTTTTCATTGTTTATTGTGTTTATTGTGTTTGTTGTGTTTGTTGTGTTTATTGTGTTTGTTGTGTTTGTTGTGTTTATTGGGTTTAATTTAAGTTGTTTATGTTTATTTGCATTATCATGTAGTATTATTTTAATATCTTGTAAGTTGAAAAAGTTCATAACCATTCTTTTTTTAATAGTATTTATTTTATGTAAGTCATAGTATTTATGATACAAACAATTACTTATGTAGGTTTCATAATCATTATTATTTTCATCTATTTTAAACAAAGTTTTGTCTAATAAGTTTAAGTAAATAAAATTATATGCATTGAAGTTAAAATTAATAAAACATTTTTTATAATATTCTTCTTCTAGAACACTTAGTATTTCGCGTGCATGATTTAATGTACTTGATGTAATGTTAGAAACAACTAAGTTAGGATAACATATAAATGAAGAATTGTTAAAATGTTTAAACATCAGCATGTATTCCTTATCAAAAAAAGATATTTCCGTTGTTCTAATTTTAAACATTGCCTTTGCTCCTTTCAAAGAATAATAGTTACCATGTGCTCCATACAAGTTGTTTAAGTTTTCATTGGGTCTATATAATTTATTTTTAACGTTTTTATAATTCGACTTTGAAAAATTAAAATCATGCGCACCTAGTAGTAAGAAGTCTAAGTTAGGATTACTGTTATATACATTTAAAAAGTCGTTCACAAAATTTTTATGTAAAATTATATCATCTTCGAAAATTATTGCGTTTTCATAATTATTTTTTAAAATTTGATACAAACACCATAAGTGGCTCATACAGCATCCTAGTTCAACTTTGGATATAAAAGTGGTGCTGTTTTCTGATATAGTTTTATAGAATTCTTTCGATATTTTTTCCACTACAACTAATGTAAAATTTATGTTATATTTTTTCATCAACGTGATAATATAGTTTCGTTTAATATCATCTTCTATCAAATTAATCACAAAAATTTTTTTAATTTTATCATTAATAGTTTGATTTTGATTGTCATTTATAATGTTAATAACTTTTACTTTATAATTTTTGATTGCGTTAATTAATATACTCATGTTTATAATTAATATATATTATATTAAGTAAATATTAAATTATATAAAAATTATTTTTTTAAATAATATTTTTGTAGTAGTATACAATTATCAATTAAATTGTAAATTAATAAATTTTAAATACCTGTAAATTTATTAATTAATTCTAAATATTGTACAAAAAAAAATATATATTAATATTATAAATGGCATCAACCCAGAACAATTTTTATACAACTGGTGTTTTAAACAATGATCAGAATTATCTAAAGAATAACACAACTGGTGTAATAACCAATGTACCTTCTTTAAGTTTAGCAATAATATCTAATGTTTCAACAGGTAAGACACCTGATGTTCAAATTAATTTGAACCCAATTCATTTGACTTGGAGTGATTTTTCTAACTTATTTTTTAAATCGCCGAGTGGAACTTTTTACATCAATCCTTCTAACAATAGTGTAGGAGCAATTAGTTTAGTAAACCAAACATACGAAACTACAAACAGCAAGAGTGTTTTATTTAGTTTATCTGAACAAGTTACAAAGGCTTGGTCTAAAAAAAATAATTTACCAATAGCATCTATATCACCTAAAACTAATATTGAATTGGCAAGAGTAAATTTTTTAACTAAAAGTTTGGGCTCCTTAAATGGCGAATCTATTGGTTTAGGATTGGACGAATCATTATCTGCGTTAATTGGCTCAGGAGACATTTTAGTTGGTGACTCTGAAAGTTCTGCAACTGTTAAATTTTATATTGGTTTTCAATATTATTTTGAACCTTTAGATATTCTTTTGTTGACTACATTTACATATACTACTAGTATTCCTGGTTACAAAAATGCTAACTATTTAGCAAATGATTCGCCTTTAGTCTATAGTAATGATACGAAACAAATTGATAGAAGTGGTATTGATTTGAATGATGACATGTCAGTCTTTTCAGATTATGAATCGAAGGCTTATAACAACAAAGTAAACAATGATTTAGAAGAATATTCAATTGTTTCAAACAATTCTTCTTCAAATAAAAGTAATCTTATTTCCGAAATTTCAAAGATAATTAATGGAGCTGAAAGCGTTGTTTCTTCAGAATGGTAAAAATTTTTGTTTCATAGTTTTAAGAAGTAAACATATTTTTAACTATTAGTTAGTTATTATAATTATATAATTATTATTATAATGACATCAAAACACAGAGTATTTTCACACTTGACAGATATTAATTATAATGATTATATTAAAAATAAAATGGGTGTTGAGATTTTTAAAAATATCAAGAGTAGTTCTCTAAATAGTAACAATATAAATGGCTATACTATTAAAAAATTTCATAGTCATAATGACTTAATAAATTTAACAAAAACATACTATAACTATTATTGTTTAGACAAATATTCTTTGCAGGCTACAAAAGACTTGTATAATTCAAACAATAGCTATGTTGATAGTAATGTAAATAATATTTATGACGGTTCTAATAATGTCACGACTGATTGTAAAAATTCTGTTTTTTATGATATATGTAAAGAAGATATAGTTCCAGTTTTGTATCCATATGGAGTGTATACTTCACGTGTATCAAACCCTTATTTACATTTTAATTTAGACTTGAATAAATGGTGTGTTAAAAAGAATATTGTAGACTATAGTTCTATTTATAATGTAAATGATATTAATATAGATGGTTTTAATGGTTGCAAAAATAATGAGAGTTGCTCTAATGTAGATAGTGAAAAGTATACAAGTTCTCTTAAAAAAAAAATTTGCAAAACTGGTTTGTGTAAAAACGCAAAACCACTTTTTGTTTAGATCTGTAAAATTGTTATTGTTATTATTTTTTTATAAAAATTAATAATATGACAAATAGTTTATCTGGTATAACACAATCGAATGGAAATACTATAAACTTATCTGGAAAAAATTATCATTATAACTATAACTATGGTAATAAACAGTCATTAATAAATATCAAAGTTAAAAATATAAAAGATAAAATAATCCAGAATTATTTAATACCATTGTTTTCGAAACAGTGGACTATATTGGAAGAAAATATATTTTTAATAGATGAAATTGTAAATAAGATTAATTATTATTATGACTTGTATAAAATAAATGAGCTTTTAGTTTATATTGAATTGTTAAAAGTATTAAAAATATTGATTGACAACTATAAACTATTAGAAAGCTACAATGGAACTTCTAACGGTAAACGTGATAAAAATGAAGTTATGAGCATGGTATTTAAAACTTCGATGATCCGACTTTTGCCTGAGTACGAAATTTATGATAGTATTCTTGGCAAACCAAAAAGAGACTTTGGTGAGAGTTATGATATAAAAATTATTAATCATATTAAAAATTTACTAACTCAAGATGATGTTACATATCATAAAATTAAAGGAGTTGTTGTTTCAATGGCGCAACAGAATGTTGAAATAATTTAATAAGAGACATTTTTAAAATTAAAATTTTCGTATAACACTTGCAATTCTAATGTTATACTAAAATCCATATTATTTAAATCTATGACTGTACCAAAATGGTCTACTATTTTAATTTGTAGTCTTGACAAGTTTACGGGTCCATTGTATCGTCTAATTTTTGATAATGAATTATTATTATCATTTATTGTTAATGAAAGTTTACCATTTACCATCGGTATTTTTGCAATAACATCTTCATTTAATATACTTTTATCAAAACAAACTATGTTTACTGGATTAGTATTGTATTGATAGTCATTTATGCATACGTAAATATATCTATCACCGCCAGCATCAAAAAGTCCTTCCGATGTTACACTCTCAAAAATGTTTATATAGTTTCCCATTCTAAAACCGATAATCCAACCAAAGGTATTCATTATGTTTTGATTTATACCTTGAGAGAATTTTAACGAAAATTTTATATCATCTTCTTCGTCGCTTGTATTAGGTTGGTCTATCAAGTCGAAAGTTGTTTTAAAGTTGTAAGGATTAATTGAAAATTTTATGCGTTTTAAATACGTTTTGAAATATTCTGAAGATGATGATGTTTGGTAAAAGTATGTTGAATTAAGGTACTCTTGTAGTGTTTCACTATCATAGTTTCCATCTGGTATTTCTATAACATATCCACACTTTGTATTCTCTTTGTTGGTGTTTGTGTTGGATGGAATAGTAGGAATAGTAAATACTATTTCAAAAACATTGTTTTGTTTTAATTTTGATATGAGGTACCAAGAATTCGGTATTTCAATTGATACTAGCCTTAATGCAGTAACATTTTTTATTTCCGAAGGAAGCATATATAGAAAATCACATGGATTACTTTGATAATAATTATTTCGAAAACAACTATTCAAATTTAAATTTTGTAATTGGGTTATTCTTTTGACACTGTTTAGATCTCCTGGAGATATTTCATTGGCAGCTGTATTTACAACAATGTTCGTATTATTTTTATCATTTAAACTAGGGTCTACTCTACTATTGTGTGTATTGTAGTATGGAGTATTTAAATTTAAGTTGAATAGTGAATTTTTAATAGAATTTTCATCAGCATCTATTATTTTAACATTATATTGATTTTGTTGACTTTGTCTTGTTATGTCGTTTGTTATTTTTTTGTACAACCCATCTTGGTCATCTTTTTCTATGTATACTTCTAAATTTTCAATATTTTTTAAATAGTTTGCATAGTTTTCTATTTCAGTGTTACTCGTAATTATATTGTTCTGTAGTAAATTGAAAATAGAGAGAATAATCATCTTCGTTTTTTTAAAAAAATCATACATTTCTTTTGGATAGTTGTCTTTTATTTTAACTAGTTTTTCATCTATTTTGTATTTATAATATTTTTTATCATCTTTACCAATGTCATTTATTTTGAATAAATTTAATAGTTCATCAAAATTATAATTATGAATGTTTAAATCAAAATCAAAGGAACTCATGTTATTTTATATTTTTATCTTATTATAATATTTTAATAATATTCTTATATGATTACTAATTTACATTCTATATGTCTGTAATTCTATAGTTAAATCGAACGATTGTATTTTTTACACCGACTGTGGGTGTCTTAAAAACGATACTAATTACACATATTGGTATTAATGGATATGATGGACCATTTATATCTGACATTTTATAATTTTTAATTATTTCTAATACGTTTGGCCATGTTAAAGATGATAATACGCTGCAACAGTTTAAATCACAAAAAGAATGTAGGTTTGTTATTTCATTAGATAATTCTACTAGTGTTTCTACTGTAAAACAATTTCTAGAAACATTCAAATCATTTTCTAAATTAGATATAATCTTTTCAAGCAAATAAAAATGTTTCCCTTCTGTAGTTCTATATTCTGGTAAAAATGAAATATAAGGCATTAATACATTGTTATTGTTATTATTGAAGTTATTTTTGTTTATTCCAAAATTTTCACCATAAGGATAAAAAATCGTTTGAAATAAATCTTTTGTTATTATTATCTCATCTAAATTGATTATATGGTCATCACACATTTTTTCAATTGTAGTGTATTCTTGACATAATACAGCAACATCAATACTAACTTTATTATCAATACTTTTAAATTTGTTCACGATAGTTTCATTTGATGTATGTTGTTGTTTCTGTTGTTGTTTCTGTTGTTGCTGCTGTTGTTGTTGCTGTTGTTGCTGTTGTTGCGTTGTCTTTTCAAATAAACTCTCACTGTTTGTTGTGTTTCTTGTGTTTGTTGTATTCATTGAAATTTCAGTACTTGCTAATGAAATTGTAGAGTTAATGTTGTTATTATTTATTTTTTCAGAACTACCACTACTGTAAACGCTTTCTATGTCATCGAGTTCAAGAATATTTATATTTTTATTTTTTTTTGCCCTCCAACTTTTAGTATTTTCATCAACGATCGATATTTCAAATGTGTCATCACTGTTGGTGCTAGCATTGGTGCTATTTTCTGTCCAACTTGTCATAGTATTTAATGACCCAAGACTTTTGCTTGTAAAAACACTTTCCGCGTCGTTATTGTTGATAATATTTTTGCTCATTTAATAAATAATAAGTATTATTATATAGTATTTATTATTTTTTAATAAAAACTTTTTATTATGTTGCTCTAAATAATAATTTACATATATAAAAAAATTGAAATACTTTTACAGTTACTTATGTTATTAAACTTGATGATATTAATAACATGACACAACAATTGTCTTCAAAACAAATTAGTGATTTAGAAACATTTATTAAAAGTAATAAACCTGGACATTTGTGTATGTCTTATAATACTATGTATAAAGGTAAAAAAAATTATGCACAAATTCTTGATAAATCTATAGCTACATATATGATTTTTAGTTGTGAAGGTTACAATACTTATGCTTTCTATAAGTCTGTAAGCGGAAAAGTGTATATTTTTAGTATTTACATGCAAACTCCAGAGGATTATTGTTCAACGGATATATTGTATTTTTAGACCCCTGAAAAAAGAAAATGTGTAGTCATAAATGCCATGATTATAAAAAAAATTGAAAACTTTTTCATATTTTTTTCATTTGGTATACATATGATTTAAGAATTGATTGAATTTGAAAAATTGAAATATGACTTTTGATAAGGTTGTTGTTGGTATGGAAATGTTTGACAACTATCTTGAGAGAAGTGATATGGAAAAAAAACCTTACCAGTACGAAGGTGTTAAGTGGTTATTACAAAATGAGTTGCGTCTTGACGGCATGCGAGGTGGTTTTGTAGCCGATGAAATGGGTCTTGGTAAAACTATTATGATGATTGGTTTATGTCTTGCTAATTTTATGCATAAGACACTGATTGTTGTTCCACCAGTTTTAATCGACCAATGGTTTGCACAAATATACCGAACCACCGGTCATAAGTGCCTTGTGTATCACGGTGAAAACAAAAAAATAATTAACAATGCTGGTTTGTCGGGTTTAGATAAAGCGGTTATTGTACTTTGTAGTTATGACTCAATAACTCTTAGCCGTGAAAAGAAAAAAAGACGACCTCTTCATGGCGATGTTGTCGAACCCGTAGCCACTAATAACAGTGGTCCTGTTAAAAAACAATTTGAACATTCTTTGTTACATAAGGTGAATTGGGATCGCGTAATATTTGATGAAGCACATCATTTGCGTAACAAGAGCACGAACAGGTATGTCGGTGCGAAACTTTTAAATTCAAAAATTAAATGGTTGGTTTCTGGAACACCTGTTCAAAATAAAAAAAACGATTTCTATGCTTTGTGTTCTTTGATAAATTTGCCAGCTTCATACTATACGAATTCATCCAATCTAATCGAAATCGCACGCAACCATATTTTGAAAAGAACTAAAAAACAAGTTGGTATTGATTTGGCTGATTCTGTACAAAATAAAAAAGTTGTTGATTGGAAAAACATGGATGAGTTAAAATTTTCTGAAAAAATTCATTCATCGATTGCACATTTGCATGTAAAAATGGGTGAAGCAAAACAGAATAATGATGCCAGGACTGTGCGATTAGGGCGATATGAGTTGCTTACTTTATTGTTACGCGCAAGACAAACTTGTATATATCCTAAGATGTTGGAAAACAAATTTGTCGTTGAAAGCGAAACTATAAATTTAGATGTGGTGTTTAAAAGTAGAAGTAAATTAAATAGTGTTATTGAAACTATTTTAGAGAGAAAAGAAAACGGCAACGGTAAACTGGTGTTTTGTCATTTCAAAGAAGAGATGAATGAAATTGCTGAGCGTTTGCAGATTGAAGGTCTACAAGTCGGAGTGTTGGATGGTAAGACTAGCAAAGGGATGCGTGCAAAGATGTTGTGTGAAAAAAATGATGTGCTGATAATGCAAATTCAAACTGGATGTGAAGGTTTAAATTTGCAAGAAAATTATAGCGAAATATATTTTGTTAGTCCAAATTGGAACCCGTATATCGAGGATCAGGCAATAGCAAGATGTCACCGCATTGGACAAAAAAAGACTGTCTTTGTATGGCGATTTGAGATGAGTAATTTTGATCCGGTGCTTTGTGTAAAAAATTTGGATAAACACGTAACAGATATTCAAAATGGTAAACGCGATATTGTGAATAAAATTATTATGTAAATTGTATAATTTGTTTAGGTTGTGTAAATAATTAAAATAATAAAATAATAAAGATAATTACTGTAGTACTGTTATAGTATTTATTATCTTTATTATTGCTCATGAGAGAAAAAGAACTTGAGTTGAAGTTACAAACAGTTTATTTATGTATATCTATTTTTTCGAGTTTTTGTGTTATAAATAATTTTTATCTTGTCGCGTGTTCCAATGTTGTTGGTTGCATGTGTTTTATTGATCTTTTTATAGTAAAAAAAAAAGACATGATATTACATCACTTGTTTGTGTTGTCCATGTTACATTATATGAACACCCATCCAGAATTTGAAAATAGAAATAAAGTAGTATCTATTATACTTAGTACTGAAATTTCTACTATTTTTTTAATAGTTAATAACTTATTGAATAGGTACAATAGTGAAAACTACAAAAATTCAACTAAAATGGTTGTTTCTAGTTTGAATAGATTATTTTTTGTTTCTACATTTATGTATTATCGTGTTTATAAATATTATTATTTTTTGATTTCTGATAAGATAATACAAAGCAATTTCGTAAGGTATTCTAGAGGAAAAATTCAATTATTTGAAATATATATTGGGGTGTACGGACTATTTATTTTGAATTTATATTGGACATTATTTATACTGATCAAGTTAAAGAAAAGCATAAAAGGTTGCAATGAAACAAAAAATATGTAATGACCCATGACAACATAAATGTTTGTTTGAACACCACTCTTGACTTGAAAAATGATTACTAAAATAAAATGAGGTTGCGATTGCGGAGAGAACGAGCAAATAACTAAGTTTGAATTTATAAGAAACTGTGTATAGAATAAAGGAACAGATTACTATTTTTGCAATTATTGCGTCTATTTTATGAATTTTTGAATGTTTAATTGGATTTTTCCAAAAGAGTTGAGAGAAAATGATACTTGCTATAAGTGATGTTGCCAAGAAATATTCAGTTTTGTTTGTGGGTTGAGGTCTTCTTGTTTTAGTTTTGTATAGGAAAAAAAACATGGAAATTATTAATAGTAAATTTGTATAACAAAGATATTTGTGGCGCGTATTTTTTTGGGGTGTTCGGTTCTTTTTTTTCAGTTGTTTTTTTTTATGTTTTATGTTTTTTTGCTTGGTTTTTTTCATTTTGTACCAGTGTTATTTATAATCAAGTTAAGGTTTTATATTATTTATTTTTACTTTTTCTATTTTTGTAGTGTAATTAAAATCCAATACTGTCGTCGTCATTGTCATCGTCATTGTCATCATTGGTTTCATCATCATCTGTTTGAATATTAATTAACTCTGGAATGTCATCGTAGTTGTCGATGCATTGACAAATTATTCTATTTGTGCGATATGTTTCATTGCTAATCACTTTATAATTTCCACAACATCTACAGTTAAATGCTTGAAATTGACGATTGGGTCCGTCGTCTTCATTAAATGTCCAAAATACCCATTGTTGATCTGTATTTTCGTTTCCAAAATATAGATCATATGGATTTGCTCTAGATATTGTTGAATGTTTGAATAATTCATGAATTCTTCTTTTTTTGTATTTTATAAAATTAATTGTTTCCCATGATCTAACATCATAAAAACAGTAACTCTTTACTTCATTTAATAAATCAAATGATAGATTTAATTTATTGATGTGTAACTGTTTTAAAAGAGAGTTGGAGCTTAGCATTTTAATATCGTATTAATTTGTTCATAGTTGATTACTTTTAATTTGTAAAAAAGTAATCAATTTTATTTTTTCCACCTTTTCCACTTTTCAAAAAAGTGGAGCAAAACCAACTATAGGCTTTTAGAAAAGTAGAAATTGAAAACTCAATCCAATGTTTTGCTACACTTTTTTGAAAAGTGGATAAAGTGAATAAAGTGAAAACTCGATTCAATGGTTAATATTTTTATGTAAACTCATAATATGTACGTATATTTAGAACCACAAGGAGGGTTAAATGATGTCATGGTTTTAATAAATTTAGTTTTAGACTATTGTAATAAATATAATCGAATTCTTTTGATAAATGGATTAAACTCTGACTATCGCACTAATTTTTCCGATTATTTTGAGTTTTCAAATCATCATAATGTTATATGTGACACATACGAAGTTATTAAAATTTGTAGTAATGTTACTAGCATTTATCCAGATGTGTTAAAAAATAAAATGACAAATATATTGAACGGTGAACGATTTTTTTCATTTTCACTACCTGAGTATACATGTGTATACAATGGCGCCACATTAGACTTACCTGAAATGCATAGAGAAGAAAAAATAATCGTTTATGCTAGATGTGGTCATGCTTTTGATGGATATAAAATATTTAGACAATTAAAAATGGCTATAAACATAAAAAATATGTGTAAAAAAAGATATGGTTTATTAAAAAAACCATATTTAAGTATTCATGTTCGTAATACAGATTATAAATCAGATTACAAATCACTGTATTATAACAATAGAGAACTAATTCATTCTTTTAATGAAATCTATCTAGCAACAGATGATAGAAACGTGATTGGATTTTTTAAATCAAAAAGACTGCCAGTTAAAAATTTTACAACATTTCCAAATGGTAATTACTATAATTTGCACTATTCTGAAATTAATCCATATACTAAAATGGTAGACTTGTTTTGCGATATTTTTATAATTTCAATGTCTAACAAATTATTGTCGAATTCAACAGGTGGATTTACTGGCCTAGTTAAAACTTGCAAAGAAAATGCATATGAAATGTTCTATCAGTTTCAATAGAATTTGGGCTATGGAATTTGGCGATAGATTTTGGCTATGGAATTGGGCGATAGAGTATCACAGTGCATACAGTGCCATAGTGTCGCATGGTTATACTATTGCCCAACCCGAGCGCCTCTTCTGCGGATCTGTGTAGTGTCTCCTATATGTACGACTATATTACACTGCATATATGGTGCGAATACGGCAATCGAGAAATGAGTGACAAAAAATTAAGGGAACCTAAGGTTCCCCTATGATCCCTCCTCTCAAGTTCAACTTCAAAGGCTTTGGCTCCACCTTTCTCAAAGGTGGAAAAAAGGTGGAAAAAAGGTTGAAATTTAGTTAAAATTACAGTTATAAAAATGTGTGTTACTAGTTACATTTGAGGATATCTTTTGGTTGTCTTCGTTGACGTCTTGCAGGCTTAGGGACACCAAGGTCTTCATAGAATTGGTCTTTATTAAAGATGCCTAATGCAAGCTCTTTAAAAATGGCTAATCCAAAGTATTTAATTTGTGCACTATTTAAAGCCTTCAAACCGAGCATCTCACCATCTGTAAAAAGCTCGCCTTTGGTCTTTCTGTCCACCCAATTTACGAGTGTCTTGAAATCCTCAATGTCGTTAAAGAAGAAGTACTTGAAATAAACTGCATGTTTTTCTACTATTCTTGTTAAAGAAGCCACAAGGTATTTGACACGATCTTCTTGAGAAGTCGGTGGTTTTGAGATGGAATTAAAGAGTATCTCATGCATTTCAGGGGTCATTGATGATGGAATGGTTGATGGCGTTGTTGTTGTCATTTTCGTTATTGTTCTGCTTGTTATTAGGTTCGCAACACTTGTTAGTTAGTTATATGTCTATCCGTTAATTATTGAAAAAGATCTCAATTTTATTTTAGGGGAACCTTAGGTTCCCCTATGACCCCTCCTATCAACTTCAACTTCAACTTACCACTTTTCAAAAAAGTGGTGCAAAATCTTT
>Ga0164295_10000537_pt1 | contig 32532 bp, 29 predicted proteins | sample GEODES006metaG_FD_111798 | JGI IMG/M metagenome (GOLD analysis project Ga0164295, IMG submission 111798) | Oligotrophic lake water microbial communities from Sparkling Lake, Wisconsin, USA - GEODES006 metaG | ecosystem: Environmental > Aquatic > Freshwater > Lake | place: USA: Sparkling Lake... | reverse complement strand
CCGGTGCCGCTAGGCGACCCATGATTTCGCCAAAGGTAACAACGCGGCTCATGCCTCACCTCCTCGCACACGCTTCACGATGGCCGACACGTCACGTGCATTGGCCGTGATACCGCTCCAATCCTTGCGCTGAATCAGCTCGCGTGGAGCCAGCCATGAACCACCGAGTGCCAAGACTGAAGACTCGCGCAAATACTCTTCCGCATTCGCCGCAGTCACGCCGCCGAGGGGAACGAATTGAATGCCGAGATGCAGGAACGGCGCGGCGATGCTGCGCAGATAAGCGAGTCCTCCGCTCGGTTCGCTGGGAAAGAGCTTCAGCCAGCGGCAGCCTTGCTCGACTGCCAGTTCAATGTCCGTCGGCGTACAGATTCCGGGTGCAAAGGGCAGCCCAACGCGCCGTGCTTTGGCGACCACACGCGGATTCATTCCTGGAGCCACGCCAAAAGCGGCCCCGGCCTCTTTGACTTCGTTCACCTGCCCTGGCGTGAGCACCGTGCCCGCCCCGACGAGCATCTCAGGCACCTCGGCGTAGATACGTCTTAGTGATTCCATCGCTGCTTCGGTGCGAAGCGTCAGTTCAATGCAATCAATGCCACCCTCAAGCAGCGCACGCGCCAGAGGCACGGCATCGGCGGCGTCATCAATGACCAGCACAGCAATCACGCCCTTGCCTTTCAAATGGGCCAGAAGATCGAGGTTGGTTTGTTCGGGTTTGGTCATGTGGGTTCGATGCTGGATGTGGTATTTGTCATTAACAGCAAACACCTTGAAATGCCCCCGGCAATGCACCAGACATGTTATGGTAACAATTCCCTTCATGCCAAACCAGCCAGCGCCCAGTCTCGATGCCATTGCCACTGCTGCAGGCGTCTCTACGATGACCGTTTCCCGCGTGCTGAGAAACGCCCCCAATGTCTCGCCAGGAACCCGCGACCGCGTTCTAAGTGCGGCGATTTCCCTCAACTACCAACCCGATCCGCACCTTGCCCGCATGATGCATCTCGTGCGCGGACGCAAAGCCTCCCGACAACGTGCCGTGATCGCCGTCATCCGGGAAGACATGCCCGGTGATCCGATGCGCCATGCCGCGTATCAATTCGTGTCCATTGACGACATCCGCCATCGAGCCCAGCAGCACGGATATCAGGTCGAAGAGTTCTGGCTTGGACGCGACAAACTCACCCCCAAGCGCCTGCAAAAAATCCTGCACGCACGCGGCATTGAAGCCGTCATCGTTTCACCACAGAGCACCGCGCTACCGTGCCGGGAGATGGATTACATGCCCTTTGCGGCGGTCACCTTCGGCTTCGCCATGCGCGAACCTCCACTCCACATCTGCGGCACCAACTTGAACCTTGGCATTCAAACGGCCGCCGCCGAACTCACCCGCAGAGGCTACCAGCGCATCGGAGTCGCCGTCACGCAGTGGATCGATTTCCGATCTCAAAACGGCTACAGCGGCGGCATGTATTTCTTTCACCAAGATCTGCCGTCCAAGCGCCGTGTGCCGACACTCCTGATGCCCCATCACCAGATCAGCCAAAACTTCGCCGCCTTTTCGGAATGGCTCAAAAAGCACCGTCCCGACGCGCTCATCTCCTTTGATACCCATGTGCCCGACTGGCTGAAAAAACTTGGCCTGCGAGTGCCTGAAGACATAGGCCTCGCCGTGCATGATTGGACACCGCGAATGAAAGCCTACGCTGGCATCGATCATCGCAGGGACCAGATCGCCGGTGCCGCCGTCGATCTGATCGCCACCCAGCTCCTCCATCACGAGTTCGGCATCCCCGCCGTGCCCCGACAGATCCTCATCTCCCCCGAATGGGTGGACGGGCCGAGCGTGGTGAAGAACTGGCGAAGAGATTCTAATGTGAAGAGCATCCAAGCTGTTGAGGTCATGGATTGAAGCCCGAAGAGATCACGGCAACTCCCGCACGCGCAGCTTGCGGAACTGGATAGGTGAACCTTCGCTTTCCAGGCAGAGAAAACCTCGCGTGGGCTCAATGGCGGTGCCGCCGGAGACTTCTTCGCCGTTCACCCAGAGCCGGACTTCGCCGTTGATGGCGCGGATGTAGTAGTGATTCCATTCGCCGTGACCGTGGGCGAGGTGCTTGCGTGGGAAGCTGCGACTGCCATCGGGCGACACAGGTGGGAAGGGCGTCATTTTCACACGCACTGGAAAGACATCGCCATTGGTGCCGAACCAGTCGGTCTTGGCTCCCTTGGCCTTCATCATGTCGGTGAAACCGTGATCGAGGATCTGCACCTCGATGCCATCTGGCAGGCCCGGTTTGCCAGCAGCAGCGAGTTTTTCAAGGGAGGCCAGCGTGGTCCACAAGAAGACACCGGAGTTGCCTGCGGCTTTCTCATGCATCCACTCGACGACCATCTCAAAGTTGCCGAACTCCTTCGTCGTGCGCTGCACGCTGACGGGCTGGCCAGTGCAATGCAGCACGCCGTCTTTCCATGACCAAGTGTCATCCGCGCTGTTCACCTTGGTAAAATCCGCCGCCGTGAGCGAGCGCCAGCCGGGGGCTTCATCGTCGATGAAGGCACGAACGGTGGCTGCGGTGTTGCTGGTTGTTAATGTGGCGGGTTTGTCCTGCGCGAAGCCGAGGATGGCAGCAGTGGCGAGGATGACGGTGGTGGTGATCCAGGGGCGTTGTATCATATGCTAGAGTTTTCAGTACGGAATAAGCGCTGGGAATATGGAGATATTTGCAGAATCCAGCTTGTCCCTAAAGTTAAAAAAACTTACAGCGCAGGGGAACGTTGGCAATGCGGTCAGCAGGAGAGTCGGAGATGGCGGTGATCGCTATAGAGAGAAAAAGTGCAGTGCGTTTCATGAGGGTTAATGAATTGGCTGAATCCGTCGATCACTTCTGCTCCAACTTCACGTTGTCGATGAAGTAAGCCGTCTTCTTGTCGGCGAGAGAACTGAAGAGCAGGTAGCTCGCGGCATTCCAGGTGGGTTTGCAGGGGATGTCTTTGAACTCCTTCTTTGAGCCATCTTCGCGGGTGAGAGTGATGTCATACTTGCCTGCACCGGTGGTGGCGGTGATGGCAATGCGGCACCATTCGCCGGGCTTGATGTCGGCCAAGGAAACGCTGTTGCTGTTGTTGGCCATGAGCTTGCCTTTTTGATAGCGTAGATACGGACCTGCGGCGAACTCACCGCCTTTGACGCGCATCTCAAAGAACCACGCAGCGTCGGGCTGCGCCATGATGTCGAAGCTGACGTGGAAGGTGCCAACTTCCCATCTTGGGTAAATATCAAGGACGGGATCGTAGCTATGGACGAGCCCGGGCATGTCCTGGGCTTTCAAACTGCGCTTGGAAGGTGCGCCACCTTCGACAGGGATAGGAGATGAGGCTTCTTCGCTTACACCGAAACCTTCGCCTACGTCTTTCTGTTCACGGGGACGATCACACTTGGCGTTGCGAATGCCAATGACACCGAGCGGCGCGGTTTCAAAGCTCTGATCGACCTGGTAAGGCGGTGACGGCCAGGGTTTGGCATCCGTGTCCCAGTTCGGATACAAGCCACCTTTCGCGGCGAGTTCGACCCAGGCAGCATCGGCTTTGCGGACGCCTGCTAGTGTGAGATCCCAGGGCTTGAACCCAATCTTCTCGGCAGGTGATGCGGCTTTGAGGCGGAAGTCGCGTTTGGCGATGTCTTCGAACATCGGATCGGCAAAGATGGTGCCGGAGTCGCGGCCGAGTTTGCGCCATTCGTCCCAGGTGTAATGGGCTTTGGTGAGCAGCGCGGGCTTCTTACCATCCGTGGGCCAGTAGAGGTTGTTGCGGAAGATGGCGGTGTCTTTCGGCTCGCCGCGTCCGGGTGGATCGTTGAGTTTCCAGTTCCAGTCGCCGCCATCGAGCAGCGGCACGTCCGGCTCCCAGACGACGATGTTGCGCTCGTATTTGAAGCGCAGTCTCGGCTCATTGCGCGAGGCCTGAATCTGTGCGGTGTGACCGAAGGCGAAGATGTTGTTCCGCACGGTGTTGAAGTAGCCGTAGTGCTGATGAAAGCCAGCGTTCCAGGTGTCGTGCACGAGGTTGTTTTCCATCAGCGTGTCGGCGCTGCCTTCATCATTGTAGAGCCCCCAGCCGCCGTAACGGTGGCTGACGATGTGATGCACATGATTGCCACGCAGCACGGTGCCAGGAGAAGTGCCGAGGCCGTAGTAGCCGCCCATGTCGCTGAGATAACCCCAGCCGAGGTGATGGATGTGATTGTTCTCCAGCAGCGTCTCGCGTGAAGAAGTGTCGCCATAGCCCCAATTCCATCCGGCGCTGATACCGGTGTAGTAAAAGTCGCCGATGTCGCAATGTGTGACCGAGCAGTAACGCGTGTGCGTCATCACCACGCCGCAAGCACTTGGATGCAAACGCCCACCGTGCTGCATGATGCAATCATCCACGACGATGTGATGGTTCACGCGCTCATCGGCTGGGCGATTCGTCTCGCCGATGCGCACGCCGCCTGCGCCGAGGTCGTGCAAATGGCAATGCACGACCTGCGAGTCCGAGCAGCCGTTTTTGAAATAAATGCCGTGCCGTCCCACATGAGCGACTTCACAGTTCTCCAATCGAATGCCGCTGCTGTCTTCGATCTCGATGGCGCCATCGGTCTTCGTTGCCGCTTGCCCATCGTGCAAGCCATCGGCAGGATACAGGTAGTGCCCATATTGAAACGAGATACCTTCAAAACGGATGTTCTGAGCGCCTTTGATCACCAGAAACTTGTCCGCCACAGGTGCGATGACTTCCGCTTTGGTCATGTCCTCGCCATCCAGCGGCTGATACAGCACCTCGCCTTTGACGGCATCGAGGAACCACTCGCCTGGAGCATCCAGCGCAGCGCGAAAGTTCTCCATCCAGTAACGCTGATCCGGTTCAAACTCGACAAAGGGATAGGCCGCGCGTCCTTGAATCTGCACCGCCTGCGTAGCGTCATCCAATGCCTTGATGCGGCACTGGCCCACAGCCCAAGCATGCGTGACCGTGATCAGTGCATCCTTCCGTTGTTCAGTCGGGATTGTTTTGAAGATCTCATACTGCTCTGGAGCGACGGAAAAAGCATGGAAGTTCATATCCTTGGTCAAATCCGGGAACACACCCGCTCCGACGGCATCTGTGATGTGGAAGTAACCTTTGTTCGGCGAGCGGGCACGGGTCGCGAGGCGACCGTTAATCCAGAGCTGCTCAAATTTACACCCCTTGTCCGGCAGCGATGCTTTCCAGAGTCCTCCGTCCACTTTCGTCCAGCCAGTGATCGCTTTGCTGCCGGAAAAGACCGGCCTCGCACCAGGAGCCGCTTCCCAAGTGACCCCCGAATCCTCCGCGCCAAGAGACAAGGCCTCCGCCATGGAATAGACGCCATCATTCACGAGAATTCGGACTGGTTTCTGAACAGCCCGCGCCGCATCACGAGCAGCCTGCGGGCTTGAAAAGGGGCCAGAAGGTGACAGCGCAATATCCGCCGCAGACGAGCAGGTCGCGGCCACAAAAAGGAAGAGAGGAACGAGTTTGGGCATCATGAACAGAGTTTAAGAATAAGAGAAAATGGACAAAAAGCAGCTTGGGCTTGGACCGAGTCCCTAAATCATTGCGGCGAAAGCCGCAGTCGCTTTTTCATGCTAATCCAGTTCGTGTTCCCTTTTCCCAAGCAAGCCCCCAGTCTTTCATCGCTTTGACAAGGGGTAGCAGCGCGTGGCCTTTCTCCGTGAGTTGATAGGCAAGATGTTTGCTTCCTTCGCTGGCACTGACTTGGGTGACGAGTCGATGCGCGAGCAGACGCTTGAGACGCTCCGTGAGAATGTTGGTGGGGATTCCTTCAGGTGAGGCAAGAAAGTCTTTAAAGCGACTTCTCCCAAGAATGAGATCGCGGATCACAAGCAAAGTCCAGCGATCACCCAAGATGTCGAGTGCGCATGCCACTGGGCAGGGTGACCGGCGATTGGTCGGCTTGGCTGTTTTGGAGGCGGACTTTGGCATGCGTTAAACTGCCAAAATAATTACTTGCAATCAACAAGTAAATCACTTGCATTGTGCAAGCATGAATCCACCCCCCAACCTCGCAGCTCCTGGTGCTGGCCTACCTAGGATTGAGCGCTTCTTTGCCAATCTGATGATTCACTGGAAAGCTAAGAGGACGAGTCGTGAGGAAGCAGTGGCCACCTTTGCTAAAGAGCGTGAGGCCATTCGTAAACTTCTGCACTCCACATCAATCGAGTGCCTGACGAAGCCTGTTTTAATCAAGCGTCTGCCCGGTTTGGAAGACAGCAGCCGGTATTGGTCGATGCTGATGACCGTGGATCATCTGCGCATCGTGAACGACCAAATCAACGGCGTGATCGTCAGTCTGTGTGCGGGACAGCTTCCAGCTGGAACTGCGAGCACCGCAGCAGTGAAACCCAGTCAGCAGGTCGATGTCTCGATCATCGCTGCCTTTGAAACGAGCTGTGCTGATTTTGAAAAAACGGTGGCTTTTCAGAGTGATCTCAAAACCACGCTGACCTTCCCACATCCCTGGTTTGGTTCCATCAATGCAGCTGCCTGGCACTTCATGACCGGCTTTCACATGCAGCTACACCGCAAGCAGATGGAGTTGATTCTCGCGGGTCTTTCCAAAACCTCCATCAAACCATGAAATTTTCGGTGCAAACAAAAAAGCGGCCCCTTTCGAGGCCGCTTTCGAAGAGTTAAGTGGTGGCTGAAAGCCATCCCTTAACGGATGGAATGCTTCTAGAAGATTAGACTTTCCACTCACCGCGGTAGTCGCGGGTAAGCCATTTGTCGTCGCCGCCGCTGATGAATTTGTGCTCGGTCGGGTTCCATTTAAGGTTAGCACCGTACCAATAGCCAAAGTTCATGAGGTGGCAGGAGATGGCGCTGCTGGCACCGACACCCGCGTGGCAGATAGGCTGCTGACGGCTCTTCATGCAGGCAATGAAATCAGCAATCTGATCCTTGCTCACGTAGAGCTTGGTTTTGGCATCCTTCAAATATTCACGCTCGGCCAGTGCGACTTCACGATCGACGGAGGTGCCTTTGCTTTCTTCTTTGCCACGGAAGGCAAATTTATCTTTCCCGCCCATGCTGAGAGCAAATTTGCCACGACCCACGTTCACTTCACCTTCGGTGCCATGGAAGGTGCAACCCATGCTGCCTTCAGCGTGAGTGAGAACGGTGCCATTGGCATAGACGAGTTGTCCGCCACGTTTGGCGGTTTCATAATTGGCAGGAGCACGGACTTCGACAGGACCGTTTTCGTCCATGCCAAGACCCCATTGAGCGATGTCGATGTGATGGGCACCCCAGTCTGTCACCATGCCGCCGCCGTATTCACGGGTCTTACGCCAGTTCGGGAAGGTCTTACTTTCGCCGACCGGGCAGAGTTCGTGATTGAAAGGAGCCAGTGGTGCTGGGCCACACCAGAGATTCCAGTCAAGACCTTCAGGCGTTGGCTCTTCTGAGTATTTGTTTGGCCAGGCAGGATCACCAAAGCTTACCGTGACCGTTTTGATGTCGCCAATGACGCCATTGCGGACGAGTTCACAGGCGATGCGGAATTCCTTGCTGGAACGCTGCATGGAACCCGTCTGAAGCACGCGATTGTGTTTCTTCATGGTTTCCACCACAGACACGGCCTCATGGATGTTGTGCGTGAGTGGCTTTTCGCAATAAACATCTTTGCCGTGGCTGAGGGCGGAATTGGTGATGATCGCATGCCAATGATCGGGTGTGGCGATGCAAACAGCATCGATATCAGCACGCTCGGTGATCTGACGGAAGTCGTTCACGGCATCACAGGGTTTACCCTTGCCGCCATTCTTGGCGTAATGCTCGTTCACCTTGGTCTGATACATCTCACGGCGGAAGGCATAGACGTCACAAACTGAGACGACTTCGATCTCAGGATACTGGAGGAATTTGTTGATCAATCCGCCCATCTGTTTGCCCATGCCGATGAAGCCCATGCGAATGCGGCTGGTTGGAGCAGCATCAGCTGACCAAATGCGGCCGGGTAAGATGAATGGAGCCGCGGCTGCGCCAGCAGCAGTGGTGAGGAAAGAACGACGGGACGGGTTGGTTTGGCTCATAGAGATGGACGTGAATTTAACAGGAAGAACCAAACGCCGCCAAGCCCCTTTTTATGCAGCCTTTCCGCTTTAATTCAGGGTAGCTCTAAACTGGCGCAACTCCGCAGCCGCGGCTGGCTGGGTCTGGAGCGATTTCAGGTAGGCATCTAAAGGCTCATCCTCAGTCGGTGCCAGCGGTCGAGTTTCGGCATCTTGAAGCAGCCACTTGGTCCAGCGCATGGCCATTTCCTCACTTGGAGAAATTCGAGCCGGCACGGCAGCGATAGCGCGCTGAACATCTTTAAAGCTGAGTGCGATGTATTTACCTTCCGGGGAAAGTCGCCTGCGAGCCAACGCTTCAGCAAGGTCAAGAAACCAGATTGGTAGAGCAGCCACCTCAGGCGGCATCGGCAAGGAGAACCAACCCTGCTTTTTGAGTCGGAACTGAATCAGGCGCGCATCGCCTGAGACTCGCAGGGCATCAATCCCGGGTTCTAAATGAATGGCTGGAGTGTGACAATACCCCTGCACTGTATCCCAAACACGCAACTCACCCTCATCCGTCACTGTGACAAGGAATTGACCGTCTGGACTCAGCGCCAGCTCACTGACAAAGTTGCCGGGGCGAATCACCATGCCTTTGCTCTTGCCGGTGATGCCATCCCAGAGCCGGACTTCCTGATCCCGCCCAGAAGTGACCGCAAGATGTCCGTCTGCCGACAGAGCAACCGCCCCAATTGCAGGAGGATGCTGGAACCCGATGCCGCACTCCTTTCCTGAGCTGGCCTCACGCACCACGACTCGACCTTCAGGATCCGCTGTAGCGACTAGCGATCGGCCTGGATTCCAGCCAAGAGCAGTCGCTTTTTTGAGAACTTCGGGGGCATCTACTGCTAAAGCTGACGGCGCTAACGCGGGATCATCTGCGCCCGCCAAAAAACGCCTCGTGCTCATGCGCTGATAAATACTCCAAACCTGCACATAAGGCTCGTAGCGTGGGGCCATGGCTAGCATGGATTCATCCTCTGTTAAGCTCACTTCCGCGATGCTGTGCTGTAGTCGATGCTGCACGTGTTGATTGGTCCGAGTGTTCCAGATTTGTAGCTCGCCATGACGAGAGACACTGGTGATCAGACCCGAAGTCAAAGCCTGATGGGTGAGGAGGATCTCCCCGTCATGAGCCTGCGCCGGAAAGCGCGGCCTGCCATTGTTGAGATTCCAAGCATGAAGATAACCGCTACCATCTCCGACCGTCAGCATCGTGGCTTCAGGATTGAGGGTGAGACTGGTGATCGTAGAAGGATGATTGAGATCCGGTAAAATCTCTTCCAAAGCTCGATAATTCAGCACATGCACCACGCCACTGTGCAGACCGATGAGGATCATCTCACGCGCACGGTTGACGGCAATGGCACCGATCCCCTCATCGACTTGGATGGCCTCACCTAGCGGTTGCTTTTTGGCCAGATCCCAAACCTTAACGATGCCGCGCTGCCGCCCCTGCCTCACGGTTAATGGACTGCCCGCCGTTGCTAGCACACCGCCTCCGGTATCCATGGATAAAGCCGTTATTGGGCCACTTTCGGAAGCGCCTTCAGGCAGCGTCAGAATCACACCGGCAGCCCAGGGCTGCCGGCGATCCCAAATGATAACACTGCCATTCTCACCACCAGCAGCAAGAGTTTGACCATCCCCAGAAAGAGACAGGCACAAAGCTGACTGATGTTTCTTGCCCAAAACAGGCGGCATGATCGGTAACAGTGGTACAGCCGTCTGTTCTCTGAGAGACCAAAGTACGACTTGGCCGTCATCCTGAGCTAGGTAACACTGCAAACCATCTGGAGTCATCTGCAAAGCCGTCGTCACCACACCCAGCGGGAGCAAATGATCACGCCGCCCTTGGGTCTTGATGTTCCAGAGACTCAGCACCTCTTGACGTTGACTACCAGCGGTGGGCTTTGGACTGGAAATGGCGACGACACAGTCTTCCTGCCGACTCACCGCGATCAGCCGGGCCTCGATCGTGCCTGCGGGTAGAGGCAGCGCTGGTGTCAGTGGATGCAGCAGATGTTTGTGCTCCAAAAGCGTCAATAAATTCGTGGCTGCGAGGCGATTGCCAGCATCCGTCCGTAGCGCTCGGCAGAGCCAAGCCACGGCTTCTGTGTAGTCGGTGCGCTGGGCTAGCATGTGTGCCATTTGTTCGTCGGAGCGAGAGAACTCCTTCCTCAAATTTTCCCGCCCTAAATCCGCTTCGGCGCGGTTCCGTTCAGCAATCAAATAAAGTGCCGTGCTGGTGATTCCTCCCGCTAAAACAGCCAAGGCCACCGCTAGGCTAGCCGCGACACCCACACGATGCCGGCGCACAAACTTACCAAGTAAGTAGCGCCGGCTCGGTGGCGTGGCCAGCACCGGCTGATCGTGCAAATAGCGACGCAGATCATCCGCTAGTTCATCCGCACTGCGATAGCGGCGCGCGGGCTCTTTTTCCAATGCCTTCAGGATGATCCAGTCGAGATCTCCCTGCAACAAAGGTTCGCGAGACGAAGGCCTCGGGGGGTCCAATTCCACTTGGTCACGCAGAATTTGATGCATGGGCTTCTGCGCCAGATCCATCGCACTGATCAGCGGCTTTCCCGTCAGCAATTCCATGAGAATGGAACCCAAAGCATAGACATCTGAGCGTGTATCAACATGCGAGCTGCCATGCTGGATCTGCTCGGGACTGATGAATCCGGGGGTTCCCACCAGTTGATCCATACCCGTCATCAGCGTTTGGCTCATCCCCTTTTGCTCCAGTACTTTGGCGATGCCAAAGTCGATGACCTTGGGCACCGGCATCTCGCCATCCTCCATGATCATCACGTTAGAAGGTTTGAGGTCGCGGTGAATGATCCCCTTCTGATGAGCATGATTCACGGCCTGACAGACCGGAATAAAAAGCTCAATGCGATCGCGGATGCTAAGTTGCTTATTCTTCGCGTAAACCGTGATCGACCGGCCGCGGACCAGCTCCATGACAAAATAAGGCATGCCACGCTCCGTCTCACCACCGTCCAAGACGCGGGAGATATTCGGATGCTCCATCAGGGCCAGCGATTGCCGTTCTGTATCAAATCGCGCGATGACCTGCTGCGTGTCCATCCCAGCCTTCAGAATCTTCACGGCGACAAAGCGGTGAATCGGCTGCGTCTGCTCAGCTTTATAAACCAACCCAAAGCCACCTTCGCCGAGCTTTTCCAGCAAGTGGAATTTGCCATTAATCCAGCCATCATTCTCCTTCAGCGGATCTTTCGCACGTCCGAGTGAGGCCATGGTAACGACCTCAATTTCTGCATGAGATGGCGAACTCCCCCGCATGTCCGGGCGGGCATGAAGCGTCGTGGGAGCATTGGAAAAATCTTCAGACACAGAATGTGAACAATCTTTCAAGCACGAACCCCGCCGTAAAGCAATCATCTTAATGTTCACGACGCTTCTGACTTGAACGCGGGCTAGCCTTCCGCCATGACTGGGGCCTATGCGTATTCTTTCCGGCCTCCAACCCAGTGGGCGTCTCCACATCGGCAATTACTTCGGCATGATGGAAGCTGCTCTGAAGCTCCAGCATGAAGGTGATGCCTATTATTTTATCGCCGATTACCACTCCCTCACCTCCATCCACGACGGCAAACTGCTGCGGGATCACGTGCGTAATCTCGCCATCGACTTCCTGGCCTGCGGGCTAGATCCCACGAAGTGCGTCTTTTTCCGTCAGAGTGACGTGCCTGAGCATACTGAACTCTCCTGGATCCTCAGCACCGTCACGCCCATGGGCCTGCTTGAGCGCTGTCACAGCTACAAAGACAAAGTCGCCAATGGCATCAGTGCCTCTCACGGCCTTTTTGCTTATCCCGTGCTGATGGCCGCAGACATCCTCATCTATGATAGCGATCTGGTGCCTGTAGGCCGAGATCAAAAGCAGCATGTCGAAGTCACCCGTGACATCGCCATCAAGATGAATGAAGCCTTTGGCGAAGGCCTCTTCAAACTGCCCAATCCACGCATCCGCGATGAGACTGCCGTAGTCCCCGGCCTTGATGGCCAAAAGATGAGCAAGAGCTACGACAACACCATCCAACTCTTTGAAGAACCTGCTGCCCTGAAAAAGAAAGTCATGGGGATCAAGACCGACTCCACTCCTGTAGAGGCTCCCAAATCCACCGAAGACAGCAGCATCCTAGCTCTCTACAAGCTCGTCGCCTCGACTGCCGATTACGACACCATGATCGCCGACTTCCAGCGTGGCGGCATTGGCTATGGCGACTTCAAAAAACGCCTGTTAGTCGCTGTCACGGAACACTTTGCGCCCTTCCGCGAACGCCGCGCAGAGATCGTCGCCGATCCGAAGTATGTGGATCGTGTTCTCGCTGAAGGCGCAGAAAAAGCCCGCATCGTAGCTCGAAAGACGCTTAACCGCGTCCGTGACGCCGTCGGCCTCGGCGGTTAAGTTGATAGCGTCCTGAGGAATGTCTCGCGTTGCAGATCGAGTGGGATGCGGTGGAGGATTGATCGGTATTGCTCCGCCAGCTCCAGTCCATCTTGGCTAAATAACGCCAACCTAAGCCAGCCAAACCTCATTCGCGCTGCAAAACCAACGCAGGCAGACCATCAACATTTTGAGGCTTCTTCTGAATAGTGTCTCATAAAATGAGTAGCATCTTGTTTTGTTTAATATTCGAAATTTACTTTGTAATTCCAACTCCCATTATCGACTTGATTGATCTAATATGTAGCTCTTTTACAAGGCGTCCCATGCTCACGAAAAACTTCAGCTAACAGCAAGGTGAGCGGGTGAACTGTATCTGTCGCGACCACAAATTCTCGGTGGCCATCTTTATTTGAAATTGTATGCGCAAACTTTTCAAATCCACCGTCAATAGTCTGCCACTCAATGACTAAAGTAGCGCTTGTCCACCATTCTGAAGTTGCTTCGATCAAGTGCTGAGCAATGGCAGCATCTATTGGGCCTTCTTTATCTTGTAGAGTCATATCAATACAAATTAACGATTCAAAACACTGACACCAGACACAAGACACATGACGACCATCCCGAGTAATTGTTACAGTTGCCGCTCGCGGCCTAAACGACAGAAATAAAGGGTCCGTAACTTTATAACAACAGCTGGATTCCACCACCGCTCCAGATGAATGACATAATTGGCTGCTGTGATGGTGAGGCCTAGGCCAGCTGCTTTGGGTGCGAGAAGCATGAGGCCGAATTCAAGCGGAGCGGACTGAAAACGATCTTATCCCTCCTCCTGAACAGGTTAACAGCGCCTGAGGTAGGCGAGGGGCATCCACAGGTCTTTGCCAAGAATCGAGGGGTGGTAAATGCCTAACTTCGGGATCAGGGAGCCGGGAATACGGTAAAGCCGAGGAACAAGGCTGCTTTCCGCAAGCCTTTATCCGTGCTGACGATTTCAGACTCATTTGCTTGTCTGGCAGCGGCGAGATGAAGTCCGTCATTGGTTCGGAGCAAGATCGGCGGGCTTTGGCTGAGGCAGGTATCCAGAATGCTGTAGAACTCAGTCTCCAACTCTGCCGTGATGGATTCCTCCATGAACTGCCCTAAACAGATCAGTGAACAAAAAGAGGCGTGCATGGCCTTGGTGGAGCCGGGACTTAACGAACCCTCCGCCTCACGACGCCGCAACACGGCACGCAGCTCTAGCCTGCCAGTCTCGCTGACGGTGATCTTCGGGATATTTGCAGCGTGGGTTTCAAAAGCGGCGCTATCAGTCTCCTGAACATACAATTTCGCCAATGCGGAGGTGTCCCAATAGCTCATTGGTTTTAGCTGCGTATCTCGGTGATCAGTTGTTCTACCGATGTGCCAGGCTTGCCTGTGGAATACGCATCTCTCATTTGCCTGATTTCATCTAGCCAGATTGGTCTCTGTGCTATAGCTGGCTGGTTCACTTTAGGCGCAGCCTTTAGGCGCGCCTGCAGCCACGTAAGCAGGGACCATTGGTCTTGCGCCGGCAAAGCAGCCACTGCGGACTCGATTTGAACTAATGTGCTCATAATTAAGATTGTAATCTGTGATGTGTGTCTAGCAACTGTCTAATAGCTGCGGGGAAGGTTCTACCCTCCATTCCGTGTTGTCTTTTTCAGAACGCTTTGCCGACCTGTAGATTTTAGCTCTCTCTTCCAAATCATGACCGTCCTCGTCTCCTCCACCGCATCAAGGTCTGACAGGTGTGCCTCCTAGTAGGATTTCACCTTGCCGCATACCCAGTTGCAGCCAAAAGGGTGGCAGCGGCAATAGTCACGCAAACTTTAACCACCAGCCGACGTACCAACTTTCCCCTTATGAATCTATCTCGTCGCAAATTCCTCCGTGGCAGCGGAGTCGCCCTTGGCCTGCCTTGGCTAGAGTCTGTGTGTTCATTCGGAGCCGAGTCTCTGAAGAGCAACGTGGCCCCGCGTCGGTTAGCGGTCTGTTTCACGGGCAATGGGGTCAATCCACATCATTGGGGTGCCACCACAGGGGCCAATGGCATGGAGTTCATGAAATCGCTGTCTCCGCTTGAGCCCCTCAAAAAGCACATCAGCGTTTTTAAAGGACTGTGGAACCCGACAACTGTCGAAGGCGAAGGCGGGCATTACCCCAAGATGAATGTCCTTTGTGGACTGAAAGTCAAAAAAACCACCACGGATGTGGAGGTAGGCATCACCATGGATCAGCTCATCGCTGCCCAAACAGGTAAACTCACCCCGATCCCAAGCATCGTCCTCGGCACCGAGCGGCCCAGCTACAGCACCGATTCCGGCTTCACCAGCATCTACTCCGCTTACATTTCCTGGAGCACTCCCACCACCCCTGCCCCGAAGGAAATCTTTCCCCAACAGGCCTTTGACCAGCTCTTTGACGACGGCAGCCGTCGGAAGCGCGACAAAAGTATCCTCGATCTCGTCTTAGAAGACGCCAACGGCCTGAAGCCAAAACTCAGTCAGCGCGATAAGCAGAAACTCGACGAATACCTCACCTCTGTCCGCGAAATCGAACAGCGTGTTGAATTGGCTGAAAAAATCAGTCAGGTCGAAACCAACGGCGCCGGCTGGCAACCAAGCGTCAAGGTCCCCACCATCCCACGCCCGGCCGCCGGCATCCCGACCAACGCCGAAGATCACCTACGGCTCATGTTTGATATCATGGTTCTGGCCTTCCAAATGGACCGCACTCGTGTGGCCACGTTCATGATGAACAACGACCTCTCCAACATGCGCTTCCCAAGCCTCGATGGCATCAGCGGCGGCATTCATGAGCTTTCTCATCATGCCAATGATGAGCACCGTCTCAGCCTGTATCAACGCGTCAACCAGCACCAAGTGAAACTCTGGGGAGAGGCCTTGGCTAAAATGCAGGCCACCAATGAGGGCGAACGCACTCTGCTGGAGAATAGCATGATCATGCTCACCAGCAGCCTCTTTGACGGTAACGCACACGATTCCAGGCAGCTGCCAGTCGTTCTCGCTGGCGGCGGTGGCGGCAGCGTCCAGGGTGGCCGCCTGCACGACCTGAGCGCAGATCCCAACCGTAAACTTTGCCGGCTCCACATCGCTCTCATGGATCGCATGGGCCTGCGCACCACCCACTTCGGTGATGCTGAAAATGCGCTCGCTATTTAAAGCCATCGTTGGCTAGACTGAGGATGTTGTTGCATGAGACGCAATGATTCTCTAAAACCGTATTTTTGATGAGCACTTCACGCCGCGCCTTTCTCTCTAGTTTAACTGCTTCTGCTGTCACCAGTGCTTATGCACGCGACTGGTCAGGAATGACCCTCCGCCTTTCGTTGTTGTTCTTAATGTGTTGATTGTGTGCATGATTATTCATGCACTTGGTCAAGTCTATAGCATAGAAATGCACAGGAGTGAAACATTTTGTCATGCATTTGTCATACAAAATTCGCTAGAGAGATTTAGTGTGATTCCATTGACGGTATAACTGCAAGCGTGTTGTTAATAATCTACGGCAGTTCAAAAATTGCGAACTTGATGACATCCTGTTTCAGATTGATGATCATCCCGACAGAAGTCAGCAATACCTTCTTCAGTTCACAAAAAGTCAGAGTGCACTATGAGATGTACTAAGAGAATTTTCCTCTCCCTTAAAGCCGCTCAATGCCCACGCCTCAGAAGTCAATTTTGGGCACATAGGGCAGTTCGGGCACGTTGTAGCTCTGCCAAAACTCCAGGACTTTAAATTACATAAAAATAATATAAATAGAGAGTATATAAATGTGTATAGTACAGGCACAGAGGCAGCAGTGCCTAAAGTGCCCTAAGTGCCCGTGGACAGGTTCATTACCGTCGGCTCCGCTTTGCCTGAAATTGCTGCCGCGATCCATTCTTGAGAGTAAGGAACCTATGTTATGATTGAAATTTGCAGAAGAGGTTGAGTAGCGTCATCTCGGCGATGGAATTAGCAGGCGACTGTGCGATGCGTGGATCAGCCACAACCACAGCCAAGCACTTGGCACGAGAAAGAGCGACATTAACTCGGTTGCGATCGAGAATGAAACCAAGTCCGCGTGAGCCATATTCACCATAACTGGAACACAGTGAATAGATACAAACGGGAGCCTCCTGCCCCTGGAATTTATCAACGCTTCCAACCCGGGCACCTTGGGGCAAAACGGATTGCAAGGCCCTCACTTGGGCATTGTATGGGGTAATGAAAAGGAAGTCATCCAGCTCCAACTGTTTACTTTTGCCGTCTTTGCCTGTGTAAAGGCGTCCTCGCAATTCCTCAAAAATAGCTTTTACACGGGCCACCTCTTCAGCGCTCTGCTGGATGTTGCCTTCATGTTCTATGCCGCTAAATAAGACGCCTGATTCTTGCCTGATGAGTTGCCCTCCCGTAGCGGGAACGGCGATCTTCTGGAGCGTGCAGCTTGGGTGAGCATTGAGCCTGCCCTCATAAATGCTTTCTGAAATAAAAAGCGGCAGTGTCTTTGAGCGCATACTGCAGCACCGAAAGCCCAGCATCACCAGGATGAGATCCTTGAACCTGTTGCTCGAGTTGCATCTGATCACCAAGAAGAACTAGATTGCTCGCGCATCGGCGCAAGAAGCCGAAAAAGATGCAAGCGCCGCGAGAGGTGAGGCTCAGAAGGTCCAAGAAGCATTGGATGCCCTCGCAAAGATATTAAGGGAAAGAGAACAACTTAGAAAGCTGGAGCTAGAGGCACTTGTCTCCCGTCTGTATACAAAGGGGTTCACGGTGGATTTGGACGAATCGAACGGCACCCTACGATTGCCAGAAAGACTTCTATTTAGTGCTGGGGAAGCGCGTCTCCAACCAAGAGGCGAGCAGGCACTTAGAGTCCTTGCCAGAGAAATGTTTGGGACGGTCATCAAAGGGGGTGGATCTGGACCACTCAAGTGGGAGGCCGTCTACGTTGAAGGACATACAGATGACGTTCCTATACACACTTCTGAGTTTGCCAGTAATTGGGAGCTATCATCGGCTCGTGCGATTAACACTTTCAAAGCACTCATCAATGCGAAACCTGATCTTGAGTATTTAACTAACTCTCTTGGTAGAGCCGTTTTTGGCATAAGTGGCTACGGTGAGAATCGTCCGGTAGCTGACAATGCCACCTACCATGGTAGGCAGAAGAATCGCCGCATCGATATTCGGTTTGTCATGGCCTACCCAAGCCAAGCAGAGATTGTGGAGATGGAGCGTAAGCTCAAGCAAGCGACGAAAACGATAGACGCCACGAAACCATGAGTGCTGTGGTAAAAACACTGCAAGTGACAAGCCGCAATCACATTTCGGCACTCAAAATGCACTCTCCGCCACCGCTCAATCATTTGCGGATGCTGGCACTGGAACTAGAACGTGGAAAAGCTGATGTAGCACCCTTTGATGAAGGTGAGTTGCAGCAAATTTGGCTACAGGTGCAAGCATGGCTAAGTTCGGATCAGCACGTTAAAACACTGCCGCTGGATGTATGGAAGATCGTTCCTGCTTTGTTGTGGTGGCCTCATGAAGGGCAGCAAGCCGCCGAGTATCGTCGATTGAGGGAAGGAGTGGCCTGGGCGGCTTCCATGAGCGTGCCCCGCACAAGCTGGGTCGAATCTCTGGCTTCTGCCTATGCTGAAGCCTCTGATGCCAAGGAAGAAAGTCGTCGTTGGCTGGGGAATACACTACGTCAGTGGTGTGGAGAGACGCTGGATGATCGCTTGAATGTGTGGCGGAGCAGGGATCGCGATTGGGAACTTTTCTCCCCATCTGATTTCCCTGTAAAGATGTCAGGTAGACTGCAAAGATCGCCAGACATGTCTGTGCGGAGCGCACTCCTTGATGCAGGTTTTTTAAATGCACGTGCCCAAGCTGCTGATTTGTCACGGCAGGCATTTCTCGCACATTTGAAGTTCGCTACCCATGCCGCACAGGGCTACGACTTGCTTCATCTGGAACGCATTCGTGAATGGAAAGACCTAGTGCTTGGTGAGTCGGCGGCCTGGCACAAAGACTTCTCCGCAGCTGTTATCAATGGTTTGCTGGAGCCATGGGCATCTTTTAATCCGCCCGAGGTCGAGTTTCAAAAGAACGTTCAGCGGACTCTTGAAGGGTGGTTTGGTCCTGTGCCAGACCGCTGGACGGGGCACTGGAACGGCGCTTCACCCTTGAGTCGAGAAATCCTGGCTCGATGGAAGATACTGGATGTCATGGAAGCCTTCTTCCAACGTGTGGAGCACATCTCCGCGCTGAGAAACCATGCCAACAACAGCAATGGCAACACCTTTGACTTTCAAGGTCGGCAAATCTCCTGTGAACACGCGACACGCAAAGTTGTCCGCTACGAATTGAATGGTCAAGTCACCGTTTTAGCCTCTGATTTTCAGGGCAAGCCCTTCAATGCGCCCAACGATGCCGTTGTGCATCCTGACGGAGGCATTTGGTTCACCGATCCTGGCTACGGCAGCATGATGGATTATGAAGGCAACAAGGGTGAGCTGCATCTCAAGGAGGCCGTTTACCGCATTGATCCGAATGGCAAGATCGAAAAGGTCACGGATGAGCTGACAAAACCAAACGGCCTGTGTTTCAGCCCCGACTACAAGAAGCTGTATGTCGTGGATACTGGCGAGCCAAAAAACATCCTGAGCTACGAGGTGATTGACTCCGTGAAGCTGGGTAAAGGCAGCATCTTTGCCGTCAACAAAGGTGCCCTTTCAGACACCAAGGGAAAAGGCGGCTCTGATGGCGTTCGCTGTGATATCCATGGCAACGTTTGGGCCAGTGCTGGATGGGTAGGCGATGGCTTTGACGGCGTCCATGTTTTCAGTCCTGAAGGACAGCGCATTGGTCTGATCAAACTTCCTGAGACGGCCAGTAATTTGTGCTTTGGAGGACCTAAACAAAATCGTCTGTTTATCACCGCTAGTCAGAGTCTGTTTTCCGTTTATGTGAATACCCGCGGTGCCCATTTCTGTTGATGAAAATGCTCCACATCAAATCCAGCTAAAATTGAGAGACGGTTGGCACTCAACGTCAGCAACGTTCGCCATTCACGCATTCCGCTCGACCGTTGCCCATTTTCTTCTTACCTGTCACTCGCCATGCCAACCACCATTCGTGACATCTATCTCGGTACCGACTCCGGTGCCACCACTTCAAAAACTGGAGGCGTCTTCGCAACCGGTGAGCCAGTTTCTCGTCAACTCCGTCAAAGCTCGACCCATTCACAAAACGGCACGGCCGCTGTCGTGGCTGGTTGGATCGAAGGCGCGGAAGGTTTTCTCAAGGACAATGGCCTTTCTTGGGATCGCGTCGCCGCCGCCGGTCTTGCTCTCCCAGGACCTTACCAGAGTTATGGCGTTCTGGATAAATCCTCCAATTTGCCTGACAGCTTCACGGGTTGGAATTTCCACGCCGACTATTCAGCCGCTATTGCCAAGGCCGCAGGCCGTTCCATTCCTCTTTTTGCAGGCAATGATGGCGACTTTGGTGGCGTCGGTGAGGCGACTCGCGTTCGTGGCGAATCCAAAGCCAGCGTGCTTCTTTTAGCTCCAGGATCTGGCCTAGGTACTGCCTACGTCGATGCGAACGGCCTGCCGCTCTCAGGTGATCACCTTGCCGGCATGGAAGGTGGGCATATGCCGATCCCACGCCATCTACTGGGTCACGGTCTAGATCAAGTGCCGGCCTTCCGTTGTGGCTGCGGACGTGACTGGGGCTGCATTGAGGCCTATTCGACTATCTCTGGCCTGCCGCAATTCCTGGAATTCTTCCTGCCTAAATATCCAGATCATCCACTGGCCACCAGCACCGAGACACCCAAAAACAAAGGCCTCTCTCTGCGTGGCCTTGCTCAAAAGGGCGATGCGTTAGCCCTTCAAATATTTGATATTCAAGCCCGTGCCCTTGGGCTTCATGTGGCGAATTTGTCGATGGCCCTCGACCCAGGCATCGTCGTCATCGGCGGCGGTCTCATGGACCCAGACAGCACGACCTCCGAATTCCGCAGCCGTTATCTCGGTGCCATCCGCGAGGCAGCACTGCCTTACTTATTCCCTAAACAACGGGCCGAACTCCAACTCGTCCCCGCAACGCTAGGTGAACTGTCCCAATCCATCGGAGCTGCTCTTGTGGCCCTCTATTCTCCGAAGGATTGAAGTTAAAAATGCTTGGTTCTCTCTTCAACCAAAACCCCAGACCACATCGCTGTGGGCTGGGGTTGAATGGAAAGCCAGGTCTGGCCTCAGAACTTAGATGATCTCGACCCCTGGTTTCCCTGGAATAGCAATCGGGTAACCACCATCAGCGTCAGGCTTGACCGGTGGTTCGGTCTCAGCAGTGACGATAGCAGGCATGTGCTGTACTTTGGAGTTCAGCGCCTGATCCCAGGTGAGTTCTTTGCCAGAATAGGTGGCCATGCGGCCCATGACGGAGGTCATGGTGGACTCGGCACCGTAGTAGGCATTGTTCAGCGGGGTGTTATTACGGATGGCGGCTTGGAGGGTGTCATGCTCGATCTGGTATGGATCAGGATCGGTGCTACGACGGGCTTTTTTTCCCTTGGCTTCGCCTTCTGCGGCCACGGCGGGTTCACCGGCTGGACGGTACTTCCAGATGGTGTTGCCTTTGTGATCGACCGCGTAGCAGGCGCCGCTGTTGATGAGGAAGAGCTTGCCTTTGGTCCCAGTGAATTCTTCACGCACGGCATTGTAAACGCCGGACTGGTGACGGCACTGGCTGTTCACGCGGACGCCATTGGCGTAGGTGTACTCGACGTAGTGATGGTCATAAAGCTGGCCGGTCTTTTTCTCGGTGCGCTGCATACGACCGCCCATGCCTTGGGCGCTGATTGGGTGACCGCCGATGAACCAGTTGGCGACGTCGATGTTGTGAATGTGCTGCTCATTGATATGGTCACCGCAGAGCCAAGTGAAGTAATACCAGTTATTGATCTGATACATCAGCTCTGATTGACCTGGCTGACGGTCGCGGAACCAGATGCCGCCGCCATTCCAATAAACTTGACCCGAAACGATGTCGCCGATGATACCGTTTTCTTTGACCTGCTTCAGGGCTTCCAGGTAGCAGTTCTGGTAACGGCGCTGAAGGCCGACGACGACTTTCAGGTTCTTTTCGTCAGCGATCTTGGCCATCTCCTGAACCTTCCGGACACCGGGGCTATCCACAGCAACAGGTTTTTCCATGAAGATGTTTTTGCCAGCATTCACGGCGGCTTCAAAATGATACGGGCGGAAGCCAGGAGGTGTGGTCAGAATGACGAGGTCACAGGACTCAATGACCTGCTTGTAGCCGTCCAATCCACTGAAAATGCGGGAGTCATCGACCTGCACTTTTTCAGCATGTTTGGTGCGGAGATTAGAGAGAGCGCCATCCGCTTTCTCTTTGAAGGCATCTGCCACGGCATGAAGGACCACCCCTTCCTTCTTGGTGCTCAGAGCTTGATTGGCCGCGCCTGATCCGCGACCGCCGCAGCCAATGAGGCCGACCTTGATTTTGTCACTTCCAGCGGCCCAAGCAGATTGGGCGACGGTGAGTGCGCCTGCAGTAGCGGCGGTTTTGCCGATGAAATCACGGCGTGTAGTTGGGGTAGTTTCGGTTGTCATGAGATATTCTGGGACTGTTAAAACGAAGGCTTGGGCCTAGCTGTTCCAAGATTTTTTAATGAGTTCGATGCCTTCGAGGTAAACCTGCTCGGTCGTGGGGAAGAAATCACGCCAGACGCGGGTAGCGGCGGCTAGGTCAGGAAGAGAGCCGCCAAAGGCCTCAATGGTCATCCAGCCGTCGTAACCGATCTTTTTCAGGTGCTGGATCTGCTCGGTGATGTTGATGTGGCCGCGTCCTGGTGTGCCGCGATCATTTTCAGAGATGTGCACATGATTGAGCTTACCGGAAGCAAAGACAGTATCGATGGCCGCAAAGGGGCACTTTTCCTCAATGTTCGCGTGGAAGGTGTCATACATGGTGCCGAAATTCGGATGATTGACGCGCTTCACATAGCTAGAGGCCTGCTCCATGGTGTTGAGCAGATGCGACTCGAAGCGGTTCAGCGCCTCAATGCCGCACTTGATTCCGGCAGCTTCGGCCACCGGCGCGATGGCGCGATGCACGGCTGCAGCGTTGTCGAGTTCTTCTTCACTTGGATACTTGCCCGTGAAGTTGCCGAGCACCTGATAATAGGGACCGACCAGGGTCTGCACGCTGGCTTGATGAGCGCAATCAATGACACGCTTGAGATGGTCAATTGCGCCTTGGCGATTCGCAGCAACGGGGCTGATGGCGTTGTGCTCTTCGTCTGGCAAGACGGTCACGGCAGTGGCTTCGAGGCCATTGTCTTTCAGCACTCGACCGATCTTAGCAAAGTGCGATGGATCGCTCACGTCAAAAATAGGAATCTCGACGCCGTCATAGCCAGCGGCCTTGAGCTTTTCGATGACAGGGAAGTTTTCATCGGTCACGTGACCGGTCCAGAGGAGTAAGTTAAAACCAATTTTCATGTAAAGGGCCTCTAGACTACGGAGGTCCGATGAAAACCGCAAGAATTGCCTGCAACGATTTAACCTGCTCGAGTTGCCTCAAAAAGAATCACACCAGGGAAGCGTGAACGAGTGAGGTGTTGACGGATCGTTGCCTCAAAATGAATGACACCGGATGGAGATCCCACCGGAGATGAGTCAATTGAGTCGAAAAGAGTATATGGCAAAGATGCGCTGGCGTTACGCCCAGCGAGGCCGTGAAGGCAAAAGTCGTCTGCTCGACGAGCTGTGTGAAGTCTGCGGCTATGATCGCAAACACGCCATCAAGCTGTTGGGCGGAAAGTCCGCAGCCACAAAAGGCAAAGAGGGTCGCAAGCCCGTGGAAAAAATAAGAAAAAATAAAGAAAAATAAAGGGTCCGTTCCTTTATACGATCAGTCCTTTTATACGATCACACTAAAAGCTGGGAGTGCCCAATCCAGTCTATCAAGTGCACAGATATGAAAAAATGGGTTAACACATTTGCCCGCTTGACCTGCATAACGTTTTTGATTTTCTTACTAATAGTAAATGCACTTTCTGTCATTAGCCTGCTGCCGATCTACACAGAAATAAAGTGTCCGTCTCTTTATACACACCGGTACTGTTCGGCACACAAAATCCAACCCAACACAACGACAACATGAGAATCGCAAAACAAGATATCCAACCCCGGATCAACGTTCCAGGAGCGATCGCCAGACAAGAGCTCAACTTTGGCGACGCCACTGGGTATGGAAGTATCGCGGGGGAATACTTCTCCCTCAAGGAGGGTACTGATATAGCGCCCCTCCTTAAGGGACTGGAGGGAGATCTCTGCCAGTCGCCGCATTGGGGTTACATGATTGAGGGAAAGGTGTTCGTCACCTACTCAAACGGCACCGAGGAAACAGTCTCAGGTGGTGACCTGTTCTATTGGCCTCCGGGCCACTCCGTGCGAGTCGGAGCCGATGCCGAAATCATCCTGTTTAGTCCACAGGTTGAACACTGTGCAGTGGTTGATCACCTGAGCAAACAGCTCGGCGGGTAGGCAACAGCCACCGCGCGGGTCAGTAGTTTGAGCATCAGATGGCACGAGACTGTGGTTGCAGTCGCGAGTGCGGCTGCCGCTGGCTGTGCCTGACCTTTGCGTTATGATAAGGAACAAAATAAAGTGTCTGTTCCTTTATAACCTGAGTTTACCTTTAAAGGATGGATAATCTGCGTCGTTGCTTTGTCATTAGCTGGTGCCTTGATTGTTTTACCATTAATCCCGTTTTCAACAATCGGGCGTGAATTTGCCAAATCCGACTAGTAACTGCCGAACAAGGTGCGGCTGGACAACTGCTGAGGCCGTTCACTTGGCAATACTTTCCGTAGATTTGAGCCGCCATCCCATACTCAGGCGCCAGCGCTTGAACGTTCAGCAGAAATGAACGCTTGAAAAACGCACGCTTTAACGCACGTTCCTGCTATGCTCACAGTTCCTGCCACTCAAGCACGGGCTAAGCTCTATAGCCTAATCGACGAGACCGCTGCGAGTCATCAGCCGATACAGATCACTGGAAAGCGTAGCAATGCGGTGCTGGTTTCTGAGGAGGATTGGGCCGCTATCCAAGAGACACTCTACTTGCTTTCGATACCTGGAATGCGCGAATCCATCAAGGAAGGTTTGGCGGCTTCTATGGACGACTGCTCCACGACACTAAAATGGTAAAGTGGAATTTGATTTATACCAGGCAAGCCCAGAAAGACGCAAATAAGCTAGCGTCAAGTGGCTTAAAGGACAAAGCAGAGCGTTTACTTGCTATCACCGAATTGAATCCTTTTGCCAATCCGCTACCCTATGAAAAACTAATCGGTGATCTTTCTGGCGCCTACTCCCGCAGGATCAACATTCAGCATAGACTAGTCTACGAGGTAATAGAGGAGGCAAAGACGATAAAGATTTTGCGCCTCTGGACTCATTATGAATAGCCAAAAATGGCCGAACTAGCACACGTGCCCCTCCAGTTTGCAATCGCCGGATGCGGGACGTTCGGCCTACTTGCCAACGGAGCGTGCGGTGATGACGCTTTTGACCAAGCGCAGCATGTCCGCCGGTTCATAGGGCTTTGGAAGCACGGCGGCGAAGCCATAAGACGCGGGCTTGGCCATGACAGGGTCATCTGAATAGCCGCTGGAGACGATGGCGGTGACTTCGGGGTCGATCTGACGCAGGCGCTCCATGGCGCGAACGCCACCCATACCATTGGGGATCGAGAGATCCAGGATGACCAGATCAAAGCGGCGGCCTGCATGCAGGGACTCTTGATACATCCGGACGGTTTCGCTGCCTTCAGCCGTCTCCGTGATTTCGTAGCCTTGGCTACTGAGGTTCCTAACGATGAGATTTCTGACCAGTGGATCGTCTTCTAAAACAAGGATGCGCGTGACAGCCGCCTGAGGAGCTGTTTCAAAAGCACGGCTGAGTCCCATGGCATCGACTTCCTCGCCATCGGCATCGACAGGAAGGTAAAAGCGAACGCTGGTGCCTTTCCCTGACTCACTGCGGACGGAAAGAGAGCCACCGTGGGCCTTGGCAATGGATTCACAGACGGTCAAGCCGAGCCCAGTGGCGTTTTCGGCTTTGCGGGTGCTAAAATACGGCTCGAAAATGTGCGGCAGATTGTCCGGCAAAATGCCTTCTCCACGGTCATGCACCTCGATGACGATGCCTAGAGGCGGATCGGCTGGATCACTGGTGGCATCATGCGGGAACATCTCACCGGCGTCTGGGGCATAACAACGTATGGTAATCACTCCGCCATCTGGTTGAGCTTGTTCGGCATTGCGGACGAGATTGGCCAGCAGTCGACGAATCTGTGCAGGATCGACCGCGACAGTGGGTAAGTGAGGGGACACTTCCAGGCGATACTCAATGCGTGTGGCCCGAGTGTGATGTTGAAAGAATTGCTCCACCATTTCCCCAAAATTCGTTGGGCGTTTAATCGGTGCGCCGCCGCGTGCAAAGGTCAGCAACTGCTGAACAAGGCCCTGGGCCTGAAGAGTGGCTTGCTTAGCTGCGTGCAGCTCGGGGAGCTGAATGGCGGAACGCAGGCGCATCTCAGCCAGTGAAAGATTGCCTAATAGGACTGTCAGCAGATTATTAAACTCATGGGCAAAGCCACGCGCCAGAAGGCCCAGTGACTCCAGACGATCCAGACGATGCTTGCGCTCGGCTTCTTCACGCTTGGAGGTGATGTCCTGCCACAAAATCAAGAGACCTTCTGCGAAGGGATAGCCGCGCAGTTCCAACCAGACGTGTTTTTCTTCAAAAAACAGCTCTCGGCTGACCGGCTCACGATGCAGCATGGCATGGGCAAAGGCTTCATAGTGAGTTTCTTTGGTCGCCGCAGGCAGGAGATCCCAAAGATTAGCCCCCAAGAGTTTTTCAGGACCACGCTCAAAGAGCTGTTGGGCGCTCGCATTGGCATAAATCAGGCGCCAGCGTCCATCTAGAGCGACGAGTGGATCAGAAATGCTCTCGACCACATCGACCAAAGGAGCCTGCGCGGTGGCATCGGCAGGGCTGGTCAGTGCCTCTGACTCCGCCATGGCTTCAGGGGATTGAGCGCGGAAAAGGATGACCACGCCGGTAAGCTGTCCACTTTGATCGCGGAGCGGCGTGCTACGATCCTGAATCGGCAGACGAGCACCACTGCGCGTCGTGAGCCAGACCGTGCGCTCTTGAGAAGGCTGACTCGGCGTGGCGAGCTCCACATTAGCGGGCTCACCACTGGCCTGGTAGATACGGAAAATTTCATGCAGCGTGCGATTGACCACGTCTTTCTGATCCCATCCTGTGATGCGGGCTGCAGCTGGATTCATGAAAATGATGACACCCGCTAAATCCGCCGCGATAACACCATCCGCTAAGCTTTCAAACGTCTCAAAATAGCTCTGCTCCCTGCGGCAGCGGCTCTTCTCTTCATGGATACGATTGGCAGCGATCTCCACGGTGAGTCGCAGCTCATCATGACTGAAAGGCTTCAGTAAGTAACCTTGAGGCCGGGTTTCGCGGGCACGATTGAGGGTTTCCAAATCGGCGCAGGCAGTCACATAAATGATGGATACAGGTCCGCGCAATTGAAGTTGCCGCGCTGCTTCGATCCCATCGATGCTACCGTCCACATGTACATCCATCAGGATGAGATCGGGGCGGAGTTCATCGTACTTCTTGATTGCCTCCTCACCGCTGGCACAGGTGCCAACGACACGGTAGCCGAGATCATTTAGGTAGGAGGCCATATCACAGCCTACGAGCCCTTCGTTCTCGACGATTAAGATGCGGAGTCGATCAAAATCTGTCATTTGGAGTTAGTAAAACCAAGCTAGCTCTAAATATCAGCATATGCTATAGGAAATCGCAAACTTATTTCAGTCCCCCCTGAATCACTCCGACCCAGAACAAGCTGCCCGCGCATCTGTTCGGCAAAAACTGTCAGTATTTTCAAACCCAACCCAGTACCACTACCTGGACGCAGGTCGTCGGGGATGCCGATTCCATTGTCAGTGACGATTAACTCACCCTGCTTGCCTGTGAATGTAAGAGAAGCTCTGACCAATCCCTGACGTCCGTCAGGAAAAGCATGTTCAAAGCAGTTGGAAAGGGTTTCATTAAGAGTCAAAGCCAGTGGCATCAGCCACTCCTGCTGGATCTCCCCTGCCTGCAGATCAAACTGCACGTCCACGCGATCGACCTGCAGCTGGTAGCACTCTCGGAGGTGACCCAGTAGGCCTTCGGCAAATTCGTTGAAGCCTTCAGAAGTTCCGACAGCGATCTCATAAAGATGCTGATGCAGATCCGCAATTGACCGCACTCGATTCTGGCTGGAGCGCAGTGCATTGCGTGCGGAGAGGTCGCTGGTCGAGTTTGACTCCAGATTCAATAGGCTGGAAATGATCTGCAGATGATTTTTGATCCGGTGATGCGTTTCAGATAAGAGCAGCTTTTCACGCGGCAGATTCATCATCGACCATGGCACAGCCTTTGTCGGAGTTAAGATCGGCTGGGAAACGGCCATTTTGATCAGTGCTGCCTTCTCAGCGGTTGGCTGTGGTGAGAGCACTTCACGCTGGACCTCAGTCCATTCGGTGACTTCGAAATCAAAGCCGCCATTGCCTCGTGGATTGACTTTGAACTGACAGGTCTGGCGCTCCCCTGATGAACGGTAGCAGTTCATTTGGACGACTTGCTCCGGAGTCTCTGCCAATTCGGCCATGTGCGCGTAAAAGCCACTGGCATCTGAAGGACGAAAGTGCTGATGCAGAGGCCGACCTTCGGCTTCTTCAGCAGTCAGTCCGAGCAATTCCAATCCGCGGACAGTGCACTCTTTGATACGTCCATTCACGTTGGTTTTAAAGAGAAGCGTTTCTGTGACAGTGGTCACGGGCAGCATAGTAACTTGGGCTTCCTGCATCGCTTCGTCAGCCAGGATTTCGTTCTCGACCGATTGTATCCGCTGGATGGCTGGCCTTTGCTCAAAGAAGTGAATGGTGCAGTGCGGTTCACCCTCTGAATCAGTGACCTGAGCTAAGTGCAAGTGAGCGCTCACAGGGGCGCCGTCTGTCTGCTTGACGTTGACGACTAATTTAGCACTACGCTGGCCTTCGACCTGCATGAGATGGACGAGATCCCGTCGGCTCTGCCCGCTTTCAGGCTCTAACCAAGCATCTAAGGGATAACGGCGCAGCTCATTTTTAGGGTGGCCCAGCAATGCCTCTGCACGGTGATTCACCTCAAAGACGGCGCCCGTTTTATCCATGAGCACGATTGGCATCGGTGCTTCTTGAAGTAGGGTGCGGAACTTCGCCTCTGTGGCACGCAACTGTTCTTCATGGCGGCACTTTTCTGTGGAGTCCAAGATATTGATCAGCAGTCCCCCGCCAGGCAGACTCACGGGCTGGAACTCAAGCTCTTTCAGCAGACCATCCGCTGTCGCTAGAGAAAAAGTGCGGGTAAGCTGACGACGCCACACGTCTTCACGCCATAGAGCCGCAACATTGTCGCGGTGTTGATCACTCGGGCAGGCGGCGGCTAGCCACTGTTCAACGCTTTCATCACCCAACAAGGGACGACCCAACAGCTTCGCCAGTGGCTCGTTTTGATAAACCGGTGTTCCAAGCTCGTCTAAGACCAAAACACCGCAGGGCAGCACTTCTAAATACTGTTTCGCTCTGGCCTCACGTTGTGAAAAAGTACGCTCGGCCTCATGCAGCGTGCGCAGCTCCTGCTTCGCGCGGGATAGATCATCTTGCAGACGACGCATCTCTAAACTGTTCATCAGGCCTTCCTGAGATGGCGGCTGCGTGATCGCAGCGACGGCGCTGGCGATGGCGGGCAAATTCACAGGAGCCAATGACACTCGAGGCGCTGCCTCTGCCGGTAACGCCACCGCAGTAAAACGTGGAGACGCCGGATTTGATTGGCCTTTAGCAATCAGCCAATGACTTGGGCGCGATACTCCGGCCCCATTCGCCGCCACCCAGGTCGAGGTCACCCCTGTTTCCTTGACTGTTAAAAGGCGTGATTCTGCACTCTTCCCCAGATTTTCAAAAATTTCGAGAAGCTGCACTTTCAGTGCTTGAGATTCGCTTCCTTCGCTAAAAATATCCCAAAAGCTTGATTCGCCTTCTTGTAGGCCTTTGGCCAGACACAGCCGTGATGCCGCACTATTCGCTGAGTGCACCACTCCGAGAGCATCGATCATCACCATGGGCAGAGAGCAATCGGCCATTTGACTGCTTTCTGTTGTCTGCGTTTCAGAAGTTCCACCTTCGAGATCAGATTTACATTCTTTGTTTTGGCCAAATCTTTCACAAGTCACCATTAGGCCGCCAACAGAAGCGTCTGCTTGTATGCGCCATGGACGAACTTCCCAGCGGTAAATGATACGCACTCCATCTGGTCCCGAAAGAGCATCGTGCTCACTGCGAATCACATGCCCATGAAGCGCACGTTCATAAACCTGCCGCCATCCAGGGTGTAGCCCAGGAAAGACCTCATACTGGCTGCGGCCGATCAGCGGCTGAATGCCATTGAGTCCAAACTCATCCACCCATGCACGATTCGCTAATAGATAGCGCATGTTTTTATCAAACATGGCCATAGAGACCGGCGCATTCTCCACCAGCACGCCGAGGATTAACTCCATTTCATGCGAAGACTCGTAGGGATTGCCCAAATCATCTGCCCCAGATCTTGAAGTGGAAGCAGGCGTTGGGCGTGGTTGGATCACGTTTTGTAGTACAGATGAAGACATGAGAGTCCGAACAGGTCAAAGTTGAAATTTTTAAAATATAAAGCAACCTTAACATCTCAACAAGGAGAAACCCGACAGATTTGCGTCTCAAATTATCACGCTTCAAACGGCCGGATTTTTTTTATTCACGATGATACGGCTCCTTTCTCATGATGGTGTAAGCCCGGTAGATCTGCTCCGCTAAAACAACCAAAGCAATCTCATGCTGAAGGGTGTAGCTAGATAAAGTCCAACATTCATCGGCCTGTTCACGGAATTTTTCAGAGTGGCCGTCGGCACCACCGATGATCAGGCTGGCGCGTTTCGTTCCCCGCAGGTCATGCTGCTCAATCCAACGCGCTAATTCAATGCTCCGGCGGGACTTTCCGCGTTCATCCAGAATGATTCGCAGGCTTTCTTCACTCGCATTCAAGAGCTGTGTTTCCACTTGATCTCTTGGCCCCTCTTTAATCACTACATGCTCGATGCGCGTGACTCTTTTCAGACGGTATAAATAATCTTCGAGAGCCGCTTTTGCCCAAGGGAGTGCGGGCTTCCCGACAGTGATCAGTTTCCATTGCATGTGAGTTTCATGGACCAAAAAAACAGAATCACCAAGCTATGATAAATCTAATTAAAATGAATAATAAAGCTGTTATTCTAAATCCTGAACTCATTATTGTTGCAAAAACAAAAAAGTTCACTAAAATGGGAATGCGAATATTAAAAAATCCTCGCTTAAGTCATGACACCTTCACTCACGTCCCTCCGTTTGTCACTTATCGGTCTCACCGCCTTTGCCGCCGTTTCATGCCAGGCACCCCCACGGGAAGCTTGGAATGAGATTCGCTCACGTGGCTTGATCACTTATTACATGCAGAACCAGGGCGCACCGCTGACGCGTTCCTCATCCAATCAGTTGACAACCAGTAGCAGCACACCTGTTCAAGCCGACACGACTCAGCCTCGTTTTGACACCCCGCCTACACAACTGGGCAATGATCTACCCATTGCCAAATCCGTTTCAGATCTTCCAGGTTATGTCCGTAGCCCATACACTACTCCAGGTCGCTTGGTCGATGTGCGCGGAATGAGCAGTGGTTCACGTGTTGTTTGCCCCTACACACAGAAGCCTTTCATCGTCCCTGGTGGTGCTAGAACTCCTGCTCCTACTGTTGCCACCACGCCACAACCACAGGTCAATACCACAGGGAGTGTGCCCTCACCTAAGCCGCAATTCCGTCCAGAACCACGCCCGACCCCAGCCCCACTCAATAGCAACGTCGCGGCAATGACCAAGCCAACCCCTGAGCCGAAACTGGAGCCAACGCCAGCACCAACTCCACCTCCCGCATCAACTCCAGCTTCTGATCTACCTTATGGTTCTTCCATTCCCGGTCGTGCTGGTTTTGTGAATAGTCCGTTCGCTGCCAAGCATCAATTGGTTGATGTAACAGGTCTGCCTACTGGTATGGAAGTGAAGTGTCCCTACACTGGCAAGCTCTTCCGCGTTCCACCCCAATAGTCCCTGACTTCAGATTTCAAAAACCCTGCCTGATCTGATCACGGCAGGGTTTTTTGTGTCTGCGAATCTGTTGACGACTGGTTCAGTCCAAAAGATATCCGCTAGGCCTTCACCTAATGGTGTCTTCCACTGCATGCCTGTTTAGTTTTCGAATCCTAGACACACTTCTCTTCACAGCTCCCCTATTTACTAACCTACGCTCGAAAGAAACACCGCGGCGTGGGGCAAATGGTGCAAGATCCAATCACCAATAAAAGCTGGTCGGAAGGCTTACGGACTAAACGCCCACTCTGGGGCATTGAGCATTGCCCAAAGGATGTCTTCAAGGCGTTGGCGCCACTCGGAATGAAGACGGTCGGTAGGGGTGTCACCGGCACGGGCGGCAGATTCTTGAGCCATGCGCACGGTGGTAGCCTCGGAGTCGAGGTGGTTAGACCAACTGACATACTTCTCACGGGAGCGGGTGGATTTGAGAGATGCCATCTGAGATGGATGATTGAAGCGTGAGTTGAAGCCTGCGCTGAGGTGCTTCGTATAAAGTTCTTTTTCTTCAGCACTTGGGTAGCGGGTGAGGAGCTTGAGAAAAAGTTGGTCGATGAATG